>Ga0137415_10007481_pt1 | contig 10820 bp, 11 predicted proteins | sample CZODoug3_1_1_16f_FD_183082 | JGI IMG/M metagenome (GOLD analysis project Ga0137415, IMG submission 183082) | Vadose zone soil fungal communities from Angelo Coast Range Reserve, California, USA - CZODoug3_1_1_16fungal (Hybrid Assembly) | ecosystem: Environmental > Terrestrial > Soil > Vadose...
AGCGCCGAGATCGCGCCTTCGAGGTCGCCCGTCTGCGTCGCCAGACTGGCAAACCGGAACAGCACATCGAGATCGGCCGGCTTGTTCAGCGTTTCCTGGAACGCCGCGTCGTACTGCTGCTTCAGTTCGGATGATGGGACGGCCGGCGCCTGGGCAAAGGCATGCTTCATGCTGGCGCCACCTGCGCCGAGCACGCCCGCCCAGAGAATGAAGACGCAGCCAAGCCGCTTCACTCGACGCAAGATGCCTCGACTCCCCCACGGCCCGCCCTTCGACAAGCCACCCTTTATCTACGGCATCATACAACAGACGCCGAAGCGGCGGGCTTGGAATGGACCGTTGACGTGTGACTTTATTGGGATACGGCAATTCGAGGCGTAGGTGTGTGGCTTTCGTCACACCAGCCAGCTGCGCGCGATAAATAGCCAGGATGCCGGCCAGGCTGCCCGGGCGGCCTTCATACGCAGCAGCAGGCACCGATACTGGCGCTCGCCCAGGGCGGTGACGAAACGCTCGCGGTCTCGCCCCAGGGTAGACAGCATGCGGTCCAGCATCTCGGCATAGGTGTTGCCCCAGTTGCGGCTCGAAAGGTGCAGGCGGCCGCCCAGCACAGGATTGTCGGCGGCGCCGTTGCGGCCATGCAGGCGATACGCGTAGAGCGCCTCGTCGATCAGCAGCGAGCCCGCCACCATCTGCGCCATGACGACGACGTAGAAGTCCATGTGCAGGCGGAACGCCTCGTCATCGTCGGGAAAGACCAGGTCGATCAGCGACCGGCGGAACATCATCGACGAGGTGCTGACCCAGACCCAGTGCACCGCGCGCTTGGTGTAGAGGCGATAGGGCGTCTGTTTCTGCCAGTGGGCCGTGTCGCCCGCAGGATCGAGCCTGGGCACGCGGGCCGGATCGATCGGGGCAAAGGCGCGGTCGCGGTCGGCGCTGGCGCGCTCCTTGCCGAACCAGTAGACGCAGCCCGCGATCAGCTTGCCCTGGCCGTCGATCAGCCGCGCGTTGCAGGCGGTGAAGCCCACGGCGTAGGACTCGTTCAGGTGCGCGGCGAGGTGGCGTTCCAGGAAATCGGGATTCCACAGATCGTCGGAGTCGAGGAAGCAGACGAAGGTGCCCTTCGTTGCCGCCAGACCGCGCCGCGTGGCGCCGGTCTGGCCGACATTCTTGTCGAGGCGGATCAGCGAGAAGCGCGGGTCGCCAAGCTCGCCCAGCGTGTGCCGCACCACCTCGGCCGAATCGTCGGTCGAAGCGTCATCGACGATGGCGCACTCGAAGTCGCGCAGCGTCTGCTGCGCCACCGAGCGGATCGCATCGCCGATATAGTCGCGGCAATTGTAGCACGTGACGACGACGGAGATGCCCGGGAGGCCGGCGCCGTTCACGACTTGGCTTTCTGCCCCGCTGGACCCAGGAACGCGAAGTCGACACCCTCGTCGGCCTGCAGGACCTCCTTCTGGAACAGTCCGGCATAGCCGCGGCCGCTGTTGGCGGGCGGCGCGGGCGCTTTCCATGTCTTGCGACGCGCAGCGAGCTCCTTGGCGCTCACCAGGAGCTCGAGCCTGCGCATGGGCACATCGAGGGTGATGCGATCGCCGGTCTTGACCAGGGCGAGCGGGCCACCGACAGCCGCCTCGGGCGCCACGTGCAGCACGATGGTGCCAAACGCCGTGCCGCTCATGCGCGCGTCGGAGATGCGGATCATGTCCTTCACGCCCGCGCGTGCGAGCTTCATGGGGATAGGGAAGGAGCCGGCTTCGGGCATGCCGGGAGCACCCTTCGGACCGGCATTGCGCAACACCAGGATGTCGTCGGCCGTCACGTCGAGCGCCGGGTCGTCGCCGCGCGCAGCGAGATCCTCCAGCGAATCGAAGACGACGGCGCGGCCGGTGTGCGTCATGAGCGCCGGCGAGGCGGCGGCATGCTTGATGACGGCGCCGCGCGGCGCGAGATTGCCGCGCAGCACGGCCATGCCGCCCGTTGGCTTGATCGGGTTCTTGGGCGTGCGGATCACTGTCTGGTTGGGCACGATCTCGGCAGCGTCGATCACCTGCTTCAAGCTGCGGCCCGTCACCGTGCAGCATTTCTCGTCGAGATGGCTGCGGATCTCGCGCATCAGCCGCGAGTTGCCGCCGGCCCAGTGGAAATGCTCCATGTAATGGTCGCCCGATGGCTTGAGGTCGACCAGCACCGGCACCTTGCGGCCGATCTCATCGAACGCGTCGAGATCGATGTCGATGCCGAGCCGGCGCGCCACGGCGGTGAGATGCACCAGCGCGTTGGTCGAGCCGCCGATTGCCTGCAGCACGGTGAGCGCGTTGCGGAACGCGGCTGCGGTCATGATCTCGCTGGGCCGCGGACCTTGCTTCCTGGCCATCTCGGCGGCCAGCCTGCCGCTTGCCTCGGCGACCCGCAGTCGGTCCGAGTGGGTCGCCGGGATCGAGCCGCTGCCCGGCAGGCCCATACCGAGCGTCTCGACGATGCAGCCCATGGTGCTGGCCGTGCCCATCACCATGCAGGTGCCCTTGGTTGGCGCCAGCCGCTCGCTCACCCGCTCGATGTCGGTCTCGGAGAAGGTGCCGGCGCGATACTGGCCCCACAGCCGGCGGCAGTCGGTGCAGGCGCCCAAAACCTCGCCCTTGAAATGGCCAACCAGCATCGGCCCGACCGGCAGCACGACCGCCGGCCGGTCGGCGCTGGCCGCCGCCATGAGCTGGGCCGGCAGGGTCTTGTCGCAGCCGCCGATCAGCACCACCGAGTCCATGGGCTGGGCGCGGATCATCTCCTCGGTGTCGATCGACATCAGGTTGCGCAGGAACATGCTGGTCGGATGCGAGAAGCTCTCGTGGATCGACACGGTCGGGAAGACCATGGGCAGCGCGCCGGCCAGCATGACGCCGCGCTTCACCGCCTCGATCAGGTCCGGCACGTTGCCGTGGCAGGGGTTGTAGTCGCTGAAGGTGTTGGTGATGCCGACGATCGGCCGGTCCAGGGCGTCGTCGGAATAACCGCCCGCCTTGATGAAGGCCTTGCGCAGGAACAGCGAGAAGCCCGCATCACCATAGTTGGCGAGGCCCTGACGCAGTCCGGTGGCCTTGGGCGCGCCCGGGACGCGTCGCTTACGGGAAGCCATATCGGTTTCTCTCCCTTTATCAGGACATTCTGTCAGGTCGGTTTATCGTCTTCCAGACCGGCGGCCCAGCGCGCATGGGCGGCGGAATCGCGGCCCGCGACAATGGTGCGGGCGAGTTCCAATCCCATCATTGCACCGAACTTGAAGCCATGGCCGGAGCAGGGCGACATCGCCCAACCCTTGGCGCCCTGCTTCTCGACGACGAAACGTTCATCGTCGGTCACGGTATAGAAGCAGGCTTTCAGCCGATTGATGCGCCAGCGCTCGAAGCCTTTGAGCAGGCTGCGGCAGCGCTCGAGCAACGGCCCGATCTCGGCGGCGCTGGCGTCGCGGCTGCCGGCGGGATCGCCGCTGCGGCTGAAGGCGTGGTCGCCGATCTTGAGGCCGCGACCTTCGGCCGGAGGCACGAGGTAGAGGCCGACATCGCCCGTCTTGTCGATGATCATCGGGCCCTTCGCCCAAGCCGCGCGCTGGTCGTCCGGCAGATCGAAATAGACGACGATCTGACGCGATGGAATCAGGCGACGACCGAGAGACGGCAGCAGCCGTCCGACCCAGGCACCGGCCGCCACCACGACGATGTCGGCGTCGTGGTTGGCGCCTGACTCGACGACGACGCGGGCCCGTTCGAGGTCGACCGCACGGACCGGCGTATGGGGATGCAGACGGACGCCGGGCTTCTGCGCGAGGTGTCGGGCGAGTGCGGCGACGATGTCCTGGGCGAACAGCACGCCGCCGGTGTCGATCCAGAAGGCACGCTCGACGCCCTTCGTGTCGAGCTGGGGGAAGCGCCGCGGCAGGTCGCCGATCTTCAGCTCGGTCATCGGCTTGCCGATCGTGGCGAGTGCGGCGGCCGAGCGCACCGCCCAACTCTCACCGTTGCCGGTGAGGGCGAGCGTGCCGGTGGGCGCGTAGAGTTGCTGGCCGAGATCGGCCCACAGCAGGTCCCAGGCGGCATAGGCATCGTCGATCATCCGGGCGTAGCCCCGATGGTCGCCGTAGGGGTGGCGGATGAGACGGTGCTCGTCCATCGACGAGGCCAGCGGATTGGGCAGCGGCCCCTGTTCGAGCAGCTCGACCTCGTGGCCGTCGCGCGCCAGCGCCCAGGCCGTCGCCAGGCCCATGATGCCGCCGCCGATGATGATCGCCTTCATGGCGCCTTCCTAGCGCACCCTCTGCGCGCCGCCCAGCAATCCAACGTCTGCTGCTGCGCGCGATGATCACTGATTGTGCTGGATAGGAAAATTTCCTAAAGAACGCCCACCGATAGGCTAGCGGGAATATTTGCCGACGATGAGCTGGACGCTCGGCCACTGGCCGCGGTCGAGGTCGAGATCCTTCGCCGGATTGAACTGGCGTACGCGCCATTTCTCGCTGCTGCTGCGAAGCAGGCGCTTGACCAGAGCCTGTTGCTTGCCGTCGCCCTGGTCGCGGGCGAATACGCAGTCGTCGCCCGGCCGCGCCGGCCGGCCAGGATGGACAAGCAGCAGATCGCCCTGCTCGTAGGCCGGGCTCATGCTGTCGCCAATGACGTAGCAGGCATAGCCGTCGCGCACCGACAGGAGCGGCTCGGGACGACGAATGAAGTCGATGGGTTCGCTGGTGATAAGGACGGCGCCGCCGCCCGCTTCTGCCGAGGCATAGACCGGCAAGTCGGCGCGGTCGGCGGCGCGCAGCGGCCCGCCGCGCAGATCGCCCTCGAGCCGGCCGCCGGCCGTCGGCGGCGCGGTCGAGCGCAGGTCGTCCGGTGAAACGCCGAGCAGGGGAGCGAGCCCGTGCCGCGCCGCCTCGGGCAGTTCGCGCGGCGAGCCGCGCATCAGATACTGCTGCAGGTAAGCGTGATTGCGACCGATTGTCAGCGAAAGGTTCTTGAGGTCGAGGTCGGGCCGGCGCGCCAACGTGTCGACCAGAAGCTTACGAGCGGCATCCATCGTGCCGGCATCCTGCCGACCGCTGGCGATTTCGTCTATCGGCAATTGTACGATTGACAGGATCATTCATCCTGTAATCCTCTCGATCGGAGGCACGGGTGCTCAAGTACTCCTCGATTGTTTCATCACCCGGCAGGAAGCATGTCGCCGGCGACATTGTGCCCGGGCGCTCGACTTCGGCATCAGCGTCGGTGAACTCCGCCATCTGACCGTTGCGTTGTGTCATGCAGCCGTAGCTCTTGCAAAATGCATTGCCTTGGGCGTTGATACGCCCCAGGCTTACACAACCGTTGAGTAGCTTGAGGGGAAAACCATGGCAATGACTATGCTGCAGATGGCGGGAGCGACGCCCACGCCGGCGACCATGGCCGACGGCATCCTGCTGATCATCGATGCACAGAGGGAATATACGGACGGCCTGATGCCATTGCCCGGCGTGCAGCCGGCGATCGAGGCGTTGGCGGTCCTGCTCGAGAAGGCCCGCAAGGCCGGTGCACCGATCGTGCATGTGCGCCACCAGTCCAAAGGCAAGGCCTTCAACCCGTCGTCGAGCGGCTACGAGATCGTGGCGCCGCTTGCGCCACGGGCCGGCGAGACCATCGTCGACAAGGGCCTGCCCAACGCCTTTGCCGGCACCGACCTCGCCAAGCACCTGGCGGCGAGCGGCCGCAAGAACCTGATCGTCGGCGGCTTCATGACCCACATGTGCGTGTCGGCGACGGTGCGCTCGGCCACCGACAACGGCTTCATGAGCACCGTCGCTGCCGATACTGTGGCGACACGCGACCTGCCCGATGCCACCGGTGGGGCGACCATCAGCGCCGATGCCATCAATCGCATCACGTTGGCCGCGCTCTCCGACCGCTTTGCCTGGATCGTACCCAAGGCTGGCGATATCTCCTGACCGTTGCGTCGGCGAGCCGACGCAACGGTCAATCCGAAGACATGATGTTGGCGTTGCGCGTCGGCTTCGCGCCGCCGCTCGCGTGCCCCAGCATGGCGATCGCGGCAACGGCAGTTAGCAGCATTAGCGACGTATAGCCGACCAACGCCGCGCCGCGTGCACAGCTGAGTAAACGACGTGCCGCGGCGATTGGGCGTTGCATCAGTTGAAGCCGTTGGCGACGCTGGTCAACATGTTCTGGATCTCCTGGCCAATGATTCCCATCGCGGTGACGGCGGCGATCGAGATCAGGGTGGCCACGACGGCATACTCGATGGACGATGCGCCAAGCCGGTTCTTGATGAGGCTGCGAATGACGAACTGCAGACGGGCCAGCATTGGTCACTTCCCTCGAGCGTCGCTGAAGGCGATTGGCCTCGGTCGGCCAAACGAGCCGGGAAGCAAGCCTAACGGCCTGGCTGATACGGACAACGCCCGGCGTGTAACGTTGGTAGGCAATGCAGCGTCGCCGCCAAAAGAAATGGGCGGCCCGTTGCCGGACCGCCCATGCCGGGACCAAGACGGTCTCGATATCAGATGACGCTGGCGACGTTGCTCATCATGGCACTGACCTTGTTACCAACGGACGTAAACGCGGTGATCGCCGCGACGGAGATCAGGGCAGCGATCAGCGTGTATTCGATGGCGGTGGCGCCATGCTCGTTCTTCATCAGGCGACGGAAAATGGACAGCATTGGAATCTCCAAAGGAAAAGAACGTTCTTTGACCGGCACTCCTGTCGACCGCTCGTCGGTTCGGGGGACCGCTGAAATGATCGACACAAACGCCTGGGGCCGATATTGCCCCTCCCTCAACCATTTGATGAGGTATGGAAACTAACATATTGATAATGAAAGTATGCTCAACGCGAAATTTGTATCAACTTGGTCACCGCTTCAGGGCTGCATCGGCCGTGCCATTTTGCGGGCCGGCGCCGTCGGACGCCGTGCTATCGTTCGCTGAACAGGGGAGCGGCATGTCATGAAGTCAATTCTGACAATGGCCTGGACTGCGGAAGATCCGTCCGCGTTCGATCTGGCGGCGAAACTTGCGCGGACGTTCAACGCCCGCCTGGTCGGGCTCGAGCCACCGTCCTACGGCGTCATGAGCATGGCGTGGGCCGATGCCGGCATGGGTGCGCCGATCGGCGGCGGCTTGGCGGAGGACGCCGAGGAACGCCAGCGTGTCGCCGCGGTAAAGCAGGCATTCGACCAGCGTGCGGCGGGCCTCACCTCGGAATGGCGCTCGGCCGACGACAGCGGCCCGACGGCGATCGGCACGATCGGCCGCGCCTATGACCTGATCGTGATGCCGCAGCCAGGTCCGCTGCCCAAGATGCCGGAAAGCGTGTTCGAAACCGCGCTGTTCGATTCCGGCCGGCCGGTGCTGGTGGTGCCTCTGGGTTTCAACGGCATGGTCGGCAAGCGGATCCTGTTCGCCTGGAACGGCTCGACCGAAAGCGCGCGCGCCATTTCGCTCGCCATGCCGGTGCTGAGCGGCGCCGAGGCGATCGACGTGCTGAGCATCGAAGGCGCGATGGTGCCTGGGCCGACTTCGGCCGAGATCGCCGAGTCGCTGCGCAGCCACGGGCTGAACGTCACCAGCCAGCACGTGAAGCCGGGCAGCCGGTCGGCCGGCCAGACGATCGTCGATACGGCAGTCGCCGGCGGTGCCGACCTGGTCGTCAAGGGTGCCTACACGCAAAGCCGCCTGCGCCAGATGATCTTCGGCGGCATGACCCGCCATCTCATCCTGAGTTCGCCGCTGCCGGTGCTGTTCTCGTACTGACAATCCGCCGCCGCTCCCGACGACGGCGGTCATGCTAGAAACGCCGCATGACGGCGGGTCCGACCGAGACCAACGATGCACGACGCGTGCGCCGGGCGCTTGTCGCGGCGGCACTGCTCGGCGCGGCACTTGCCGTCATCGCCTACCTGCTGACGCGCGAAGAGGCGCCGGGCGCGGGTCCGACGGTCGGCGAGAGAGTAGCCTTGCTCGTGGCCGAGCGCGCGAGCCTGCAGGCGCGCGCCGACGGCGAGGCGCGCATCGGCCTGGTGCCGGCGTTCCGCGCTGCCAGCCTCTTGACCGATGCGCTGGCCACGCGCTCCGAGTCCGACGCCGAAGGCGCCTTCGACGGCTTGCCGCCCTTCCGGCGCCAGGCCTTTGCCGAGATCGCCGCGCTGAACGGCGCGCTGCGGGATGCCCTGGAGCGGCCGAGCGTCGAGGCGCGGCTTGCGGCTCTCAAGGCAGCGGAGCGCGCGACGGCCGAACTCGATCGACTGGCCGGCCTCGACACCGCGCCGCTGATTCTGTCCTTTACGCCCCGCTTCGTGCCGCCGCGCGGCGCAGCGGACGCCACGGGTTCACGCGATCAGGATCCCCCGGTCGAGATCGAGGTGGTCGGTGCGCGCCTGGCGTCCGCCGGCGGCCCACCGCCGGTGCTTGCGGTCGGCGCATGGCGCGGCGCGGCCACCGTCGCGCCGGAGCGGCTGCGCTTTGCTGTGCCGCGCGCGGCCTTCACCACGGACCCAAAGCGCACCCTCTTCGCGATCGGCACGCTGTCGGTGCGCGGCTCCGGGCGGAGCGTAACGTTCCAGCTTCTGTTCATCGTGCTGCCCGACAGCCCCGGAGCGTTCGCTCTCGATCAGCGGGTGCAAACGACGACGCCCGAGTCGAATACACTGGTGTCACCGGAAATCCTGTCGCGTGCGCCGGCTGGCGAGACGCGTACGGTGCGCCGCTGCTTCGACCCGCCGCCCGGCTGGCGTTTCGATCAAGAGCGCCGCCGCGTGGTCATCGTCGAGCGGCTGGGCTGGCACGACGATCTCGGCGATCCGACGCTGAACGGCGGCTCGGTCGAGTTCGTGCCCGAGGAAAAGCCGGGCCAGATCTGCATTGCCGTGATCGCCCGGCCAGTCACTCGCCAGGCGCGGACGGCGACGATCGGCCGCTTCGAGGCCACGCTGGTGCGCGACCGGCCGATCGAGCAGGTGGTGAAGAGCGGCATCCGCGCGCTCGATTGGCACGAACCCGTTCGCGTGCCGATCGAGCCCGGCATGACCGAGTGGAAGCTCTACGTCCGGCTGTTCGACGAGATCGACCGCGAGTTCGCAACGACCGGGGCTTCGACCGGCTTCCTGCGCATCACCCGCGATGACGCCGGGCAGGCCATCGTCCTGCAGGCCGATCCGGCGGCGGAGCCCTAGCGGCCGCGCGCCTCGAGGCGCAGGCGCCGCTTGCCGGCGGCGTCCAGCAGGTCGAGCGTCATGCCGGCGAGTTGGGCCTGGCGGACCGCGCCGAGGGCATCGAGGAAGCGGCGCTCGATTGCGCCGACCGACGGCGCGCAGCCGATCAGGGTCGTCGCCGACGCAAGGAAGCGCAGGCCCTCGGGATCAAGCTCGTAGCTGCCGGTTAGTGTGTTGCAGCCGGTCGAGGCGGTGTACTTCCCGTGGTCGTCGAGGCGCAGGGTCGGTCGCTGCCGCCAGTCATCGAACGTCGGACGCTCGCCGTCGATCTCGAGGACGCGCCAGTCGGTGCCGCGCAACGCGGCACTGCGCGGCGCCAGCGGCGGGCAGGCACCGTCGCGGCTCAAGCTGAGGAAGCGTTCGATGCGGATCTCACCGTCGGCGAATCCGCCGACGACTTGGACGTAGAGCTGGGCATCCCGCGACGGCGTTGCTTCTGTCCAGGCACGCTCGAGGTCGGGTTCGGCGCCGCTCGGCGCCACCGGGTAGGTCCGGCCGGTCAGGCATTCGGCAAACAGGCCGCCGGTCGGCGTGTCGCGATAGAGACCGGCGAGCTGGAAGCTGCCCTCGATCAGATCGGGCTTGGGCGCACGCACCAGCTCGGTGCCGTTCTCCGCGATCAGCCGGTCGCCATTGGCTTCGCGAAAGGCGCGCCGGGCCACCGTGCCGCCCCGCAGCACCAAGCGTACGCCGCCATCGACTTCCTGGAACCATTGGCCGAGGTCGAGAACCGGCTCGCCGCCGTCGCGGCGCTCGCGCAGGCGGAAGATGCCATCGGGAAAGAGCGTGATGGTGAGGCCGCCGCCTTCGTAGGTGCGCGGCGGCTCGCCGGGTCGGCCGACGGCGTGGCAGCGCGTCGAGCGGCCGGCCGCCGTGAGCGATGCCTCGCGACCCCGTCCGCGCAATTCGTAGTAGGAGTCGCCGTAGGCGAACCCCGAGCCGGCCTGCTGGCGCGACAGCTCGATCTCCGGCTGACCCGGCACGGTGAGGGTTGCGAGGTCGCCATCCTTGGAGAAGACGGCGGCGAAATCGGTCCCGCCGGGGCAGGCATACATGACGTCCAGGCCGGGCGGTTGCGCGTCGGCCGAGGATGGGGCCGTGGGCGGCGATGGGGGCACGGCCTGTGGGGCCGGTGTCGCTGTCTGCGCGGCGGCTGCGCCAGCGGCGAGCAACACAAGGAAGAATATCAGTCGTTTCATTACGCCGCCTCACCCTGGGGTTCCGGAATCCTGCCGTCGGCCGACAGCAGCACAGCGAGCGGCCGCGTGGTCTCGAACTGCGCCAGGACGATCAGTGCCACCACCATGATGGGCACGCACAGGAACATGCCGACCACGCCCCAGATCGTTCCCCATACCACCAGCGAGACGATCACGACCAGCGGCGAGAGGTTGAGTGTGCGGCCCATGATGGTGGGTTCGATGACGTTGGCCGTCACGATCTGAATGGTGCCAAACACCAGCAGCACGATGAGGAACGGGGTCAGATGGTCGAACTGCACCAAGGCCAGCACCGCCGGCGCCGCGATGGCGAGAATCGAGCCAACGGTCGGAATATAGTAG
>Ga0137415_10007483_pt1 | contig 10819 bp, 9 predicted proteins | sample CZODoug3_1_1_16f_FD_183082 | JGI IMG/M metagenome (GOLD analysis project Ga0137415, IMG submission 183082) | Vadose zone soil fungal communities from Angelo Coast Range Reserve, California, USA - CZODoug3_1_1_16fungal (Hybrid Assembly) | ecosystem: Environmental > Terrestrial > Soil > Vadose...
GTTGAGAAATTGCCTCCCTCGCCGAACGCTATCAACTCAGGTGTCCGAGTCGTGCCGCGATGCGTGAAAATCTGAATGACTCCATCCATCGCGTCGGAACCATAGAGAGCGCTTTCGGCGCCATGAACGATTTCAACTTTCTCGATGTTGTCGAGCGTCAGGTTGGAGAAATCGACGAGCCCGCCGGGCAGGTTGACGGGAGAGCCGTCCACAAGGACCTTGGTGTAATTCGAGTTGCCGCCATCGAGAAAGAGAGAAGTTTGGCCGCCCTCGGGGCCCGTGCGGCCCAGGCTGAAGCCGGGCTGCGTGGCGAGCAAATCGGGAAGCGAAGTCGCGACGCGCTGCTCGATATCCTGGCGCGTGAGAATCGTGACTGGCGCGGGTGAAGAATCCGCATCCAGAGGGAAGGCTTGCGCGGTGACGACCACTTTTGAGGACAGGGGCTCAAGCGTCATGTGCACGTTCAATTCACGCGTCTCGCCTGGGGCAACGGTGATTTCCTGAGCAACTTGCGCGAAGGAATCTCGGGAAATTGTGACGCGATAGCGGCCCGGAGCGAGCGTGAGCGAAAAGCGGCCATCACTTCCGGAGACCGCGCGCGCTGGCTCACCCGCGGACGGAATCTGTTCCACGCTGATTTGCGCGCCAGCGATGGTCGCGCCGCGCGGATCGGTGACTGAACCTGAAAGGGTGGCCGAAGTTTGCGTTTGTGCCCAAGCGGGCGAGGTAAGCGAAATTACAATCAGGGAAACGACGGAAAAAATAAAAAGCAAAAAACGAACGGAAGTCTTCATGAGGATCCCCCTCTCCCGTCTCGCGCGGGAGGTCAAGGTTGTCCGCGTGTCCGGGATCGTTTCCGGCTTTCGCGGCTGCGGACTCCGTCGGTCTCCTGGCTCGGCGGTACTGCGCCGCGCGGCCTTCCCGCCCCGGAATACAGGGCAGTGGCTCGCGCGGATCTACTCCGCCTTACAGTCGCGCGTCGGCGACGGGTTTGCACCGTCTTCCCGGCACGGAGTCAGCGGTGGATGTGGCGAAGGATTTCGGCATCGCGGCTTGGCCGGGACGCTGCAATCCTCCGGGTGAACGAACTCGCGGAGCGCTAAAGTAACCGCGCGCCGCGCAATAATATTTTTTACTACGTCGAGTCTTCGCTGCTTCGCGCGTGCAGATGCACGCGCGGCCGTCCCGCGGGGCCGATCTCGACATCGAGCGGCGCCTCAAAAACCTGCTCGAGCAACTCCCGCTGGTAAACGGCTGCGGGCGAACCGACGCGCAGGCACTTGCCGTTATGCAGCAGCACAACCTGGTCGGCAAATTCCGCGGCGAGCGCGAGTTCGTGTGTTACGACCACGACGGCGTATTTATTTTCTTCTGCAAGTTGCCGCAGGCGTTCCAGCAACTCCACCTGCGCGCCAATATCGAGATGCAATGTCGGCTCGTCAAGCAGAACCAGCCGCGGTTGCTGCGCCAGCGCGCGAGCCAGAATGATGCGCTGTTTTTCACCGCCGGAAAGCTCCGAGATCGTCCGGCCGGCAAGGTGCTCAGCGCCAACTTGCGCAAGAGCATTGCGCGCGATAGTGACGTCTTCCTCGCTGGCAAGGCGCAGCGCCCGGCCATACGGATAGCGCCCTTGCAGCACAAAATCTCCTGCTCGAGCGGCATAAAGAATAGGACTTTCCTGGTGCACCACGGCGATACGCTGCGCGCGAGTTCGCGAATCGAGCCGGCTGGTTTCCTGGCCATCGAGTTCGACGCGCCCGGAAAGCGGCGCGATCGTTCCTGAAATCAGCCGCAGGAGAGTTGACTTGCCGCTCGCATTCGGCCCGAGGATAGCGACAAGTTCGCGTTCGCGCGCCTGAAAGCTAGTTCCTGCGAGGGTGAATGTCGGCGCAGCCTGCGCATTTGCCGCATAGGCGAAGCTTGCCTGCTCGACGTTGAGGCGCACAGTTGTGCTGCCTCTCGCTGACACTTCGCGATTGTCATGCGCGGGCTGCGAAATTTCGCGGACACTCATCGCGCTGTGATTATTTCTGGAACGCTCACCGCATTCCCTCCAGGGCGCTCATCGCATTCCCCGTCGTAACAGATAAATGAATACAGGCGCGCCGGCCATGGCCGTCATCGCGCCCACCGGCAATTCCGTGGGCGCGGCAACGGTGCGCGCGAGCGTATCGGCCAGAACGATAGCGATCGCGCCACACAGTGCCGAGGCAGGAATCAGCAGCCGGTAATCCGGACCGAACACTAACCTTACAGCGTGCGGCACAAGTAATCCCACGTAACCGATTGCTCCACTCGCGGAGACGGCCAGCGCCGTCAGCAAAGACGCCGAAACGTACACCACCAGTTTCACACGCGTTACGTCCACGCCCAGATGAATTGCTTCGCGTTCACCCGTCAACAGCAAATTCAAGTCGGGGGCAGTCGTATAGATCGCGCCAATGCCCGCGAACAATCCCGCGGTGAAAACCCAGCGAAGGCCGGTGGGAACAGGCGTCGAGAGATCGCCCATCAGCCAGAATACGATGCCTCGCAAATCGCGCCCGGTGACTGTCGTCACGAGAAACATGATCATTGCCGAAAGAAATGACGCGGAAATGATGCCGCCCAGCAGCAATGTGGTGCTGTCAAGTTGGCCGTCGCGACGCCCCAGGAAATACACCGTAGTGATTGTGGCGAGAGCTCCCAAAAATGCGCCCAGAGGAGTGATCAATGGAAATGCCGGCGCGATCGTTAGGGCAAGCAGCGAGCCCACTGCCGCGCCACTGGAGACTCCGAGCACGAACGGATCGGCGAGCGGATTGCGCAGCAGTGCCTGGAAGCTGGCGCCTGAAACGGAAAGCGACGCGCCTACCAGGACTCCCAATAAAATACGCGGCAAGCGTAATTCAAAAATAATTAGTCGGTAATCGGAGGGAAGCTGGTCGCTATTTCCGATGGCGATTCGGCCGAGATTCACGACGAGGTCGACCACGGAAACCGGAACAGCGCCCAATTTAAGCGCCAGGACAATGCACGCGAGCAAAACCGTAGCCAGGGCGGCGCAGGTCCAAAGCAATCGCTTGAGCGTCAGCGGCCGCATGCACAGGCCTCCTCAATGATTCGCACGGGGAGTACCTCAGGCGCTGATGAAGGAACATCGCGCAACGCGAAAGATTCCGAATGAAATGCGCGCGCCAGTTGTTCGACGGCGTCCACCATGCGCGGCGCGGGTCGATTAATGGCATCGCTGACGATGACAATGTTTCCGTGGCGCATCGCGTCCAGATCGCGCCAGCCGGGCCGCGTGCGCAGCGAATCGATATCGCGCTGCGCGTCCGCGGAATGCGCATTGGCAAAAACGAGAAATTCCGGCTGCAGCCGGAGAATCTCCTCGAAACTTATGCGCGGCCATTCGGCTCTCGCGTCCACAACGGAACGCGCACCGGCGCGGCGCAATGCGTCAGCGATAAAAGAGTCCCGTCCAACGGTGATCAGCGGATCGGTCCAAACTACAAAGAGCACGCGGCGCGGCGTTGCGCCTGCGATGCGCCGGTCGAGATTGGAAAGCCGTTCGCGAAGGCTTGCGGCCAGTGGCGCGGCCGTTTTTTCGGCTTCGAGAACCTTGCCGATATGTTCGATGGACGCAATCATGTCTTCGACCGAGCGAGGATCGGTGGCGTATACAGGCACGCCGATTCGCGCCAGGGCATCCACGGTCTCACGCCGGTTGATGGCCGTGGCCAGCACCAGGTCCGGCTTGAGCGCCACGACCTGCTCAAGATTTGGATTCACGGGGCCGCCCACGTGCGGTTTTTTGGAGGCTTCAGCGGGATAGTCACAGAAATCCGTGTCGCCGGCCAGTCGATCGCCTTCGCCTAAAGCAAAAACAATTTCCGTGAGGTTCGGAGCCAGCGATACGATGCGCTTCACGCCGGCTGGAACTTGAACATGCCGGCCGGCTTCATCCGTAAACGCTCTGGAAGCGGGCGTTGCATTCTGCGATTCAAACGTGCCTCGAGCGATTTCTGTCTGTGCCGGTGCAGGAGTGCAGAACTGCAGCAAAAAAAACAGCGCTATCCATGGACGTGATGCCCCCATTCGCTCTGCCGCGAAATTTAGCACCCGTCTGTGTGATTTCAATTTCATCAATTCGCTTCGCGTCAAAAAGTAGCACAGGCTTCAGCCTGTGTTCTGTTGCGATATCAAAGGTCAAAACCACACAGGCTGAAGCCTGTGCTACAAAAAAACGCCCCACGAGAAAATGGGGCGCAATACCACACTCTTTCTCGCGAAGAGTGCCGGCAGCGACGGCCTGGGAGGGTGTCCTGACTTACGGCATTTCGCCGATTACAGTGGCGGGACCGTGGCCGATTCGCACGGCCTTCCCCGCTTCCCATGCCTGAATATTGTCGGAAGGAAGTCTATGTCGCACTCTGCGCGGTGTCAACTCGAGGCGTTACGAGAGCGGTTATATCCGTACGGTATTTTGTTCGTCGGCTTCTTCCGCCCAGTGGACATCATCGATCCACCAGCGGCCCGAGTGGCGAATCAATGTGAATCGTGCGCGGTATTGCCTTTCATCGGAGCTGCGAACATGAATCTCCAGCGTTACGCCCGGGCCAGTTTGGGCCAGCGCGCCGGAGCGTAACACCTCCCCGTGAAACATTCGCCAATGGGTGACGATTAATTCGTGCCACAGATCGAAGGAAACCTGCTGGCGATAGCGCTCGGAGAACATGTCGTATGCGGGACGGAATTGCCCGCGATCGACCGCGCGAAGCTGCGCGCGCACGAGCTCCTGCGGGCCGCTTGAATTCGAGCCGAAGGGTGAATTCACGCGAACCAGTATCCATGCTGAGAGCGCAAATGCGGCTAGAGTGAGAGAGAGCAGCAGCAGGAGGTTGTGCCTGAGATTGCGCTTTCGCGACTCCTCCGCGTTAGAAGCGCCACGGTGCACGCCCGTCCATTCCGCAGGCGGGTTGGAAACAAGTTCTACAGACGGCTCGGAAAAAGATTGCGCGTCTTGGGGAGGCGCACCGTCAGATTCTTGTTCCTGAGATTCGTTGTGCGGACCATCGAGAGGTCCTCGGGGAATATCGAGCGGGTCGTCCATGACAAATCGTCCGTGCGGCCGAGCGGCGCGGGCAGCCTCTTAACGATTCTTCCACTCCGGCTTGCGTTTTTCAATAAGGGCGCGCAAACCCTCCTGGGAATCTTCCAGGCGGTAGAGCTCATTCAGAAAAATACTCATGGAATTGCGCAGGGCCTCACGCAGCGAAAGTCCCATCCCGGCGATCACAGCTTTTTTGGCCATGCCCAGCACCGCGCCGGACTGCGCGGTGATCTTGGAGACCAGTTCGTTCACCGCGGTCGCGAGCTGTGCTTCAGGTACCAGGCGATTCACCAGACCCAGGTCGCGCGCGCGCTCGGCGGTGATGGCTTCGCCGGTCAGCACAAGTTCCAGAGCGCGTTTGGGACCGATGATGTGAGGAAACATCGTAGAAGCAAGTGGAGGAAATACTCCGATGGTGATTTCCGGCAGCGCGAACCGGGCGCGGGGAGTGGCTATAACCAGATCTCCGTAGGCGATGAGTTCAGCGCCTCCGCCGATGGCCGCGCCGTCCACCACCACTAAAACAGGTTGCGGCGCTTCCACCATGGCGATACACGCGGCATGAAACGCGTCGAGCATTGAAAACGCCCGCTCCGCCGTGTACTCGCCGATGTCCACGCCAGCTGAAAATATTTTTCCATTGGCATCGAGCACGATCAGCTTTACTGACGATTTTTCCGTAACTGCCCCGATACCGTCCGCAAGTTCCCGCAACATCGATTCGTTCAACAAATTGTGTTCGGGGCGATTCAGGGTGATACGCGCGACAGGGCCCTCGACGCGATAACGCACGAACTGGAACTGTTCCGGGCTGCGCCGTGGGGCCTTGCCGAAGAGTTCGTCGGATTGGATCGTGTCTGGCATGGTCGACTCCTCTAAATGCTAGCACACCTGGCGCGATACGAACCCCCGCGTCAGCGCATGACGTCTCGGAAGAGGTACCGGAAAGGTGTTAGGTTGTAGGGACCGTCTTTCACCTGTCACCTAACACCTATTACCTATCACCTTCTCTCAAATCACCTTCTCTCAACTCTCCCACAACTCACGAGTCACGAATCACTTCTCTTGAGGTATTCTCTCTGGATGCATGACTTGGGATATTTTCGGGAACATCTGGATGAATTTGTGCAAATGGCGGCCAATCGCGGCGTCAACATTGATTTCAACGGCTTTCGTGCGCTCGATCAAGAGCGCCGCGAACGAATTACCGCGGTCGAGCGTCTGAAAGCTGAGCGAAACAAAGCCAGCGACGAAATCGCGCGGCGCAAGAAGGCGGGCGAAGATGCCTCGGCCTTGCTCGCAGAAATGAAGCGTGTCTCGGAGGAAATCAAAATTTCCGGCGAACGCGCCGAGGCGCTCGATGCACGCCTGAGGGATTTCATGCTGACTGTGCCCAACCGGCCGCACAGCTCCGTGCCTGTGGGGCATGATGCCGGTGCAAATGTCGAGGTGCGCCGATGGGGCTCTCCGCCCAAATTTGATTTTAAGCCGCGGCCTCATTGGGAAATTGCGGAAGCAGCGGGAATAGTGGATTTCCAGCGAGCCACAAAAATTGCCAGCACGCGTTTCGCGCTCTACCGAGGCCTCGGTGCTCGGATGGAGCGCGGACTGGCGTCTTTTTTTCTCGATACGCATGCCACCCACGGCTACACGGAAATTCTGCCGCCTTTTATCGTGAACACGGCGGCGCTGACCGGCGTGGGTCAGTTGCCGAAATTCGCGGCGGACATGTTTCATCTCGAAGGCACGGATTTATGGTTGACGCCGACGTCAGAGGTGGAACTGACCAGCATGTATCGCGACGAAACGCTCGATGCCGATTTGCTGCCTATCAAAGTATGTGCCTGGACGGCGTGCTTTCGTTCCGAAGCCGGAGCAGCCGGAAAAGACACGCGCGGCCTGAAACGCCAGCATCAATTCCAAAAGGTGGAATTGTTTAAGTTTACGCAGCCGGAACAAAGCTACGAAGAACAGGAATCCCTGGTTGCCGACGCCGAGCGCGTGTTGCAAAAACTGGGTCTGCACTACCGCGTCGTCTTGCTCTGCACGGGCGACATGGGGTTTGCGTCGTCAAAAACTTATGATATTGAGGTCTGGCTGCCTTCTGCAAACGAGTTCATGGAAATTTCTTCCTGCTCGAATACGGAAGCGTTTCAGGCGCGGCGTTCCGGAATTCGCTTCAAGCCCAAGGGCGGCAAAAGCGAATTCCTGCATACATTGAATGGTTCGGGACTCGCGGTGGGGCGCACGTGGCTCGCCATCGTGGAAAATTACCAGCAGGCCGACGGTTCCGTCATTATTCCGGAGGCACTTCGGCCTTACGTGGGCACGGATCGAATTCCAGCTAAGCCTTAACCCCGGCTCGATATTTTATCTCCGCAAAAAAAGGCCGCGACACGAAAGTCCGCGGCCCTTTCTCAAATTGGCAGCGTCAACCAAAAGTTACATTTTTCCCATGGTGATTTTGTCTACGTGGATGGTGTCACCTTCCGTCATTTTCCCGGTGACATTCACTTCCATGCCGAGATCCTTATCCGTGTTCACGCTATCCTGATTTTCGATTTTCATGACCTTCTTGGATTTGGCGTCAACGAAGACCAGCGAAGCATTCTTTTGCTTAAGGCATTGCAACGTACATTGTTTCCCGGCGGCGGTTCCGGCGTTCTTGACACCGCAGGCACTGTCGCTGATGTATCCGGTCCACGTCATGGTCTTCTCATCCGCCGCTTTTGTGATGCCTGCAATGGTGAGCAGCACTGCCAGCAAACCGATAAGACTCATTGCCTTTCGCATGTATTTTCCCTCCCATTGAAATATTCTCCGACCGATGCGGGAAATTGTACACCCCGCAAGGTTCGATTAGGTCCCTGAAAATTCTTCGCATCGCGAAGAATTTCGAGGCTCCAATGCCAACTACGCCATTCACGGGCCCTCGGATGAGGGGAATTGGGTAAATTATCGGGGAACGGCCCCGCGTCATTGGAAATGTGGAAAAACCTTGCTGTTAATGTAATTGTAATGCAATGAGCTATTTAGGGTGGCCTGGAGTTCTTTTGACCTCTCTTTTTTCCTAGTACTCGCGCCAAACTTCGAACAGGAGAGTTGTTCTTTGGTTGACACCGCTTTTCTGGGTTGACTACACTCACTTTACTGCGCGACGTATGAACGCGCATCTTTCGGTTGAACCACCAAGTGGCAATGGCCGGCCTGGTTCCTGGGCGCCGAAAATAACTGGCGTTGCAAGAACATGCGCGGCAGGCTGGGCCACATCGAGCCGCTGGAAAGCGTTAGCTGGGTGAGCTTACAAGAACGAATCGATCGGTGGACGGGCCAGGGAATGGCATGGCTTCTACGCAAGATAGTCGCTATGCTGCTCCGAAATGTTACACCGGTGTCCGCATCCGGGCGGTTTCCAAATACCAGTGCGCCAGCCGCCGGACCGCGTCCAGATCCAGCCCGACGCTCGATCGCCTTGCATCGCGATCCATATTGCGGGACTCATGTTTCACCTGAGATTTCTTTTCCACTCGAGCAAGAGGGCCAGGTAATCCATTTTTGTTCGGTCGAATGCCGGACGCGGTACCAACAATCATCACGGCGGGCGGCAAGCGCATAATTGCGTACCTCAAGGAGAGAAACATCCATGGCCACGGTGGTAAAAACGGTTCCCCAACCCGTCGTACCGCGTATGGCGCCGCGTGAAGATTTAAATCCGTTCCGCATCGCGCAAATCCAGTTCGATATGGCCGCGGAGTACCTGAAGCTTGATCCAGGCCTGCGGCAGATTCTGCGCACGCCGAAGCGTGTAATGGAAGTTGCCATTCCCGTGAAGCTGGATAACGGCCAGATTAAAGTGTTTACCGGTTTTCGCGTGCAACACAATGTTGCGCGTGGCCCGGCCAAGGGTGGCCTGCGATATCACCCAAACGTGACGGTTGATGAAGTGAAAGCGCTGGCCGCGTGGATGACGTGGAAAACGGCCACGGTGAACCTGCCCTATGGCGGCGCCAAGGGCGGTGTCGTGTGCGATCCCAAGCGCATGTCCAAGGGCGAACTCGAGCGCATGACGCGCCGCTACGCCGCTGAGATTCAGCCAATCATCGGCCCGGAAGTCGATATTCCCGCTCCCGATGTTTACACCGACGCGCAAACAATGGCCTGGATTATGGACACCTACTCAATGACCGTAGGACACGCGTCGCCGGGAGTGGTAACGGGCAAACCCGTCTCGATTGGCGGATCCGAAGGCCGCTCCGATGCGACCGGGCGTGGGTGTCTGTACGTCGTCGAAGAAGCGTGTAAGGTGAAGAAAATTTCGCTGCGCGGCGCCTCGGTCGCAATTCAGGGATTCGGCAATGTCGGTTCGGCGGTCGCGCGTTTATTCGCGGAGAAAAAAGCCAAGAGCGTGGCCATCAGCGATTCGCGCGGAGGCGTACACAATCCCCGCGGAATCGACCCGCTGCGCGCCATCCGTTACAAAGAGCGCGCCGGCACGGTCGTGGGCATGCCTGGCGCGTCGCGCATTTCCAATGACGAACTGCTGACTCTCAAGTGCGACATTCTGATTCCCGCCGCGCTTGAAAACGTGATCACGCTGCACAACGCCGATCAGATCAAGGCGAAAATTATCGCCGAGGCTGCCAACGGACCCACCACGCCGCACGCGGACGAAGTTCTTGCCCGAAAAGGCGTGTTCGTCGTGCCGGATATTCTCGCCAACGCCGGAGGCGTCACGGTCAGTTATTTCGAGTGGGCGCAGGATCTGCAGGGCTTCTTCTGGCAGGTTCAGGAAGTCAACTCAAAGCTGGAATCCGTGATGAAGCGCGCATTCAACGATGTTCACGAATCAATGCGCAAATTTCACGTCTATCCCCGCGCTGCTGCGTACATTCTCGCCGTCGGCCGTGTCGCTGAAGCTATGACGGTGCGAGGACTTTTCCCGTAGGCTGATTCTCAACGCTCTCCGGCTCTGCTCGGTCGCGTCGACGTCACCGAATTTGTAGCTCGCCTCTTTAGAGGCGAGGATTTGCTTGCCAAACGCGAGAAAATCCCCGCGTCTGAAGACGCGGGCTGCAAACATCCAACCAGAAATTACAAAGTCACGTATTGAATGGAAATGGTATCGATTCAATCCTAGCGTTGAGAAGCCTTGCCGGAAGCCACTCGTTCATTAAATTGCGCCGATTGGCGTCGAGGCACGGAGAGAGTTTTCCAATTGCTCCCGGCAAAATGTTTCGCAAGATAGACGATTTGTCCGACGTGATACGCGTAATGCCCCATCTGCCGGTTGATGGCCTGCATCACCGAGTGCGCTTCTCCGCGAATGGGAATTTTACGGCCCAGATCAGCGTCAGTCAGCGGCTCCAGAGCGTCAAAAACGAGCTTCCAGTTTGTTTCCCATAGCGCCATCAATTCCGCCCGCGTTTTCGGAGGAGTTTCAAATTCCGTGTCGCGATGCCGGTCGGGCTTCTCGCCATCGGTTGTAAGAAAATCAGTCCAGCGCGAGCGCATGTTTCCCGCCATGTGTTTCACGATCGTGGCGATGGAGTTTGATTCGTCATCCAAAGTGATATGGAGCGCGTCGTCGGGAGTTTGCTGCAGTGCGCCATCCCCAAGTTTTTTGTAGTATCTGAAAAGGCTGAGCGAGTCTTTCACGTAGTCAATTGTGAATTCGAGTGGCATGCCGGAATTCTGCTCCGTCACGACACGAAAATCAAGCGGATG
>Ga0137415_10007489_pt1 | contig 10813 bp, 9 predicted proteins | sample CZODoug3_1_1_16f_FD_183082 | JGI IMG/M metagenome (GOLD analysis project Ga0137415, IMG submission 183082) | Vadose zone soil fungal communities from Angelo Coast Range Reserve, California, USA - CZODoug3_1_1_16fungal (Hybrid Assembly) | ecosystem: Environmental > Terrestrial > Soil > Vadose...
GGTTGCGGAGGCCTGCGTGTACATGTCGTAGAGCGAAGGAATATCCGCATATGGATTGGCGGGTCGGATCATCCTGACCGGGTCGGCGTCTTCATTGGTGGATCGGCGTACTCTTGATCTTTTGGTACGAGAGGACTGGGCGGTCACCTCCGTACCGCGATTGGAAAGTGCCTCCGCGGCGTCATAACGATCCGCCAGAGCGGAATTGCTCCGACTCGCCATCAGGTCGGCGATGCTGGGTGACGTCGGACCATTACCAAGCATCCCAGGGAGCCCAGAGCCTGAACTTGCAGAGCCGGAAATCAGTTCCAAGCTCGAGAGGGAACGGCCACCTTCCTCAGATTCATCCCCGCGCGAGCTACTTCTCAGCATTCGAGGTTGCGAAGAAAGGGGTGACAAGTCGGGCGGCAGTAGCGGCAAGGAAGGGTTGTTTTCGGGGCCTTGTGGTTCGGTCTGCACTTGCCGGCCGGGAGAAGCTTCACGAGCATCTTCCTTATCGCAACCTCCGTCTCGCTGTGCATCGCAAGCTCCGGTGCGCTCAACTTCTTCCGGCTTCTTTTCCGGATGCAATAGCTGACTGTCCTGCTCCGCCTCGAGTGCAACGAAGCGCTTTACACGCTCCTTCAAGATTAAGTCTTGTTGTTTGGCAAGCTCCGAGTCGGGGTTCGCCTTGGGCATCAGATACCCGTAGCGCTGGAGCAAGCGAGTAGCCACCGACCGAAAACCCTGATCCCGATCAAGCCGGTCAAAAATCGCTTGGTCGGTGAGGTTCTGATCCTCAACGATCTGTCCGTTGTCGGTTGCCTCCTTCGCTACCCAGCGCTTCAACTCGACTAACAAGCCGGCGTCCATCGACAGCACGGCCCTAATCTGGAAAGAGGAAGCGGCAACGCGACTGAAATTGTCTTCCGCGAGCTCGGACAAGTCTGGTTTTCGGGTCACTTGTGCAAAGCTCGGCTGGACGCGCGGCTTCTCACTTGTCTGTCCATATGACGTCTGCCAGCAAAGAAGCATCGCCAGAAAGCCTGCTGATTTGCGTAGAAATTGTCTGGACATTTCGGGGGTCAACATATCTTTGTAGTCCTGATGACGTGCGAGTCAGAAGCGGCACGTACAAAAAACGAGAGAGCGGTTCCGTCATTTACCGGACAGCCACGATGTCCGCCTCATCCACTTCAACTGCCACGGAACGCATGAGCAGATCGATGGAGACGACCACTCGACAGCCATCGCGCCTGCGCACCAGAATTCCATCTGTCCCTGCGAAGGGACCGTCCGCGACGCGCACCCGTCGTCCTACTTTCAAGTACGGGTGTGGCTGAATGCGCGTCGGATTGGCCATTCCTTGGCGCAGGGTTTCGATCTCGCTGTCGAGCAGGGGTGCGGGGGCTCCGCCGAAAGTCACGAAGCTCACGACGCCCGGCAGTTTCAGTACCCGCAAGCGGTCCTTAAGGTCCACGCGCACGAAAACGTAGCTGGGAAATAGGGCAAGTTGCAGTTCCTTCCGGCGATCCTTCCAGCGACGCACCGATCGGTACGTGGGGAGGAAGTTTTCCACATCCCGCTCGTCGAGCTGCTGGGCAATCCGTTTTTCATGGTGCGTGCACGTATAGGCCGCATACCAGCGGCTTCCACCCAAGGCTGGAAGGGGATTATTCCCGGCCTTGCCCAAACCGTCTACCGTGTTTTCCATGTCGATCACAGCTTCGCCACCTCACTTACAGGGCTATTGTGAGTTAAGCCATTATTATTAAATGTCTTACGGCCAATCTTGCAAAGACGATCAGAGGCTAGTTCACCTTCTGGCCGCCAGTCGGAAACGCGGTTACGGACGCAACTGGAACCCGCCCTCGTAGTGCGTTGAGAATCCCCTGCTCGGAAGTTTCAACGCGGTTCGAGCGGATGCTCAGGGTCGCCCAATAGCAAATGCTGCTGTTGCGCTCAGATGCGAGCGCAAGGATTTTTAGGTGCGGATATCGTTCAAGCAGGGAGTCACAAATGTCGGGTCGATTGTCGGACTGGTCGAGTCCGATGATCAGACAGTCAGGATGTAACTCTTCCACGAGCTGTGCGATCTTGCTGTCGTCCTGGATTTCAGCCATCACCTCGATGTCAGGCTGGGCGGATATCGTCTCCAGCACGAGCTCGCGCATTAAACGAGGCCGGTTTGCGACAAGCACTTTTATCTTTTCCACTGGTCCGGTCCCCCGCCCGGAGAGTATTCGTCGGGATTGACAAGCAACAGGCTCTATTGCGGGCCGGGAGGCGCACCAGTTGGTGCCAATGAGGAGAACGGCTGGTACTAATGCAAGGACGTAGAGGAAGTACTACAGCAGTACCCATTTTTGGAAGTTTGCGGTCCCATTACGTCCAGAATCCCTGCGCGCGACAAAACTCGACCGCTTCCAATCGGTCCGTTGCACCTATCTTGCGCAACATTCGGCGCAGGTGGTTCTTGACAGTCTGCTCGGACAGGTAGAGTTGTGCGGCAATCTCTTTGTTCGTAAGCCCCCGACTGACTAACTGAATCAGTTGCTGCTGCCGACGAGTCAACCCGAGATTCTTTCTGACTTGGATTCCAGGCTCCCAAGATCCCGAGTGAGCTACGCACTCGAAAAGCGCGCGGCACAAGGTTGGCGGACAAACCGCCTCGCCGCCCGCTACCGTGCGGATGGCGTCAGCAAGTTCGTGGGCCGAGGCATCCTTCAACACATACCCAACGATGCCGCGATGTACGGCTAACAAGAATTTCTCCCGGTCCGCGTCCATGCCGAACATTACGATCTTGAGATTCGGGATGTTGCGAAGCATGAGGGGAATCAGGTCGCTCGAGAGGACGGTCGTAAGAGAATCGAACAGCAGGACGTCTGGGCTCGCTTTTAGAACACCAGTGACACCATCCGGCGAAAAGGCTTCTGTCCCCACAATTCGGATGTCATTCTTTCGAACCAACACACGAGCCAAGGCTTCGCGCAGGAGTCTGTTCTCAGACAGGAGAAATACTTCGATACCAAACTGCTGACTGCTCATAAAAGCGGCTTCCTAAATCAACCCCCTCGGACAATTCCAGAGCTGAGCCGGGCTCGCCTCCACCACTCTCAGGCGAACAACCAAGTCACACCTATCCTCGACTGCCGACGATTTGTGGTATGGACGAAAGCCTTGGCATTGTCTGAAGCTCGTAGTTTTGGGCAACCGATGTCAGAGGCCTGAACGAACGCACCGCAGGCAGATTTGAGCGGATGAACGGAAGTTCGCACACTCGATAAAGGATTGAAGAAGTCGCACGCCTTGAAACCACCAAACCTATCCTCCCCAGAACGGCCCAAGCGCAACATTTCGCAGCGCGCCAGAAGCGTCACATTCCAGAAACGCCTTACTGCCGGGCACATCAAAGGGGAAGCCGCGAGAAACCCGCCGCCAATCTAATGCGTTCGGCAATTTTCTCGCCAACAAGTTGGCTCGAGGTTAGCCATCGGTCAGCACGTTGTCAAGACTTATTGCGTCCTGAGGAAGCTCTTCGCCCCCATTTCAACCTCACATCGTGTTCGAGATACAGCTGCGTCGGTACGGTAAGACCCCAATTCCGTTCATCGGGGATGGCCGAGGCACTGACACATGAGCCGACGTCGACGGAGCGCACGGATTGCATGCAAAATCCACTGTGCGGATGCTGATACGACGAGTAAAGCAAGGTTTGACGAGAGCAAAACCGACTGGATAGTTTGCGCCGCAAGCAGCGCGTTTGTTACAGTTCCAGTTTCTCAAGTCGCCACTGTAGCCCGCTGCGGAACGGCTTTCTCGATGTTTCCAAGCAGAAGTTTGCAGCGTGTCCTTCGCGGAAAATGTTGCTCCGTTGACGTCAGGCATCGGACCCTAGGGAAAATTGTATATTCACGGAGAGTCAAGCTTGAAGTCAAAGCGGATTGGTGCCCTGCTAGGCCTATCTTTTGGAGCGCTCTTCGTCCATGGCTACCACCCATGGGCGGAGGACGCCGAAATTTACCTTCCGGGCGTTGAAAAAATTGTACATCCTGGCCTTTTCCCGTCTTATCCGGAATTCTTTCAGTTCCACTCGCACCTAACTCTTTTTCCGAACTTGATTGCGGCTTCTGGATGGATCACTTCCTTGCCATTGGAGTGGGTCCTGTTTTTGTGGCAGTTGGCTTCCGTCTTTCTTCTCCTGCTCGCCTGCTGGCAACTTAGCGGATACTGCTTCGTCGATGACAAAGCGCGCTGGGCCGCAATGGCACTAATCGCGGCGCTCCTGACACTGCCGGTGGCGGGAACTGCGCTTTACATCATGGACCAGTATCTCAATCCGCGAAACTTGACGGCGTCTCTTGGCGTCTTCGCGATTGCAAGGGTCCTGGACAGGAAATACGCGTGGGCGGGATGCTTCCTGGGGCTGGCAGCGCTGCTCCATCCCCTCATGGCATGGTTTTCGCTATCCTATTGTATTGCGCTGGCCTTGACCAGGAAGGGGCTGCAGTTTTCCACAGCAGTTATTCTTTTTCCGCTGGGCTTGTCATTGACTCCTCCGTCACCGGGATATCATCAGGCGGCCCTCTTGCACTCTTTCCACTATCTGACACGTTGGCAGTGGTACGAGTGGGTGGGTGCCGTAGCGCCGCTCGTAATCCTATGGTGGTTCAGTCTCTTGACCCGCAAAAGCGGAAATCCCACTGTGGATTTAGTGAGCCGAGTGCTGCTGCTTTATGGAACCTTCTATTTTGCGGCGGGCTTGATCCTTTCGATTCCGGCCCGCTTCGAAGGTCTTGCCCGAATCCAGCCGATGCGGAGCCTTCACCTGCTGTACATCCTCTTTCTCATATTGGGCGGGGGCCTGGTCGGGGAGTACATGCTGAAAGATCGCTGGTGGCGTTGGCTGATCTTGTTCACACCCATCTGCGCCGGAATGGTCGTGTCCCAGCGCGCACTCTTCCCGGGGAGCCCGCATATCGAATGGCCAGGAGTCTCGCCGAAAAACCAGTGGGTTCAGGCCTTTGTGTGGGTCCAGAGAAACACGCCGGAAGACGCGATTTTCGCGCTGGACCCCTATTACCTGGAGATTTCCGGCGAGGACCATAACGGGTTCCGAGCCGTCGGTCAACGGAGTAGGCTTGCCGACGTGATCAAGGACAGCGGCGCCGTGTCAATGTTCCCCCAACTGGCCGACGAGTGGCTGATGCAGACGCAGGACCAGAAAAACTGGAAGAGCTTCCAACTGAACGACTTCGAATTCCTGCGACAAAAATACGGTGTCAACTGGGTTATCCTCCAGTCGCCCGGCACTCCGGGATTGCAGTGTCCGTTTCATAACCAGGCCGTGATGGTCTGCCAACTGAACTGATAGGATGTGAGGATGTGTGCTTCTGCCCCCATTTTCGAGAAGCGTGTTTCGGTTTTCCCGTACGCGCGTTGGAGTTCGCAGTTGCGAGCTTTGATAAAGCAGTACCGAGAGAACGCTCCGATCCCTCACATCTTGCTGAGGGATTTTCTTGATCGAGAAACGGCAAGCCTGGCCGCTTATGAGTTCCCGCCTCCATCGAGCGATGCTTGGACTCATTATGAACATCAGAATGAGAACAAGCTTGGCATGACCACGCGGGATCTCTTCCCCGCAAGCCTGGGCCAGCTCGCCGACGAACTCAATTCACCAGCGTTTGCAGCCTGGCTTTCGGAGCTGACAGGAATCGCAGGTCTGCTACCTGACCTTGCGTTGGAAGGCGCCGGACTGCATCAGTCCGGTCGCGGTGGATTCCTGAATGTGCACACTGACTTCTCGCACCACCACTACCACGAGAACTGGCGACGGCGCATCAACCTCATTCTGTATCTGAATGAAGGATGGCGAGATGAGTGGGGCGGCGCCATCGAGTTGTGGGACAGCAAGATGCGGACCTGTGCGGCAAAATACGCACCGCTGTTCAACCAGGCTCTGATTTTCAACACGGATGAAAAGTCCTTCCACGGATTTCCCGAGCCGCTCACCTGCCCGGCGGATATTTCACGACGGAGCCTGGCCTTGTACTACTACACGGTCGAGGAGAGTTCGAGAATCACGATTCGCTCGACCAACTATCGCTCTCGCCCCGGTGATGGCTTGGGGAAATCCGCGCTGATCTGGCTCGACAAGCAAGCCGTCAATCTCTATTCGAGAGCGAAGGCTCGAATCGGATTCTCCGACCGGCTCGCGAGTAGGATCTTAGCTTTCCTCTCAAGGAGGAAGTGACGGGCGGGGCTTCTATCGGTCGGCCAATCCGTCGGAAGGTGCACGGTCTAGGTGTTCGCGGAATTGCTGTGGCCTATATGGGATGATGCTCAAGGCGGGCCGATTTGAACGTTCTCATCACAAATCGTTCCCTTGTGGGCCCCAGTGGCACCGAGGTTGTAGTGAGAAACCTCGCTCTGGAGAGGTTGTAGTGACAGACCTCGCTCTGGACTTGAAAAAGCAAGGCCATCTTCCAGTCGTCTATTCCCCAGTCTTGGGACCTTTGGCGGAAGACGTGCGTAGCCACGGCATTCCGGTGTACAGGGACGTTCCACAAATCGATCGTACTCCAGACATAATCCACGGACAGCACCATCCCCAGACGCTCGCTGCCCTGATGTGTTTTCCGAAGACACCTGCGATGTTCGTTTGTCCCGATGCTACGCCGTGGAATGATGACCCACTCATCTTTCCGCGTGTTCTTTCGTATGTTGTCGTAGATCACCGGTGTAAGCGACGCTTCGATGTCAATCCGCAAGTCCGGCCCGAGAATGTTCGGGTCATCTCTAATGCCGTGGATCTGTCACGGTTTCGTCCCAGTTCTCCCTTGCCCGGACGACCGTTACACGCTGCGATCTTCAGCAACTATGCTTCTAGGCTGACCCAAATGCCCTTCGTGACACGGGCGTGCAAGACTCTGGGTATAACTCTCGACGTGACCGGAAAGGACTTCGGAGGGATTTTCTTGATCGAGAAACGGCACGTCTGCCGCTCATTGTCCTGAGCGCTCACCTGCCCGGGGTATTTCGCGGAAGGGCCTGGCTTTGCACGACAAGGTTGAGCAGAGAATGGCGGTTCGCTCGACCGACTATCGCTCCCGGAGATGGCTTGGGGAAATCCGTACTGATCTGGCTCGACAAGCAGGCCGTCAATCTCTATTCGAGAGCGAAGGCCCGAATTCGGATTCTCGGACTGTCTCGCGAGCAGGCTGATAGCGTTCCTCTCCAGGAGAGAATGGCCGGCGGGGCTTATTTCGGTCGGCTAATCCGTCAGGTCGAGAACGTTATGGTCTGAGCATCTATGAAACTACTGTCCAGCACAGTGCGCATTTTCAGTTTCTGTATCCTTGTAGTGCTGCCGATCGCGGTATGTTTGCGGGCCCAGTCTTCTTCTCCCGATGCGCTGTATAGGGATGCGATGGCTGCGGATCAGCAGGGTAACGTGCAGCGCGCGATTTCCTTGTACGAGGAGCTGATCAAGCTACAGCCGGGATCGGTTGAAGCTCGCACCAACCTGGGCGTGGCCTTGGCGCACGTCGGCCGCTACGGTGACGCGGTGGCCCAATACCGTGAAGCGTTGAAGCGCGATCCAGAAAACGCAATTGTCCGTCTCGATCTTGCACTAGCGTGGTACAAACAAGCCGAGTTCGAACAGGCGGCTCACGGACTTGAGGAATTGCGCAGGGACCACACGGACAGCCAACAGACGCTCTATCTGCTTGCGGATTGCTATCTGCGCCTGGGAAGGTACCGGGAGGCGGTTGGGTTGCTTCGCCCGGCCTACGAGGTGAATCCGGATGATCGCGCGGTCGACTACGCGCTCGGTACAGCTCTTATACGCGATGGACAGATTCAGCGGGGCGAAGTCATCATCGACCGCATCCTTAAGTCAGGGGAGGGCGCGGACGTCACCCTGCTGATGGGGGCCGCACAACTTGCTGGTGGTGAGTATAAGAACGCAGTAGCCACCATCCATAAGGCGCTGGACGTGGACCCGAGTCTGCCCGGCGCCTGGTCGGTGTACGGTCGGGCACTGCTGCGTGCTGGGGAAAATGAAGGTGCAAAGAGCGCCTTCCGACGCGCCATCGAAGCTGACCCGAATGATTTCGACGCAAATCTCCACCTTGGCAGCATGCTGCGCCACGATAGCAGCTTTGAGGAAGCCGCCCCGTTTCTGGAGCGAGCTCTGCGGCTCCGTCCGGCATCGATCCAGGCGCGCTTCCAGATTGGAGCCCTGAACCTTGAACGGGGCAAGCTAGACACGGCCCGGAAAGATCTCGAGCAGGTCGAACGGGAGTTGCCCGATTTCCAGGAAGTTCACGTTCAACTGGCTTCCCTGTATGCTCGTCTGAATCTTAGAGCAGACAGCCGACGCGAGCGCGAGATCATTTTGAAGCTCAATGAAAAGGCAAGGGAGAAGGGGCCGCAGCCCGATCCCTAGCGGTGCATGGGTTCCTTTACGTGCAGGACCTGGTCGGCCTGCACTTCCTTGAGCAGCTGCACCCTGCCCGATGGCCAGCGAATCTCAATCTCATCCACCTTTTTCGCTGCACCCAGGCCAAGGTGAACCGGGCCGGCGCTGGAGGAGGCATATCCGGCCGCCGTGGTGACGTAATTGAACTGAGTCAGGCCCCCCGCAAGCACGCGAATGCGCGCACCGATCGCGTCACGATTGCTTTTCGTGCCTTGCAGAGCTAGCTCCAGCCAGTGATTACCATCCGGGCTATCGTTGATCCAGATTTCCGCCGCAGCGCTGAGCGCGGTTACCACCACATCAAGTTTGCCGTCGTGATTGAAGTCGCCGACGGCCGAGCCCCGGTGCCGTCGTGGTGCCTGTGAGCTGAACCCAGCCTCCTCCGTCAGAGCAGACCATTTCCCGGAAGTGTTTCGGAAGACGGAATTGAGCTGATCAATCATGTTGCTTCCAGCCATGGCGGGTGATTGCACGTGCCCGCGGCTGACGAAGATATCCTTCCAGCCATCGTTGTCGAAGTCAGCAATGTTGGGGCTATAGCCTGCCATGGGGCTACTGAGCAGCGTCATCCCGCTGCGCGCGGTGATCTCGGTGAAGCCGCCCTTGCCATTGTTCTGGTACACAGGGAAGGTCTCGTTGTCCAGAGCGACGATGGCGATGTCGGGATAGCCGTCGTTGTTCAGATCTCTAAAATCCACGCCCATGCCGGAAATGAGATTGCCGTTTTCGGGCAATGCGACTCCTGCCTCAAAGGCGACCTCTTCGAAGCGATTGTTCCCCATGTTGTGAAACAGAAAATTGAAAAGTTTGTCGTTGGCGACAAATACGTCGGGGAAGCCATCTCCATCGTAATCGGCGACGCCGACTCCCATGCCCTTGCCGAGGCACTGCCGGATTCCCGCCTCTGCGGAGATGTCCACAAACGTACCGTTTCCTTGGTTCAGAAACAGCTGGTTGGGAAGCTCCTTGTAGTACTTGGGGTGGCAATATTCCGGCTTGCCCTTGAAACTGCAGTCCGGTTCCTTCTTCCCGTCCCAACCCAGGTAGTTCACCACGAAAAGGTCCAGCAGTCCGTCATTGTTGATGTCTACCCACGCGCCTCCCACCGACCACAACGGTCCATATTCCTTGTCAGGGCGAGCGAGCCCCGCTTTTTCGGTTACATCCCTAAAGGTGCCGTTGCCGTTGTTGTGATAGAGAGTGTTTCGATAGACTCCGCCAACAAAAATATCTTCGTACCCGTCGTTGTCATAATCGCCGATCGCGACTCCGGTGTCATACCCGATTCCCCCGAGCCCGGCCTTTTCGGTCACGTCGGTAAACGTGCCATCGCCCTTGTTACGAAACAGACGGTTCCAGTATTTCGGAGAGGTCTTCTTCAGGCTGGAGATGTCGGCGCCGTTGCTGAAGAAGATGTCCAGACTGCCGTCGTTGTCGTAATCGAAGACGGCAACGCCGCCGGCCATCGTTTCCGGGGCATGTTTCGCGGGTGTCTCGTTGCTGTCCAGAGCAAACGGGATGGGGCGGAAGGTAAAGTGAATGGGCGCCCGACCGGGTTCGGCCCCGGCCACAAACTTCCATGGAATGGGTATCATGCCCGCCGCGATGCACAACGACGCGCAGACGAAGGCAATTCTGAGAAAGTGGGCGCACGTTCTCGCAGAATGGTCATTGCTCCGAGCCCGGGCGGCGGAGTTTCTCAATGGCCTCCTTTTCTCGGTTGGCGTCCTCGGTGCGGCCCGCGGCAGAGTACGCCCGGAGCAGATCAAAGTGAACCCGCACGACATCCGGAGCCTGTTCCCGTGCCTTCTCCAGTTCCTGAATGGCTCGAGCCAAATCTCGCTTCGCAGCCAGCACTTCTCCGTACACCATGTGCGGCGAGGCTTCCTTGGGCGCGAACTTCACGGCCTCCTCGGCGAGCGGCAATGCCTGATCGGGCTGCTGCTGCTTGAGATATATGTCGGCGAGACGGAGCCGCACTGGAACGTGAAACGGCGAAACCTCCAGCTCTCGCTTCAGTTCCTGAATCCCGTCTTCCGGCCGCATGTTCGCAAGAAATGTTCCAAACAGAAAATGAACCCCCGGCTCATTCTGATACGTCTCCGCCATTTTACGAAAGTGTTTCTCGGCATCCCCGTGTTGCCCCATCTGTACCGCGCAGAATCCTGACCCGGCCAGATGGATCATCTCACCACGATCCGTAGGAATTTCCGCGGGAAGGAGCGGCATGCGCAACGCCGCCAGCCCAGCGGCTTCCTGCACGGTGGTGTCACACCGGCCGGAGTTCACCATTTCGTACAGCAGGTCCATGCTCCTGTCATACTGCTCCAGTCGCGTGAGCGAGAC
>Ga0137415_10007490_pt1 | contig 10813 bp, 11 predicted proteins | sample CZODoug3_1_1_16f_FD_183082 | JGI IMG/M metagenome (GOLD analysis project Ga0137415, IMG submission 183082) | Vadose zone soil fungal communities from Angelo Coast Range Reserve, California, USA - CZODoug3_1_1_16fungal (Hybrid Assembly) | ecosystem: Environmental > Terrestrial > Soil > Vadose...
GCCCGGCCACACCCGCGGTCATCAAGTTCTTTTGTATCGTGACAAGATATTATTTACCGGAGACCACCTGGCGTGGTCGCCCGAGCGAGAAACTTTAACCGCCTTCCGCGACCACTGTTGGTATTCCTGGAAGGAGCAGACACGCTCGATGGAAAAGCTGCTCGCCTATCGCTTCGAATCGGTTCTGCCGGGGCATGGCCGCATCCATCATGGCACAGCCGAAGAAATGCACGAACATCTGGAGCGCTGCGTAGCGCGCATGAAAAAAGAATAATGCCGCACGTTGCAAATTGATTGTGGTGAATCCCGGGAACACCAGTCTCCCGATTGACGTCTGAAAAAAACCGCCAATCAGGAGATTGGCGTTCCCAGGGAAGGCTCAAACCCGCTCAAGCATGATGGCGATCCCTTGTCCCACTCCGATGCACATCGACGCCAGCGCGTAGCGCCCTTTGCTGCGTTGAATCTGCCGCGCCGCGGTCAACACCAGCCGCGCGCCGCTCATCCCAAGAGGATGCCCAATCGCAATCGCGCCGCCATTGGGATTCACTTTTTCACTGTCGTCCGGCAAGCCGAGTTCGCGCGTCACTGCCAACGACTGCGCGGCAAACGCTTCGTTCAATTCGAACAAATCCACATCCGCCATCGACATCTTTAACCGCGCGAGCAGCTTTCGAACAGCGAAAATCGGGCCAATCCCCATAATGTCCGGCTCCACGCCCGCCGTAGCCACACCCATCACACGAGCCACCGGCTTCAAGCCGAAGCGGGCCGCTGCGGCCTCCGAGGCCACGAACATGGCGCAGGCTCCGTCATTTATTCCGGAAGCGTTTCCAGCTGTCACCGTGCCGCCTTTCCGAAATGGAGTCGGCAATTTGGCTAAAGCCTCGAAAGTCGTGTCCGCGCGAATATGTTCGTCGTCGGAGACAGTCTTCACGGTCCCTTTGGCGGCGGGAATATTTACCGGCACAATTTCCTCCGCTAGAATTCCAGCCTTCTGCGCGGCGGCGGCTTTCTGCTGCGAGCGCAGCGCGAAGCAGTCTTGCGCGGCGCGATCGATTTTATATTTTTCGGCCACGTTTTCAGCTGTTTCCGGCATGGACGCGGTTCCGTACATTTTCACCATCAGCGGATTCACGAAACGCCACCCGATCGTGGTGTCATAGATTTCCGGGGCGCGCGAAAACGCGGACTCCGCCTTGGGAATCACAAATGGCGCGCGGCTCATGCTTTCCACTCCGCCCGCAATCGCCAGTGAAATTTCGCCGGCAACGATTGCGCGCGCGGCCATCGACACAGCCTCCATCCCTGATCCGCACAATCGGTTCACCGTTGCGCCGGGCACCGTATGGGGAATTCCGGCAAGCAGTGATGCCATCCGCGCCACGTTTCGGTTATCTTCCCCCGACTGGTTCGCGCAACCGAAGAGAACTTCATCGACCGATTCCCAATCGCTTTTTCCGAATTGTTCCCGCAAAGTCCTCAATGGAATTGCGGCGAGATCGTCCGTGCGGACCTGCGAGAGCGCTCCGCCGTACCGCCCGATCGGCGTTCGTATTCCCTCACAAATAAAGGCCGTAGACATTCGTGTTGGTTTCCTCTTCCAATTCGCCGCGTCTTAAGCCGGCGCCGCCGCGGACTTGCCAAGACCGAGCACGCGTTCCGCGTTCCGGTAAAACACGCGCTCCTTGATGTCGTCCGAATAACCGAATTCATCCCATTCGCGCAGCAGACGCGCATACGGAATGCTCGGATAATCGCTGCCAAACAAAATTTTCTCCTTCAACCGGCTGCGAATGTCGCGCACGAGCGACGGCGGAAAATATTGCGGCGCATAGCCGGACACTTCCCAAAAAACGTTGCCCTTGTGCAAGGCTACCGCTGTCATTTCCTCGACCCAGGGCCAACCGATGTGCGCGGCGATGATGGTCAAGTGCGGAAAGTCGGCGGCAAGTTCGTCAATCGCGGATGGATGCGCGTGTCGAATCTTGGCGCCCATTCCGCCGGGCATACCCGCTCCCATTCCAGTTGTACCCACGTCAATCATCACCGGCACTTTTAATTCATTGATGACTTCAAAGAGCGGATAGAGACGCCGATCGTTGACAGCGAAATGCCCCATGATGGGATGGAAGTGAAACCCCAGCATTCCCAGATCCTCGATAGCATGTCTTGCTTCGCGAATCGCGGCCTCGCCTTTGAACGGATCGACTGCGCCCCAAGCCTGAATGATTCGCTCAGGATGGCGCTTCTGCATGGCCGAAACGTAATCGTTGGAACATGGAGGAGTTGCAACCGTCGTTTCCAGGTCGAGGGCCACCAGGATCGCCTCGACGCCCGCATCCTTAAAATCTTTGACAACTTCTTCTTCCGTCTTCGCTACCCAGGCCCGCTTCCAATATTTCGCCAGCGCGTCCACGTACGGCTGCTGGCAGGCAATCCACTGCTGGGTGTTGGGATAGCAATGAACGTCGATAATTCTCACTAAACTCTCCAACGAACAATCACGACCGCCGATTACGCCGTGGATCGAGTCCGCTGTCCACGCTCTCCCGCGACTTTTGGAGAAATCATCTCTGTCAATTTTTTCTTGGAGACTTTTCCAAACGTCGACAACGGAAAATCCGCAAGAATTTCCAGGCGCTCCGGAAGCTTGTATTTGGCAATTTCCTTGCCCATCAGAAAAGTGTTCAGCGCCTCGAAACGCAATTCCGCGCCATCCTTCAACAAAACGCAGGCGCACATTCGTTCGCCCAGATCAGGGTCGGGGACAGCGATGCATGCGACGTTCTTCACCGCCGGATGAGAAAGAATGAGGTTTTCAACTTCTTCCGCGCTGATTTTTTCGCCGCCGCGATTGATCAGATCTTTCTTTCGACCCTCGACCATGTAATTTCCAGATGGATGCTGCCGCATCAGGTCGCCCGACCTGTAGAAACCATCCGAGGTAAACGTGCGCGCATTGTACTCCGGCACCCCGAAATAGCCTCGCAGGGTGTACGGACCGCGGCAACATAATTCTCCGACTTCGCCGAACGGAACTTCGTTGTCGTCGTCATCCAGAATTTTTACTTCATCATCCTGACTAACCGGGCGTCCGACGGTTTCGAGGCGCACGTCCTCAGGATCATCGATGCGCACAAACATCAAAAGACCTTCCGACATCCCGAAATTCTCCTGAACGAAGGCGCTGGGAATTAATTTCCTCGAGAGCAGACGTACTTCCGGCTGGAGACGCTGACCGCCGCTTTGAATGTAACGCAGCGAAGAAAGATCATGTTTTGTTACCGCGGGATCGTTAAGCAGCCGGATCAGTAATGCGGGCACCACTTTTACGTGCGTCACTCGATGCTTCTCAATCAGCGTGCACATATCTTCAGGCCTGGCGCTCATGCTGACCACCACGCTCCCACCGTGAAACATAAATCCCTGGACACCGGGGCACGCCAGAGGCAGATTGTGCGCGATCGGCAGCACGATCAGAAGAATTGAATCCGCAGTCACGCCGCAAACGCTCGCGGCAACTTTGGAATTGTAAGCGTAATCGTTGTGCGTGCGTGGAATCAGCTTGGGAATTCCCGTGGTTCCTCCGGAAAGCTGAAAAACCGCGGGATCCGTCGGGTCAAAGTGCAATTCGGAAAGGGCTGACGCTGGAAGTTTCGCAGGCGTGGCGATCATTTCCGGGAGCGACAGAAATCCTTCGCGCCGCTCGCCCAAAAGAATTCCATATTTTAGTGTCGGGCTCTGTTTCCTGATGCGGTTGACAATCTCCGCATAATCGCAATCGCCGTGGGCCTCGGGAATGACGCATGCTTTCGCGCCGGAAAGCTCCACGAACTGGCTGATCTCCGCGAAGCGGTGAGTCACCAGAGCGGCGATAGGGATGCATCCGATTTTTTGTAACGCAAAATAAAGGATTACGAACTCGGCGAGGTTCGGCAGCTGAATCACAACACGATCGAGCGGCACAAAACCTGCTTCTAGAAGATGCAAAGCCAGGTTGGTCGACAAGCGGTCAAGCTCGGCGTAGGTGATCGATCTATCGCAATCGATAAGCGCGATGCGGTTCGCAAAGCGTTTGAAAACGACCTTGAATTCTTCCGCCAGCGATTTGTCCGCCCAATATCCGCGTTCACGATAACGCTTTGCGAACTCCGGCGGAAACGGGACGACCCCATCCAACATTAGCTTCCCCTTCGTGGTTCAGGTTGTAGCGGCAAATCCACCGTCGATGACTATGATTTCGCCCGTGACGAAGCGGTTGCTCACAATCAAATTCACCATCACTTCGGCCACATCCTCGGGCGTCGCCACGCGGCGCAGCGGAGTGTGTTTCGCGCGGCGGTCAATTAAATCATCATACTTATCCTTGAGCATTCGCACCATCCAGTCGCCCTCGATCCATCCCGGCGCCACCGCGTTTACACGAATTTCCGGCGCCAGATTGAGCGCCAGTAGCTTCGTAAGACTCACTACGGCGGCCTTGCTCGCGGCGTACGGCAAAGGTTGAGGGCCGGGCCGCAGCCCAACGATACTCGCCGTATTTACGACGCTGCCGCCGGCGGCCTTCAGAAGCGGCGCGGCAGCGCGCGTAACCTGGAACATGCCACGCACGTTGACCGCAAAAACGCGGTCCCATTCTTCTGCGGTCATGCCCTCGAAATCCTTCGCCTTGATCTGCGTCGTCGTGCCCGCATTATTCACCAGAGCGTCGAGACGGCCAAACTCCTGCGTGGCCGCTTCCAGCATCTTGCGGACACATAAATCATCGCTAACGTCACACTTGAACAACAACGTCTTCGCGCCTTTCGCCTGCGCTTGATCCGCCGTGGTGCGCGCTGCCTGCTCATTCCTGCTGAAATTGATAATCACATCGAATCCCGCTGCGGCCAGCGCTACCGCCGCGGCGCGGCCAATTCCGGTGGATGCACCCGTGATCAAGGCTACTTTCCTGCTGTCCACCATTAATTCTCCTGACAGATGCCGTCAAGGGAAGTTGTAAGAGAGCGCAGGACTCCGATGCAAGTAAATTCGTAATACGCACACAGCGTACATTCAAATGACGCGCTTTGAAAATTATTCAGGATCGATGCGACCAGTTCTAGTTTAAATCAAGAGCCATCTTGAGCGCCCGGTCCAATTCAGCGAGTTTCGACCTTGAGAGCGATCCCACAAAGTTAGTCAGCTCGGACTTGCGCATGCTGACGAGATTGTCGCACATGATCCAACTCGGATGTTTAAGGCCTTCGTCGGGACCGATGGAGAGTTGGGTGGACAATCCCTCGCCACTCGTGAAAATAGGAGCGCAAATCACCGTCGAGAAGCGAGAATCGATGAGTGCCTGTCGGCTCACGATCGCGAAAATTCGATATTGCTTTGGATCTCTTCCGGGCCTGAACACGCGATACAGCTCGCCTCGTCTCATTCGCTCTCCGTGGGATCCGCTTACTCTTCAGGGGCCTGGTAATCCAGAACGTCCGCAGCTTCCGAATTCAGCCGGTCCGCGGCAGCGTTGATACGTTCCAGATCGCGGGCATGAATCCTCCTTTTGCTGCGTTCGCGAAAGTAGTTGCGGAGAACGTGCTCAATGAATGCGGAGCGCGAGAGTTTGGAGCCAGCGACCTGGTCCACTCTTGCAAGAATGTCCGATGATAGTGTGATAGAAGTCTTCTCTTTCATACTACTATTATACTACCAAATCGGCGTCTAGCGACCTCCAATATTCGAACGCCAGTATCCTGGCCCACTTGCGGAAATTACTGTCCCTTTTTAGGAAAGCGTGCCGGCGGGTCCAAACACAGTTCAACCCCAATCCACTAAAAGCTGAAAATTGAAATGCAGGCCGAATTCACACTCGCCAGACCACATGAGGCGTTCCATTCTGGCGCAGATGAGATGGAATCGCCCAGGCACCTCTTGACACACTGGATCCTTCGGCGCAATGTACGTGGGCAGATTTGAAGTAAGCTGGGCAACCGTTTCACCCGCGCAGTCTTCCCCCTTCTAGATTGCACCTTGAGATTGTATGCAGTTCTCTGCGTGTCAAGAATAAGCAACGGGATAGCGAGCTGCGTCGAGGAAATGAAACAGAGCTTTCCACGACGAATCGGACCTCAAATTGCAACATTTCATGTTGCATCGATCGAGTGTTTGGCCCAAGGAGGCGCTCCAATGAAACTTTCCGACAGACGGCTGGCACAGCGTTTTCGTCTTAACATTCCGCTGTATATCCGTGGGTGGAATTCTCATGCGCCGGAGCAAAAAGTTGAATCGGTCAATGTATCTGAAAGCGGCGCCTATTTTGAGACTGACAAACCGCCACGCGAAGGCGCAATGATACAGATCAGATTGGAAATGCCTAACGAAATCACGGGCAACCCCACGGCTGAATGGCGCTGCACGGGCAAGGTAACACGCATTGAACGGGTCAATTCATCAAGGCATCTGCTCGGGGTCAGCATCCGTTTTGACTACTACGAAGTCTGCAGGCCAGAGGTTTCGATGTCAGGCTTATCGTTGTCATCTATTATCTGAAACAGTTAATTTTTGGTGGATGGCTCAAATTCTCGAGTCGTAAGAAAGTTGGCTTGTGAAAGTTGAAACCGATCTTGTATTGGGCAACAAGAACGACAGCCGCTCGAAGGCCCAGAAAGGTCCGATCAGACGCGCCCTCGTCGTCGAAAATGATCCCGAGATGTCTGAGCTCATCGAGGAAGTTCTGGGATCCATTGCGATAGAAGTGGTAATCCCCGCGAAAAGTATCGAGATCGACCCCCATTTCAACAACGAGAAGTTTGATGTCGTCCTGATTGGTCTTAGCACATCTCCCGAGAATGACGTCGAACTCATCCGGGAAATTCGCCGGTCGGGTTTCAATCAAACGACGCCGATCATTCTTATCAGTGCCGACCAACGCCCTAGCGCGCTCTCGCTGGGTTTTGAGGCTGGCGCTACATTTTTCGTCTACAAGCCCATCGATCGCGTGCGCTTAATGAACCTGATTCGCGCAACCGAGGGGACCATCGAGCATGAGCGACGCCGCTTCCGGCGAATCCCAATACAAGTCAAAGTACGGCTTAAGTCCGCCAAGTCGGAAGTGGTAGGAGAAACGATCGATATCAGTTTGAACGGCGCACTGGTTAAATCTCCTCAGACTTTGCCGGTTGGATCCTTGATAGAAGTCAGCCTCTACCTCCGCAACGGATCGAGGCCAGTCGTCGGGCTGGGTTCCGTCGTCCGTCTGTTGGACAACTCGCGAATGGGAATCCTGCTCGACCGCTTTCCCACAGTCGAAATCGGAAGACTACAGGACTACCTCTTGCCCAGAATTCTCGATTGAATTCCCGGAAGCAAACTACTGAGTGCAACTTCATTTTCGCGCGTCACAAGTCGCTCAGTCCATCCGGCGCTTCCTTTCAGCATCGACTCTCGTGGAAAACGAAATTTTGTGGCACAGTAGTAACCGATGTCCGAACCTGGGAGTTCCTCACGCGCGGGGCGCGTCGCATTTACTCATCCCGACTTTGCTCTATATCAGTTGGCCCGGTTTTTCATCGTAACCGGCCTGGAGATGCAATCGGTTGCGGTCGGTTGGCAAATTTATGAAATCACCAAGAGGCCCATCGACCTGGGTCTCGTGGGTCTCGCGCAATTCACCCCGGGGATTCTCCTGTTTCTCGTTTCGGGTCATGCGGCTGACCGCCTGGACCGCCGCAAACTCCTGATTGGTTGCTACGTAGGATTCGCCGTCTGTTCCGGCCTGTTGCTATTCACTGCCTTGCGGGGAATGCACGCGGTATTGCCTATATACTCCGTGGTCGTGATCCTTGGCATCGTTCGCTCATTCAATGGCCCGGTCAGCCGCGCCATGCTGCCGCAGATCGTCCCGGAAGAACATTTCCAGAATGCGGTCGCCTGGAATGGTTCCGTAAATCAGGGAGGAACAATTCTTGGCCCCTCGCTGGGAGGTCTGATATACGCGGTTTCCAAAGGGCCGTCGGCTGTTTACACGATGGCGATGGTAGCCGCGGTTGGCGCAATTATTTGCATGCTGCGAATCAATCTCAGGGCCAAGGCGCGGCCGCGCGAGCAGTTCACACTGAAATCGGTGCTGGCAGGCCTTCACTACATCCGGAAACGTAAAGTTGTACTGGGATCAATTTCGCTCGATCTGTTCGGCGTGCTGCTCGGCGGGGCGGTAGCTCTGCTCCCGGTTTATGCCCGAGAAATTCTAAAGACTGGACCGTGGGGGCTGGGCTTGTTGCGCAGTTCCCCCGCGATCGGCGCGGCCAGCATGGCGATTCTCATCGCGCACCGCCCCTTGCGCAACCGCGTCGGCGCGACCATGTTGTGGTGCGTGGCAGGATTCGGCACCTTCACCATTCTCTTCGGCATCTCGCGAAGCCTGATCCTGTCGATGTTGTCGCTGTTGTGCGTGGGCGCGATGGACATGGTGAGTGTGGTCGTGCGCGGCACCCTGGTGCAACTCGCCACTCCGGATGAGATGCGCGGCCGCGTAAACGCCGTGGAAATGATTTTTATCGGCGCTTCAAATGAGGTTGGACAATTCGAGTCCGGCCTGACAGCGCAATGGCTCGGAGCCGTGCCCGCCGTTGTGCTGGGAGGAATTGGCACGCTAATTGTGACGGCTCTTTGCGCGTGGAGTTTCCCCGAACTGCGGCGCGTGGACGAGATTTCTTCTGTTAAAACCTGACAATTTGCCGAACAAACTGCGTAATTTGCTGAACACGCCCGCGCAGCATGCGTCATTCCGAGCGGAGCGAGGAATCCCTCCTTCTTTGAAATTAAGCCAATGAGAGATTCTTCGCTCCGCTCGGAATGACACCCGAATTGAGTTTTTTGCAGCCGCTCTTGCGGAGCCTTACCTATCAGCTGGATTTTGTTTTTTCGAGTTCTTCGATGAGGGCGGGGACAATTTCGAACAGATCTCCGACGATGCCATAATCTGCGACTTCGAAGATAGGCGCATTCTGATCCTTGTTAATCGCGGCGATGGTGCGCGAACCCTTCATTCCCACGACGTGCTGGATGGCGCCGCTGATCCCCAGCGCCAGGTACAGCTTTGGAGCGACCGTCTGTCCGGAGCTTCCGATTTGGCGATCCATGGGCAGCCAGCCTTCATCACAAATCGGGCGCGATGCCGAGAGTTCGCCGCCGAGCAAGTGCGCGAGCTTTTCCGCCATCGGAATATTTTCCGGCGCCTTGATTCCGCGTCCCACGGAAACAAGTATTGGTGCCTGCGTCAAATCCACGGCCTGCTTGGCTTCGCGAAATATCTCGAGCGGCTTGGTGCGAATCTGCGCGGCGCTCAGTTCGACAGGAATGGGTGTGACAGGCGCTTTGGATTCGCCTTGCGCGACCAGGTCCGCGCGAAATGCTCCGGCCTGAAATGTCGCGAACCACGGCGGCGCGCCTTCGAAGACCACATCCGCAACGGTTTTGCCCTGAAACATTTGGCGCACGAAAATCAGCTTGCCGTTTTCGTGGCGGTAGCCGATGCAGTCGCCAATCATGCCCTTGCCGAGCGATGCGGCCAGTTTGGGCGCGAAATCGCGCACTTGGTAAGTGTGCGGCAGCAGAATCAGATCAGGCTTCGCTTGCGCGATGGCTTGCGTAAGCGCGATCGTGAATCCATCCGGAGTGTACGCAGCAAGCAAGTCGTGCTCGATCAGCAAGACTTCATCAAGCTTTGAAGCAGCCAGTTCGCCGGCCAGATCCGCGACGCCCTTGCCGATCACGGCGGCGGCCAGGCGGCTTTTCGTTTCATTTGCGATTTGCTGCGCGGCAGCCAGCGTTTCAAAACTGGTCTTGTTCCACTTTCCTTCGCGTTGCTCGGTGATCAGAAGAATATTCATCTACATTTTCCCGGGTTACAGCACACGCGCTTCGTGCTTCAATTTTTCCAGCAGCTTCGCGGCGGCTTCTTTCGGCGTACCGTTCAGGAACTCGGTCTTTTTGGTTTTAGTCGGAACGTAGATTCGCTCGATGCGCTGCGTCGGCTCGTGCGTAACTCCCAGCGACTCGCGCGCAATCGTCGCAATCTCTTTCTTCTTTGCCGCCATGATTCCTTTGAGCGTCGCGTAGCGCACTTTGTTGATACCGGACTGAATCGTGAGCACGGCAGGAAGCGGAAGCTCAACCCACTGGAACCATCCGGCCTCCAGCTCGCGCTTCACGCGCAAGTGATCGCTCTCAACTCCGATTTGCATGATGAGCGTTGCGTGCGGCAGGCCCAGCCGGTCCGCCAGCAGGACCCCCGTCTGTCCGAAACCATGATCGTCGCTCTGCAATCCGGTAAGCACCAGGTCCGGCTTCTCACGTTCAATGGCCGCGGCCAGCGATTTCGCCGCGCCCAGTGGGTCGAGCGTGTGCGCCTTATCGTCCGCGATGTGCACGCCGCGGTCGGCGCCTTTGGCCAGCGCTTCCTTGATCGTCTGCTTCACGCGCTCCGGCCCCATCGATACCGCGATCACTTCGCCGGTATGTTTTTCCTTCAGACGCAGAGCTTCCTCGAGAGCGAAACTGTCCGGCTCATTCATTTCAAATCCGATGTCAGTTTCGCGAATCCAGGTTCCGTCGGCAATGACAAGAGGAGCGTCTTTGGCGGGCACTTGTTTGATGCAGACAACGATCTTCATGCTTACCTCATGATTATCGAGCGCGACCTAATCCGGGTAGCACAGGCTTCAGTCTGTGTGATTTTGACTTGTGACTATCACAACAGCACACAGGCTGAAGCCTGTGCTACTCGGCCCAGCGTTTGAACAGCAGGGCGGCATTGGTTCCACCGAAG
>Ga0137415_10007492_pt1 | contig 10812 bp, 10 predicted proteins | sample CZODoug3_1_1_16f_FD_183082 | JGI IMG/M metagenome (GOLD analysis project Ga0137415, IMG submission 183082) | Vadose zone soil fungal communities from Angelo Coast Range Reserve, California, USA - CZODoug3_1_1_16fungal (Hybrid Assembly) | ecosystem: Environmental > Terrestrial > Soil > Vadose...
GATATGCGACTTTGAGATATGCGACTTTGAGATATGCGACTTTGAGATATGCGACTTTGAGATATGCGACTTTGAGAAAGGCACGGCCGATAGCGTCAGCCTACGACATCTTGATAGCCAGACCCGCACTCAAAGCGGCGATTATGACCACCAGCCACTCGATGCAAATTTACGCTGCGCTCACCCGGGCTCGCCTTCCTGGTCTCTGGTTTTTTTGAGAGGCGCTTTTCTCAGGTCATCGGCCATCCAGTCCTTCATTCCAACGTTCTGCTTGGCCGAGGTCGAAGAAGAAAGCCTTCGGCCTCGATGCGAACCTCTTCCGCTATCAGCTGCCACCAACAAACTTGAAAAGTTGTTTCCTGCATTGTCCGCAAGTCGACGAATACCTCGACCCGAACGGACGGCGCTCCGGCTGGTGCTATCTCGGGGATCCGCGTACCGTGAACACTTCGCCCGCGGGCCTTGCGCGATATTCGTCGCTGCGGTCTTGGCTGTCGCAGTGGAGCTATGATCTGTCGAACGCGAAAGGGCCGAAGAACGCAGCGCGCATCCGCCGCACGCCCGTATTGCAGGTCGAGAACCTCGCGGACGACGCTGTGCCCGCCTCGCACAATCCGACGATTCGCTCGGCCCTTGCGACATCCGACAAGGAATATGTCGGGATCGAAGGTGCCACACATTATTATCAGAACCAGCCTGCTCAGCTGCACCAATGCATCAGTGCGGTATTGGATTGGAGCCGCCGCAAAGGACTGCTCGCAGGCTGATCGGTCGCGAGAGCGTTTTATGCTTTCGAACCCGGTTCTCCGCCTCCCTCGAAGGATGAACCGACCTGACCCGCCCTCCGCGCCGGCGCTGCCGAGCCAACCGCGCGAAGGGCGGGTTCGCCAGCTCAGTTGAGGCCGTAGAAACCCATCGCGCCGCCGGCGAAAACGCCGCGTTGGGTCTCGGGCGAGGTGCCCTTCAGCCGCTCGCGCAACATGTCCGGCGCGCCGGGGAAGAAGCCGTCGGGATGCGGGTAATCGGTCGCCCACAGGATCTTGTTCGGGCCGATATAGTCGGCGAGCACCTTGATGCTGCCCTCGACCGGCTCGAACGAGATCCAGCAATTGCACTGGAACAACTCGCTTGGCCGCGTCTTGAGGCCGGAATCGTTGAAGCCCTGGTCGTCGAAGTGGCGGTCCATGCGGTCGAGCCACGGTGCGATCCAGCCGCCGCCCGATTCGAGAAACGCGATCCTGATTTTCGGGTGGCGCTCGCACACCCCGCCCCAGATCACGCTCATGCAGGCCAGCATCATTTCCATCGTGTGGCTGATGATGTGCTTTGCGCCGCGCCCCTCGAAACGGTCGACGCCGACCGTCGGCATGCCACTGCTGCCGCCTTCATGAAAGCCGATCGAGAAATCGAGGTCTTCGGCCGCCGCCCAGAACGGCTCGTAATCGGGGTGGTGGATCATTTTATTGTTGTATGGGTTCGGCCGCAGGAAGCCGCCGCGGAATCCCAATTCCTTGCGCGCGAAGCGCATCTCGGCAATGGCCAGATCCACCGATTGCATCGGCAGCATCGCGACCCCGAACAGGCGATCGGGATAGGGTTTGCAGTAATCGGCCAACCAACGGTTGTAGGCACGACAGGTCGCGGCAGCGAGTTCCGGGTCCTGGATCGAGCCCGCAAACAGGCCGATGCTCGGATAAAGGAATGCCGCATCGATGCCGTCGGCATCCATGTCGGGGATGCGCTGGTGCGGATCGAACCCGCCGGGCCTGCCCTCCTGGTACTTCATCGTATCGGACGCGACGACCCCCTGCCGGGCGCCGATCCCGCCGATCCCGCCGAAGCCACGCCGGCTGTCGCCGACCGTCCGCTCCTCGATGACGAGCCGATCCTTGCCGTCTTCGCCCTTGACGAGGTGCGGCGCCCCGTCTCGGAATTTCGGATCCATGTATTTGTCCCACAGATCCAACGGTTCGAGGATATGGCCGTCCGCATCGATGACATTGTAAGCGCGACTCATGACCAGTTCCCTTCATGTTAATGGCGAAGTTCGAACAAACCTTTGTTGACCCCCCTATTCCGCCGCCACAGTGGCGACTAAGCCAGTGCCAGCTCCCGATACCCGTCTGCCGCCACCGCCTCGCAGCGGTCGCGGAAGGCGGGGTGGCCGCCGCTGAAACGCATGATCCTGCGGGTCTCTTTGCCTTCGACATTGCGGTTGATGCCGGTCATCCACGAGTCGACCTCGTTGGCCAGCAAGCCCTCGCTCGACGCAATGACCTGGTCGGTCCAGGCGGCAACGCCCGCATCGGTGGCCTCGATCTGCGTCGAGCCGCGGTCGCGCGCAAAGCGGATCAGCCGGGTTACCCAATCGACACTGTATTCGGCGGCGCGCGGAAAATTGCCGAGCCCGGCATGCGGGCCCATCACCATCAGCATGTTCGGGAAGCCGGCGACTAGGATGCCGAGAAAGGTCTGCGGCCCCTCTTTCCATTTCTCCTTCAATGACGCCCCGTCGACCCCACGGATGTCGATGCGGTCGAAGCTGCCGGTGATGGCGTCGAAGCCGGTCGCGTAGATGATGATGTCGAACTCGTACTCGGCGTCGCTCGTCCTGATGCCGTTCGGGGTGATCCGCTCGATCGGCGTCTCGTTGATGTCGACGATCTTGACGTTGGGCTGGTTGTAGACCTCGAAGTAGCCGCTCTCGAGCGGCACGCGTCGGGTGCCGAAACCGTGGTTCTTCGGGATCAGCTTCTCGGCCGTGGCCGGGTCCTTGACGCGCTCGCGGATCTTGCGGGCGACGAAATCGGAGATCAGCCGGTTGGCCTCGCGGTCGACCAGGATGTCGCGGAAATTGCCCATCCAGATCCCAAAGCCGGGCTCGCTGTAGAGCTTCTCCCAAAAGGCCTCGCGTTCCTCGGGCGTGACCTCGAGCGTCGAGCGCGGGTCGGTCGCATGGATGAAGCAGCCGTAGGTCTCCTGGCAACGCGCGAAGATCTCCTGATAATTGGCCCGGATCCGGCCCATCTCCTCCTTGCCGATCTTGGCGTTGTGCAATGGCGCGCTCCACTGGGGGGTGCGCTGAAAGACGGTCATGTGCCCGACCGTCTTGGCCACTTCGGTGATGGTCTGTATCCCGGTAGCGCCGGTGCCGATCACCGCGACCCGCTTGCCGGCGAAGCTGACCGGTTCCTTAGGCCAGTAATGAGTGTGGCAGGACTGGCCCTTGAACGTGTCGACACCGGCAATGCGCGGCATGGTCGGCGCCGACAGCACGCCGATTGCGGTGATCAAGAGGCGCGTGGTGTAGCGGCGGCCGTCGTCGAGGAGGACGTCCCAGCACCGCGCGTCCTCCTGATAATGCGCGGCGGTCACGCAGCTGTTGAACCGAACGTCGCGCCGCAGGTCGAACTTGTCGGCGACATAATTCAGATACCGCTCGTTTTCGGGCTGACCCGAGAAGTGCTCCTCCCAGTCCCATTCCTCGAGCAGCTCCTGGGAAAAGGAATAGCCGTAGGTCCAGCTTTCGGAATCGAAGCGGGCGCCGGGATAGCGGTTCCAGTACCAGGTGCCGCCGACGCCGGTGCCGGTTTCGAACACCCGCACCCTCAGGCCGAGCTCGCGCAGCTTGTAGAGCTGGTAGAGGCCGGACACGCCGGCACCGATGATGATCGCGTCAAAATCGAGAGCCGGGTCTGCCTTGGGTTGTTGCGCGACCGCCAGTGAGGAGACCATGCTGTTACCTCGCTAAGTACGCCGCCGACGTTTCGCGGCCGACGACAGAACTGACCCGAACCCCTATCTCACCCGAGACGCAACAGTCGCACGCTCTCGGAGAGCTGCGTCGCCGCCGATTGCATCGCGCGGCTCAACGGCCCGAGCGCGTCGCCATCGAGGTCATGCGCATGGCCCGCGGCCGTCAGGATCAGCAATAGCTGCCAAGACGGCGACAGGACCGGCACCGAGAGTTGCGTGATGCCCTGAAACATCGTGCCGCGATCGACCGCAAAACCGGACTGGCGCGCCTCTTCGGCCCGCGCCAGGAAATCGGCAAAGGACGGCTTTTGATACCAGGCGACCGGCGCGAACAGCGCCTCGAGCTCGGCTGGGCTGCCGTTTCCAAAGGCCGCCATGACCACGCCCGAGGCGCCTGCCGGGCCGGGGTATTGCCGCCCGACAGTCGCGTAGAGATCGGTACGGAGCGCCGCGCCGACCCAGTCCAACAGCAGCAGCGACGAAGGTCCCAAGACCTTGGAGAGATAGACCGACACGCCGTGAGCATCGGAAACCGCATGCATCAGCGGGCGCGCCAAATCCATCAACCCGCTGCGCCGCAAAACGCCATAGGCGATCTCGAGGATATGTAGGCTGACCGAGTAGCTGCGCGTCGCGTCATCGTACCCGACAAAGCCCTCGGCTTGCAGCGTCCGCAGGATATTGTACGCGGTCCCGCGATGGAGCCCGGCGGCGCGCGCGACCTCGCTCGCGTTCAACGGCCGCTCCGAGGCATGCAATGTGCGCAGCACCTTGGCGGCCGCGACCACCGCGCCCACCGGCTTGCCCGGACTGCCTTGATTGTCGGGCCCGAGGTCATCCGCACGGCTTCTCGCGCGGGCGGCATTCGCCTGCCCCGGGCGAACTCCTTTTGCTCGGAAGCCGTCGGTTGGATCCGCTGCCAGCGGTAGGTCCATTTCGCTCCTGATCAAGCGCATTGACCCGTGCACGACGCCATGATAGGTCCAGCGCCGGCGCTATCGCAATACAAATCGTTCGTCTTCTATTGAAGACGTTGGCACGGCCCAAGACCAGGAGAGGCGATTGCCGGTCGATCCGCAGATCCAGACGCTGCTCGACAGAGCCGCCGGCGTTCCCGCGACGCATACCTTGCCGCTCGCGGCGGCGCGGACCCAGGCCGAGTCGCGCGTCGCGCTGATGGCGCCGCCGGCCGAGATTGCCGGGGTGCGCGAGGTGGCGATCGACGGACCGGGCGGACAGCTGCGCCTCCGCCTCTATACGCCGCGCGACGCCGGCCCGTTTCCGCTGGTCGTATTCTTCCACGGCAGCGGTTTCGTGCTGTGCAGCCTCGACACCCATGACGGCATGTGCCGCAATCTGTGCGCCGGTGCCGCCGCCATCGTCGCCTCGGTCGATTATCGGCTGGCGCCCGAGCACAAATTCCCGGCCGGTAGCGACGACTGCCTCTATGCCACGCGCTGGGCGGCGGCGCATTCCGCCGAACTCGGCGCCGACCCGGCGCGCATCGCCGTCGCCGGCGACAGCGCCGGCGGCAATATGGCGGCGGTCACGGCACTCCGGGTGCGCGACCAGGGCGGCCCCGAATTATGCGCCCAGCTGTTGCTCTATCCGGTGACCGACTATCACACGCCCGGCACGCCGTCCTACGCGGAGAACGCCGAGGGCTACGGGTTGACCCGCGATACGATGAGATGGTTCTGGGCCCATTATCTCGGTGACGCGTCCGAAGGCGTCCATCCCTATGCCGCGCCGCTGCGCGCCGCGGACCTGGCCGGCTTGCCGTCCGCCCTCGTCATCACCGCCGAATACGACCCGTTGCGCGACGAAGGCGAACATTACGCCGATAGGCTCAGGGCAGCGGGCGTAGCCACCGCGCTGACGCGTTACGACGGCGTCAATCACGGCTTCATGTTCTGGGCCGGTGTCGTCGACAAGGCCGGGGTCGCGATGAACGAAGCCTGCGGCTGGCTGCGCCAGACCTTTGCCGGGCACCGTTAACTGCCTCTGAACCCTACCCTTGAAACGATTACACCCGGAGCCTTCATGCCTGACGACGAAACGCATTCGATCAGAGCCCGACCCGGAGAGACCGACAACTTCGACGCGTTGATCATCGGCGCCGGTTTTGCCGGCCTTTATCAGTTGTACTGCCTGCGCGACCGCCTTGGACTGTCGGTTCAGCTGCTGGAAGCGGCGGACGGGGTCGGCGGCACCTGGTATTGGAACCGCTATCCCGGCGCCCGCTGCGATTCAGAAAGTCATTGCTACTCCTACTCCTTCTCGAAAGAGCTGGAGCGAGAGTGGGAGTGGTCCGAACGCTACCCCAGGCAACCGGAGATTCTGCGCTACCTCAATCACGTCGCCGACCGCTTCGACCTGCACCGCAACATCCGCTTCAAAGCGCGGGTCACCGGGGCAGAGTATGATGCTGCCGCTAATCTCTGGCGGGTGACCACCGAGACCAGCGAGACGATGTCGGCGCGGTTTTTGATTACCGCCGTCGGCTGCCTGTCCACGGCCAATGTGGCCGAGATCCCAGGCCTCGAGACGTTCGAAGGGAAGTGGTACCACACCGGCCAATGGCCGCATCAGGGCGTGGATTTCTCGGGCCGGCGGGTCGGTGTAATCGGTACCGGATCAACCGCGATCCAGGCGATCCCGGTGATCGCCGAAGAGGCCGCCCATCTGACCGTGTTCCAGCGCACCCCCAATTACAGCGTGCCGGCCCGCAACGGCCCGCTTACACCGAAATTCCAGCGCTACCTGAAGGAAAACTATGCCGAAATCCGCCAGAAGATGCGCGAGAGCGTCAACGGTTTCGACTTCTCCATCGCCGATCGCTCTGCCCTCGGAGTCTCCGACGAGGAACGCCAGGCGCTGTACGAGGAGGCATGGGAGCGCGGCGGCCTGCGGTTCCGCGCCACCTTCAAGGACATCCTGTTGGACAAGACGGCCAACGACACCGCTGCGGACTTCATCCGCGCCAAGATCCGCTCGATCGTGAAGGACCCGGCGACTGCGGCGAAGCTGTCCGACATCGATCACCCCTACGCCGCCAAGCGGCCACCGATCGACACCAACTATTTCGAGACCTACAACCGGGACAATGTCTCGCTGATCGACGTGAGAGCGGTTCCGATCGAGCGGGTTACGCCGCGCGGGCTGCGGACGAGAGACGGCGAATACGCGCTCGACATGATCGTCTTCGCCACCGGCTTCGACGCGATGACCGGTCCGCTCCTACGGATGAACATCACCGGACGAAACGGATACCGGCTCAAGGACGCATGGAGCACCGGTCCGCGAACCTATCTGGGGCTGCAGGTTCCGGGATTCCCCAACTTGTTTACGATCACCGGCCCCGGTAGCCCCTCGGTGCTGTGCAACATGCCAGTGGCCATCGAACAGCATGCGGACTTCATTACCGACTGCATCGCCCATATGCACGCGCACCGATTATTCTGCGTCGAGGCGACGCCGGACGCGACGGAGAAATGGGCAACGCAGGTCAATGAGGCCGCCAGTGTAACCCTGCTGCCTCAAGCCAAACACTCCTGGTATCTGGGCGCCAACATCCCCGGCAAGCCGCGGGTCTTCATGCCCTACGCCGGCGGCATGGCCCGCTACCGTGCGATCTGCGCTGGCGTCGCACTCAGCGGATACGAGGGGTTCGCCCTGAGCTCCTGAGCGCTGTCGTTGCGGGCTCGCCCCTCTCGGTCCATGCTGTACGGGACCCAGACCGCGATGATCGAGAACGGTTCGTAATGGTCGTGCCGGCTTCGCCACGCAGGTCCGCCAGTATAGAGCGGGAACCAGGGAGGGACGCATGCGCCTCGATGGCAAAGTCGCAATCGTCACAGGCGGAGCGCACGGAATGGGGGAGGCCGAAGCGCGGCTCTTCGCCAAGGAGGGCGCCAAGGTTGTGGTCGCCGACATACTGGGCGACCGGGCTGAGGCCGTCGCTGCCTCAATTCGCGCGAGCAACGGAGCCGCCATCGCCGCGGCAATCGACGTCACCAGCGAGCCCGCCTGGGTAGCGCTGATCGCAAAGACGGTGGAGACCTACGGGCGGCTCGACATCCTGGTGAACAATGCCGGGATTTCCGGCAGCTCGGTTGGCGATCCGGATGGACTCGACGGCTGGGAACGGGTCATCGCTGTGAACCAGACCAGCGTCTTCCTCGGTACCAAGCTCGCCGCCGAGCAAATGGCGAAGACCGGCGGCGGCTCGATCGTTAACATCAGCTCGATCATGGGTTTTATCGGCGGGCCGAGCGGCCATCCGGCTTACAGCGCCTCGAAGGGCGCGGTGCGGATCTATACGAAATCCGCAGCGGTGCGCTATGGCCCTCTCGGCATCCGTGTCAACTCGGTGCATCCCGGCTATATGCCGCCGATGCTGAATGCGACCAATGCCAACGAACGCGCCGACAAGATCGCGCTGACCCCGCTGCGCCGGCTCGGTGAGCCGATCGAAGTCGCCTACGGCGTGTTATTTCTCGCCTCCGATGAAGCGTCGTTCGTCACCGGCACCGAGCTGGTGATCGACGGCGGCTATATCGCGCAGTAGGCCTAGCCTATGCCCCTATCGATGCCGGTCGCATCACCTGTTCGTCGAAGAAGCGGCGGCGGCGGCATCCCAGTGTTGCTGTAGCATGAACTAGGCGGCAGCTGCGAATAGATGCTCTCTCGGCCATCATCCTGCAATTTCAGACCGCGGCCCCGGTCTCGGGCTGATAACAGGAGGCGAAACGCTCGGTCTTGTCCGATGGCACCCAGAAGGCGGTGTCGCGCATCCCGAGCGGCTCGAACAGCCGGGTGCGGAGGAACTCGCCGAAGCCCATGCCGGAGAGCTTTTCGACGCGATAACCAGCGCGCCAATTGTGATAAATAAGTAATTATTTGGACGTATTCTTGACAGGTGAGATCGTTATGGTTACACCTCATGCGAGGATTGTAGAAGAAAAATGGGATCCTACTTTGGATTTGCTCTAAACAATCCTCAACGCTTAATTATGGATAGAGTACGAATACGTGTTGAAAGTGCGATGTTCAAACGGCTTTCTTTGCCGACTGTGATGGAGCACTTTCCGAAAAGCCGGCCTGCCGTTACCGGCGGAGGGCAAACCCCACATGAGCATACGAGCGACTCATCCCTACGAGAGCGGGCTCGAGACGACCTTTGGCAACGTCGAAGCCGATGTGCTCGCCGGCAAGGAGCCCTCCGTCCGGCCAGAGAATTTCTGCCACGTGATCCGCGCCTCTGCCTGGCCCAGCTAGGAAATATTCCACCCCGTCCGCCCTCGATGCAACGCAAGGAACCGTCATGTCCACAAGGAAGCGTTTCACCAATGGCACCGGCGCACCCGTCGCCGACAACACCAACATCATGAACTTCGTCATGTCCGACCACCGACCTTCGCGGCGAAAAACTCACCTGGCTGCCGAGCGTCCGCCCTTCGAGCGCATAGCGCTGATCCTTTCGGGCGGCGGGGCTCTCGGGTCCTATCAAGCAGGCGTCTATCAGGCTCTGGCGGAGAGGAATTTGCATCCGGATTGGGTCGCCGGAATTTCGATCGGCGCAGTGAACGCGGCCCTAATCGCCGGCAATCCCCCGGAACGGCGCGTCGACAGATTGCGCGAGTTCTGGGAAACCGTCAGCGGGCCGCCGTCCGGGGTGCGTTATTTCGCAGGCTTGAAGATCCACGACAATTTCCGCAGAGTCGTCAATCACGGGCGCTCATTGGACGCCTTGCTTGGCGGCGCGCCAGGCTTTTTCAAACTGCGTGTGCCGCCTCCCTACCTCCATCGGAACAGCAGCCTCGAAGTCCTCAGCTACTACGACGTCGCCCCGCTGAAATCGACCCTCGAACGCCTGGTGGATTTTGACCTGATCAATGCAGGTGCGACGCGCTTTAGCGCCTGCGCGGTCAATGTACGCACTGGCAACGCCGTTCGTTTCGACAGCACCACATGCCAGATCTGCCCGGAGCATGTCATGGCCAGCGGCTCGCTGCCGCCGGCGCTTCCGACGATCAAGATCGGAGGCGAGTACTATTGGGACGGCGGTCTCGTCTCCAATACGCCGCTGCAATGGGTGCTGGACACCCCGCCGAGAAAGGACACGCTCGCCTTCCAAGTGGATCTGTGGAGCGCCCACGGCGACCTTCCACGCAATTTTGTCGAGAGCGAGGTGCGCGAGAAGGATATCCTTTTCTCCAGCCAAACCCGGATGGCGACGGACCAGTTCAAGAAGGTGCAGATCCTCCGCCGTGCGACCGCCAAGCTGCTGGCCAAGATGCCCAAGGAGTTGCTGCAGACTCCCGAGGCGGAGACGCTCGCGGCAGAGGCGGACGAGAAAGTCTACAACGTCATTCAGTTGAGCTACAGGAAGAATTACGCGGGAAACTTCAAGGATTACGAGTTTTCCCGGAGGACAATGGAGGAGCACTGGAGGTCGGGCTACAACGATACGGTGCGCACCTTGCGCCACCCGAAGGTGTTGCAACGGCCCAATGGCCAGGACGGCTTCTTCACCTTTGATCTGGCGCGCGACGGCCGCGAAATAGAAATTTCACCCAGCATTGCCTCTTAAGGAGACCCTGCGGGCTGCACCCCCGAAAGTCACGTTTGCGATGGGCTCCCCGCTGGAGGGAGCCGGATTCGAACCCTCGGTCCCCGTGACCCCTCTGAGAGAGATGGACCTCGCGCGATCAGCAGTCGTCGTCGCGTTGCGCGCTTGGCGAGCTAATACACAGCCGCCCGCGGCTGTTGCACCAAGTGATTGCGAAATGCTTTGCGAGGAAAGAGGATTCGAGGTCATCTGGGATAAGCTCGGCCAAGGCGATAGCGCCACGGCGGCGACCTTGTGTCGGCCGGAACGACGGGAGGAATCTATGTCCAAAACTGACTATTATTCCGAAGCGGCCCATGGCCCGCACGAAATCTTCGAACTCGGCAACTATCAGTTGGAAAGTGGTATCACGCTGCCTAACGCCCGCATTGCCTACAAGACGCTCGGAACTTTGAATGCGGCAAAAGATAACCTGATTACGC
>Ga0137415_10007493_pt1 | contig 10812 bp, 8 predicted proteins | sample CZODoug3_1_1_16f_FD_183082 | JGI IMG/M metagenome (GOLD analysis project Ga0137415, IMG submission 183082) | Vadose zone soil fungal communities from Angelo Coast Range Reserve, California, USA - CZODoug3_1_1_16fungal (Hybrid Assembly) | ecosystem: Environmental > Terrestrial > Soil > Vadose...
CTAACATACTAGACAGTCTCAAGTTCGCGCTCGGCGAACTGAGCCCTAGAGAACTCCGAGGCAGAAGCCTATCCGACCTAGTCCACAAGTCCCCGGGCGAAGGAGCACGATCCGCCTATGTGGCCGTGCAGTTCGACAACAGTGACCGAAAACTACCGGTAGACTCTGGCCTAGTAACAATATCCAGAGAGTTCTCGAAGGGCGGAGAGGGAATCTACCGGCTCAACGGACGACGCCTCTCCAGAAAACAAGTCCAGGACATTATGAGCTCCGCAGACATCCAAGTCACCGGGTTCAACCTCATCTCACAACACGCCGTCACCCGGCTCGCAGAGATCAGCACAGAAGAACGAAGAAAGATTCTGGAAAGCCTAATCGGAATCGGAACCTTCGAGACCAAAAAAGCCGAAGCAAGAGTGCAATTGCAAGAGGCGGATCTGAACCTCAAGGTCGCGTCTGCAAGGGTTGATGAGGTTAGACAGAGGATAGAACAGCTGGAAAGAGAAAGAAACGACCTCCTCCGGTTCAATCTCCTCAAGACCGAGATAAACAGCCAACAAGCCCGTATCCTCTCCGCCCAGATACTAGCACTCGAAAACCGGCATCAGGAGATGTCGCAGACGCTCGAGCAGGAACAGCTCAAGCTCGATCAAGTGAGACGTGAAAGAGAAGACCTAACACAGCAAAGAGAGAAGATCGAGGAGGAAAGACGGCGATTCGAAGAGAAGACAGTCACCCAGGGAAACCAGGAGCTCTTCGACCTTGAAAGACGCATCGCAGAAGCTAGCAAGGGCATCGTGGAAGCAAAATCCACCACAGAAACAGCGAAGAATCTAGTTGCAACTCGCACAAGACAACTCGAAGCCATCACAAAACAGGCGGAAGAGATGGAAAACTCCATCAAGCCACTGGCCAGCTCGATCAAAAGTCTCCAGTCACACAAGAAAATCCTCGATGACAAGCTAGAAGACTCCACATCCAAGGTCCAAAAAATAAGCCAAAAGCTCACAGCCGCCAGAGCGTCCCTCGACCAAGACACTAAGAAACTGCGCGAGGTTCAGGACGAGATCGACGGTCTGGGAAAAGAACTCGCAAACCTCACCGCCCAAAGCAAGGGCAGTTCAACAAAACTCGACCTAACCGCCAGCCACCTGCAAACCCTCGAAGCCCGCCAGAAAGAGTTCGCCCAGCTCTCAGAAGAACTGAAGAGCAGAATCCGCGAAATGGAGAAACTTCAGAAGGAAGAAGAAAAACGGCTCGAGTCAATCGAGCAGAAAACAAAGGAGTACGGCGAACTCAAGGACCAGCGGAGAAAAGAGATCGACGAAGCCCTTGACGTTGCAAAAAAGGCACGAGTCACAGTAGTCGAATTCAACACCCAAAAGACCCTGGCAGACAACATGGGAGCCGAAGACAAAGCCATCGAGAAGATCGAAGAGATGGCCGATGAAGGCGCACTGAAAGGCGTCTACGGACGACTAGAAGACCTCGTCAAGTTCCCCGAAGAATACCGCAAAGCAATCCAGGCGGCCAGCGCCGGCTGGATGAAAGCACTAGTTGTGAAGAACCTAGAAGTAGCAATACGCTGCGTCGAAAGCCTGAAACGAACAAAACTCGGACGCGTCAAGATAGTTCCCCTAGAAGATCTTGAGCTTTCAGATCAAGAGCTTGATGCTGACAACGCATCCGGAATAATTGGTCCACTATCGAAAGTAATACGGTCCGACAAGTCCATTACTCCCGCTGTCCAATTCGTCTTCGGCGATACCATACTCGCAACAACACAAAGAGCAGCCTTCCTGACAGCGTCCAAGGGACAAAGATGCGTCGTGACCAGCGGCGACCTTTACGAGCCGGGAGGAGGCCTCGAGAGCGGTTACTACAGAGCCCCGCTCGAGATCTCAACCTTGGTTCCTCGATCAACCGCACTTGAAAGTCTTGAGAAAACAGTAAAGTCGCTGGAGACAGTTGTGCAGCGCTCACGGTCCGATGTTGACCGGATCGAGACAGAACTGGACGAGCTCTTGGAAGATCGAGTGTCTGCGAGCAAGACTCGAGAGGCCCTGGCAAGAGACGTAGAACAAGCCAAGAAAAGCTTCGAGAGAACAAGAGTCTTCCTGCAGCAGACGACCCGACGAATTGACAGCCTTCAGAGCTCCATGGCAAAGGAGCGAGTCCTGTTGGAGGAGACTGCCGAGAAACAAGCGGAGATGAAGAGACGCCTCGCCGTCATAGAAGAGGAAAGGACGAGACTCAGGATTGATTCCAGAAGGTCAGCACTCTCTCAACTTGAAACAGAGCGAGACCAAGCCACCGCCGAGAACCAGCTCATCCATAGAGAGAAGCTCGAACTAGAAACCCGTCTCTCCTCCCAGCATTCTACCCTTGAGACTCTGAGGCCCGGAATCGACCAAATCAGAATACAACTGCGCTCGCTTGACTCTGAGATTCATCGAGAAGAGGCACGAGCCAACGAAGCGCATGATCGACTCGAAATAATAGAGAAGGAGATGAAACAGTTCGACGAGGAGAAGAAACGACTAGTTGGAAATTTAGACAGTGTGGGAGATGAGAGAAAGAAGTACGAAGAACAGTTTGTAGAAGTCGAAAAGGCAACTCGCAAACTTCTGCAAATGATGGACCCACTCAATGCCAGCGTGACCGATCTAAAAGCGGGCATCAGGGAAGTCGACGCTCAACTAACAATCTTCAAAGCACAACTTAGAAGCCTCGGATTCGAAAAACCACTCGAGACTCACCCAGACCTCATCAAGGAGGCTGAAGACATGAAACGCGCCCTCGAACAGGAACGAGACGAGATAGGCGCTATCAACCAGCTTGCCGCACAACAATACGAATCACAAAAAGAAGGATACAAACATCTCTCCGTCAGGATTAGTGAACTCGAACGAGAGAAACTAGCGATTCTCGACTTCATGAACGAACTAGAGAGGAAGAAGCTTGACACCTTCATAGGCGCTTACAACAAGGTCAACGAGACATTCCAGAGCATTTTTCGCGATATGACAGGTGAGGGAAACGGAAGAATGGTCCTGGACAATCCTGAAAACCCATTCGAAGGCGGACTTGACGTCTTGCTTCAGTTCCCCGGAAAGAGCGAGCTCACGATCGGGAGTGCGAGTGGGGGAGAGAAATCCGTCTCAACGGTCTGCTACCTCCTCGCACTCCAACAAATCCATCCAATGCCATTCTACGTCATGGATGAGATCGACGCGCACTTGGACGTGCTCAACGCGAAACGGTTGGCGACTCTTCTGAGATCGAGGAGCAGCATGTCCCAGTTCATCGTAATCTCACTGAAAGACTCAACCATATCGAGAGCAGAGAGAGTGTTCGGGGTCTTCATCGACAAAGGCAGTAGCCAGATAGTATCCCTACCCTCGAAGGGTGAGAACAATTGACCGCTCAAGAAGAGGCGTACTGGCTCAAGGCACCTTACGCCGTCCTCTTCGACCTGATTCATCTTCACCGCGTCAAACCATGGGACGTAAATCTGGCAAATCTGCTGGACGAGCTTCTCCATGAGATGAGGGGTCGAGGATTCATCGACTTCTCCGTCTCCGGCACGGCCCTCCTCTCCTCAGCCATTCTACTTCGGATGAAATCAGAACTCATCCTCAAGATGGAAGAACCGCCGAAGCCCCCACTCGAGAGGCCCACCGATTTCGTCCCGCCACCCCTAGCCTTTCCCCTGCGCTATGAATCGACAACCACATCTGTCGAAGAGGTCATCAAAGGATTACTAGAAGTGCTGACGGCAGAAAGAATGCTTCCAGCAAGCGCACAGATCGTTCTCAGAACGCCTGAGGTGTTCGAACAAGTTGACGATTTCCTTGTCAAGATTGAAGAGAATATCAAAGGCTTTCTCCAGAGATTACTCGCAGAAGCCGGCCCTAGCCAGAAGAAACTGTCCTTCCTGACCCTTCTCGGAAAAGGAGAGCCTCTCGAAGCTGTGAGAATGTTCATCATGTTGCTGTTCTTAGCGGTAGAGGGAAGAGTTGGCCTAGCCCAGCCTTTCGAGTTCGGTGATATCGAAATCGAGCTGAAAAACGATGGAAGCCCAAGTTTCGACTAACACAGCTCAGCTGAAAACTGCTGATCTACAACAGCAGCTCTGCGAGGCCGCGCTATACGTCTCCGGAAGACCATTAGAACTGAAAATGATCGGATCTGTCATAGGCGCTAGATCAGAGGACAAAATACGCGGAATCGCAACAGCGGTTGCGGAACGCTACAGATTGGCCGGTAGCCCGATTCAAGTTGTAGAACTCCCCGACGGCCGCTTTGTCATGCAACTAAAAGCAGAGTTCGCCAAGCACGTTCGAAAACTGGCGAACAGGCCACTTCTTACAACTGGACCTCTTCGAACCCTATCTTTCATAGCCCTGAAGCAGCCTGTCACCCAGTCCTACGTGGTACGCGTCCGTGGAAAACTGGCCTACGTTCATGTGAAACAGCTGAAGGATATGGACCTGATTAATGACGAGAGGATCGGGAGGACGAGAATGCTAAGGACGACTACTACGTTCGCAGACTACTTCAATCTTAACCATGACCCGTCACTCATGAAAAAGGAGCTGAAGAAAGTACTCCAGCTCGGGGAAGATGCTCCATTGTCCCTCGAAACAGCCAAGCCAGACAGCTAACTATCCTAGTCGTGCGCTGATCTTTGAAAGAACACTACGCGACAGGATATGTCTTCACTGCAGAAGTTGTAAGCGGAGCCAATGTCGGGCCCGCTATCCCAATTGTCTCCAGCAGATGACGATAAGTGGGGATCGGGTTTCGCTGTCTGAACAGATATGAGAAGTGAATACCATTCGCTTCTCCGTGAAGAGCCTCGTAGGCCTCTGCCGCAACAGCGAGACTTCCTCCAGCCGGATCGTCCAACAGTCTCTTCCTGACGTGGGCTGGGACAGGAATGTCGAACTTCTGGCTCACAAATAGCACATTGTCTAGGCTGAGCGGAATCGAGACTTGAATGAAGAGTGGTACGTTTAACCCTGCTTCAAGCAATGAATCTCTATGGTCAAGTACACTCTCCGAGTCGAAGGCGACGTTCGTCACGATGAAATCTGCCCCGGCGTCGACTCGTGATATCGTCCGGGAGATTTCGCTTTCCTTGTCCTTTACGTGCTGGTTGGTCACCGCCCCGATGCACGGATCGTTTCCACCGTTCAGTGAAGAGACCTCTCGAATCAGCTCGTTGGTTTTCGTGAACTCGTATGTCCCAGGACGAGGCTCAGGATAGGGGTCTCCATAGACGATTAGTACGTTTCCAAGTCCTTCTTCTACTTGGTTCGAGATTGTTGGCAAGTCGGACCTGCGGCAATCGCGACATGTGAGCGAAGGAACTGCGGTTATCCCAGCACGGTTGATGATAGAAGCCGAGGCAAGGCTTCTACGTTGGGGAGTTACCTGGAAAGATTTTGGATAGCTCGGGTCGTTGTGCCCATTCCGAAGGGCAGGGACCGTGATGGCGTCTACTCTCCCTCTCAGGAGGGCCAGATCGCTCGGAACTACTCTGTCTGGAATAAGCTCAACTGTGACGAGGTTATGATGCCTTGCGCGATCGCTCAGTCTCATTCGTACATCTCCCTGGCCAGTTCAGCTCCCTTCGTGATGCTTGCGAGTTTCGCAAAGGCTACGTCCCACGTCCTAGTCCGGAGCCCGCAGTCCGGATTCGCCCAGATCTTTGCCGGATCCCCGACGAGCTTAGTGGCGTACAGAAGTCGGTCCCGCACTAGCTCTGGAGACTCGATTAGATCTCGTCCCACGGATTGTCCCGCCCCGGAAGATACGTTTCCTGTGAAGTCGTGGACGTGGGCGACGCCGAGCCCGAATTCCCCGCTGAAGCCAGCATCGACGAAATGTTTGAGGTCTCTGTAGCCTTCCCGTGAGTCATCATCGACTCCGAGACGGGAAGTGTCTCTGTTCGCGAACTCTAACGCGAGGTGGTCGCATTTGTCTAGCTTCGGTGCGTATTCTGCGAGAACTTTGTATCCTATCTCAGATGGGTAGCAGGTGTGGTCACTGAACTTGCAATTGAACCCTTTGACCGTTTCATTCCACGCTTCGACGAAGAGCTCCATTTCCTGAGGTTCCGGATGTGTGGTCACCGCCGGCTCGTCAATCTGTATCCAAGATGTTCCCGCGTTAACTAGGTCTCGGATCTCAGGTCGTATGATTTGCTCTACGACATCGAGTAGGAATTCGCGCTTCGCTTCGATCTTCCGTGTCCTAGGCGAGGAAATGCGTTGCTTCTGGATGTAATATCCGCTGAAAGACCAGTCCACTAGTGTGTATGGACCGGTAATCGGAACTTTCACCGCTCGATGGGCGTATTTCTTGACATCCAAGAATTCCGGCAAATAGACAGGGTGTTTCCTTGAGATCTTCGATTCGGCGACTCCCTTGTTGAAGTACTTGTAGTCAAAGGAGTGGACGTGGCCAAGCAGGCTCATTCCCTGGACAGCTTTGATTACATGCTCGTACATCTCGACTCGCTGCTGTTCTCCCCCTACACCGTCGTTGTCTACGCCAGCGGTTTCGAAGAGGCGCAGGCCGTATAAGGTGGAGAGTTCCAGAACCCCTCTTGCTCGTTCCCTGTCATCGCTGGTCTTGAGGATGCTCTTGGCTCGATCATGGAAGTCTTGAATGGCTAACTTCTCAGCCCATTCTTCAGCTTCGGAGAGGTCTTGTGAGGAGAGTTGTTGTCGAAGCCCCTTCGTTCTCCATTTGGGTTTGGCGAGACTCCCGATCTCCTGAACCGGAAAGAGTTTCGACATCTATCGGCTCCCCTCGAACAGTTCAGATGCTTTCGATAGAGCCTCCAATTTTTGATTCGCAATTTCTTGTGGTAAGAACTTCAGGTCCGAATTGGACGCAAAAACTAGGTCTTGAACATCCACTTGCTCGCAGAACTTCCTTGCTGTGTCAGCAATCCAGCGAGCGTCCTCAACGTAGGATTCCCGTGAGTCGACAACACCCAAAACGAGCGCTTTCGGAGCTTGTTCGCGAAGTGCGGAAATGTCAGTTTCGAAGAGGTCAATTCCAATGCCGTAGATCGGCAGGTCCAGAAGCTTGGGGAGTACTGGAGCAACGTCGCCAAAGTAGGACTGGACCACAAACTCTCCGGGATTGCCCTCTACCACGGACCGAATTGCTCTGAGAGCGAGTTCAACTTCCGATTGGTCTCTAAAGCTCTCTCGGTAGGGTTGATAGACCAAACAGGGTTCTGATAGTTGGAAGAGCGAAACGCCCTCATTCCGGAGTCTCTTGATAATATCGCGCTCGGCAACCGCGATGTCGGAGACCAGATCAGGATAATTTTCGTAGTGCTTGTTTTCCGAGAGCTGAGAGAACGTGTACGGCCCAGGCAGGGTGATTTTGCGACTCCTTTCTCCTGTCAAGAGTTCTGCTCGGAGAAACTTCTCGGGGTCGATCTCGTCGGCTGAAATCTTGCCTGTGACGATGGGCTTCTGGTAGAATGTGTTGGTGTCAAACCATCTTGAGTACCGGGTACCCGACTCCACTCCTTTGAGAGATCGGGCGATGGGTCTTAGTTGGTCTTGCCAGCCTAGGGCTCCATCGGAGATATGTTGGAAGCCGAGGCTCTCTTGAAGTTTGATGAGTTCTCTTGTCTCCTGCTCGAGTTGAGCTTCCACTTGGTTCCAGCTGGTTTTCGATCGCTCGTACGAGCGGGTAAGTTCAATTAGCTTTTCTGACCGCGGGTGAATCCCTGCAAGCTGGATTTCTGGGGACATGTTTTCGTCGTCGTTTCAGTTATTCTAATTATATAAGTTCTGTTGTACTCATATTCCATTAGGAATACGGCTTTCTGTATTCCGATAGGAATAAGAGCATCGTAAACTCGTGTGGATGCATGCTTCCATCCTTGAGGGAGATTCCAAAGAAACGGAAAGAGCTCGGATTGACACAGTCTAGACTCGCCGTGTCGGCTGGAGTAAGCCAGTCAATAATCGCGAAGATAGAGGCCGGTTCAGTGGACCCGTCTTATTCGGTTGTGCAACGACTGTTCAGCGCCTTAGAAAGAGCAGGGGTTGAGAGCCCAGCACGTCGCGTGGACGAGCTCATTAGTCGTCCCGTTGTCTCTGTGGCGAGAACGCAACTTGTTCGAGATGCTGTTGACTTGATGAGGCGTAGGGGTTATTCGCAGCTCCCTGTTTTCGAGGGCGGACGATCCGTTGGAAGCATTTCGGAGAAGACTATACTCGATCGGGCCGCTCGGGGTGAGTCATTGGAGTCGGTCCTTGTCCTAAAGGTTCGCGAGATCATGGATTCGCCGTTGCCGGTGGTCAACAATGACACTCCACTTGATCTCGTTCTGGGATTGTTGCAGAGCAACTATGGCGTCCTCGTCTCTAAAGGCGAGAACATCGTCGGTATTCTGACGAAGTCGGATATTTTGAAGACAAAAAGGTAGTTCTAGTAAGGGACGGATTGTAGCATCCAGCATTGAACGAACGGTCCAGGTTGTTTCCAGTGACTATTCACCAGGGTAACATCATTCCTATCCAAGAATAGCTCATGCTGTGTTCTCCTGTTCGAGATACTAATAGGACAAGTATCCTTGGATGAGCTTGAATGATCACTAGGTACGGGTTGAATGAATGCTAGTCCAACTTACCAGTCTTGATCCCATCTGGTCCCTCTTCACTATCATAGGAATACTCACCCTATTCGGGAAAAAGAAGAAAGACGAGAAAGACCACGAAGAGACCGGAGAATCATCGACATCGATGCCCACTTCATCGCCCAACTCTCCAGCGCCATCTACTTTCCAAGTTCCTCCTCTTTCCGCAAGTGCTCCTGCTTCTCCTTCGCCTCCAACTTCTCCACCAATGAACGCCAACGTCTCCTATCAACCGCTGAGAAGCTGGCAGGGTCCTCCGCAGGGAGACGAGGACAGTTCGCTGAGCAGACTGCTACAGTCTCTGCTCAGAGATTTGCCCTCTGACACGAACTCGATGGGTGGCGATCAGAAAGGAGCGTTTTCGTTGCAGAGCACCGCTGAATGGGTCCCACCGAGGGCGACGCCCACAAGTCGGCCGATGATGATAGGCCCAGGCGGAAGGAAAGGCCCTGACTCAGAGAAACCAGCTCCTGCACCTCCGGTACCAGCGACTACCGCGCCTCCTCCACCTCCAGCGCCTCCAGTCCGTTCCGTGAAACCCTCCGCTCCTATGGAGCAGCCAGCGAAGGAAGTGCTCCAGCCCAAGTTCTATCCTCCACCCTCAACGGATAAACCGGAGAAATCTGTCCGGGAAGAGGCTTCCAAACGTCCCAGTCCTTCCAAGGTCTCGCAGGGTTTCGAGCATATTTTCGAGCTTACGCAAGGGAATCTAGAATCTCCGGGTCTCGTGGTTGTGAATGGCAGCCAGGGGTCCGGGAAGACGACTCTATGCTCAGGGCTGGCGAGCAGTTTTCTGAAGCAGGGGAACCCGTGCATGTTCGTTACCTACGATAAGGCGCCGGCTGCGCTTAGAGAGCAGATGAAAAAGATAGGAGCTGATCCGTCGGAAGCTGAGTCTCAATACCGATTCCTGCTGGTTGACGGGTTTTCGTCCCAGTCTGATTCGTTCAGTTTTGAGCCGTACTATGTTGAGAAGGCGTTTGACTTCGATTCGATACAGGACGCGCTTGTCAAGAACAGTTCCATGTTTATCGGCGAGAAGACGAAGATTCTGTTTGATTCGATCGATCAGGTGGTCGCGAAGACTGCGTCCAAGGATTTTGTCAAGAGACTGAGCGAGACCTTGGACAAGCTAAGAGACTCGAACGTTACCCTCGTTCTGACGGCAGATCTTTCGAAAGCTCCGAAGGATGTGGTCAAGTGGCTGGAAGATACTGCGTCGTGTGTTATCGATCTGGACAAGGACGATTCGGATCCTGACGGGCGAGAGCTGAAGGTCAGGAAGCTCAACGGTTCAGCGTCCAAGATTGACACGGAGACGTTCGAGATAGATTCCAGCAAGGGACTCGTATTCGTAAAGTAGTCTTATTCCTTGCATGCAGAGGAATGGACAAGAATAGCTACTCGTCGTCTTTCGAATCGTCCGCTTGCGGTGGAGGCTGGAAGGCTTCGAGGGGCACCCATCTGCTCTTCTGGGCTCCTTTGACCCAGGCGCCTCCTCCATCGATCCATTCTACAATGCCCTCAATTGTCTCGCCGCTCATCAGCGTCACCTTGACGTTGTCGCCGGGCTTGGGAAGAGACATGACGTGCGTGGACCGGAAGGCTGGGTAATGTATGATAAAACCCTGCCCTGGACAAGCAGAACGACCTAGTCAAGCGTCGTTAGAGCGCGATACTTACTTTCACATGGGTCCGCAGGGACCACTCATGCGACGCGAGGGTCGGTCGCTAAGACCCCCTATTTTCCTGAAACCATTTCCTGTCTGGCGTGGATAATGGGCGAGACAGGCTGATCAGGGCACAATCCAGGCTGGGATGGCCTGGCGGAGATAGCGACATTTCCGAACGAATTTCGGGAGAGTTGAAGGGGGCGCGCCAGATTCCAGATCGGGGCTGATAATGGGCGAGTTTCTGAACCACGCGAAAAGAGTCTAAAGGGGCTCTACGTAGCCGAAGCCTTCACGAATGATCTTGCGCACCATCTCAGCCCTCTCCTCGGTGTTCTTGTCCAGGTAAATCTTGACGATGTGGCCCTTCTCGGTCTCGAAGCGCAAACCTTCTTTGCGAAACTTTTCCAAGGCATCGTTCAGGGTGAAATGGTTTCCAAAAGTTGCAACAATAACGGCGCGGTT
>Ga0137415_10007495_pt1 | contig 10811 bp, 12 predicted proteins | sample CZODoug3_1_1_16f_FD_183082 | JGI IMG/M metagenome (GOLD analysis project Ga0137415, IMG submission 183082) | Vadose zone soil fungal communities from Angelo Coast Range Reserve, California, USA - CZODoug3_1_1_16fungal (Hybrid Assembly) | ecosystem: Environmental > Terrestrial > Soil > Vadose...
CCCACGCCGAGGACGTCGTCAACGGCACCAGCAGGGCGCCGGGGTTCGACCACGCGGTATGGCTTCAGGGTGTGTTCACACAGATCGACACCTCGCAGCGGACCGGGCAACGCATGACCGTGCGCAACGACGAAAGCTGACCCCGGTTGCCTTCGCCGGCCGGACGGAATTCCGGCCGGCGAAGGCGCGACCGTGGTCTCCGACACCACTGCGTTGACCCCTTGCGCGCGTGCCTCATGCCCTCGTCTCCCCGGCCCGAGTCCCCTCTCCACGGCCCACCCAAGGACCACCCGCCCAGCACGACGCGTGATCCGTCCGCTCAGAAGTCACAAACACCTTGTCCGTGTACAGAATGGGACGGCGTGCGGGCGATCGGGTACACACAGCCCGGCGTGTTGCGCCTGGCGAGCCGCAACCAGAACGACATCACTATCCGCTATCCCGAGCTGGGTGGGCTGGGCGGCGCGCTCGGCGCCCGCAGCGTCGTGCTCGACGGCGAGATTGTCTGCTTCGACGACGCCGGGCGCCCGAGCTTCGCGGCGTTGCAGCATCGCATGCACATCAGCTCGCCGGCCCGAGCGGCGGCGCTGGCGCAGACCAGCCCGGCCACGTATGTGATCTTCGATGTGTTGTGGCTGGACGGGGCGTCGTTGATGGGCCAGCCCTACGCTCAGCGTCGCGACACGCTGGCGACGCTGGGTTTGGCTGGTGCACAGTGGCGGGTGCCCGAGCACGTCGCTGGTGATGGGGCTGCGTTGCTGGCGGCCAGCGCCGAGCAGCGGTTGGAGGGTGTCATCGCCAAACGCCTGGACTCCCGCTACGAGCCCGGTCGCCGTTCCGGCGCCTGGATAAAGATCAAAAACGTGGCTCGGCAGGAGTTCGTGATCGGCGGCTGGATGCCTGGGCAGGGCCGCCGCGACACCCGCATCGGCGCGCTGCTGCTGGGCGTGCACCACGGCGGCGATCTCTATTACGCCGGGCGTGTCGGGACCGGGTTCAGCGAACGGGAACTCGACCGTCTCGCCCGTCTCGTCGGGCCACGGCAAGCCTCGCCGTTTTCGGCCGCCGGCCCGCCACCGCCGCGCGACGCGGTGTTTTGCTCACCGCGGCTGGTCTGCGAGGTCGAGTTCACGCAGTGGACCCACGACGGCCAGCTGCGCCACCCCTCCTACAAGGGACTACGCGATGACAAACCGGCCGAGCAGGTAGTTCGCGAGGACACCCTCGCCGCCGCGGTCGCCACCTCGCCGACCTGGGTCGCCGGCCACGTCGCCGAGGTGGACATCCTGGCTGTGAAGGCCACGGTCGTCGGGGCGGCGGGTGAGCCGGCCGGGCTGATTGTTGAGGAGGTGTCCGCGACGAGCGCTCGCACCCGGGTCGAGGGCCGGGAGCTGGTGCTGTCGAATCTGGGCAAGGTTCTCTATCCCGAGGGGGGCTTCACCAAGCGTGACGTGATCGACTACTACGCCGCTGTCGCCGCTGTGCTGCTGCCGCATCTGCGGGGTCGGGCACTGACTGTCAAGCGCTACCCCGACGGGGTTGCTGGCAAGGCGTTCTATGAGAAGCAGGCGCCGCGGCACCCCCCTGACTGGGTGCAGACGGTGACGCTGCCCAGCGAACGCGGCGGACAGGTCGACTACATCCTTGCCCAGGACCGGGCCACGCTGGTGTGGCTGGCGAATCTGGCCGCGCTGGAGCTGCACACACCGCTCGCTCTGGCCGGCGCGACCGAGCGCCCCACAACGATGGTCTTCGACCTCGACCCGGGCGCCCCCGCCACGATCATCGAGTGCTGCCACGTCGGTGTCGTGCTGCACGGCATGTTCGCCAACCTCGGGCTTGACAGCTTCGCTAAGACCTCGGGCTCCAAGGGCCTGCAGGTCTATGTCCCGCTCAACAGCGACGACGTCACCTACGCCCAGACCAAACCGTTCGCCCGCCAGGTCGCCGAGCTGTTCGCCCAGACCGAACCCGACCTCGTCGTCGCACGCCAGGCCAAGTCACTGCGCCCGGGCAGAGTCCTCATCGACTGGGGCCAGAACGACCCACACAAAACCACCGTGTGCGCCTACTCGCTGCGCACCCGCGAGCGGCCCACCGTCTCCACACCGGTGGGATGGGACGAGGTGCGCGCCGCCCTGAACTCCGGCGACCCGGACCAGCTGGTCTTTGACCCGGTGCAAGTCATCGAGCGGGTCGCCGCCCACGGCGACCTCCTCGCCCCCATTCTGTCGCTCAACCAGGCATTGCCAGCGCACATCGCAAGTGGGTAAGGGGTTCGGAAAGCGGTCCTCGCCGCGCCAGGCGTCGCGGCCTCTCCCGCACGGGGCGGTACCGAACCAGACTGGGAAGGTCTCATCGTTGATGGCGCCCAGCGCACGATTCGCTACGACACCTCAATATGGGAGAAGGGCGCCGGACAGTGTCCGACGCCCTTCTCACGAGTAGAACGCTCAGTTGCTGCCCGAGCTGTCGACTCGCTTGTTCTTCTGGTGGCACTCACCGTCGTGGCTGTCGCTGTTGCTCTGCTTCTTAGACAGCACCCCGAACACGCCCTCGACGACCGAGTTGTTGCATGCCTGAATCGGCACCTGCACGGCGTCATCCTGAGCGTTGCCAGGACCAACCTGGCCATGCGCACCGTTCCCGACGTCGGCGAAGGCGAGCGGGCTTACCGCCAGCAGACCGGCAGCGGCGACCGCCACCACAATCCCAGCCTTTTTCAGCACAGTGACTTCTCTCCTGTTCACATCGGCGGCATCATGCGACCGCCATGGTCGCCAGCGACGATTGGGGAGCCCCGCTGACGGTGGCTAACGTAGTGGACCTTCTCGGTACATCGATGCCGGGGTAGCTCGATCGTGCCGTGCCCGTAGCTCATAAAAAGTTACGCTCCCTGTGGAGTGAATCAATATTGTTTTTAGTAATAGAAACGCCGCGGCTAGCTCGGATGATTTCCTCTTTACGGTAGAGAGTGGTCGACAAATGTGGCGACGGTAGCGGATGGTGAACGCGACGGACTGGGTGCTCCGCGTTCCGGCGGCTGTCACTCGTCGGGTCGCGGTCCTACCTGGTCGAGGGACTGTTGATGTTGTGACCGCGGACTAGGTTCGGGGCCCTCTCCCGAGGAAATGTGGGGGTCCCAGCACAGATTCAGGGGGTGCATGGTGGCCGCTTTGCGCCTGGATCGGGGTCCGGTGCTTGGTGGGTTGGCGGGCGGGTTGGTCACGGCGGTGTGCTGTGGTGGGCTGCCGTTGTTCGCCGGTATCGGGCTCGGCGCGTTGTTCGCTGGGTTGCGGATCTGGCGGTTCCTGCCGCCGCTGGTGGCCGCCGGCATGCTGGTGATCGTCGGGATCAACTGGTGGTTTTACCGGCGCAATGCCGCCGCGATCCCGCCTGGGCGGGCGCGGTCGGCGATGTTGACCAGCACGGGGATCGGGCTGGTGTTCATGGCCGCCGCGATCTACGGGTTGGACCAGCTGGAACGCTCCGGGGTCATCAACGTCGAGCAATACATGCGACCGGGCATCTCCGCCCAGCCACATTCCACCGGCGAAGCCGAACCCGCCACCGGCGAAGCCGCCACCGGCGAACCGGCCCGCGTCGGCGACGAGGAATTGGCGCGCGCTGGTGAGCGCGGCGAGCGGCGCGGTGCGCTGGCCCAGGAGAAGGCGGCGCCCGGGTCGTTGGAGGAGCCGGAGGGCACCGGCACCGCCGCGGTGGTGTTGGCGTTGGTCGCGGCTGCGTTCGGGCTCGGGCTGGCCAGCTTGTTGGCGTTGGGGGCCGCGACCGGGGCTGGTGAGTCCCGGCGGCGGCACGAGGGTGAGCGGGCCGCGCGCGATGGTGCATTGGTTGGGTTGGGTGGTCTGGTGTTGGTGCACCTGATCGAGGCCCCGGGCGTGTTCCGGGCGGCCCCGGTGCAGGGCTGGATGTTCGTGGGGTTGATCGCGGCCAGCCTCGGGTTGATGGGAATGCTGCTGGCCGGCCACGATCAGGATCGGGTGTGGCGGGCGATCGCGGGCCTGGCGGGGTTGTCGGGGTTGCTGTATGTGTTGAGCCGGATCGGGGGGTTGCCCGGGATCGCCGCCCCAGGCGACGCTGGGGACTGGAGCAACCCGTTCGGTATCGCCGCGCTGATCCTGGACGCCGGTGTGATCGCCGTCAGCGCGCTGGTGGTGTCTGGCCGGCGCCGCGCCCGGACGGTCGGGGTCGCTGCGCCAGGTGGTGTCGGATGAAACTGTTCTTCCGGAAGAAGGAGGATCGGGTGCTCGCCACGGTGCAGGACATCAAGGCCGCGGTCAGGGCCCGTTACGGTGCGTTCGCCGCCGCGGGTGGGGTCGAGGAGTCCTGTTGCGCGGCGCAGCCACCAGCGGCGGAGGTGTGTTTCGCGGTCGATCACGGTCTGTACAGCGCCGCGCAGCTGGCCGCCGTCCCGGCCACCGCACGGAATCTGTCGAGAGGCTGCGGTAACCCGCTGGCCTTCGCCGCCCTGGACGCCGGTGACACGGTGGTCGACTTCGGCTGTGGCGGCGGCATCGACGTGGTGCTGGCCGCGCGGCAGGTCGGGCCCACCGGGCGGGTGATCGGGATCGACATGACCCCCGAGATGATCACACGGGCGGCTGAGTCGGTCACCGAGGCCGCGGTCGGGGACCGCGTCGAGCTGAAAGTGTGTGACATGGCCGCTACCGGGTTGGCGGATGCCTCGGTGGATGTGGTGCTGTCGAACTGTGTGATCAACCTGTCCCCGGACAAACAGGCCGTCTACGCCGAGGCGTTGCGGATCCTGCGACCCGGGGGTCGGCTCGCGATCTCCGACGTCGTGTTGAGCGAGCCGATCGACCCGGCGCTGGCCGCGGTGTTCGCGGCCAGCTGGGTCGGGTGCATGGGCGGGGCCATCCCAGAAACCGACTACCTGCAGATGGTGTCGGCCGCGGGGTTCACCACCCCCACCGTCGCGGCCCGGCACACCCTGGGCGCCGGGGAGCTCGCGGCGATGTCGTGCTGCCCCGGCCAGCGCTACACCACCCCACCCGCGCCGGCGGACCTCGCCGCGGTCGCGGGCACGGTGCTCAGCATCAAATTCACCGCCACCAAACCCACCGGCCCGGCGACATGACGCGGCACCCGCGCCGCGCGGATGTGTTGAGGTGAGTTCCAGCGAACCCGCGCCGCAATCGTTGCTCGCGGGCCGCACCGTGCGTGGGAGGACGGTGTTGAGGTGAGTTCCAGCGACCCGGTCCCCGACCGACCGGCCGGGAGCGCCGATGAGGCCGCCGGCCCGGAAGCGGAGCGGGCCCCGCGCCGGGATGCCGGCTGGCAGCGCGCGGCCCGGCTCGCACGGTTGTTGTCGTGGCTGTCGCTGGCCTACATGGCCGCCGAGGGTGCCCTCGCCCTCATCGCCGCCGTGCTCGCCGGCTCGGTGGCGCTGCTCGGGTTCGGTCTGGACTCGGTGATCGAAGCGTTGGCCAGCATCGTCATCGTGTGGCGGTTCACCGGCGCCCGCACCCTGTCCGAAACCGCCGAGGCACGCGCCGGCAAGGCTGTCGCTGTCACGTTTTTCCTGCTGGCGCCCTACATCGCCTACGACGCGGTCACCACGCTGCTCGCGCGCGACCATCCGGCGACCAGCTGGCTGGGCATCGCGGTCTCGATCGCCAGCGTGATCGTCATGCCCGTGTTGGGGATCGCCAAACATCGCCTGGGCACCCGGCTGGATTCGCGGGCCACCCGCGGCGAGGGCACCCAGAATCTGGTGTGCGCCTACCTGGCTGGCGCCGTGCTGATCGGGCTGCTGGCGAATACCCTGGCCGGCTGGTGGTGGCTCGACCCCATCATCGGCCTGGGTATCGCCGTGCTCGCCGTGTCCGAGGGCCTCGAATCCTGGCGGGGCGAAGACTAACCGCGCCCACCCTGTCTCCCCGCCACGTACCGGTGATCGCCGCAACCAGCCGGAGGTCTGGTGATCACACCTCCCGTCAGGCGGGGTGCGAGCGCTTCGACCGTTTGGTCGCCTTCTTCGACCCACGAGTCGTTGCCTCGGCCGTATCGTCTGGGTCACTGGGCGGGTCGGGCGCGGCCTTCGGATCGGCCTGGCCGGCGGTGCCGGTGTCATCGGGTTCGGGGGCTGGCGCGCCGCGCTGGGTGGGCACGGACACACCGCCGGCTTGGGCGGCCTCGACGCTGCGCTGCAGCGCGGTGAGCAGGTCGGTCATCCCTTCGCCGCCTCCCGTCGCCGCCGCCGGCTCGGGCGCCGCGCGTGTGCCGGTGCGTTTGCGGTCGATCAGCTCCAGCATCGCGTCGCGGTACACGTCGTCGAACCGGGTCGGGTCGAAGTCCGCGCCCAGGCTGTCGACCAGCGAGGAAGCCATGTGCATCTCCTGCGGGCGCAGCTGCACCTCGGCGTCGAGGATCTCGAACTCTGGGGGCCGCACCTCGTCGGGCCACAGCATGGTCTGCAACACGATGACCCTGTCGCGTACCCGCAGCAAAGCGAGCTGCTCGCGTTGCCGGATCGCGACCTTGACCAGCGCCATCCGGTCGGTCTGGCGTAGCGCGTCGCGCAGCAGCGCGTACGGCTTGGCCGCTTTCGCCGTCGGCTCCAGGTAGTAGCTGCGGTCCAGCAACAGCGGGTCGACCTGCTCGGCCGGGACGAACTCGATGACATTGATTTCGCGGTTGCCACTCGCGGTCGGCAGCGACTCCAACTCGGCGGCGTCCAGGGTGATCAGTTCACCCTCGTCGGTCTCCAGGCCCTTGATGATGTCGGCGTAGTCGATCTCGTTGCCGCAGTCCTCGCAGCAGCGCTTGTAGCGGATCCGTCCATCGTCGGCCCCGTGTACCTGGTGGAACCGGATATCGTGGTTCTCCGTCGCCGAGTACAGCTTGACCGGCACGCTGACCAAACCGAACGACACCGCGCCGCTCCACATCGCGCGCATCCTCGCGTCCCTCCCTGGGGAGCCCGCTTACTTCGCGCTCACAGCATGACCGGCCCCCACCCACACACGCCACCAGTCGGCAGAAGAGTTGGCCCCATCGGTGCGCACCCGCGGTGTTAGGGCGCCACCCGGTTGGGCTTTGTCCAGCCGCGCTGTTCGTTGACTAGCGGATCCTGCCCGCAGGTCCGCTGACTCAGGTCGTCACAAGTGGAAGCGTCCGGTCGCGGAAAGCCCGAACGGACGTGCGACAGCCCAAGCTGTTGGCTCAGGACAGCCATCCACGCGAAACTCGTCGAGACGACATATCCATGATCCCAAGTCTGGCCTACAGCCCCAGCGCAACCAATGCCGGCGGACCACAAGCGATACCGCCGGACAGTGTCAGGAGCGCATAACCCAAGTGGGACGGCGCCCGCGCCGGCGCCCGAGTTCGCTCCGATGGGCAGGTCCGGCTCGACTCGCGCAACGGCAGGACTGGCCGCCACCGCGGGCGGCCCCCCTCTTTGCCAGGCCCACCGGGGTATTCGAGGCGACGTCCACGGTGACCGATGGTCGGCGTGATCGCGGCTGCGGGGAAGCGACGGCTCGACGAAGTCGCTCACGCAAGATCAATCGTGTCCCGTATACGGTTCCTCGGTCGGGCATCTCTTGCGGTTGCCTGATTACGTGACAGGTAATTGCTGAGGCGACCGCGGCTGACGATGCTGGGCGAGCAGACGGCAGGAGGGGTACATGCGCGCGTATCAGTTCGGGGACGACTTTTCCATGGATTCGTTGCGGCTGGTGGAGCGCGCAGACCCGATTGCCGGCGAGCGGGACATCGTGCTGCGGATGCGCGCGGTCGCGTTGAACTACCGGGATATGGCGATCATGCGCGGTGAGTACCACGCTCGGGTGTCCCTACCGCTGGTGCCGCTGTCTGATGGAGTGGGCGAGGTGATTCAGGTCGGCGGCGCGGTGACTCGTTTCCGCGTCGGTGATCTTGCGTGCCCGACCTATCTGCCGAACTGGATCGGTGGTCCACTCCGCCCTTACCACGGTGACCGGCGGCTCGGCGGTCCCAACGATGGAGTACTGGCCGAGTTGCTCTGTCTGCCCGAGGACGAGGCGGTGCGCGCGCCGGGTCATCTCGACCCCGCTGAGGCCGCAACGCTACCGGTGACAGGCGTCACGGCCTGGCATTCACTGTTCGAGCTGGACCACCTCCGGCCGGATGAGACGATCCTGGTACAGGGCAGCGGAGGCGTGTCCACCATCGCGATGCAGTTGGCCGCCGCGGCGGGTGGGCGGGTCATCGCGGTGACCCGAGGCAACCGGCACGTCGAGCGACTCCGCGCGCTCGCCGGCGACGTACTCTCGGACGGATCCACTGACAGCTGGCCAGAGCACGTCGTCGCCCGCACCGGCGGTGGCGTCGACGTGGCGCTCAACGTCGCCGGTGGTCGCACCCTGACTCCGACCGTCGCGGCGACCCGAATGGGTGGCCGGGTTCACGTGGTCGGTTACGCCGCCGACCGGATCGCTGAATTTGACATCTTCACTGCCATCCGGCACGCCACGACTATCCGGATCGCCACCGGCGGCAGTCGCACCGACTTTGAGGCTCTAGTGGCCACGCTAGAGCGGCATGGAATTCATCCCCTCGTGGATCGGGTCTTCGGGCTTGACCGGATCCACGACGCCTTCGAGCACCTCGCCTGCGCCGGCCATCTCGGCAAAGTCGTTATCGCGCCGACGTTCTAAACACACCACCGACGTCGGAGGTTCATCATGACAGCGGAAAACTGGGAATCGGCATTGGCGCGGTTCCAAATATTCGGTGCCGCGCCCAGTACGGCACGCTACCTCGACCTGTTCGACCCCGCCGGGACCGTGCAGCATCCCGGCATGCCAGAACCGTTGCATGGGCCCGCGATCGGCGATTTCATCATCGGAGCACTCACGGCCGTCCCGGATTTCATCATGACCCCGCTGCGTTGGTGCACCCGCGACGACACAGTGTTTGTCGAGGCCCGGAACACCGGCACGGTGGCCGCCCGACGGATCGTCTGGCCATCGATGTATCGACTGGTCACCCGGGCCGGTCGGGTGCTCGAAGGTCGAGCGTTCTACGACCGCGCCGCGGTGCTGGCACACTTAGACCCCGGCCTCGCCGACCGCCGCGACGAACCGCACACCACCGTACTGAACGGCCTCATCGACGGCCTCGCGCGGCGCGTGATCGCGGGCCGGATGTCGGAACGAAACGGGCCGCTCTGCTCGAAGTGCTCGTCGACGACGAGCGGGGGATGCGCCAGTACTCCTTGATGGGACTGACACGCCGTGATCAATTGTGGGTGGCTTAAGGATGCCCGGATAGCTCACGGGCGAGAAAGTGCCAGCTCGGGACTGGCGGCCCGCAAGTAGGGTAGGCGGGTGACCCGCACGATGTTCCGGCTGGCATCCGGCGTCGGGTTCGCCGTTGATGACCTGCGCATCGTTGAGCACGCACGATCGTGGTCAGAATCTGAGGGAGTACCTGGGTATCGCGTGGTTTTCGTGCGGCGTGGGCTGTTCCGTCTGAACTATCGAGGTTGGGATGGCCTGGTCGATCCGCTGATGGCATACGTGCGGCTTCCCGGCGATGGGCAGCGGATCGCGCATCGTCCCGCGATCGAGGACGTCTGCACGGTGCTGACTCTCGACGAGGCACTGGTCACTGAGGTGATGAATGGTCCACCGCCTATTCGGCCGCTGCTCACGAACGGACGGATTGATCTCGCGCAGCGGTCGGTGGTCGCTCGAGCCCGGCATCATGCCGACGGGTTCGAGTTGGCCGAACGGGTGACCCGACTCGCCGAGGAACTGTTTCGGCTGACGGATGAAAGTCCGACTGTCCGTAGATCGCCCGCTCCCTCACACCGTCGGCTAGCCGAGTCCGCTCGCGAGGTGCTGACCAACAATCCGGCCTGGCCCACGTTCGAAGGTCTTGCGCGTGAGCTGGGTGTCTCGCGTTCGCACCTCAGCCGGGTGTTCCGAGCCGAGGCAGGTGAAAGCTTAACCAAATGTCGAAGTCGCCTGCGGGTGCGAGCCGCGCTCGACAGCATCGAGGCTGGGGACACGAACCTGGCCCGACTGGCCACAGAACTCGGCTTCGCCGACCATGCCCACCTCACCCGAACCATGCGCGCCGAACTGGGAAGTCCGCCAAGCTGGGTGAGAGCCCTGCTCAGCCCGCCCCAGCTGCGATCACATACGTTCAAGCGTTCCAGTCACACATAGTTCAATGTCGTGTCCAACTTCTCAATCGGAAGGACACCGCGACATGATCGCTCGAATCTGGAGTGCGCGCACCAGCGGCACTGACAATGCCAACACCTATCAGAATCTGTTTCCGACGGACGCTCTCGATCATCTGCGTAAGCTCGCGGGGTTCCAGGGCGCCTACCTACTACGCCGCGACCACAACACCGGCGCCGAATTCGTCGCTGTCACGCTGTTCGAGTCTCTCGACGCCGTGCACGGTTTCGCTGGTGACGACTACGAAGAGGCCAACGTCTCACAGCCAGCGCGAGAGATACTCGACGACATCGACGAGCGAGTTCGCCACTTCACGGTCGTCGTGGCCGACGGAGTCCACGTGAGCGCGCCTTCTTAGCTAAGCCACGCCAAGGGGTGGTCGATATGGCCCGTCGTGGAGCGTGGCTCGTAGGGTCGGGAGTGCAACATCAGGCGGAGGACGGCCTGGGCACGAGCCTCCCTCTTCGCCATCTGTCCACGAGCGTGCCGCCGGGGTGGGTCGGGTGGGGTAGCGCGGGACTGTTAGCGGAGGAGCTGTTGGGCTAGCAGTTCGGTGAGCCAGGTGGTGTAGCGCTCGGGGAGCCAGCCGAG
>Ga0137415_10007496_pt1 | contig 10811 bp, 10 predicted proteins | sample CZODoug3_1_1_16f_FD_183082 | JGI IMG/M metagenome (GOLD analysis project Ga0137415, IMG submission 183082) | Vadose zone soil fungal communities from Angelo Coast Range Reserve, California, USA - CZODoug3_1_1_16fungal (Hybrid Assembly) | ecosystem: Environmental > Terrestrial > Soil > Vadose...
CCACCGCCGACTCCCCCACCTGCGATTTGGCTGCAAAGTGCAACACCGCATCGAATCCCGCGCCCATGGCCGAGAAAACCGCGCCGCGATCGAGCAGATCACCTCGAACGAAATGCGCCGCCTCGGGGACGAGTTCGCGATGGCCCGTCGAAAGATCGTCGAACACCGTGACTTGGTGCCCTCGCTCGAGAAGCTTCGCTGTCACCACGCTGCCGATGTAACCGGCGCCACCTGTCACGAACAGTCGCATATCGTTTTCCGTCAGCGCGGCAAACCCACTGCGCGCTCGCCGCTTCGCTTTTGTTGGATGACGACGGCGACCGCCAGCAGAGTTCCCTTGGCTACATTTTGCCAGAATGGATTCACGCCGAGGACCGTCATGCCGTTGCTCAATACACCAAGGAGCAGCACGGCGAGTAGCGTGCTGGGAACCGCGCCTTTGCCTCCGCGCAGATCGCAGCCACCGAGCGCGGCCGCGGTGATCGACTCGAGCTCGAGCCCTTCGCTACCGGACACCGGCTGTCCCGAGCCCGTGCGCGCCGTCAAAAGCACGCCCGCGATGCCCGCGATCGCGCCCGAGAGCGCATACGCACCGATGACGTACTTGTTGATGGCAATGCCGGCGAGCCGCGCGGCCGTGTCGTTGCCGCCCACCGCGTAGATGTTGCGCCCGATGTCCGTGTACTTGAGGAGCACGTGAAGGGCGGCCGCAACGAGGGCGAGCACCCAGATCAAAGTGGGAATGCCCAAAATGCTGCCGCGCGCGAGGAAGATGAAGAAGTCGTCGCCGCCGGTGTAGCCCTGCGCGCGCCCGCCCGAGATGAGCTGCGCCAGCCCCTTGAAGGTGGCGAGCGTGGCCAAGGTGGCGATGACCGGATTGACCCGTCCGTAGACGATGGTGGCGCCGTTGACCAAGCCGCTGGCGAGACCGATGGCGATCGCCGCCGCCACACCCAGCGATGCGCTGCCGCTCGCGGTGAACACCATCGCGCAGGCTACCGAGGTGAAGCCGGTGATGGACCCGACGGAGATGTCGAGCGCGCCCAAGATGACCACCACGGTCTGCACCGCCGCGAGCAAGCCCGCGATGGCCACGGTGGTGCCGATGGCCATCATGTTGCGCGGCGAGAAGAAATTCGCGTCTTGAACGCCGATGATGGTCACCACCGCCGCGAGGGCGATGAGCAAACTGAGATTCTGCGCACCCACGAAGTCGAGCACGCGGCGCGCGGCGGAGCGATCGTCTTGCACCTGGAGAACCTCGGACGCAGCGGATTGACTCACGATGCACCTGCCGTGCTGGACATACCTGATTTGCTTTGTTTGCTGGATTCACCAGACGCGTGCGCTGTCGGTGTAGAGTGCAGATAATCGGCCATTGCCAGCTCCATGATGCGTTGCTCGGTCGCCTCGGCGCGGCTCACCTCTCCGGTGACCCGGCCGCAGTGCATCACCACGATGCGGTCGGAGAGACCGATCACCTCGGGCAAATCGGACGAAATCACCACGACGGCGATCCCCTCGCGCGCGAGATCCGCGATGATGGCGTAAATCTCGGCTTTGACGCCGACGTCGACCCCGCGGGTCGGCTCGTCCAAGATGAGCAATTTGGGGCGCCGCGCCAGCCATCGCGCGAGGACCACCTTCTGCTGGTTGCCGCCGGAGAGCGTGCGCACCTCGCGCTCCATCGAAGGCGTGCGCACGCGAAGCTGGGTGGTGTACTTGCGAACGAGCTCGCGCTCCGCATCGCGGCGCACGAAACGAAAGCGCCGGAGCTTTTCGAGCACCGCCAGCGAGGTGTTGTCGCGCACCGAACGGCGCATGAGCAACGCCTCCGTCTTTCGCTCCTCGGGCGCCAGGCCGATGCCCGCCCGGATGGCGTCGCGCGGGCTCTTGAGTTTGAGCTCGCGCAAGCCGGTGCTGCCCTCGTCGCCGCCCCAGAGGATGCGGCCCGAGTCGATGGGCATGTCGCCGAAGATCGCTCGCGCGAGCTCCGTGCGCCCCGCGCCGACCAGGCCCGCGAGGCCCACGATCTCCCCCGCGCGCACCTGGAAACTCACCTGTTCGACGTCGGCGTTGGTCACCTTGTCGAGTTCGAGCACGACCTTTCCCGGCGGGTGCGTTTCGCGCACGTACATCGCGGATAGATCGCGCCCGACCATCATGCGCACCACTTCTTCTTCCTTGAGCGGGGGCGCGCCGTCCGATTCTCCGCGCACGCGCCGATCGCCCACGTAGCGGCCGTCGCGCAGGACGGCCACGCGGTCGGCGATCTGGAAGATCTCCTGCATGCGGTGCGAGACGTAAATCACGGCCACGCCGTTCTTCCGCAAGCGCTCGATGAGGGCGAAGAGCACGGTGGTCTCTTCGTTCGAGAGCGAGGAGGTCGGCTCGTCGAAGGCGATGATGCGCACCTCGCCGACCAGCGCGCGCAGGATCTCCACGAGCTGGCGAGGCGCGGCCGACAATTTGTTTCCAATGGCCTCGGGGTCGAGCATGCCGCCGAATCCGAATCGCTCGAGATCGGCGCGGCATCGTTTGATGAGGCCGCGCCGGTCGAACCAATGAAAACGCTGCGGGAGCGCGCCGACGTAGACGTTTTCGGCGACCGATACGTGCGGAATGATCTCGGGCTCTTGATAGATGACCCGCACGCCGGCGCGATGGCCTTCCGCGGGCGTGCGGAAAACGCGCGGCGTACCGTCGACCACGATGCGGCCGGCGTCGGGCTGGAGATCTCCGCTCAAGATTTTGAGCAACGTCGACTTGCCCGCGCCATTTTCGCCCATGAGCGCGAGCACCTCGCCGGCGCGGCATTCGACGCTCACGCCGGAGAGGGCTTGAACGCCGGAAAATCCTTTGCTCACGCCCTCCAGACGGAGGATGGCCGTCGACGAATCCGAGAGAGCCTCTGTTTCCGCACTCATGTCCGCTCGCTCACCCTCATTCGCACTTCACGCCGGCTTGTTCCCAATTGGTGGAGTCGACCATGTGCGTTTTGGCGATGGTCTTCGCGGGGAGCGGGGTCTTGTTTTGAATGGTGTCGCTGAGCACGTGCACCGCGGCCGAACCCACGTCGTGGCCGTCGATGAAGAGCGCGGCCTTCATGCCGGTGACCTTCTTCGCCTTCCAGTCTTTGCACGCGAGGTAGGCGCCCAGGCCCACGCCAATGATGTCCTTCTGATCGACGTTGCCGTTCTGGAGGGCGGTGACCACGCCGCTGACGTTTTCGTCGTTGCAGCCCCACGCGACCCAGTGCTTGACGCCGCGGTTCGCAGTCATCAGCGCGGTAGTTCGATTTTGCGCGTCGATCGGCGAGTTGTCGGTGCCGAGATCGATCACCTTCACGCCAGACTCGCCCGAGGCTTCGACGAATGCCTTCTTGGCGCCGTTCACGCGATCCTGACAGACGCTGAGATCTTGCTTCGAGGAGCTGATGACCCGCGTTTCCGCGGCTTTCCAGCCGGCAGCCTTGTAGAGCGCGCCCGCTTTGAGGCCCACCTCGTGGCCCATCGCCGAGCCGTCGAAACCGACGAAGGGATTCGCGGTGCCGGCGGCGTCGCTGATGGAGTCGTCGGAAGCGACCAGCGGGATGCCTGCCTGCTTCGCCCGATCGATGACCTGCGGGCCGATGCGCTGATCGGGAACGACGATCGCGATGCCATCGACGTTTTGCGCGATCATCGTTTCGAGCGTGCTCACGGCCAAGTTCGAGTCGAGCGCGACGTTGGAGACCTTGAGCTCCACACCTACCTTCTCGGCCTCGGCCTTCGCACCCGCGGCTTGGTCCACGAAGTACTGCTGGTCCCCTTGCTTCTGAATATAGGCGATGGTGCGCTTTCCAGATTTGGGCTTGGCCTGCGCCTGCGCAGCCGCCGCATTTTCTCCTTCGTTTGGCGCCTCTTTTCCAGACTTACACCCCGTGACGACACAGCACGCGACCAACGAGACAAACGAGACGGAGAGCACGAACACTCGTTTCATTGCCGACGCTCCTTACCTACAAAGCAAACATTCTTAGCCTCCGCGGACCGCTGAACGTCGACCTTGGGTCGCGCGCTCACGGAACACGAAGGAAACAGCGAGACAGTACCGATCGGCCATCGCGTTGTGCAAGGCGTTTACGCACAAACCTCCGATGTTTTTTTTGGAGTTATGATAACGCAATGCATCAACGGTCGCGGAACGCAGCTGGAAGAGATCGTTTGCGGCGTTGTGCGCCCCAGAAAGATTCACCACGGAGGCACGGAGAACACAGAGAGATTTTTTTCTTCCCCCCAATGCCCTCCGTGCCTCCGTTGGTGAAGATCCTCCTCATCACGGCGCGCCACTGGTCAATCGCCAGACCAGGCGCCACCCGCCGAAAAGGCGCAATCGTCGTTCGACGTGAGACTCGTTTATCTTTTCGTTTTTTTGCCGCAGTGCCTAGAAAGACGCCGTAACCTGGGGAGTGATAGGCTCATATTCGGATGGATCCTTTGGGCAATCCCATCGCCGAGCGCATCGCGGAAAAACTGTCCGCGTATCTCGGCCCCAACACGAGTCGCGTGGCCGTGAAGACGTTCACGATCAAAGCGCTCGGCCGTGGTCCGGAGACGCTCAAGCTCGAAGACGTGCCGCAACTTCAAGCCGCGCTTCGTCCGATGCTTCGTACCTTCGTCGGTCGCGCGTATGCCGAGGTGCTCCTCGGACAAATCGGCAAGGAGCTCGGCTTGTGAGCAGCGCCCCCAGCAGTTCGGGCATCGATGATGGTGACATGCGGCGTCTCCTTCTTCTTCCGGTCGTATGGGTCGCACTTCTCTCGGTGGCAGCCATCCTCGTTCCAAAAGACGGCCTGCCCGTCCTCTTTCGTGTGAGCAACGAGAGCGCCAAGGTGATCTGGCTCTATGCCTGTGTGTCCGCGGCGTTGGCCTTCCAACCGGGAGACTATCTGCGGGGCGCGTGGTTCTATTTTGCGGGGGCGTGCTTCGGCGTGCTCCTGCGCGATGTCACGTTGCTCTTCTCGTTGGGGGATCCGGTGCGCGATGATCTCCTGCGCATAGCCATCTTGGCGATAGCGAACGCCTCGCAGGTCGCCAGCTCGTGGCGCTTCGGACGCGCTTGGAAGGTCGCGGAACTTCCCGACAGCGAGAAGAGCCACCTGCGCGCCTACATCGTCGTGGGCATCCTGGTGGTGGTCGTTTGGGGTGGGGCGATGTTCATCGACGTCCGCGCGGCCCTCGGGGGCGATCGCATGGCGCTGGTGAGCATCGCATCTCAGTTGGGCGACTTCGCCTCGTTGTGCATGCTGGCGCCCGTTCTGCCGACGGCCCTCGCGCTGCGCGGCGGGAGCCTCGCCTGGCCCTGGAGCATGATGGCGGCGTGCATCGGCGGCTGGCTCGCGTACGACGTGTCCCGCGCGATGGCGAGCGTAATCCCGATGAGCGCCGCGCTCACGTCGACCTTGCAGGAGTCGGCCCGCGGCGCTGCGTGCGTGTTCGCGCTGCTCTCGGCCATTGCGCAGCGGCGCGTGAGCTCGGTCGCACATCGCGCAGCGTCCCCCCCGCACGACGGACCAGCCCTCGGGACCCTGACGTGATCCGGCCAGGTCGGACGCCATCGAGCGCGAGCCGCGCGAGCCCGTCAGGTGCGGCGTCGCCCAAGGCGAGCATCTACAAGAATCTCGACGGGACCACGCCGGACAAGGGGCTGCGGGATCTCCTCAAGTGGAGCTTGAATCGCCCCCGTCCGGAGCGCGGCTTCGTGCCTCCGCAGGTACCGAACGACGGCACGCGCATCGCAGATCCATCGCCTTCGCTGACCTGGGTGGGTCATGCCACGTGGTTGATGCGGCTCGGCGGAAAGCTGATCGCCACGGATCCCATCTGGTCGCCGCGCGTGGGCCCCATTCCGCGAACGTGTCCGCCGGGGGTGGCGCTCGAAGGCATTCCGAAGCCCGACATCGTGACGGTGTCGCATTCGCATTACGATCACCTCGACATGCCGACCTTGCGGCGCATCGGGCGCGATGCGCTGTACGTCGTGCCGAAAGACGTCGGGTCGATCTTGCGCGGCGCGGGGCTCGCGCGGGTCGTCGAGTTGGGATGGTGGGATACGCACCGCGCGGGCGATCTGGCCATCACGCTGGTGCCCGCGCAGCATTGGTCGCAGCGCTTTCCGTGGGATCGCAACCGGCGCCTGTGGGGCGGGTTCGTCTACGAGGCGCCGGAGGCATCCGTGTACCATGCAGGCGATACGGCGTTCAAAGAGGAAGTCTTTTTCAGCATCGCCGCGCGGTTTCCTTCGCTGGACTACACCCTTTTGCCCATCGGCGCCTACGAGCCCACGTGGTTCATGCGCGACCAGCACATGGGGCCCGAAGAAGCCGGACACGCGTGGGAGATCCTGAGGGCGCGCACACTGGTGGCCATGCATTGGGGCACCTTCCGCTTGACCGACGAACCGATGGGCGAGCCGCCCGAGCGGCTGCGCGCGTTCTGGAATCAACGCCGGCACGACCTCGAACGGCTGTGGATTTTTGCCATCGGGGAAACCCGCGCGCTCGTGCCCTGATCACATGGGATGGGCGGGGAAGACCAGGAGCTCCGGTCCCTTGGGATCGATGAGGTACGCGTTGCCTTTTGCATCGGTGACCGCGTTTCGCGCGCGGTCGGCCGTCGGCGCCGTTTCGACGACGGCCAACTGTCCTCGATCGTCTACCCGCGCCAGCGTGAGTCGTGCTGCTTGTCCGGCGGCGACATAGAGCAAATGTTGTCCTTCGAGGTAGTCGATGTTGTCGACGCCCGTTCCCATTTCGAGCTTGCCGAGCGCAGCCCCCGCGTGGGCGGCGTCGAGGACCTGCAGGTGGTCGGTGCACGCGACGAACAGAAACTGCCGCGCGGCATCCAGCGCAACGCCTCTTGGACCCTCTTCACCGCAGCCTGGGTTCCAGGACGACTTCACGGCGTGCGTCTTCACGTCGATCACCAGCGAGCGGTCTTTGTCTTCGAGGTTCGTATAAAAAAGGCCGCGCGATTCGTCCACCGCGAAACCTTCGGGCTCCCCCGGTAGCTTGATCGTCGCCTTGCTCGAGAGTGACGCGGGCTTCGATGCATCGAGGACCGCGAGGGACTGCGTTTGCGGCGTGGTCACCCACACTTCCTTGGCCGATGCAACGTAAGCGATGCCGTCGATCGCAGCAGACAGCTTGAGACATGCGCCGACGCGAAGCGTCTTGGCATTCACCGCGCAGACTTCGCTCGTCGCGCGGTTGCCGACGTACACGACACCATCGCCGACGGTGACCGAACTCGGGCCGAGCGTTCGCTTTCTTCCCTTGTTGTCTTGCTCGCGGGTCTTGAATCCACCGACGCGGGTAAAGGTCGCGGCGGCAACGTCGTACACGTCGAGCGCGCCCACGTCGCGTGCGTTGGGGACGAATACGCGATCGGTCGCGCGGTCGCAGGCGATGTAGTCGAAGAACGCCGGTCCGGTCCCAACGGGCAACGGCACCGTCTTCGCCGTCCAGGGCTGAGGCGTCTTCGGGGCTGGGGCAGCCTCGCTCGGCGCGGGAAGTGCCGGTTGGGACGTGGTTGCCGCCACCGAAAGCGGCGTCGTCGATGAAGTGTCGGGCGGCGGTGTGTTCTTGCCGCACGCGGAGAGAAAAACGAGCAGCGCAACGGTGGATACGCGCAACATTCCCTGCCTCCATTGAGTTCGAGTTTCGAGCTAGAACAAACCGCTGAGGGTGAGCATGCCGCCGGTGTTCGAGTTCACCGGCATGGCACCGACCCAGATGGTACGCGGCTTCTCCGAATCGTTGCGATGCATGTGCGGCACGAGGATGCCGATGCCTGCGCCGGCCATCGCGCCGGCGATCACGTCCGTGGGGAAGTGCTTTCCGGCGCGAACGCGCTCGAACGAGACGAAGCTGGTGAGCGCGGTGCCAGCAATCAACGTGATCCACGGGCGCGCGGATTTCGGCGATCGCACGAACGCGAGATAGGTGGCCGTGGCCGTCACCGCAGCCGTAGTCGCGGCGTGTCCCGAGAAAAATGAAAGCGAGCTGTCTGTATCGGCGTTCGAGTAATTGGGATCGTTCCGATGCGCTTGCGCGTCGACATACGCGAGGGGCCGCGGACGGCGCACGGCGATCTTCGTGAGGTTGGTGACCCCCGTGGTGATGGTGAGGGTCTCCGCATACAAGATGCCGTCGACGAGGGCGGTCTCCGCGCTGTTCTCCCGGAAACCCGTCGCGATGGGATCGAGCAGCGCATAGCCGAGGGCGACCCCGAGGCCGATGGTCGAATAGGTCCCTGCGTTCGGGTCGACGTGTTGTGAGATCGCGCCGCGATCGATGGACAAGAGGCTTTGCGCGTCGAAGGTCGTAGAAATCTGCTGCGGCCGTAGCTCACCCGTTCCGATGACCAGATCGAGCAGTCCGGCGAAGCCGCCGTTGAGGGCGACGATCGCGCCGTCGGTGACGGGATCGACGTGAAACGGAGGAGCCTTGGGAGGCGGCGCCGGCTCGCTCTGAGCGGCGGCCGAACGCGCGACGAAAGAGAGGAGCCCGAGGATGTATGCGCCTATCGCTCGGGGATGCGTAGCAAAGTTCGTCATGAAGACTCCGCCGGGGTGAGAGTGATGATCGCTGCGCCAAGCAGCGAGGTGACGATCACGTACAGCATGGCAGCAGCGGGCGAGACGGCCCAGAGCCCGCCCACGAGGATGCTCGAGAGCAAATCACCGAAGCCGTTGACGGTCGCCAGAAATCCGAAGCCCGTGCCGCGGATTTCTGTCGGGAGATAGCTGGCGGCGGTGGAGCTCTCGACCGTTTCCCATACGCCCATGTACGCGCCCGAGACGCCGAAGGCGATGGCGAACTTGAGGAATGAATCGCCCGGCACGAGGAGGGCGACCGCGGGAACGACGGCCAGCGCGTAGCCGAATGCGAGCACGTGACGCTTGTCGAAGCGGTCCGCGAGGCTCCCCGCAACGTAGCACGTCACCGTGTAGACCACGTTGTAGCCGACGTAGAAGGCCACCGCGAAGGTCGCTGCGCGCGCTTCGCCGAAGCGCGGCGTCCAGATACGGGTGGCCCAGAGGATGAGCAGCGTGTTCGAAAAATCGCCCAGACCCGCCACCCCGACGCCCAAGAGAAAACGGCGGAAACGCGCGGGTAATTTGCGGAATGCACCGATGAACGACGCCTTGGGCCGCGCCTCGTGGGGCTTTTCCTGCACCACGAAGGTGATGAGCAGCGCCGCCACCAACCCGGGCACGATGGTGCACACGAAGGTGGCGCGCACGCCGACCGTCGCCACCAGAAAGAGCGCGCAGAGCGGACCCACGATGGCGCCCGCGCTGTCCATCGAGCGCTCGAAGCCGAAGGCGCGCCCGTAGGTTTCCGGCGTGGTCGCCTCGGTCAAGAGCACGCTGCGCACGGGGGAGCGCGCGCCGCGCCCGAGCCAGCCCACCACCCGTCCCGCGAGCACGTGCCACGCGGAGGTTGCCAGGGCAAAGCTCGCCATGCCCGATGCCGTCAGGAAGTATCCAACCACCGCGAGCGGTTTGCGGCGCGCGAGCCTGTCGCTGTAGAGCCCCGAAAACAGCTTGGCGAAGCTCGAAACGCCGTCCGAGAGGCCCTCGATCAAACCGAGGATGGCCGAGCTCGCACCGAAGGACGCGAGGAGCGCGGGCATGGCGGCGGTCGCCATCTCGTGGCCCACATCCGAAAAGAGACTCGCCAGCCCGATGGCCACGATGGTGCGATTGAGCCAGCGGTTCGGGCTGCGGGTCGCGCGGGTCATGCGCGACGATCTAAGCGAATGCGGGGCGCTTGACGATGATTCACATATGAGTTAACTATTTCTCGTTGCGACAATAGATGTCGAAACGAGGAAAGGTGATCCATGTCTGCAACTTTACCCGAGGGTTGGCCCCGCATTTCTTCTTCCGTCTTTTACGAGAACGCCGGGGCGGCCATCGACTGGCTCTGTCGCGCGTTCGGATTCCAGGTTCGGCTCAGGATCGAGGGAGACGACGGGGACATCGTGCACTCCGAGCTGGAGTACCGCGAGGGTCTGGTCATGGTCGGATCGTGCTCGCGCGCCACGCACGATCGAAAGAGCCCGAAGCATGTGGACGGCGCCAACACGCAGTCGCTCTTCATGTACGTCGACGACATCGAGGCGCACTGCGCGCGCGCGCGGGCTGCCGGGGCGAAGATCGTGAGCGAGCCCGAGACGAAGAACTACGGCGACGAGTACTGGGAAGACCGGGGCTACGATTGGTATGGTGGCGTCTGACTTGTAATTGTTTCAACTCTCCGACTGAATTCGTTGCCTCATAGACAACCCATTTGGTGTACTGGTGGCGAAGATTCAAGCGCAGTTCCGAGAGGTGAGCTTTTGCCTCGCTGCTACTAGTCTCGCGTATGCTAGCTCTCCGCCCGATGGCATAGAAATGGCTCCTACTCTAGTCAACGTGCGATCTCGAACGAGCCTGTAGTTCCAGGCTCACAGCCGAGATCGCTCTGATTGGAGGCCCAATATGAAACGCAAAGGTTTATACAAAGCATTGTCGGCGGCGTTGTTTGCAGGGGCTATCGCCACGCCTTCATTCGCACAGTGGGGACCTGCGGTCGATCCCGACATCACCCACAACATGGTGTCGGCGTTCGATCATTTCATGGACACGCATCCGGCCGACGGCCAGCAACTCCGCAGCAACCCCGCGCTGATCAACGATCCGGCTTATGTGAACAACCATCCCGCGCTGGCATCGTTCCTCGATCAGCATCCAGGACTGGCGCACGAGTTCAGCGAGCATCC
>Ga0137415_10007497_pt1 | contig 10810 bp, 21 predicted proteins | sample CZODoug3_1_1_16f_FD_183082 | JGI IMG/M metagenome (GOLD analysis project Ga0137415, IMG submission 183082) | Vadose zone soil fungal communities from Angelo Coast Range Reserve, California, USA - CZODoug3_1_1_16fungal (Hybrid Assembly) | ecosystem: Environmental > Terrestrial > Soil > Vadose...
GAGATGTCCGCCTGAATCATGGAGCTTTCCAGTGTGAGCGCCGCGATTTTCTGCGTCTGTTTTAGATGGTTGACAGCAAGATACGCATTCCATGCCATGAAACCGAGTAGCGCCGGAGCGCCTATTTGCAGCGCAGCTTTTCGAATCATCTTAATTTTGCCGCCCTTCACGCGACGTTTAGAACACCCTCAGTCGTGATTCGACTGGCTTTGCAAAGCTCCTCCGCAACTTTGACCGCTGCGTCTCCGCTGTGGAGCGGGCCTTCCGCTGACATAGCCGAACTGGCAGCCAGGGTGAAAAGCAGAGCATCCTCCTGCTCGTCGAAGTAAAGCACTACCTGATTCGTTGCCATGTGCGTACCTCCTACAAATTGTTCTTAGGAATCATATGCCGGTTCGGCACAAGAATGAGGTTATCTGGTTTGGTGCGCCCTATTATCGAATTTTCCGCTCAGCAGAAGAGCGAGTGAATGATCCACTTGCCGAAAAGAAGTTGCAACTTGAAATCGATTCTCTCACTCAACAGATGAGTCAACTGGCGTCTACAAAGAGGAAACTCCGGAAGCTTTACCTCGAGGTGGAGGACGCTTTCCGGAGCCGAAGCAGTCCCGGCCGGGTGGCGGTCGAGCGGTTAAAGAACTGTGACAACATTGTGGCGCTGGCGCCAGAGCTGGGTGTGATCGGCGTTTGCTCTACAAGTGGCGAGACCAACTGGACCCGGTTGAGGTCCCAGAGCAATCACCGCCAGAACTCACCCGAATCCACGCTCCGGATGGAGGTCAGCCAGTTGAAGCGTCTGGTGGCGGCATCCACCGGTTCTCCGAAGGCTGGTGCGTTGTGCTCATTTCTAACCTGATCTGGGAAGAGAACAGACGAAAATGAACGACGGGAGACTGACGTCACGCATGGGTTTTGTCGATGATCGCTTCCCACAGGCCTTTGGATTTGAGAACGACTTCGACGGTTCCGCGGACCGCGCCGTGGCCGGCGAGCGCGTCGTGTAGTCGCGATCTCTTTTACCTCGGGCACGGCATGGGCGCATGGGCGGTGCATTCCGGGGATCAGGAGGGTCATCGCCGATGTAAGCGAACAATCTTAGGCTGCTTTTCGAAGGGAAAACTGCTACACCCCGCATGGCATCACTCAAGGTTTCTTGAGTGAAGGTTAGTCGAGGAGTGCGAGAATTTGAACAACGGCAGGATGCGAAGATTCCACAGACTGTTTTCAAAAGGGAGCAATTTTGAACAGTCAGAACGTTTAGGAAACGGTATTGTACGAGCTGCTCTAACGTGGCAGTCCGCTGACAAGGCGGACAGCCCCTTGGGGGCGGTCATGGGTTAGCGTCAAGTGACTGACATTCGGACCCTAACGATCGCCCCAGTTTTCCCTACTGGGGGCTGCTGTCCATCCGACAGCGCAAGACTCTAGGCCCACTTCGACAACGGTTGTGCAGAAGCCTAACATCCTAATTGAGCAAGCACCGCTTCTTATCTCTTTCACGTTCTCTGAGCCAAGTCGGCCCATCTGAAGTCTTTTCTCCTTAAAATTTTCACGAAAATCGGGTGCCCGATGCCTTCGATTGCGATTCTGCGCGAAGTTAAGCAACTTTACGGCGTGAGCGATCGTCCGACCGTCTGGACTCGCTGGCGGAACAACATCCACTTGTCTTCGAAGCACTCATCACCATCTCAGGAAGCGTTCGTAACACCGCCACGTTGTTGGAGGTGCTGGTTGCGACGAAAATAGCGCCGATTTCCGGATTATATCCAGCAAGTGCCTGATTTGCTGATTGGGCGCGGAAGCTAGTCGTGGAGAACGACATTTAGAAGTGAACTATGAACTTGCAGTCCGCCCCCGCCATAGTTAACGAAGCCTAACGTTCTGAACCTATTCATGAAAAAACTGACTCGCGACCGGGTTGTGCCTATCATCTCTGCGAGGGTCTCCTGACTGATCTTCGGGATTACAGTCTCGGGTACGCCTTCCTTGCCGAAATGAGCAAGCAAGAGCAGAATCCGAGCTAGTCTCTTTTCGCTGGAATTGAAGAGTTGGTCAACTAAATCCTCTTCGTATCGGATGTTCCGTGCCAGCAGATACGCCACGAACAAATCCGAGAACTTGTGTTCCCGGTGCAGTGCAAGCATCATTGCCTTCTTGTCGATTTGCAGAAGTTCGCAGTCCGTCATGGCAGTCGCAGAGCCCATGCGTAAAGGCTGTCCAGCCAGGCCACCTTCTCCGAAAAACTCTTCCTCGCTCAATATCCCCAGGGTTGCTTCCTTGCCAATCTTGGATACGACCGTGAGTCGAACCTTGCCTTCTTGAATGTAGAAGACTGCGTCAGCCACATCCCCCTGCGAGAAGATTGTTTGTTTTTTGGGAAAGACCACGACTTTCCTACCCTCGCCGATCGTGGCAAGGAATTTCCTTGGGTCGAAATCGTGCTTTTTCCTGGTCGGCACGGTTGGTGCCATCGCTTCTCCTAACGTGGAGCTACACTCTCAGAAATTATCTCAGAATGGCGATCACCAAAGATGTTCACTTTTGCTCGGAATAGGTGAAAACCGCTGGCGGGCCCCAATGAAACCTGCCGCTTGGCTAATGTGTTGAAAATGAGCATTATTGAGCATTTTCCAGCTGTGGAATGTTGCATTATGCGGTGGTGAAAACCAGGGAACTCACCCCGACGCAGCTACTATCTGTGCCCTGTCCTACTTGTGGTGCAGCGACCGAGGAAGCTTGCGAACTGCATACCGGTGCCCTGCGCACCGAGCCACACCGAGATCGGAAACTTTCCGCCGCCGAGGCCGTGGAAACGAAGCTAAGGAACGCTAACAGCCGGTGAGGGCAATTTGAGATGTCCGAAGTCCCTGCCATCATGGAGTTCTCGTACACGCCCTCGTCGGACGTAGCCTGCACACTTGGATGTTTGTGAAATAGGGGTTCATTCGCTACGGGGACCGGAGTGGCCGGACCTATCGGGGGAGCAGCCTAAGCGTGAACCTCTACAGACACTAACTCCGGGCTACAACGGGAAGTTTGGACGGACTTGACAACGTCTTCGGCTGTGAATCTTCCCATCATCAGGGCCAGCTTGCGGTTGCTGGTTGTCTGTATCGGAGTCCGATCAATCCGCTGCACATACTCAGGGGCACGAGTGCCGACACGATTCATTTTCACAACAAATTTGGTGGTTTTCATGATTTCACTGCATCCATTCTACGCCTTTTCCGATTCTCAGCTCCGTGATGCACTCTTTGGGTCGATGAGCTGGCGGATGGAAGCGGAAGGACGATATGCACGAGCACTTCTCTTGCGCTGTGGGCGCGCCGTGGAATTGCAGGAACTTTGACACCCTCAACGACAGCATCGTCAATGGAAGAAGCGAAAAGCACTAACCCACACCTGACAAACAATCAACCGTTAGCTACTCGGTTTGCGTAACGAGATGTGGGCGGTCTTGCCGCATATTATATTCGCCTCGTTGCGCGTATCCCCCCGCATAGGCAAGCGTTGGGACTGAATATAGTGTCAGGTCGCCCCTGTGAAAGGATCGCACAGCCCCACACGAACACTTGAGAGTAAACAGTCCCGCACTCGCGCTACTCGGCAAGCAGTTGATGCGATGATTGTTTGCTTTGGAGGTTATCAGATACACGATCCCGCACTTCTCACAGATAATGCCCATCGAGATCGGCATGGTCCAGTCTAGCAACGGGGTTGACGCGTTACCCTTTCTCGCGACCTGGTCCAGTTCTGGCACAGCCTCATGATTTGCAGGCGCTGGAGGTGGTACTCAAGAGCTGCGAATCCGTGATCTTGGAGGACTACTCGAATGCGTGAACCTGTTCGAGGACAAGATCGTTGATTTCTCGCTTTAAGGCAGGCGCAAGAAAAGTGCGCGTCGCAATGGAGCCACGACGCGGGAGCGCTCTCCTTCACCGGGCGTTCCATTGTCTCCAAAATTGAGTTGTTCGTCACTAACGCTGCACCAGGCAGAACTTGCCGGGGCCCTATCAGTCGAGTCTACCGAATCGTCGCGTAGCAATCTGATCGCTCTGCCTCGCACGATTGAGCAGATGTATCGAAATGACGAGCCCCGGTGGGCCGGCGACGCCAAGAGCAGATGGAATGGTCTTTCGGCGCAGAGAAACAAAAGCTAAACCTTCTTTTGAGCTTTCCGCCAATTCGCCCAGCGGGTGCCGCTATGGGCTATCTTGGCCAAGTTTTGCCGTTTGCGCTGATTTTCCTGCCAGACTTCTTAGAAATTCCATCAATCGCTCGTCTTCCGCGATCAGCTCGGGGCTTTTTTCCCCGCCACTTTGGATTTCAAGCAGCCTTTGCATCAACTCGGCAAAGTTTTCCATAACTTCCTCCAAGGCTGGCAAGGCTGGTAGGCAGACATAGTAGGTGGTAGCCAAGGCAGAAAACTGGTCAAAAGCGGCCCACCTTTGCTGTTTCTCCCCCCGGCCGGACGCTGTGACGACAAATGGCCGAAAGGATTGCGAAAACGTCTCACGTTTCCCATCTTCGACAGCCAATGCTGACAGTACAAGGCGGCCAATTCGGTGCACGATTGCTCACATTCCACTAAAACACTCATGCGACCCTGCAGCAATCGACCAGTTTGAGCTGCATGGACCAAAGTGAGCAATTCAGACCATCAATGACTTTGGATTTGAGCGACCATACTTGTAGAGACGAGAAGTTCCTCTCTCTCTTTCAGGTCTTCTGAACTAAGTCAGCCAGCTGAAGTCGTCTCCTCTTAAGTTCTTCAACTCGAAAAGGAAATTCATGAAAAAGACAATTTCACTGTTGTTGATGAGTTTGATTGGCATGGCTGGAACTAGTGCATGGGCAGGTTCCGCGCGCAAAGACTCGGTCGAGCGCTTGCAATCGTCCGTCGACGTTCTGCACGCCATCATGACAACTCCGGACAAGGGTATTCCGGAAGAAGTGTTGAGCAATGCAAAGTGCATCCTGGTTGAAGAACGCTGACAGTGATATGTCCGGATGAGATCACGCTGATTTGCGAGGTGGACGCTATTCCTTGAACGGGAAACTCTTATGGAACGGTCGAGTTGAAGGATCTGCGACATGGCAACGTACCCAAAGCGCAGGTAACACCTTGGGCTGAAGCCAGGACCTCCTTAGCTCCAGACCGCTGGGCACTCCCGACCTCCTACATTCCAGCCTGCTTCAGCCAGTCGGTCGGGGCAGCCTCTGGCCTAGGCAGAATACTCGAGCCCCGGCTCCCTCCCCAGTTTTCCTACGCTCCTTGCTTCATCTTGGTCTGCAATGGCATGGGCAGGTGCAACCTGGCAGACTGCAATCACCATGTCTCGTTTCGTAAGTCGCATTCTCTCTACAGAAGGAGGAGATGATCGGAGGCCAGACGCCAAGCGGGTATCCGGGAAAAGAACTCTCGGTTGGTTCTGGTGACGTTTCCGGGTAATGCCGCACTATTGTCATTCCATTAAGCCTACCGATCCCGGGTTAGGCCTGACTGTTCGATATTGCTCAGGAATGCTGAGTCGAGCTTAATGCCAAAGGTTGTCGGAGCGCCCTCGCAGGATGTTTCCAACACTGAGCAATATCGAACAGACGCGGGAGCGTAACGATCGTAACTTGTATGCAGAACGAGACGGGAACGAGCGCGATTCATTGGGTCGCCTCCTCTCTCCATGTGGCGCAGACTCGTGAGCAAGTTCTACACTTGCGTGCCCAATCCCACCCTTTCCGCCGCATCTTTCTTGAATGGACATCAGCGGACGAGGTGGGCGTGAGTTTGCAGGACGTACGTCTTCGCACTTTGATGGCTTAATCGAAGGCCCGCCCTAGGTGAACGGCCTCGGACAATCTTGTGACCACTGGAAGGCAGGCCTCATTTGGAAAGACCGAGGCTGCGGTGGTGTTTTTCCCGCCTCAGCTGTGTGCTTGTGAACGGTTTTCTCGTCAGCATCACCATCCAGGACAAAGAGCGATGACGTAGGGAAGCGCACACTCACGAGCATAGGGTTTCCTGTCACCAGTCAGTCCCGAATGCTCGTGGTGGTGTGAACTTTAGTAGCAGCACAACGCCACCGGAGAAAACAACACGACCAGGGGACGGATGGTCGCATAGTTCCTCCCCATCAAGATGCCGGGTGTGACAGCGGTATCCCCACCGCCGCCCCGGTCGGTAGCTTTGATCGGAAACTAGCGTACAACGGTGGCAAATCCGTAAACTGTGCACAATTGAACAGGTGGGGTAGTCGCTGGGAAATCACGATTCCCCTTTGACTTCAAAACCCCACAATTCTGGCAAATTTGATGCCTCTATCCCGCTTTCTTCTCTCCCTGCTCGCGTGCTGCTCCCGCCTGGGTGAGCTCCATGCCCTGCAGATCTACCTCTAGAGACAGCCCGGTTTGGTCCGCGCTATTGGCAATTCGGAACAGAGCTTCAGAGATTCGGTCAACTGCTTCCCGGACGAAGCGTTCGTGCTTCTGTGGATCGGCTACGTACTGCGCCATACTTAACTGCATAATCGCGTTGCGAATGTGGTGGTTTAGAAAGGCGAGTTCCAGAGTTCGTCGGATTGCTCGTTTGCGGCGCCCCTCGATCACGATTGTCACCAGTGCGGTAACGACAACCGCTTCCACTACTGCTGCGGTCGTTGCGGTCGCATACCAGGAGTTGCCTCCGTACCACTGCACCGCATTTAGAGCGACTCCAACAGCGGCAACAGCGATGCCTACCATGCTCGCAGTGATCAGAGACTGGAAAACAGATCCCGAACTAAATCTGAAGACATTCTTACGGCGTTCGTAGAGGTGGGCCAGTTCATGTTGATAGACTTTAATGACTGACCTCCTGCTCCAGAAACGCTCCGTAGACACTCATTGACCGGGTTGGGGAGTGACAGGTCCTGCCCTCACCGCAGCTCTTCAAGCCGTTTCTTGACCTCGACCCAGCTGGTGTCGCGGATGCTGCAATGCTCACAATTCGGGCTGTGGATTCTCAGGAGGGAGAACAGGCAGCAGGTCCAGCGTCTCAAGTTCACAAGCACCTCATCCACATGTTCCGTAGGCGCGAGACTTAATCCTCGCGATCAAGCGTCGGTCACGATGCGGCCCTGTACGGGGCTGGCACGGGCCACAAGTCGGGCAAAGGACAGCCTGTACCTGTTTGAGAGCAGTCTTCTTGGCCTTCATAGTTGTTCATGATGCGGCAATCCGAAGAAGAAAAATGGTCAATTTTGCACAGTGAAACTCGGATAGTTGTTGAAACAGTGCGCCGTGAAAAGGCGCTGGACTTCAGCGGGTGCAAGTCCCGGGTAGCGGCCGACAAGGCTGCAAGTCTAGGAGGTGCGAGTCCTACCCCCGTCAGTTGTCTGATTACCGAATAGCCAGGCAGCCTCGCGGCTGCCCGGCCCTCTCAGAACCGGACGTGAAAGTTTCCCTTCATCCGGCTCAAGCCCTTCAAGCGGCCTCTCTAAGGGAGACGCGGTTTCGATACGTGGAGACGCTGGCGATGAATCCTGTCATGGCACTCCAGATGAAGTAAAACGCGGTTCGTGGCATTGGCCGAACCACCCAGCACACGGGGGACACAGTGGTGAAGGCGCCAACCTGTGATCCGGGTAATTCTCTCGTTGCACATGGGGCAACAGCCACGTTGTTCATACCAGAGAAAGCGAGGGTGCGAGTACCCCGAAACGTGTCTCCCGCATGTGATCTGCTTCGCGTTTCTCGAAATAGGTTTCATAGGCAGGGTCGTACGGGTTAGCTTCGCCTTGGACTTTGACATGTCGTTTAATGGGCGTGCAAAATCGGCTTCCTGATTGGTCAGGCAAGGTACAGTCGTCCATGGGAAAATGAATTCCCACGCATGAATGCCGCAATCCCTGAACGCAAACTAGCGACCGAAGAAATCTCCGGTGTCATCGAGCGCCTCACCTTCCACAACGACGACAGCGGCTTCTGCGTCCTCCGCGTTAAGACAAAGGGGCACCGGGAGGAAACAACAGTCGTCGGATCGTTGCCTTCCGTGACCGCGGGGGAATGGCTGACCGCGGAGGGCTGGTGGGTCAGGGACAAGGAACACGGGCTCCAATTCAAGGCCACGACTATGAAGACGGTGCCGCCCACCACCGCCGAGGGGATCGAGCGGTATCTCGGTAGCGGCTTGGTGAAGGGCATTGGGCCGATTCTCGCAAAGAAGCTCGTTGGGCGGTACGGGAAATCATGCTGTTCCTAAACAGCCATGACGTGAGCACTAGCCGAGCGGTGCGAATCTTCAAGACGCATGGCGAGCAAGCGATTGAGACGGTACGGAGCAATCCCTACATGTTGGCGAAGGACATCTCCGGCATCGGCTTCGCGACCGCCGACCAGATCGCTCAGAAGGTCGGGATTCCTCGGGACTCGCCAAACCGGGCAAAGGCGGGCATCGACCACGTGCTGCTGGAGGCGACCTCGGACGGCCACTGCTGCCCTGCCGTTGGAAAAACTTAAGCTCGCGGCGGTGAAGCTGCTGGAAGTGCCGGATGGAATCCTCGAGCAGGCACTCTCGCAAATGCTCACGAGGGGTTCCCTGCTGCTGGAGGAAATCGATGGCGAGCCTCTGATCTTTTTGCCTAACCTGAGAAAAGCTGAAGAGGGCATCGCGGCGAGGATCAAGAGCCTAGCCGAAGCGGAGCCGATCTATCCGCCGATTGCTTTCGAGAAAGCGGTCGCGTGGTGCGAGCAGCGGACTCACAAGACGCTCGCCCCCAGCCAGCGGGAGGCGCTGAAGACGGTTCTCGCGAATCGGGTCGTGGTCATCACCGGAGGGCCGGGGGTGGGCAAGACGACGGTCGTGAACTCGATCCTGATGATCCTGCGTGCCAAGGGCGTGAAGTGCTTGCTTTGCGCCCCAACCGGACGGGCGGCGAAGCGGCTCACGGAGACCACGGGCTTGGAAGCGAAGACCATCCACCGCCTGCTGGAAATCGTCCCCGGAACTGGTCGGTTTAGCAGGAACGAGTCAAACACGCTTGCTTGTGGCTTCTGGTCGTCGATGAGACCTCGATGGTGGATGTGCCGCCGATGCATTCCCCTGTGCGGGCGGTTCCACACAGCGCCGGGCTGATTCTGATCGGCGATGTAGACCAGCTTCCATCAGTTGGGCCGGGCACCGTGCTCCATGACTTGATCGAGAGCGGCGTGGTGCCGACCGTGCGCCTCACTGAAGTGTTCAGGCAGGCGGCAGGCAGCAGGCAGCCAAATCATTCAGAATGCCCACCGGATTCGCCGAGGCCAGATGCCGGAGCTTCGGGGAGTGGAGCCGAGTTCCGACTTCCACTTCGTCGAGCGGGATGAGCCGGAGAGGATAGTGGGGACCCTGGTCAAGCTGGTGCAGGAACGAATTCCAGAACGGTTTCGCCACGACCCGATCCGCGACGTTCAGGTACTCTGCCCCATGAACCGTGGGTCGCTAGGCGTGAGGGAACTGAACGCAGCCTTGCAGAAGGCATTGAACCCCTCGCGACAAGGTCATCCAGGCGGAGAATGACCACGACAAAGAAGTCTTCAATGGAGACATTGGAACCATTGAACGCATCGACCCGGTGGACCATCAGGTTTCGATCCGTTTCGATGACCGGATGGTGAAGTATGACTTCGGGGAGTTGGACGAAATTGGGCTGGCATACGCGGTCACGATCCACAAGTCGCAGGGGTCGAAGTTCCCCGCAGTGGTGATTCCGCTCGCTACTCAACACTTCATTCTGCTCCAGCGGAACCTCGGCTACACAGGGATCACGAGGGGCAAGAAGCTAGTAGTGCTAATCGGGCAGAAGATGGCTCTAGGTATCACAGTCCGCAACGACCGCCCGCAGAGGAGGTACTCGGGGCTGCTCACCAGCCTGAGAGGGGCATCGGAAAGCGGTCTAAAGTCCCATGAGAATGGGCACCCAGAACGAGCCCCTGACCGACACCGAACGCGGCCGCCTCGGAGACTTCCTCGAAAGTTGAAAGGGCGGCAGCGCCATGCATCTCGAAGAACTTGATGGGTTTTTCGCTGCCCTCATCGCGGGGCCGGAGACTGTGATGCCCAGCGAATACTATCGGGAGTCTTCGGGGGCGAGATGTCGGATGCCTGCGAGTTCGGCAGCCTAGATGAAGCCAACCAGTTTTTGGGGCTCCTGATGCGCCACTGGAACACTCTCGCCGGGACGCTGTCCAAGGACGAGGTCTACGTGCCGCTGCTGTTGGAAGATGACGATGGCACGATTCACGGCAACGACTGGGCTCGTGGTTTCATGCGGGGAATGCACATGCGGCGCGATGGCTGGGCTGAGCTTGTCGACGACGAGGAGAATGGCGATTGGCTGATTCCCATGATGATACTCTGCCACGAGCGCGACGAAGACCCGGAGATGCGCCTCGAGCCGATCAGCCCAGAGAAGCGCGAATTCCAGCGCCCGCTATAACCAGTTATGAAGTGGATTTTCTTTTTCTTGAGCGCAACTCTTCTTCCGGGCGGTCTGGTGGCGGGTGTTCGTAGGGTCCAGAGTGCGACCTAATCCCTGTGTTTCGCTTTGGCGTTTCTTTAGAGCATTTTGGAGCGATTCAGAGTGTTCCAGAGTGCGACTTCGCACTTTTCTGCAGCACCCGCACTCGCACCCGTTCAGACAACTGTCTTGTACGTATTTTCAGGCACTTGGCAGTCCCCGCTAGCCCGTTAAGTTGTTGAAAGTATTGAATACGAGAGAATTGGCAAGGTCGCACTCTACCGCTGAGTTACTCCCGCTCGGCGACCTCATTATAAACGACCGATTACACGCGGGCAA
>Ga0137415_10007498_pt1 | contig 10809 bp, 10 predicted proteins | sample CZODoug3_1_1_16f_FD_183082 | JGI IMG/M metagenome (GOLD analysis project Ga0137415, IMG submission 183082) | Vadose zone soil fungal communities from Angelo Coast Range Reserve, California, USA - CZODoug3_1_1_16fungal (Hybrid Assembly) | ecosystem: Environmental > Terrestrial > Soil > Vadose...
TCGCTTCGCTCGCGCTTGAAAAATCTTTCGCGTCTCCCCAACTGTCGCAACCGAATCCACTCGATGAACCCCGCGGGGTCGCGCCTGCTCACCAGGAAGAACCACCCGAACCGCAACCACTCCTGCGGGATCAATCGCCGCATGCCCGGCTGGGACTGCAGGTAACCCCGGTTGCGATAGGTGTAGTAGCGCTTGGTGGTGTCCCCGGGGTACTGGGTGTGCATCCGGCCGCCGAGGATCGGCTTGAACTCATCGGAGCCCTGCGGGTGCAGGTAGACCGCGTCAAGGCAGGTGCCGAACGACAGGCCGGAGCGCACCAGCCTGCGGTGCAGCTCCACCTCGTCGCCGCGGACGAACAACCGGATGTCCGGCACGCCAACGGCTTCCACCGTTGAGGCTCGAAACAGTGCACCGTTGGACAGTGACGCGATGCCGGGCAGCAAGTCCTGTCCCGACCCGTCCGTGCGCAGCTCGTCGACGCGGCGACGCCACACCAGGCCGCGTCGCAGCGGGAACGCCAGCCGCTGCGGGTCGTCCAGATCGCACACCATCGGCGACACCTCGGCCAGCGAATGCCGTTCGGCGCACTCGAGAAGTGTGCCGAGCACCGAGGAGTCCGCGGGCCTGCCGTCGTCGTCGGCAAGCCATACCCAGTCCGCGCCCATGGTCAGCGCCTGCAACATGCCGAACGCGAAACCGCCTGCACCGCCGAGGTTTCGGAGCGATCCGACGTAGGTGGTCGGCACGGGTTGACCGGCGACCAGATCGCGAACCCGCTGGTCTCGTCCCTCCGAGAAGTCGTTGTCGACGACGATGAGGTGGTCGGGTACCCGGGTCTGGCTGGTGACTGCGGCCAGCGACTTCGCGAGTTCGTCGGGGCGCCGGTGGGTGACCACGACGGCGCACACCCGTTCAGTCATGAACGTCCTCGCGGGCGTTCTCCTCCAGGATCTGACGCACGTGGCGGGCGGCGTCGTCGCCCTCGTAGGCGCGCACCACGTCCTCGATGCCGCCGGTCATCTTGATGGTGCCGTGGTCGACCCACATCGCCGTCTTGCACAGCTGGGCCAGGAACTCGTTGGAGTGGCTGGCGAAGACGAGGATCCCGGAGCGCTCCACCAGCTTCTGCAGCCGGTTCCTTGCCTTCTTCATGAACTCGGCGTCGACGGCCCCGATGCCCTCGTCGAGCAGCAGGATCTCCGGGTCGATGCTGGTGACCACGCCCATCGCCAGACGCACCCGCATGCCGGTCGAGTAGGTGCGCAAGGGCATCGACAGGTACTCGCCGAGTTCGGTGAAGTCGGCGATCTCGTCGACCTTGGCCAGCATCTGCTTGCGCGTCTGACCGAGGAACAACCCCCGGATGATGATGTTCTCGAAACCCGAGATCTCGGGATCCATGCCGACCCCGAGGTCGAACACCGGAGCCACCCGCCCGGTGACGGTGGCCGAGCCGCGGGTCGGTTCATAGATGCCGGACAGCAGGCGCAGCAGCGTCGACTTGCCTGCGCCGTTGTGCCCGACCAAGCCCACCCGGTCGCCGTTCTCCAGGGACAGGGTGATGTCCCTGAGCGCCTCGATCACCACGACGTTGGACGTGTTGCGTCCGATGGTGCCGCCCGCCTTGCCGAGGAATGCCTTCTTCAGCGACCGCGACTTGGCGTCGAAGATGGGGAACTCGACCCATGCGTTGCGGGTCGAGACGTGGGGGGCAGAAGGCGTAGTCACTGCTACAGGTACTGGCCGGTTCCGCTCGGGGAGTGCCCCGGGCCGCCATGCTGGCCAGGGATGCCTGCGCCAGGGGGCAGCGCGCCTTGGCGCATCTGCTCGAGCTGGGCCCGCGCCGTAATCTGCTGGGCGAACAGCGCGGTCTGAATGCCGTGGAAGAGGCCCTCGAGCCACCCGACGAGCTGTGCCTGTGCGATCCGTAGCTCGGCGTCCGACGGAACCTTGTCCTCGGTGAACGGCAGCGTCAGGCGCTCCAACTCGTCGCGGAGTTCGGGGGCAAGCCCCTCCTCGAGTTCGTGGATGCTGGCCTGGTGGATGTCGCGCAGCCGGTTGCGGCTGGCGTCGTCGAGCGGCGCCGCGCGGACCTCCTCCAGCAGCTGCTTGATCATGGTGCCGATCCGCATGACCTTCGCGGGCTGCTCGACGAGGTCGGTCAGCGCCTTGCCGTCGGACTCGTCGTCCACGCCGGACACGTCGCCGGCGATGATCTCGATGTCGTTGTCATCGGGGTTGCTCACGGTTTCCCTGTTCCTCCGCGCCACTCGTATATGCGGGTCTCGCCGTTGTCGTAGATCTTGGCCCACGACTTCGACTTGTCCAGTGACAGTAGTCCGTCGGGCATCGCGAACTTGAGCACCACCGGGGTGCTGGTCACCACGTAGCGGATGTTGAGCGCCTTGACGGCCTCCGCGACGCGCGGATCGGTGTCTGCGTCGTCGGCATGGGCCCAGAAGATGAACCGGTTGTAGCCAGGGCCCTGCTGCACGGGGAAGTCGTAGTGCGTCCACAGCGGGTGCAGTCCGGCGATGGCGTACACCCAGGCCGTTCCGTCGGTGTTGGCGTTGCCGATCATCGTGTCCTTCGCACCTGGCAGCGTGGCCAGATACGCGAACGCGTCGAGATCCTTCTGGTCGATCATGATCGAGTCGTACTTCTCGCCGAATAGATACCGGTGCCGCGGGAAGTAGTGCCAGGCGCTTCCGATCGTCACGACGATGAGGACGGCGGCCGTCACCGCGTGCCAGACCTGCTGCGACTTCTGAGACTCTTGAGACGAAGGCCACCGGCCCCGGCAGCGGTCGACGACCCAGGCCGTGACCATGAAGAGCCCGATGCCCGCCATCGGGGCCAGCAGCATCGTCACCACGGCCGAGAGCCGCCGGGGATCGCTGTAGAACAGGTCGCTGAACTTGCCGGTGATCGCCCCGACCGGGCCCCCGAACGGCACGGCCGAATGGACGATCGACACGATCAGCAGCAGCCACACCGCGGCGGGCCACCAGACGCGTCGGATCAGCAGGATCAGCCCGCCGATCACCGCGAGCCCGATGATGAAGTTCTGGATCGGGTAGTCGTTGAGGTGGCGGGTGTGCTGGGTGACCGCTTCGAAGAGCACCCGTTTCCTGGTCTGATGGGTGGCGAACTCGTGGCCGACGATGATCTCGGCCTGTTGCAGAACCCCGACGAACTGCGGTAGAAGCAACACCACCGTCGGCGCCGCCGTGAGAACCAGGCTGATGAAGTCCGCGAGCCGGCCGCGCACCGGGTGCCACAGACCGTCCAGCAGCCACCAGGCGACGACGAACAGCACCGTCACCACGCCGCCAGTGATGTGCACGGAGAACACCCCGACGAGCGCCAGCACCGCCAGCGGAATGCGGTCGCGGTGCCGCAGCGTCGAAACGATCAGCACAAAAGTCGGCACGGCCAACCCGTAGGCGACCAGGTTGGGCATCGATGCCGTGTCGAACTCCACGTAGGGCACCGCGGTGAACGACGCCGACAACGCCGCCGCAGCCGCCGCGGAACCGGCGGCCTGCCACTGCGTCATCCGGCCGCGCAGCAGCTGCCAGGTGAGGGCGGCGGCGCTGACGGGGAACAACCAGATCGACTCGGCCAGCGAGCTGATCGTGTACGCCGACGTGGGTGCCGCGCCACTCAACTGGCTGAAGATCGCGCCGAGGGCATGAAAGGTCGATGGGTAGTAGAGCGCGTCGTGCGTCTCGACGTTGCGCAACTCGCCCATGTGGGTCGGCGACGCCTGCCCGGTCTCCAGGATGAATCGGATGGTGTTCGCGTGCCAGACCGAGTCCCAGTTGCTCGGAATCGATTGCCAGTGGGGCAGTCCTCGAATTGCTGCGAACCCGATCAGCACGGCCCCGAGTACGACGCCGACGGCGACGACGAGGGCGGGTCCCACCGACATCGCCAGCGCCTCGGCGTCACGGTCCCGCCACCGGCCAAGCGCGAAGTGCAAACCCACGACAAGGGCCACGACGAGCAACAGGGCAACCAGTGCTGTCCACCCATTCCACGGCACACCGATCGCGCCCATCGGAATGATCGCCAGCGCAACCGCGCCATAGGTCAGCGCAGGGCCCACCGCGACGGCCACCGGCCAGGTTAGCTGTGACGCCCGCCCGACGATTGCCCCAGGAATGACTAACAACAGCAGGGCCACTAGCACCCCGGACGTCAAGCTCACTGGACTAGTATGGCCGTTCAGGTGACCCGGTCCGATCGCGGCTCGGGCGTCGAAAGGCGCCGTCGGGCACCGACCGACAGCGCTACGGGTCACGCAATCGCGGATGCTCGAAGGTGGTTGGCATGGCATACGACGTCGCCCGGGTGCGAGGTCTGCACCCGTCACTGGGCGACGGGTGGGTGCACTTCGACGCCCAGCAGGGCATGCTGCTGCCCGATTCCGTGGCCACCACCGTCTCCACCGCGTTCCGTGGCTCGATGACGACGTCCGTCGGTCCGCACCCGTCGGCTCGGCGCAGCGCCGCGGTGCTCGCCGCAGCCCGGTTGGCCATCGCCGATCTGGTCGGTGCCGACCCCAGCGGCGTCGTGCTCGGCGCCGACCGGGCAATCCTGCTGACTTCGCTGGCCGACGCGTCGTCGTCGCGGGTCGGCCTCGGCTACGAGGTCGTCGTCACGCGCCTCGACGACGAGGCGAACATCGCGCCGTGGGTGCGCGCGGCCAATCGCTATGGTGCCAAAGTCAAGTGGGCCGAGGTCGACATCGAGACCGGTGAGCTGCCTCCCTGGCAGTGGGAGAGCCTGATCACCAAGCCCACTCGGCTGGTCGCGATCACGTCGGCCTCGTCGGCGCTGGGCACCCTTACCGACCTGCGACCGGTGACCAAGCTGGTGCACGAGAACGGCGGCCTCGTCGTGGTCGACCATTCGGCGGCGGCGCCCTACCGGCTCATCGACATCGACGAGATCGAGGCGGACGTCGTCGCGCTCAATGCCGTCGCATGGGGTGGACCGCCGATCGGCGCGCTGGTGTTCCGCGATCCGTCGGCCATCGACTCGTTCGCCTCGGTGTCGCTTGACCCGTTCGCGTCGGGGGTGGCGCGCCTCGAAGTCGGCACGCATCAGTACGGCATGCTCGCCGGCGTGGTGGCCAGCGTCGAGTACCTGGCGTCCCTCGACGAGACGGCCTCCGGGACGCGTCGCGAAAGGCTTTCCGTCTCAATGCAATCGGCGGCGTCGTACATGGGTCGCCTGTTCGACTACCTGCTTGCGTCGCTGCGGTCGCTGCCGTTGGTGATGGTGATCGGCCAGCCAGAGGTCCGCATACCGGTGCTGAGTCTTGCGGTGCACGGCGTGCCTGCCGAACGAGTGATCCAGCGGCTTGCCGACAATGGTGTGCTCGCGGTCTCGAACACCACGTCGCGCGTGCTCGACGTGATCGGCGTCAACGACATCGGCGGCGCGGTCACCCTGAGCCTGGCGCACTACTCGACGATGGCCGAGGTCGATCAGCTGGTTCGCGCGTTGGCGTCGCTGGGCTAATCCCTTAGGCCGCCGAGATCTGCACCACGCCTGAATCCAAGGCGCCGCCAACGACCCCCAGGCAGATCTCGCTGAAGCGCTCGGCGGCGGTCAATCCGCAATGCGCAGAAGCACTTTCCCGTGTGCCTCGCCGGAGGTCAGCAGCCGGTGTGCCTCGGCGGCCTGCTCGATGGGCAGCTCGGCACCGATGATCGGGCGCACCCGGCCGTCGGCGATCATGGGCCAGACGTTGGCAACCGTCTCGCTGACGACGGCCGCCTTGCTCGACGGCCCGTCGATCGGCCGGGACCGCAGCGCGGTGGAGATCACCCCGGCTCGCTTCGACATCAACTTGGCGAGGTTCAGCTCCGCCTTGATGCCGCCCTGGAAGCCGATGATGACGAGCCGCCCGTCGGGTGCCAGCGCGTCGACGTTGCGGTCGAGGTAGGACGCTCCCATGAGGTCGAGGATCACGTCGGCGCCCAACCCGTCGGTCTCCGCTCTGACCCGTTCGACGAAGTCCTCGTCGCGATAGTTGATCAAAACGTCGGCACCGAGTTCGCGGCAGACCGCCAGCTTCGTAGCCGAGCCCGCCGTCACCGCAACGCGGCAGCCGAGGGCGTGGGCGACCTGAATGGCGTGGGTGCCGATGCCGCTGCCTCCGCCGTGCAGCAGCACCAGCTGGCCCGGCGACAGGTGCGCCGTCATCATCAGGTTCGACCAGACCGTGCATGCGACCTCGGGCAGTGCGGCGGCCTCGTGCAGCGCGACGCCCTCGGGGGCGGGCATCACCTGCCCCGCGGGAACGGCGACCTTTTCGGCGTAACCACCGCCTGCCAGCAAAGCACATACCGGTTGGCCGACGGACCAGGAGGTGACCCCGTCACCTAGCTCCGCGATGCGCCCGGCGACTTCGAGACCCAGAATCGGACTGGCGCCCGGCGGCGGCGGATAGTTTCCTGCGGCCTGAAGCACATCGGCTCGATTGACGCCAGCGCTAATTATATCTATCACTACCTCGCCCGTTTGAGCTGCAACGGCAGGGACTTCCTGCCAAACGAGGCGGGACGAATCTTCCACAACGATGGCGCGCATTTCAATAACGCTACTACCCACGGAAAAGCGTCCTAACATAGCGCCATGGAGGGGATCATCGCGGGACGCACAGCCAGTGCAATGCCGGGTCTTGACATCGCCGAGCAACGATCTTGGCAAAACTTTCTCGACTCCGCGCTGCGGTTGTACGCGACCCTGAACAAGGCGTTGGTGGAGGAACACCACCTGACGCTCAACGACGTCCGTCTGCTGGACGTGCTCGACAGGTCCGCGACCGGATCGGCCCGGATGGGCGACCTGGCCGACGACCTGATGTCGTTGCCGAGCCGGGTGACCCGCCAGATTCACCGGCTGGAGGCACAGAACCTGGTGCGCCGGTGTTCGAGCCCGGACGACGGCCGCGGTGTGCTCGCCTTCGTCACCGAGGACGGCAGGACGCGGCTGCACGATGCGATGGCGACGTACGGCGACGGCGTGCGTGCGCACTTCCTCGGCAGACTGTCGCGCGCGCAGGTGGCGGCGATGGGGGAGAACTGCCGTCGGATCGGGGTCGCGCTGAAGTCGGAGCCGGCGCCCGCGAGGCTCGGCCGCGTCTAGATTTTTGGGCTCCTCGAGCCAGGCCTTACGCTTGTCGGCGGTGGCGTGGCAGAGCGGCCTAATGCACTCGCCTTGAAAGCGAGAGACGGCTAACACCGTCCGGGGGTTCAAATCCCTCCGCCACCGCCATATTGAAAACCATTTTCATTAACAGATGAGCGGTGGGCTCCAAAATGGAGCCCGCCGTTTTCGGTTTCGCGGATACTGTCTCTGTAAAAACAAGTTCAAATCCCGCCTCCTGGTTTCTAGAGTTGCCCTAAGAGTTCGCGACGCCGCTTATCGCAGAAATTCGACATAGTCGATAAAGAGAGAATTATCATTAAGGCGCAACTAATCCGAGGAAATACACTACGTGCTACAAGAAACCGAACCAAATCTAATGCTGCCCGAACTAACAGATGATGAGATAGTTTTGAGGCCCTTCACCGTTGCCGATGTGCCTGCTCATCTTGCTGGCGACGATGCAGAGCAGGCAAAGTGGCTCGGCGGCAAGAGCACTGAAGAAAGTGCCCGCAGCTGGATCCAGACGAACCAAGAGCATTGGAAGACCGGCGAGCCCATCTACAACTTCGCCATTCGGAATGCTGAAGACCAGCTCGTCGGTTGGGTTGAGGCGAACGTCGATCATGAAGGCCTAGGCCTCAGCGAGGGGGACGCCAACATCTCCTACGCTGTCTATCCGCATGCGCGCGGCAAGGGCTATGTCGGCAAGGCAATTACCTTGCTTGAAAGCTTTCTGGCTGAGAAGGGCATAAAGCGAAGCGTCATTCGAGTGTCACCGGAGAATACGGCCTCCCTGGCAGTACCGATGCGACTTGGCTACGACGACAAAGGCGACGGTGTGTCGAAGGACGGAGATCTGCTGAGAACCTTCACGAAACAACTCTGAAAGGGGCGGCGGCCCGTCCAGCTCCAGAGGGCTAGCTGCTCAGGATCTTGGCCAGCCGATCCCACACGCTAGGGTTCCAACGTTGTAGCAATTGGGCCGCTCTCGTGGTCAGTCGGCCGTCCCCGCGAGGTCTGAAGTTTTCGGGACGGCGGGTGACAATGATCTGTATGTCGGATTCTGAATTCGTGCCTTCTGAAGCCCAGGTGTCCGCCGCTTTCTCCTACGCCGGGCTGACCATCTCGCCGGATCGGCTGGCGGCGAACTACGAAACCTACTCAGCGACGCTCGCGCTGATTCGGATGGCCTCGCCGCCGGGCCTTGGCGAGACCGTCCCTGCCGTCGCCTTCAAGGCTTCCTGGACCTGAGGGGCAGACTCACCGCGATGGAACTGTACGAACTTTCCCTGACCGAGGTCTCCGAGAAGATCCGCACCAAGGAGGTTTCGCCGGTCGATGTCACTCAGTCGGCGCTGGCGCGGCTGGAAGAAGTCGAACCCACGCTCACCGCATTCGTCACGACCACACCGGAACTCGCGCTGGAACAGGCCAAGATCGCCGAGCAGGAGATCAGCGACGGCAAGTATCGGGGCCCGCTGCACGGCGTTCCGCTCGCCGTGAAGGATCTCTACGACACTGCAGGCATCAGAACCACGTCGAGCTCCGCGCAGCGCAGCGACCACGTGCCTACTGCCGATTCGGTGTCCGTCGCGAAGTTGTACGAGGCCGGGATGGTCTTGATCGGTAAGACCCACACCCATGAATTCGCCTACGGCGCAACTACTCCCACTACGGGCAACCCCTGGGCGCCGGATCGCACACCAGGCGGATCCAGCGGTGGCTCCGGAGCCGCGGTGGCCAGCGGCGTCGTACACGTAGCGCTCGGCAGCGACACCGGCGGATCCATCCGCATCCCGGCCGCGCTGTGCGGCACCGTCGGCCTCAAGCCGACATTCGGCCGCGCCTCCCGTGTTGGAGTCGCGTCGCTGTCGTGGTCGCTCGACCACGTGGGACCGCTCAGCCGCAACGTGGTCGATTCGGCATTGGTGATGGCGGTGATGTCCGGCTACGACCGCACCGACCCCGGCACCGTCGACGTGCCGGTGCCGGACATGGTGACCGGGATCGACGCAGGCGTGGCAGGCAAGAAGATCGGCATCCCCGTCAACTACTTCACCGATCGGGTAGCCACCGAGGCGACGCAGGCGGCCAGCACCGCCGCCGCGACACTGGAGTCGCTCGGCGCCGAACTGGTCGAGGTGACGATCCCGATGGCCGAGCACATCATCCCCACCGAATGGGCGATCATGATGCCGGAGGCCACCGCCTACCACATGGACTACTTGCGTGATTCCCCGGAGAAGTTCACCGATGAGACCCGCACGTTCCTCGAGGTCGGCGCCGCTCAGCTCGCTACCGACTACATCAACGCGCTGCGCCTGCGGACGCTGATCCAGGCCGCATGGAGGGACATGTTCGCTTCGATCGACGTGTTGCTCGCACCCACCCTGGCCGCGGGCGCGGCCCTGCGATCCGATCCCTTCATCAGGTGGGGTGACGGCACCGTCGAGGGTGCGACCCCCGCCTACGTGCGCCTGTCGGCGCCGGCCAACGTCACTGGGCTGCCGTCACTCTCGGTGCCCGCGGCGTTCACTGCCGACGGGCTTCCGCTCGGTGTCCAGATCATCGGAAAGCCGTTCGCCGAGCCCGAGATCCTGCAGTTCGGCTACGCATTGGAACAGAACACCGACGTGGTCGGGAGGATCGCCCCGGTCGTCTGACCTAGTCTGCGGTCATGGACATTCGATTCAAGTCCCGCGTCGTGGTGGCCGTGCTGGTGATCTACGGCGTCTATTCGACGGTCGGCGGCCTGGTGATGCTGTTCGCACCCGGTTTCATGTTCGAGAACATCGGCGGCTTCGGAGTCTTCAACGGCCACTACATCTTCGACCTCGCCAGCTTCGAGCTGCCGCTCGGTCTGATGTACCTCGCCGCCATCAGATGGCCGGGCTGGCGGGTGCCGACGTTGGCGTTCGCCACGGCGCACTACGCGCTGCACGCGATCAGCCATCTGATCGACATCGGCAATGCGACGCCACCCTGGGTGGGCGCCGTCGACTTCGTCATGATCGCGGTCGGCCTGTTGGTCCACGCGATCGCCTGGTGGTTCAGCGTCGACGTGGCGAGGGCGGTGACTTCCAGCGGCGTTACTCGCCCTTGAACTCGGGTGCGCGCTTGGCGAACGTCGCGGTGATGCCCTCGGTGAGATCTTGGGACGGCAGGAACGCCGAGTTCCACGCCGCGACATAGCGCAGACTCGCCGACACCTGGGCGGTGCGCTGCTCGTCGAGCACGTCCTTGACGCCCTGCACCACCAGCGGCGGGTTGGCCGCGATCTCCTTGGCGGTGGCGTGTGCTGCGGCCAGCGACGCCTCGGCGTCGTCGTAGACGTCGTTGACCAAACCGATCTTCTCGGCGCGCGAGGCGTCGATGTCCTTGCCCGTCAACGCCAATTCCCGCAAGTGCCCGTCGGACAGGATCTGCGGCAGTCGCGCCAGGCTGCCCATGTCGGCGACGATGGCGAGCTTGACCTCGCGCACCGAGAACTTCGCGTCGGCGCTGGCATAGCGGATGTCGACTGCGGCGATCAGGTCGACGCCGCCACCGATGCACCAACCCTGGATCGACGCGATCACGGGTGTGCGGCAGTCCGCTATCGCGGTGATTGCGTGCTGCATCGCGCGCACCTTGGCATGGAAT
>Ga0137415_10007499_pt1 | contig 10808 bp, 8 predicted proteins | sample CZODoug3_1_1_16f_FD_183082 | JGI IMG/M metagenome (GOLD analysis project Ga0137415, IMG submission 183082) | Vadose zone soil fungal communities from Angelo Coast Range Reserve, California, USA - CZODoug3_1_1_16fungal (Hybrid Assembly) | ecosystem: Environmental > Terrestrial > Soil > Vadose...
TGGCGTCAAACCTCACGGCGCAAGTGCGCAACATCTCCGAGGTGACCATCGCGGTCGCCATGGGCGACTTGTCGAAGAAGATCACCGTCGACGTGCGCGGCGAGATCCTGCAGCTCAAGGAAGCCATCAACACCATGGTGGACCAGCTGCGTTCGTTCGCCTCGGAAGTGACCCGCGTCGCCCGCGAGGTCGGCACCGACGGCAAACTTGGCGGCCAGGCGATCGTGCCCGGCGTCGCCGGCACCTGGAAGGACCTGACCGACTCGGTGAACGCCATGTGCGGCAACCTGACCGACCAGGTGCGCAACATCGCGCAGGTGACGACGGCCGTGGCGCGCGGCGACTTGTCCCGCAAGATCACGGTGGACGTGCGCGGCGAGATTCTGGAGCTCAAGGACACCATCAACACGATGGTGGACCAGCTCAACGCATTCGCTTCGGAAGTGACGCGCGTCGCCCGCGAGGTCGGCACCGAAGGCAAGCTCGGCGGCCAAGCGCAGGTGTCGGGCGTCGCCGGCACCTGGAAGGACCTCACCGACAGCGTCAACTTCATGGCGTCGAACCTGACCGCGCAGGTCCGCAACATCGCCGACGTCGCCACCGCCATCGCCGGCGGCGACCTCTCGAAGAAGATCACGGTGAACGTGAGCGGCGAGATCCTGCAGCTCAAGGAGACCATCAACACGATGGTCGATCAGCTCAACGCCTTCGCGTCGGAGGTGACCCGCGTGGCCCGCGAGGTCGGCACCGAGGGCAAGCTCGGCGGCCAGGCGGCGGTGCCAGGCATCGCTGGCACCTGGAAGGACCTCACCGACAGCGTGAACTTCATGGCGTCGAACCTGACCGGCCAGGTCCGCAACATCGCGGAGGTGACGACCGCTGTCGCGAAGGGAGACCTGTCGCGCAAGATCACCGTCGATGTAAAGGGCGAGATTCTGGCGCTGAAGAACACCGTCAATACGATGGTCGACCAGCTCAACGGCTTCGCCTCGGAGGTGACCCGCGTGGCGCGCGAGGTGGGCACCGAGGGCAAGCTCGGCGGTCAGGCGGTGGTGCCGGGGGTCGCCGGCACCTGGAAGGACCTCACCGACAATGTCAACTCGATGGCCAACAATCTGACGGGCCAGGTTCGCAACATTGCCGAAGTGACGATCGCCGTCGCTAATGGTGATTTTTCGAAGAAAATCACCGTCGACGTCCGCGGCGAGATCCTGCAGCTCAAGGAAGCAATCAACACGATGGTCGAGCAGCTTCGCTCCTTCCTCTCCGAGGTCACCCGCGTGGCGCGTGAGGTCGGCACAGAGGGAAGGCTCGGAGTACAGGCAGTCGTCCCAGGCGTGGCAGGGACATGGAAGGACCTGACCGACACCGTCAACACCATGGGCAGCAACCTTACTGCGCAAGTCCGTAACATCGCCGAGGTCACCACGGCCGTGGCGCACGGTGACCTCAACCGCAAGATCACGGTGGACGTCAAGGGCGAGATCCTGGAGTTGAAGAACACGATCAACACCATGGTCGACCAGCTCAATGCGTTTGCCGGCGAGGTCAGCCGGGTAGCGCGCGAGGTGGGCACCGAGGGCAAGCTCGGCGGCCAGGCCGTGGTGCCCGGCGTCGCCGGCACCTGGAAGGACCTCACCGACAACGTCAATTTCATGGCCTCCAACTTGACCGACCAGGTCCGCGGGATCGTCAAGGTGGTGACCGCGGTGGCCAATGGTGATCTCAATCAGCGCCTCACCGTGCAGGCGAAGGGCGAGGTCGCCGCCCTCGCCGACACCATCACCAATATGACCGATACCCTGGCGACGTTTGCCGAGCAGGTAACGAACGTTGCGCGTGAGGTCGGCGTCGAAGGCCGTCTCGGTGGACAGGCAAACGTCCCAGGCGCTGCCGGCACTTGGAAGGACCTGACTGGAAACGTCAACCTGCTTGCTGCGAACCTCACCAGCCAGGTTCGTGCGATCGCGGAGGTGGCCACGGCGGTGACCAAGGGTGACCTCACGCGTTCCATCCAGGTCGAGACAAGCGGCGAAGTGGCCGATCTGAAAGACAACATCAATACGATGATTTCCAATCTGCGCGAAACGACCGAGCGCAATCGTGAGCAGGATTGGCTCAAGACAAACCTCGCGAAATTCGCCGGAATGTTTCAAGGGCAGCGGGACCTCAGCACTGTCGGCCGCACGCTGCTGAGTGAGCTCAGTCCGCTGGCCGGCGCCCACCACGGCACGATTTATCATCTCGGTGGGACCGAGGAAAATCGGGAGCTCCGCTTACTGTCCAGCTACGCTCACACGGGACGACCGATCGAGACCATCCGGCTAGGAGAGGGGCTCGTCGGGCAATGTGCAGTGGAAAAGAAGCGCATTCTGCTCAACGACGTTCCTCCGCAATTCATCGCGATCTCGTCCAGTCTTGGTGAAGCACCGCGCGTGAGCATAGTTGTGCTCCCGATTCTATTCGAGGGCGAGACGAAAGCGGTCATCGAACTCGCAACGGTGCACCGCTTTAACGACGTCAACCTTGCCTTCCTGGAACAGCTGACTGCTAGTATTGGCGCCGTCTTCCAGACGATCGAGTCGACAATGCGCACCGAAGGCTTGCTCGAGCAGTCGCAACGGCTGACTGTGCAGTTGCAATCCCGCCAGGGTGAGCTTCAGCAGACCAACGAAGAGCTCGCCGCCCAAGCGAAACTGCTGGCGGAGCAGAATGCCGAGGTCGAGCGCAAGAATGCCCAGGTCGAACAAGCGCGCTTCGCGCTCGAGGAGAAAGCCGAGCAGCTGGCACTCACGTCGAAGTACAAATCGGAATTTCTGGCCAATATGTCCCACGAGCTGCGAACGCCGCTCAATTCCATCCTTATTTTCAGTCAGCAGCTCACGGAGAACCCATCCGGTACGTTGTCGGACAAACAGGTCGAGTTCTGCCGCAACATCAATTCATCAGGGTCCGATCTGCTGCACCTGATCAACGACATCCTCGATCTGTCGAAGATTGAGTCGGGTACCGTGACTCTCGAGATCGAGGAGATACCCTTCGCTCATCTGCGCGATAGCATCAACCGCACCTTCCGGCACACTGCTGAGGCCAAGAACCTCCCGTTCAACGTGGAGCTCGAGGATGGGCTTCCGCATAGCATCGAGAGCGACGCGAAGCGTCTGCAGCAGATCCTAAAGAATCTTGTGTCGAACGCCGTCAAGTTCACGGCTCGAGGCCACGTCAACCTGCGGGTCAACTTGGTGACGGCAGGCTGGAGCGTCGATCATCCCGTGCTTAGCAAGGCCCAACACGTGGTTGCTTTCACCGTGAACGATACGGGCGTCGGGATTGCGGCGGAGAAACAGAAGGTGATCTTCGAGGCCTTCCAGCAGGCCGATGCCGGTACGTCACGGAAATATGGCGGGACCGGCCTTGGTCTCGCGATCAGTCGCGAACTGGCAATGCTCCTCAACGGTGAGATCAAGCTCGCCAGCGTGCCCGGGCAGGGCAGCACCTTCACGCTTTATCTTCCCCTTCACTACTCCGTGCCGGCAAGCAGGCGGATTGAGCAGCGGGATGCCCCCACGACCTCCTCGACTAGAGCGCGTAGCGTGACCGTGTTGCCGACCGTGCGCGAAGAGCACATTGAGGACGACCGGGACGAGGTTGTTTCCGGTGAGCCACTGGTATTGATCGTCGAGAATGATCCTCATTACGCGCGGCTCCTGCTCGGCTTGGCGCGCGAGAAGGGTTTCAAGGGAATAGTCGCCTTCAATGGCGCGACCGGTCTTTCTCTAGCCCGCACCTGCAATCCCACAGCCATCTCACTCGACATTGTATTGCCCGACATGCTCGGTTGGGCGGTGCTTAGGGTGCTCAAACTCGATCCAAGCACGCGGCACATTCCGGTCCAGATCATTACGGTCAAGGAGGAACGGCAGCACGGCCTCGCGCACGGTGCCTTCGCCTATTACGTGAAGGAGCCGACGACTGACGGTCTGGAAGCCGCGCTTGGTCGTCTCAAGGACTTCACCGCGCCCCGCACGAAGCGGTTGCTGATCGTCGAGGACAACGAGATCGAACGGCAGTCCATAATTGAACTGCTAGGGCACAACGATATCGAAATCGTGACCGTTGGCACCGGGAGTGAGGCGATAGATGCGGTGACCCGTAGCGCCTTTGATTGTGTGGTGCTCGACTTGCGGCTGCCGGACATGACCGGGTTTGCATTGCTCGAGCGACTGCATGCCGAACTGGCACTAGCGGACATGCCGGTGGTAGTCTTTACCGGCAAAGAGCTGACGGCGACCGAGCAGGCCCAGCTCAGGTCCATGGCAAAAAGCGTCGTGCTGAAGGACGTCGAGTCGCCAGAGCGGCTGCTCCACGAGACAGCGTTGTTCCTCCACCGGGTAATTGCGGACCTACCCAAGGAGAAGCAGGCCATGCTCGAGCGCATCCATGGCTCCAACGAGGTCTTGCGCGGCCGCAAGGTCCTTGTGGTCGACGATGATGCGCGCAACATCTTCGCCCTGGCGTCCCTCCTCGAAAACCAGGAAATGGAGGTTATCACGGCAACCAGCGGCCGTATGGCCCTCGAAATCGTCGCCCGAACATCTGATCTGAGCATCGTGCTTATGGATATCATGATGCCGGATATGGACGGATACGAGACAATTCGGAACATCCGCGAGGACCCACGATTCCGCACTCTCCCGATCCTGGCACTCACGGCGAGGGCGATGGCGGGAGACCGCGAGAAATGTCTCGATGCTGGCGCGAGCGATTACATCTCCAAGCCCGTGAACACGGACCAGCTGTTGTCGCTGATGCGAGTGTGGCTGTTCCGTTGAAAGTGAGATGCATTCGAAACCCCATTGTCATACCATCCGAAATTGGCGTATGTTGAAAACGCTATTTTGACAGGCGCGGCTGCGGTCATATGCCGACCTCGGGGGCACCGGGGTTCAAGGCAGGTCGTAAGGGGGACGCTCGATGAGCGAGAGTGACCTCAATTCCAGAGGACCGGCCGCTATTTCTGTTGCGTCTTCGAGAGGACACGACCTCAATCCAGGCGACAAGACGAAAATCGCTGCTGCCACAACTCGCATGCTGCCCGTGCAGGCGCCCGTCAACATCTTGATCGTTGACGACGAGCCGAAAAATCTGACCGTCCTCGAGGCGATCCTGGACGCCCCCGGTTACCGGCTGGTTCGGGCCGAATCCGCCGAACAGGCGCTGCTTGCGCTGCTGGCTGACGAATTTGCTCTCCTCATCCTCGACATTCGCATGCCGGGAGTGACAGGACTTGAGCTGGCCCAGATGATCAAGGCGCGTAAGAAGACCGCTAGCGTGCCGATCATCTTTCTGACCGCCTATTACGATGACGATCAGCACGTTCTCGAAGGCTACGAGACGGGCGCAGTCGATTATGCTAAGAAACCGGTGAATCCAGCCATTCTCCGCTCGAAGGTCGGGATTTTTGCAGAACTCTATCGAAAGCAGCGAAATCTCGAAGAGGTCAATCGCGCCCTGGTGGCTGAAGTGTGCTCAAGGCGTCACGCCGAGGAGCAATTGCGCGAGCTCAACAATACGCTCGAGCAACGCGTGGCCGAGCGAACGGCTTCGCTGCAGCTCTCCGAGGCCAGGCTCCGCGACAGTGAGCATCAACTCCAGGAGTTGATTGCGGCCATCCCGGCGGCGATCTACACGACTGACGCGCAAGGCAAGATTACTTACTTCAATGAGGCTGCTACGGAACTGGTGGGCCACACCCCGACGACCGGCAGCGACGAATGGTGCGTCACCTGGAAACTGTACCATCCGAACGGGACGCCTCTCCCGTATGACCAGTGCCCAATGGCAATCGCTCTTAAAGAGGGTCGTGCCATCCGCAACGCGGAAGTAGTGGCCGAGCGCCCCGATGGCACCCGGGTTCCGTTCATCCCATATCCGACACCGCTTCGCGATGGCGCTGGCAAGATAGTCGGGGCGATCAATATGCTGGTCGATGTCAGCGAGCGCAAACAGGCCGAGACCCAGCAGCGGATCCTTCTCAACGAACTGAACCATCGTGTCAAAAACAATATGCAGATGTTGCAAATACTATTGGAGGCAGGGGCGCGACGGGCCGAAAGCTCTGAGGCACGAGAGGTGTTGGACGAGGCCAGCGGCAGAGTCATGGCCATGGCAGCAGCGCAGCGTGTCCTTTATACCACGCATGACGCGACGCGATTCAACGCGCGTGATTTTCTCAATGCCGTTTGTGAAACCGCAAAGCAAACCTTTCCTCAGGAATTGGACATCGATTATGAAGCTGATGCCATACAGCTATCGAACGACGCGGCGATGCCGCTTGCGCTGATTGCGAATGAACTGCTTACGAATGCCGTCAAGTATGGGTTGAATGGACAAGGTGCAGGCACTATTCGGGTTCGATTGAGAACGGCGGATGAGTCGTTTCTTTTTTATGTCGAAGACGACGGCCCGGGCTTCGATCTGCAATCGGTCCAGCGACGATCCTCAGGATTGGCTCTCGTTCAGGGACTGGCCCGCCAGCTTGGCGGGAAGTTTGAGGTGACCAGGACACCAGCCACACGGTGCGGTGTGCGGTTTCAATAAGGCTGGGTTTCTATGCAAGCCTGAGATGCAGCAAACGGCCGAGATTGAAGCCAACGGCCGGGTGAATTGACGAGCCCGCTTAAGCTGCTGAACCACTTTAGAGCGCCGGCCCTCACGCAGTTGGGGATGAATCGTCTGTGCTTTCGTTTTTCTCCGCAAATTCTGCCAAGTGCAGCCACATCGTTGCCATTTGTAAGAGCAGGGCCTTATCACTGACGTTCTCGCGCCGCTGGGACATGCTCACGCATTCGGCAGCGTATCGACGATAAATATCTGCAACGGCCATCAAATGCCCCCCGGTGACCACCTCGCCGTGTAAACCCGTGCGCATGGCTTTCGTTCCGGTGTCCTACTCTTCAACTGTCATCAACAGCGCGCGAACTCACGGAACGTCGAGTTCCGATTACAAGTTTTAATTCTGCGGGGGTTTGATAGGAGAAATCATGACGGATCCCGCAACCTACAGGAAATACGCGGAGGAGTGCCTACGTCTTGCGACGACGGCACCGGAAAATGATCGACGCCTCCTCTTGGAGCATGCCGGCGTCTGGCTAAAACTGGCCGAGGATGCTGAACGGGAAGCAGCTAACAAAACTTAGTCATTAATGAGACAAGAGGGCAGCGCTTCCCGCCACGGTAGCTACCTAATGCGTCCCCAACGCGCGCTTGCGACCTTCTTCTCGTACGCTCGCCTCTCCCACGAACCCCGGACCCAAAGGGTCTTCAGGCACGCGACCGTCTCTTGATAACGCTGCCCGTCGGGTTGTTGAAAAAGCTCGCGAAACCGTCACACAACCGGGGTCCGCTGCGCCTCCAAATTATGTCCGCTGGAAGACGGCCGGAACTGAAAGAAGGGTTGGGCCTGAATACCTCCCCAAAATCTCGGCCAAACCTTGATATTGTAGACGCCGTTGACGAATTTCGAAAATACTACCGGCTTATAGGTCGCCGCGCCTAGCAGTTCGTGGCGGTATTTCGAGGAGACTTGCCCTTCGCCGGATAATCTCTCGCCGCTAGCTGTCAGGTGGCATGGCTCGTTGTTCATCCCCCCGATGAGCGGTACCATGCTCCTGGCGCGCCGCGACGTAATCCGCAAGCAGGATGAAGCACTGGCTCACCTGCAAGAGCGCAACGCGCTCGGCAGGGTCACGCGCCGTTTTGGCGGCATCTGCGCACGTGTTTGCCTTCTTCAGATAGTGGCTCCGTGTGCTCATTTCTCGGGTCCCGCTTTGTTTGTTGGGGCATAACGCAGAAAGAAAAAAGTCGGTTCCATGACTCGGCCATGTTGGAGCCGAGAGGCGAGGGGACAGAGTAAAAAATCAGTGAAAACATTGGCCGCTTGTCTTGCGAGGCCGGCAGCAAATCATCTGCGATCTCATAAATATGTCGCCTTTGACAAAAGAGTGTGAAAAAGAATTTTCATGTCGAAGAAGAACGAGGAATTTTCCACATAATAACGATCACAACTAATGCAGCGGCAGATGCTCTCAGCAGCATCGGCGGTCTCACACTGATCCTCGCTAGCATGCGTCCAGGTGACAAGCCCGGGTCTTATCTCGTACAGGTCGAGCGAAGGAAAAGGCTTGCTTAGAGCCGCTGTAAACAAGTGCGTACCAACAATGGACATTTCCCCGCGCAGAACGTTCATTAGTTGCGGAAGCTTATTCATGCCAGAGCGGCGCAACACCTGACCCACTCCTGTGATGCGCTGCATCTCATCGAGCCCGTGCTCGGACGTCTTTCTTCGCTGATCAACAAGAGTTGTTCGAAACTCGAATATCTCCAATTCTACATTATTGGAGCTGCAGCGTTTACGCCGACACAGAATAGGTCCAGAAGAGTCGGTTGTGATCCAAAATGAAATTACAAGAATGAGCGGCGAAAGCAGAAGTAGACCCGCAGTTGCCACGACGATATCGAATGCTCTCTTGCTGAGAGATCGAATGTAAGTCTTTTCATTAGCTGCACTGATGGTCATGCCGCCGCCCCCTCACAGCCCCTTCTCCACCAGGCTGCCAATTTGCAATGCGATAGGTCAGGAGTTGTCGAAACGACTAATCGTCGTAGGCTAGTGTGCCTGGTTCCTCGGCCTCCGCCAGTATGGCGTACTGATCTGCCATCTGCGAATAGCGCCTTCTCATTTGGCCTGAGAAGCTAAACGTCGCGAGGCGACACTCCTCCGCTAGATCGCGGTAATGTTCCGCTCGATTCCATGCGCCCAACATGGGACACCTCCCCCAAAGAAAGACCGATGTCCGATGATTTGCCGATGTCGGCTGATTTGCTGTGTATCGGCCACCCGACAAAATAATCCGTCAGATGAGTTCCTGTTCCGGCTCATCCTCTCACACGTTCGCGAGTGATTCCTGTCCTCCGTTCACACGTTCGCGAGTGAGGCATTTGCCTAACGATCAAGGACGCGGGCCATCTGCGAGCCACCGGCCAGAGTGCAGCTAGGGCCAGGGCCAACATCAATCTTACTCAGGGGAAGCGCACCCGAATACACGAAGTGATCGTCAATAAGCGAAGCGCTCCGCGGGTAGTCAACCCGAACTTCAACGTATCAGTCGGCGCCTGTGCCGCGTACCGTGCGGTTCGTAGCTCTTCCGTAGACCATCGTGGAAATCGTCTTTCCCCTCGTCGAACCATTTGAGGCTGTTCGTAGTTCGCAACAATCAGCCCTCGGGAGGGGAACCTATTTCATGACCGCATCGCTATACCGGCGATATGCCGCCGAGTGTCTACAGATTCTGGCAACGACCAGAGACGCGAAAAATTCCGCAGCGCTGCGCGCCCTGGCAATCGCGTGGACTGATCTAGCCGAATTAGCGGAAGGGCGGGCTCCGCCCCTAGACTCGAAGAACGCCGAGGCGGCGTCTGGCGAAAGATAGAAGGCCGTCGCGCCTGCGAGCGGCGGCTACGCCTCATCTGCCTCTTGTTCGAGCCGCCGCGCCAGTTTCTCGTAACTCACCGCGACTGCGCGCATCATATCGCGAGCGTCCGCGTCGGTCATGCTTTCGGCTTTTGCCAAAATTTCCTCGGCGCGCGCCCGCAAGTCGCGAACACGCGCGAGAAGTTTCAGATTCAGCATTTTGCGCGGCCCCCCAATAGCCACACTCCGGGAGGCATACTATCACAAGTTGGGGGCGAGTCGCCCCACCGGCGTCATTTTTTTGGCCGGCCTGCGGCTTAATCTTGGTCTTGGTCGCCGCGGTGTGCGGAGCCGTGTTCGTGCTGGCGATTCGGCGCTGGGGTGGATAAATATTGCCTGGCAGTGTTGCAATAGGGACACAAAAAAGCACACCAGGGGCGACCCTAACAGGACACTGCAACAATAACTGAGTCGGCCGCCGGCATCTGTTGCGAAAACGGCACACGTCAGTGGGAAACAAGCTGGACGCGTATCCAGCATGAAGGCGCCTGTCACACCGCCCCCAATCTAAAGAATCTTTACATTCACTCCCCTCAGCGCGAGATAGGGAGTCCCCAAAGGACGATGAAACCGAACACGAGCCGCCTCAGCTAACCGGACTACTTTGAACCGCCCGGCCCTCACAAAGCCGCGGGTTCATCGTCTGTGCCTTCGTTTCTTTCCGCTAACTCTGCCAACTTCGGCCACATCGTTGCCATTTGTAAATGCAGCACCTTATCCCTGACGTTCTCGCGCCGCCGGGACATGCTCACGCATTCGGCAGCGTATCTGCGATAAGTGTCAGCGGCAGTCATTGAACGCCCTACCCCCTTCACGCGACAAACCCTTTGCCTGGTTTTTCGTTCCGGTGTTCGACGCTTCAGCAGCGCGCGAACTCACAGAACGTTGAATTTCGATTCCAGGCTTTCAGTCCTGCGGGAGGGTGAAGGGACCAACCATGACTGACCCTGCAACATGTAGAAAATACACTGAGGAGTGCCGTCGCCTCGCGACGAGGGCACCGGAAAACGACCGACGCCTCCTACAGGAACATGCCGACGTTTGGCTAAAACTGGCCGAGGAGGCTGAACGCGATGCAGCTAGCAAAATCTAGTCATCGATGAGCACAAAAAAAGGGCGGCGCTTCCCGCCCTGGTATCAGGCCACCTCGTGCGCCCGCAATCCGTTGCGAATCGAAACAGGTTTGAGAACTATCCGTGGGGCCGACGACTCTTGGAGGGATGCCGATGAATTCGAGCCTTGCTTCCGCCGATTTCTCTAAAGGCCGCCCGGCCGC
>Ga0137415_10007500_pt1 | contig 10807 bp, 5 predicted proteins | sample CZODoug3_1_1_16f_FD_183082 | JGI IMG/M metagenome (GOLD analysis project Ga0137415, IMG submission 183082) | Vadose zone soil fungal communities from Angelo Coast Range Reserve, California, USA - CZODoug3_1_1_16fungal (Hybrid Assembly) | ecosystem: Environmental > Terrestrial > Soil > Vadose...
CGGTACGGAAAATTGGGCGCGGCGATGACCGCGAACGTGATTACGTATCGCGGACGCTCGGCGGCGCGGGAGATTGGGAAAGCGCTATCGTTCGATCCGGAAACGCTGGGGCGGCTGGCGAGCCTGGTGGGGGCTTGGGAATACAAAGATGAGAACGACACGTTCGAGCGGCACTTTCATGACGCCGGGTTCGATATTAGGCATCCGAAGATTCGCAAGTTTTTTGAATTGTGCGTGAAGGTGCAGGATTTGCCGCGGCATTTGGGGCAGCACTCCGGCGGGATGGTGGTGTGCCAGGGTCAACTGGATGCGGTGGTGCCGCTGGAGCCGGCTACGATGCCGGGGCGTGTGGTGGTGCAGTGGGACAAAGAAGATTGCGCGGACATGGGCATCGTGAAAGTGGATTTGCTGGGATTAGGGATGATGGCGGTGCTGGAAGATTCGCTGAAGCTGATTCGCGAGCACAACGCGGAAGAGGTGGACCTGGCGCGATTGCCCGCGGATGACGCGGTAGTTTACGAGACGCTGCGAAAAGCGGACACGGTGGGAATGTTTCAGATCGAGAGCCGCGCGCAGATGGCTTGCTTGCCGCGGCTGCGGCCGGTGAAGTTTTACGACATTGTTGTGCAGGTGGCCATTATCCGGCCGGGGCCGATTGTGGGAAAAATGGTGCATCCGTATTTGAAGCGGCGGCAGGGGCGGGAGGCGCCGGAGTGTTTGCATCCATCGCTGGAGCCGGTGCTGGCGCGCACGTTGGGCGTGCCGCTGTTTCAGGAGCAGTTGCTGCGCATGGCCATGATTGCGTCGGGATTTACAGGCGGAGAAGCGGAGGAGTTGCGGCGCGCGTTCGGATTCAAGCGCTCGGAGAAGCGCATGAAGGAAGTGGAAGTGAAGCTACGGCGCGGGATGGAGAAAAACGGGATTACGGGCGCGGTGCAAGACACGATTGTGAAGTCGATTACTTCGTTTGCGTTGTATGGATTTCCGGAATCGCATGCGGCGAGTTTTGCGCTGCTAGCGTATGCGAGCGCGTATTTGAAGTGCCATTATCTGGCGGCGTTTACGGCGGCGATTTTGAATAATCAGCCGATGGGATTTTATTCGCCGGCAACGTTGGTGAAAGATGCGCAGCGGCACGGGTTGCGCGTGCGGGCGATCGATGTGACGTGTTCGGATTGGCTGTGCACAATCGAGAGGGACGGAGAGAGGTTGTGCGTGCGGCTGGGGCTGCGTTTTGTGAAGGGGCTGCGCGAAGAGGTGGGGCGCGAGATTGTGCGCGAGCGCGCTGTTCGGGCTTTTCAGTCGATTGATGATTTGAAGCTGCGCGTGCCCAGCTTGCAGAAATCGGAGTTGACGGCGCTGGCGGAGATTGGGGCGCTGAATTTTGTGGGCAGCAAGGCTGGGTTTCACCGGCGGGATGCGCTTTGGCAGATTGAGCGAGCTTCGCGGCGGGCCGGGCCGTTGCTGGAAGGTTGCGAGGAGTCGGAAGTCCTTATCGCGGAGGAGGAAAGTGCGGGGGATTCGCTGGGGAAATATTCTCCGTTGGAGGCGATGACGCCGGAGGCGCGGCTGGTTTCGGATTTTCGCAATATGGGGATGACGGTGGGGCCACATCCGATGAGTTATCACCGGGAGAATTTGCGGCGGCAGGGAATTCTGTCGGCGCGTGATTTGCATCGTGTGGCGGATGGAGCGAAGGTGCGCGTTGCGGGTGCGGTGATTGCGCGACAACGGCCGGGGACGGCGAAGGGATTTGTGTTTTTGAGCTTGGAAGATGAGACGGGGATTGCTAATGCGATTATTACGCCGCAGATCTTTCAGGAAAATCATATTGTGGTGGTGAATCAGCAGTTTTTGTTGATTGAGGGGCGGCTGCAGAATCAGGACAACGTGATTTCGGTGAAGGCGGAACGCGTGCGAGCGTTGGGGATTACGCGGGCGGAAACGGTGTCGCATGATTTTCATTGATGGCGAGCGAACGTAAAGAGTGTGACGCACCTCCGGCGCTAAGAAATCCAGTCGAGGAGTTTGTACCAGAGGCCGGCTGCTGGGAGGAACCAGGGGCGGCCGTTGTAGAGGTTGAGCGGGGCGCCGGGGAAGGGGATCCGCGCGAAGGGATTTCCGTCGCCATCGGAATATTTGTCGCGGCTTGAATCTTCACTGCGACCGTGCAGGATCGATTGCGCGATTTTGTCGCCGAGGTAGGTGGACATGCCTACGCCGTGGCCTGCGTAGCCGAGGGAGAAGTGCAGGCCGTCTAGTTGGCCGGCGTGGGGCATGATATCGAAGGCGAAATCGAGCGTGCCGCCCCAGACGTATTCGATTTTGGCGTCGCGCAATTGCGGATAGACAGTGAGCATGCCGCGACGAAGAATTTCGGCGCTGCGGCGAATGGTGCTGCTGGTTTCGGGGAAGAAGGCGGCGCGGCCGCCGAAGAGCATTCGGCGGTCGGGCGTGAGGCGGTAGTAGTACAGATAATTCTTGGAATCGTAGATCATGCGATTGCGCGGGCTGAGCTCGGCGGCGAGGTTTTCCGGCAGGACTTCCGTGACGATGATGTAGGAGCCAATCGGAATGATTTTCTTTTGCAGCGCGGGAGTGACGCGGCTGGTGTAGCCGCTGGTGGCGACGAGGACGTTTTGGGCGCGGAGAGTTCCGCGCGCGGTTGCAATTTTCCATCCTTTCGCGCCTTCGCGCTGGATTTCATCGACATGAGAGTGCTCGAAAATTGCTGCGCCAGCGCGCTCGGCGGCGCGCGCTAAACCAGCGACGTAACGGGCGGGGTTTACGCCCGCGCTGGAATCGTCGACCAGGCCGCCGTGATAGATGGCAGAGCCAATTTCGGATTGCAGCTGGTTTTTCGGGACCAGGCGCTGTTGATGATTGAAGTGGCGGGCGATTTCGTCGGCGCCGCGGCGGAAATCGTCGAAGTGTTTTGGTTTGCAGGCGACTTCCAGATGGCCGCAGCGGGCGAAATCGCAGGCGATGTTTTCCTCGCGAACTAACTTTTCAACAAAATCAATCGATTCGAGAGAAGCCGCGTACATGCGCGCTGTGGCTTCTGTGCCGTAGCGGGAGATGAGCCTGCCGGCGGGGAGTTTTAGCCCGGTGAGGACCATTCCGCCGTTGCGGGAGCTTGCGCCCCAGCCGATGGTCTGAGCCTCGAACACGGCGACGGATGCGCCGCCGCGGGCGAGCGAGCGAGCGGCGGACAGGCCGGTGAAGCCGGCGCCGATTACGGCGACGTCGATATGCTGCGGGAATTCGTGCGGAGCCGGCGAGGGAACGTCGACAGTGTCGAGCCAGAAGGTTTTTTCGTTAATGGTCATGGAATCGGCTAGGGGATTTTACGCGGAAGAGTGGCGACGCCACCACTGGGAGACGGCGTAGGCCAGCGGGCCAAGGAGGATTGCTGCTGGTGCGCAGAACAAGACTCGGCGGTCGTTGCGCTGGATGCTGTCGGCCACGCTGCCCGCTGTCGCGAGGATGCCGAGGAGCACGGGCGCGGCAACCGCGTAGAACAAACCTTTGCGGCCGCCAGGGATTATGAAGGGGCGCGGCATTTCCGGATTTCGCCGGCGGAGCTTCCAGGCGGATAGCACGGTCATCACAGAGGTGGCTACGCGCAGCCATGCGTAGACGGCGATGATCTGCGTCAGCGTGAACATGGCGAAGGCGGCGTAGATTGCGCCCGAGACAATGATTGCGAGAACGGGCGTGCCGTACCGCGGGTGAATGCGAGTGAAAGCGCGAGGGAAGAATCCGTCCTGGGCGAGAGCGAATGGCATTCGCGTGGTGGCGAGGACAGTACTGTTGAGCAAAGCAGTGTTGGCGATCATGGCGGCGAGGGCGAGCCAGGCGCCGAGAAAGGGTCCACCGATGAGCCTGGCGGCAACGGGAAAATAATCTGTATGCCAGGTCTGCCAGTTGTCGAGGGCGGCGAGAGAAGCAAGGGTAGGAAGGAAATAGGTGGCCATGGAGAGAGGGACGACCAGTGCTAGTGCGCGTGGGAAGGTGCGTCGTGGATTTTCGACCTCTTCGGCGACGGTGGAGAGTTGTTCGTAGCCGGAGAAGAGCCAGACGCCGAGTGCGAGTCCTACGCCGAAGACCTGGAATAGAGGTTTGTGCGGAGGAACTAACGGAACGAAGGGGTTGTGCTTCCATTGCATCAGGCCCATTACGGTCATTACGGCGACGGGCAGGAGGACGAAAATTTCGAGCAAGGCCGAAATGCGGCCGACCATCTGGATGCCACGCACATTGATGTAGGTGATGACGGCGATGAGCGCGGCGGCTACGAGGTAATGGTTGCGTCCGGTGAGTTGCGGGAAATAGAAGCCGAGATAGTCCGCGAAGAGGACGGCGTAGGCGCTGCCGAGGAGAAAGGAAGCGGTCCAGTTCCACCAACCGGCGAGGAAGCCCCAGAAATCGCCGAACGCTGCGCGTACCCAGCGATAGAAGCCTCCCTGCACGGGCATTGCGGTGGTGAGCTCGGCGGCGACGAGGGAGATGGGGATGCACCAGAAGAGTGGAATGAGCAGGTGGTAGAGCAGGGTCATGCCGGGGCCGGAGCTGCTGACTTGCTCTTCGAGGCCGAAGGGGCCGCCGGTCGTGTAGGAGTACATGACGAATACGAAGGAGAGGAGGGTGGCTTTGCGGACTGCGGGCGCGGTCAGGCGTGGATTCGTAGTCATCGTGGGCTGAAGAGGTAGCAGTGTACCTTCTCAGGGACCCCTCCCCCGGTTTTTTCACAAGTGTTGATTCTAAAGAAAGTTAAAGTTGTTTGTTTTGATACACTTTTGCAAGTGTTGATTCTAAAGGAACTTACATTGCACTGAAAGTGTGCAGGTTCTGGACGATACGGCAGCCAGCGCGGACAAAAAAAGCGGCCCGGACTTGGCCGCGGAGATTCGGACGCAGATTTAACCGATCCAGACTATACCTCATCGGTTAGAGCGTTGTCAATGCAGAAATCACGGCGGACAGCCAGAAATGGCTGTCCCGCTCGATGATTCAGTTATTGGAGGTTGGCTCGGCGTAGGTAGGTGGCGAAACGGGGGTCGTTGCGTATGGGATCGAAGAAGGGATGCGATTTGAGAAATTGCACGATGTTCGAGTGTTCTTCGGCGGAACGCTCGAGCCAGGTAAACGACTCCTCCTTGTCGCCCAGTCCCAGGTAGGCGTTAAGAAACGCGGCCGGCGGGACGTAACCGGATTCTCGCCTGCGGTTAAGTTCGTGGAGAACCCGCAGCGCTTCCGCACGGCGGCCGGCACCTGCGTAGGCATGCACGAGCACCCCGAGGACAGCCGAGCTGCGGTTAGAGAGGGAAGCGGCCCTCTCCAGAGTTGTGATCGCTTCGTCGAAATGTTCGGCGGCGATGAGCACAAAGCCGAGAAACCAAACAGCCATCGGATCCTTAGGTTCGATGGCCAGCGCGGTACGCAATTCCCGGATGGCCTCATCGTAGCGGCGACCATGAAAGAGAATCCATCCTACTTGAGTGCCGTTAAATTCCTGTGGGTCGAGTTCCTGCGCACGCCGAGCCGAAGCGAGGGCTTCCTCCGTGCGGCCCTGACATAGGAGCCATTGGGCCAAACCTCCGTGAGCGGCCGCATTGTTGGGGCTCAGTTCGATGGCCTGTCTATATTCGGCTTCCGCTTCCGCCCAGCGCCAGTCTTTCTGCAGGGCGTCTCCAAGCTCCGCGCGGGCCTCCGAAAGCTCAGGATCCAATGCCAACGCTTTGCGAGCCGCAGCGAGCACCTTTGGGCGGGTCTCGGCAGGAGGCTCGCCGTAGAAAACGAGGCCTAGAGCAGAGTAAGTGGCGGCCAAGCCCGCGTAGGCCGGAGCAAACGTGGGATCAGCATCGAGTGCGGCCTGGAAGTGCTGACGGGCCTCCTCGAGGCCCGCCCGGCTGCTCTTATGCAGCGCAAAACGGCCCTTCAGGTAGGCTTCGTAGACATCGGGTGCCACTGTGCGCGGGGGCGCGATTGAGGCTTTTGGTGCGCCGTTGAGCGCAACCTCAATGTGACGCGCAATGCCGTAGGTAACGTCGTTTTGCAGCGTCAGCACGTCCTGGAGTTCCCGGTCGTACGTACCGGCCCACAGGTGCTCGTCCGTATCGACCCGAATCAACTGAACGGTGATGCGAATTTTGTCTCCCGATCGCAGAACGGAGCCTTCGACTACGGCATCGACGTTTAGTTCCTTGCCGATCGCCGGCAAAGACTTTCGCGTGCCCTTGAAATGCATCGCGGAAGTGCGGGAGATCACACGCAGTGCGTGAATTGTCGATAGCCGCGAAATCAGCGCTTCCGTCATGCCATCGGATAGATAGTCCTGGTCGGGATTACCGGAGAAATTTTCCAGCGGAAGAACGGCGAGTGACCGGGTGCGTGGGCTGGCTTTGGACAGTGGTGACGCCGAGCGCGCGTGCACGAACCACGTCAGCCCAACGATTAGCCCCGCGGCCAAAATCAGGATCAGTCCCGTCCGAGCGATTGCTTGGGGCGAACGACCTGCAATCCAGGTGGTGGGTGGCGCGAAATCTGAATCCGAGGCGCAGGGAACCGCGCCAGGCGCCCGCTCATTGCGCCAAACGTCCAGCTCCGCACTGTAGGCGTAAACCGACCCGAGCTTGCTGTGGTGGAGACGATGGACTGGCAGCCCCTCGCGCTTCTCCCACCGGCGGACGGTCGTGACGTCGCGCCCCAGATAGGCGGCAATCTCCTTCCACGATTCCAGACGCCGCCCATGAGCATCCGCAGCGGCGTTGGCTGGTAGTGTCACTTGGACAGACATGTGCCGGTAGGCTCCTGCTTAGTGAAAGAAGTATTACACCGGTTTCTTTCCGTGGCAACTGCCTGGACTGGCAAAAAATCGGCGGAATGTCACACCTTGCCCTTCTTTACCTCTCTTTGCACGTTGCGCGAAGCCTATGCCAGGCACAGGATTCTACTGCAAGCGATCAAGTCGAGGTGCGACCGCAGCGTCCTCATGCTTCGCCACCAGATTTGGCGCTCACTCAGCGACTATCAAGAGAGGATTTTATGCGCAAGACTCGAATTCCAACGGAATCTAACCTGGGCCTTTTTTTGCTACAGTGCCGGCAAGGCGCTGGCGCGACTATTCGGAGCGCAATGCTGCTGCTGATTGCGGCGTTGCTCGCTGCTAGTCCTGTGCCAGTATCGGCTGCCACGCCAGACCCGGTGCTGGAGTGGATTGGGGTGATGAACACCACGGTACTTACCGCCGGTACCGCCCCGAATGTAACCAGCCGAGTAGTCGCACTGGTATCGGCCTCGGTATTCGACGCCGTCAACGGCATCGAGCCGCGCTTCCGCCCATTGCAAGTGAGACCGGACGCTCCGCATAACGCATCGCAGAGCGCTGCGGCGATTCAGGCGGCCTACGCGATTCTCCTGAACCTGTATCCGGCGCAGAGCGGGACGCTTACTACGCGGCGGGATGCGTCGCTCGCGGCGCTGGCGTCTGGCGAAAAAGCGAAAGCTATCGCGGCGGGAATTGCCTGGGGCCAAACGGTTGCGGATGCCGTGTGGGCTGCGCGGCTGACCGACGGATTCAACCCCACGCCGCCGCCAGCGTTCATTGGCGTGCAGGGTTTGGTCGGAAAGCCGGCCGACGGCTTTTGGCGCCCCACTCCGCCCGCCCTGGCTTTCGGCGCAACGCCGCAGATCGCCACCATGACGCCGTGGGTACTCAGGCGACCATCGCAATTCCGCTTGGAGCCGCCCCTGGCACTCACCAGCCCGGAGTACGCTAAAGATCTCAACGAAGTGAAGGTTTGGGGCGTCCTGTCCGGCTCGATGCGCAAGCAGGATCAATCAGAACTCGCGTTGTTTTGGGCATTGAATACTCCCCTTGCCTGGAACCGCATTGCCGCGCAGATTTCGGCGGCGCGCGGGCTGACTCTGACAGAGAATGCGCACTTATTTGCGCTATTGAATGTCACGCTTTCCGACGCGCTTATCGCATGCTGGGATAGCAAGTACCGTTACGTTTTCTGGCGGCCGATCACGGCAATCCGAGCGGGTCAGGCGCCTGCGGAGCCACCGTGGGAGCCATGGCTGGACTCTTTGCCCGTCAACCCTGGCACGCCTGCGCATCCCGAGTATCCGTCAGCGCATTCCTCGATGAGTGGAGCGGCGGCCTTCATCCTTGCCGCCGCGTTTGGAGAGAAGACAGCGTTTAGCCTCACGTCGGAGATACGTCCGGGCACTCGTTCGTTTTCGAGCTTCTCGGACGCGACAGCGGAAATCGCCGATGCGCGCGTTTTTGGCGGCATTCACTTCCGAACCTCGTGCGTGCGTGCGAATGCCTTGGGCATATCGGTGGCGGATTACGTGTCGAGACACGCGATGCGTGAGCGAGGCGACGACCGAGACGATGACCGAGACTAGTTGCACAGGCTCATCTGTTCATCGGGGATGACTGTTCTCGTATTCGCGACACGGGGTGATCCATCAGGTCGACTTCGTGGCGTGGATTTTGGATTGGACATCGAGGACGTTCATCCCCGAAGTTGTTTTGAAGGGTCAAGTGCAACGATTAGGTGTTCGGGTTTAGTTGGCGACGGTGAGTTCGATCGTGGAGGCGGCGGGTAGGCGGGAGCCGGCTAGGGGGGACTGGTCGATCACGGAGCCGTGGGGCCACTGGGGGGCGGTGACGTAATTTACTTTGCGGCGGAGGCCGGAGGCGTCGAGGCGGTGCTGCGCGTCGGATTCGATCATGCCGACGAAATGGGGCATCACGTAGGCGGATTCTCGTGGGCCTTGCGAGACGAGGACGTCGACGCGGGGAGTCGCTGCTCCTTTGCCGGGTCGCGGAGTCTGGATGACTACTTCGTCGGCGGGCTTGTCGGGCATGCTGATGGCGGTCACTTCGCCGACTTGCAGGCCAGCGCGGAGGAGTTCGATGCGGGAGGCGCGGAGGGAATTGCCCTCGAGGAGGGGGATTTGGAGTTGGCGCTGGCCGAGACTTAGGACTACGTGGGCTTGCTGCGATTCTTTCATCAGAAGGCCGGCGGGGGGAGTCTGGCGCACGACTACGTTGATGGGAAGTTCGCTGTAGACGCGGTCGGCGACTTTTAGGACTAGGCCGTGGGAGCGAAGCATGCTGGTGGCGTCGGTAACGGATTTGCCGGTGAGATTGGGCATGGTGACTTCGCGGCCGTGAATGGCGATGCGCATGGCGGTGATGGCGCTGAGGAACGCGGCGGAAGCGAGGATGAAGACGAGCAGGGCCATTTGGCCGAGTTCCTCGAGGCGCTGACGAAAATTCAGGGACGGGCTTGGTTCGGACGCGTCCAGGGGATCGCGAGGGGCGTCGGGCATTTCGTCAGGCATGGCTCAAGAAAAGGCTGGGGAATTTAACACAGAGGGCGCAGAGAGCACTGAGAAGATTGGCGGGGCGCTGAGTTGGTTGCGGGTGCTGTCGTTGAGGTCCTTCGGCCCGGCTGAAATTCGCCGGGACCTCAGGATGACAGCGCTTTGGGTTGGCGGCAACGCGGGCAAAGCGGCGCGTCCAAAGGCGCCCGCGAAAGTCCGCGGCCGCTACATGGCAATCCCCAGTCGTAGTCACTTTTTCTCCAGTGGAGGAGCGGGGTAGTCGGGCAGCTTGTCTTTGCTGGTGTCGGCGCGCTTCACTTCTAGTTCGCCGAAGAGCAGCGATGGGCTGATGACGGTGGTGGCGATGCCGCTGCTGCGGTTGCTGACTTGCGGATCGTTGCCGACCGCGATGAGATCGCTGCGTAGGGCGCGAGTGTCCAATTCGCTGAAGACGGCGCCGCGGACGAGCTGTTCGTGGCCATCGCGGTAGACGCGATAGAGAAGGCGCGGCGAGTTGACCGGGCCGAGCGTCTCGACGCGGTAGCCGTACGGCTTGTCCTGTTCGGTAATCATTTCAATGACGCGCTTCTTCAACTCTTCAGGAGATTGCGCTTCCTTGCTCTTCAGCAACAGGACACCGAGGTTTGGCGAGGGATAAGCTCCAGCGCCGGCGCGGCCGTGGCCGTTGGAAGAGGGGAAATCGCGAATGGGTTGGCGACCGACGAGATAGTTGATAAGCGTGCCGTTGTCGATCAGAGTGACCGGCTGCGCTTTCACACCGTCGTCATCCACTTCATAGTTGCCGACCAGACTCTTGCCCTCAAAATCCTGCAAGGTTGGGTCGTCGATGACGCTGAGGAAACCAGGCAGCACGCGCGTTTTGAAGCTGGTGGCGAAGGCGCCGACGGTGCGATTGGGCCTGCCGAGTTGCGGCTTGCGGCCGAGAACATTGGAGCCTACAAGCGAAGCGACTACGTCGTTCGCGGCATCTGGTGCGAACAGCACTGGGCCACGATATTCCTCTTCGACGATAGGCGCTTGCCGGAGGGCGACGAGAGTGTCCAGCGTTTTCCTGGCGTCGGCGAGCAGCTTGTCGCGCGTCGGGAGCTCTTCGGGTTTGGCAACCATCCAGAACGGATTGCGGGTGAGGCGCATGCCGTCGGCGGATTGCGCGGAGCTGTTGAGCGTGAGGTTGTAGGTTTTTTTGCCGGAACGCGTGACGGTGCCTTCCGAGTTCACGAGATATTCGTTGACGGCGGAAAAGTGCGCAGAGGCGCTAACGGACTGCACGTCCGGATACTGGCGATACAGATTGGTGACGTCCTCGAGAGTTTTCTTCCACGAGGCGGCGTCGACTTGCAGGGCGACCGTGGGTTCCACCGCCGCGACAGTTGGAGCCTTAGCGAAATCGTCGACCGGATTTGTTTCGGCGCTGAACTGCTTCAGCGCGGCTTGCTTTTCG
>Ga0137415_10007501_pt1 | contig 10807 bp, 12 predicted proteins | sample CZODoug3_1_1_16f_FD_183082 | JGI IMG/M metagenome (GOLD analysis project Ga0137415, IMG submission 183082) | Vadose zone soil fungal communities from Angelo Coast Range Reserve, California, USA - CZODoug3_1_1_16fungal (Hybrid Assembly) | ecosystem: Environmental > Terrestrial > Soil > Vadose...
CAGAGCTTGCCTTCCCGCCGCTCCGGGTGCAGCTGTGCGCGCGCCTCGCCTTCCGCCGACTCGATGAGATGCGCGAGCTCGGCCGCGAGCCCCGGCACGACCGCCATGTTGCCCATCCACTCCTCGTAATTCCAGTCGAGCTCACGCGCCTGCGCAATCTCAACCTCAAAACCTGCCCGCTCGAGTCGGGCGATCCACTCGTCGATCGTCAGCGACATCACGTGTGAGGGATCGCGCCTCACCTCCACCTCGTGCAGCACGTCACGCGCGGGCAGCGGTGGGGCGCAGTCGATCAACGCGGCGTCGCGGTCCGCCTTCAGCACGCGATAGGCCTCGGCGAGGAACGCGTCGACGTCAGAGAAATGATGGGGCGCGGCGCGGACCGTGTACAGGTCGAAGGTCTCGTCCTGAAACGGTAGGTGCGCGGCGTCACCGATCACCCAGTCGGCGTTGGTGATGGTGCGTTCGGAGGCGATGCGTCGGGCCTCGTTGAGCATCTCGCGAGTCAGGTCGAGTCCGACCACTCGCCGTACGTAGGGCGCGAGGGCAAAGGCGGTGTTGCCCGTTCCGGTCGCCACGTCGAGTGCCAGATCGCCTGGCTTCGGCCGGGCCAGGTCGAGCACCTCCTGGAGCCGCACCGAGGACGCATGGAACGTCGAACGCGTGTAGTTGGCCGCGACGCGCGAGAAGCTGTCGCGAACGTCAGGCATTGGCTGACTATAGTTCCGGCAATGACCAAGGCCACCGCAACCTGGACGGGAAGCAAAGTCCACTTCGAGATCGCGTCAGAGTCCGGGCACACGGCGCAGATCGACGAGGGGCCTCCCTACGGGGATGACACGGCCATGCGCCCGACCGAGATGTTGCTCGGGGCGCTCGGCAGCTGCACAGGGATCAACGCCGTGCTTCTGTTCAAGAAGTACAAGCAGCCGCTGGTGGCGCTGGAGGTCGAGGTCGAAGGGGATCGGGCCGAAGCGTGGCCGAAGGAATTCACCAAGATCAAGGTCACCTTTCACTGCACCTGGGGCGGCAAGATCGAGAAGGAGTTGGTCGAGCGCGCGATTGAGGACGCCTGCAACCGCTACTGCCCGATCCACGCCACGCTCTCAAAGGGCGTCAAGATCGAACATCAGCGCAAGGATTCGCACTGATCAGCGGACTTTCTGAAGGTCGGCATAGAATTAATCCCGTTCCCCGCAAGCCCCCTTGTTCGTTGGAGGCCGCCCGGAAGCCGTGCTCGAAAGCTACGTCCCAGTTCTGATCTTCGTCCTCATCGTCCTCGGGCTCATCGCAACGCTGGTGACCCTCAGCTTCGTTCTCGGCCCGGGCAAGCCCTTCAAGCGCAAGCTGGCCCCGTACGAGTCGGGCATCATCCCCGACACCCCGGCGGTTCGGCGGCTTTCAGTCCGCTTCTACCTCACCGCGATGCTCTTCATCATCTTCGATATCGAGGCCGTCTTCTTTTATCCGTGGGCCGTGCTGCTGCGGCAGCTGAAATGGTTCGGCCTGATCGAGATGCTGGTCTTCATCGGCATCCTGCTGATCGCCCTCGCCCACATCTGGAAGAAAGGAGGCCTCGATTGGGAATAGAGGCGCTCGCGGAGTCGCTCGGGCAGAACATCCTCACCACCACGCTGGGCAAGCTGGTGGGTTGGGGCCGCGCCAACTCGGTCTGGCCCGCCCAGTTCGGCCTTGCATGCTGCGCGATAGAGATGATCGCCACGGCGACCGCCGGTGTCGACATCGCGCGTTTCGGCTCCGAGGCGTTCCGAGCCTCGCCTCGCCAGTCCGACCTGATGATCGTGTCGGGTCGTGTCTCGCAAAAGATGGCGCCGATCCTTCGCACTGTGTACGACCAGATGCCCGAGCCGAAGTGGGTCATCTCGATGGGCGCGTGCGCCTCCACGGGGGGCGTGTTCAACAACTACGCCCTCCTGCAGGGGGTGGACAAGATCGTGCCGGTGGACGTGTACATCCCCGGCTGTCCCCCCCGGCCGGAAGACCTCTTGAACGCGCTGATGATCCTGCAGGAGCGGATCAAGGCCCAGGGGATCATGCCGAGGCAGTGATTGCCGAGACGCTGATTGTCGATCGAGGCGTCAGCGCGGGGGATGCGTGGGTCACGGTTGAGCCCGACAGCATCCGAGACGCGCTGTCCGGCCTTAAGGACGAGGGCTATCGGCTCCTCGTCTTTCTCTCCTGCGTCGACCACCTCGCCGACGCGTCGCGGGAGTGGCCTGTCCGGTACGAAATCGTCTACCAGCTGCGCAACATGGAGACAAAGGAACAGCTCCGTGTCCGGGCGTTCGTCGACGGCGACCCGCCGCACATCGATTCGGTGCACGACCTGTTTCCGCCTGCGAACTGGGACGAGCGCGAGACCTACGACATGTTCGGGATCGTGTTCAACGATCACCCGGACCTGACGCGGATCCTCATGCCCGACGACTGGGTCGGCCACCCACTGCGCCGGGACTACCCCGTCGGCGGCGAGGTGGTCGAGTTCTCCGAAGAGCACGAGAGATGGCAGACGCCACCGGAAAAAGCGTGAACACCGAGGGCATCGCGATCGAGAAGACCGGTCAGACCGGCGCCTTCGGCGGGGAGCTGCTTACCGTCAACTTCGGTCCGCACCATCCGTCGACGCACGGGGTGCTGCGCCTGATCGTCGACCTCGACGGAGAGCAGGTGCGCCGCGTCGTACCCGTGATCGGCTACCTGCACACCGGGATCGAAAAGCAGATGGAGGCGCTGCGCTGGCAGCAGGGCGTGGTCGTCACCGACCGGCACGACTACCTCTCGCCGCCGATCAACAACCTTGCGTATGCGCTCGCGGTCGAGAAGCTGATGGGTGTCGAGGTCCCTCCGCGCGCGAACGCACTGCGGGTGATCATGTCGGAGCTCACGCGCCTTTCGTCGCATCTCGTCTGGATGGGTACCAGCGGTCTCGAGCTGGGCGCGATGTCGATGCTCATGTACTGCTTCCGCGAGCGCGACACGATCATGGACCTCAACGAAGAGATCTCCGGCTTCCGGATGCACACGTCGTACATCCGGCCCGGTGGCGTATATGCCGACGCCACGCCGCGCTTCCTCGAGCTCCTGGACAAGTTCTGCCGCGAGATGCCGGGCCACATCGACGAATACGAAGCCCTGCTGACGAACAACCCGATCTGGCGCGCCCGCACCATCGGCATCGGAATGCTTTCCGCTGAGGATGCCAAGGTCCTCGGCGCGAGCGGCCCCATGCTCCGCGGTTCCGGAGTTGCGTGGGACCTGCGCAGGGCGATCCCCTACTCGGGCTACGAGAACTACGACTTCGAGGTGGCGACCTCGGACATGTGTGACTGCTACGGGCGGTATCTCGTGCGCATCAAGGAGATGCGTGAGGCGGTCAAGATCCTGCGCCAGGCGCTCGACAAGCTCCCGGATGGCCCGATCAACGTGGACGATCGCAAGATGCTTCCGCCTCCTCGCGAAGAGCTGGAGACATCCATGGAAGCCGTGATTCACCACTTCAAGCTGTTCACGGAGGGGTACTCGGTCCCGCCCGGTGACGTGTACGTCGCCGTCGAGTCCGGTCGCGGTGAGAACGGCTGCTACGTCGTAAGCGACGGCACGCACAAGCCACGGCGGGTCAAGTTCCGTGCCGCGTCGTTCGTCAACCTGCAGGCGCTCGAGCGGATGGCGCTCAACCAGATGCTGGCGGACATGATCGCCATCATCGGCACCGCGGACACTGTGATGGGAGACGTCGACCGGTGAGCTCCCTTTCCGCACATGTGCTGGATGAGATCAAGGAGCTGCCCGGGAAGTATCCCCAGCCACGCTCCGCGGTGATGCCCGCGCTCGACCTCGCCCAGGAAGAGCTCGGCTATCTCACGCCGGAGGCGATGAGCGAGGTCGCGGCAGCGCTCGAGCTCGACCCGGGTTACGTCGAAGGGGTCGCGACCTTCTATTCGTTGTTCCATCTCCAGCCGGTCGGCAAGCACCGGTTTTACGTGTGCACGAACCTCAGCTGCACGCTGCGCGGAGCCAACGAGATCGTGGACCACCTCAAAAAGGCGATCGGGGTCGACGACCCGAACGCGGTCTCGTCCGATGGGCTCTTCAGCTATGAGGAGGTCGAGTGCCTGGGCGCGTGCGAGTTCGCACCGATGATGCGGCTCGACCACCGCTACCACTACGACCTGACCGCGGAGAAGATCGACCAGTTGATTGCTGAAAGGCGAAGCCCCCACCCGCCGGCTTCGCCGGCGACCTCCCCGGCGAGCGGGGAGGTGAGCCGCCCCAAGAGAACGCGGAAGAAGAAAGATGCCTGAGCTTCGTGGATCGCATGGCGATGCGCCGAATCACGTCCTCACTCGGTGGTTTGGCACTCCGGACCTTCACCACCTCGAGGTATACGAGTCCAAAACCAAGGGCTACTCGGCGCTGCGCAAAGCAATGCTCGAGATGGCCCCCGCTGAGATCACCGGCGAGGTCAAGACCTCGGGACTGCGCGGTCGCGGCGGCGCGGGCTTCGCCACCGGCACCAAGTGGAGCTTCATCAACCGCGACGCGCCGGGACCGAAGTATGTCGTGGTGAACGCGGACGAGTCCGAGCCCGGGACTTCCAAGGACCGCTACATCCTGGAGAACTCGCCCCACTTGGTCGTGGAGGGCATCCTGATCGCGGCGTACGCGGTCGGCGCCAACCAGGCGTGGGTCTATCTCCGGGGCGAGTACGACGAGCCCCACCGGATGCTCGTGGAAGCGATTGGCGAGGCTCGCGCGAAAGGCCACATCGGTCCCAAGCCGATGGGCAAGGACTACCCGCTCGACATCCGGATCTACCGAGGACATGGCGCCTACATCTGCGGCGAAGAGACGGCGCTGCTCGAATCGCTCGAGGGCAAACGTGCGCAGCCCCGGTCCCGCCCCCCGTTCCCCGCGGTGAAGGGCGCCTGGGGCCGCCCGACACTGCTCAACAACGTGGAGACGTTGGCGACAGTGCCGTGGATCATCAACAACGGCGGCGCCGCATACGCGAAATTCGGCACCGACAAATCGCCCGGCACGCGCCTCATGTCGGTCAGCGGCAACGTCCGCACGCCGGGTGTGTATGAGGTCGAGCTCGGCCAGACCTTCCGCCACGTGATCATGGAGCTGGCCGGCGGCCCACCCGAAGGGCGCAGCCTGAAGGTCTTCTGGCCGGGTGGCTCTTCGGCCCCCGTCTTGCCGGCCAGCATGCTCGACACCAAGACCGACATGGAGTCCCTCGCTGCCGTCAAATCGATGGGCGGCTCGGGTGGCGTGATCGTGATGGACGACCAGCACTGCATCGTGCGGGCCGCCCACCGACTGCTCAAGTTCTACGCCTACGAGTCGTGTGGAAAGTGCACGCCTTGCCGCGTCGGCGGCGACTGGGCCGTGCGCACATATGAGCGGATCTTGGCCAACGAGGGCTCGCAAGTCGAGCTCGACACGCTCCAGCGCGTGTCTGACGGCCTGCAGAACGGCCGGTGCCTCTGCGGCCTGGGCGATTCGGCCGGATGGGTCATCGACTCCACCATTCGACACTTCCGCGAGGAGTACGAGGACCACGCCCTGAGGCACGAGTGCAACGTGGGAGCGGTGGCCGTAAATGCCTGACATCAACCTGACCATCGACAACCACAAGATCACGGTGCCTGCCGGCACTCTGATCGTCGAGGCGGCCAAGACCGTCGGGATCGAGATCCCGGTCTTCTGCTACCACCACAAGCTCGATCCGGTCGGCGCATGCCGCCTGTGCCTCGTCGAGTTCTCTCCCGGGCCACCGCGTCCGCAGACCGCGTGCACGACGCCGGTCTCTGAAGGGATGGTCGTGCGGACGCAGAGCGCGATGGCCGTCCAGGCGCGCGCCGACATCCTGGAGTTCGAGCTCGCGAACCACCCGCTCGACTGTCCCGTATGCGACAAGGGCGGCGAATGCCCGCTGCAGGATTTCACGTTCCGCCACGGGTATCCCACAAGCCGCATCGACGGGCCGCGCCTCCACTTCAAAAAGCCGATCCCTCTCTCGGAAAACATCGCCCTCGACCGCGAGCGCTGTGTGCTCTGCTACCGCTGCACTCGCTACTACGACGAGGTCGCGTGGGAGCAGGAGCTGACGACCGACGAGCGCGGGGTCCGGTCGTTCATCACGAGCCAGTTCGACCAGCCTCTGAGGTCGATCTTCAGCGGCAACATCATCGACCTGTGCCCCGTCGGCGCGCTCACCTCACGCGTCTGGCGGTTCGAGTCGCGGCCTTGGGACATGACCCCCAGCGAGACGATCTGCTCGAAATGCTCAGTCGGCTGCAGCGTGACTCAGTGGCAGCGTCGGGGACAGCTGGTACGTGTGACTTCCCGCGAGAACGACGACATCGACGAAGGATGGATCTGCGATCGCGGCCGCTTCGACTACACCGACGTGAACGATCCTTCGCGGCTGCGGACCCCGCTGATCAACGGGCTGAAGTCGACCTGGGTCGACGCCATCAACGAGGTCGCCGCCGGGATCAAGGGCAAGGGCGCGAAGCTTGGCATCTCGCTTCCCCAGGACATCACCAATGAGGAAGCATTCCTTTTCCGCCGGCTGCTCGACGGCCCGCTCAAGGGGGCCAAGGTCAAGATGCACGGACGCACCGCCCTGGCCGCGCCGTCGGGTGAAACCTTGCGCATCAAAGAGATCGATGACGCGAAAGTGATCGTCGTCGTCGCCTCGGATATCGAGCACGAGGTGCCGATCATCGACCTCCGAGTGAAGAAGGCCGTGAGCAAGCGCGGCGCCCAGCTGGTCGTCGTGAATCCCGAAGGCGTCGACCTCGACCGCCACCCACGCACCGTGCACATCAGAAATGAGAAGGGCGCGGCGGCGGCAGAAGTGCGCCGGCTGGTCTCACACGATCTGCTCAGAAGCCCCGGCGGTCCCGTGGCGATCCTCTACGGAGATGGGCTCGGCACTGAGGACGCGGCCGACCTCGCGGCGGCTTGTGCCGAGCTCGCGGGAAAGGTCGGCGGGAAGGTCATGCCCCTCTATCGCGCGACCAACGAGCGCGGCGCCCTTGCAGCCGGAGTCGCCGGCTGGGACAGACTCGACGGCGTCGAGGCGCTGCTCAGCTGGGGTCCACCCCCAACAGCCGGCATTCCGTCCTCGGTCAGATTCACAGCCGCTTGGGATCACCTTCCGCGCGACGGCTATGACGGGGCGGTCGTGCTGCCGGCGGCGACCTTCGCCGAGCGTCAGGGCAGCTACACCAACGTCGAAGGCGCGGTGCAGTTCCTGCGCCCGCCGATTGCGCTCCAGCAGCCGCTCAAAGAGGGATGGGAAGTGCTCTGCGAGCTTGGCGCCGCGCTTGGCGTCACGCTCGACTATGCAGGCATCTTCCCCATCCAGCGCGACGTCGCGAGCGCGTTTCCCGTCCTGGCGTCGCTCGCTCAACCGCCAACCCCCGAGCCACCGCTTCCGCCCGTGCTCGTCGGACCGGCGCACCCATGAGCCAGATCTACAACGACCCAATTGGGCACTGGGTGGTCGTCGTGGTGGCGATGGCCCTTCTGCTGTTCGTGGTCCTCACCGCCACCGCCTACACCGTCTGGTTCGAGCGCGTCGCGCTCGGCCGCATCCAACGCCGCCCGGGTCCGAACCGGGTCGGTCCTTATGGGCTTCTGCAGCTGGCCGCCGACGGCATCAAGCTCGCATTCAAAGAGAGCTTCGTCCCGGAGAAGACCGACAAGGTCCTCTACGTGATCGCGCCGACCATCGCGGTTGCGGCGGCCTTCCTGGCCTGGGCGGTGATCCCGATCGGCCTCTGGTACAACGTCCAGTACTGGATCGCCGACGTCAACGTCGGCGTCCTGATCATCTTCGCCCTCAGCGCGCTGAACGTGTACGCGATCGTCATCGGCGGCTACGCATCGAACAACAAGTACTCGCTGCTTGGGGGTCTGCGGTCGGCCGCGCAGCTGATCAGCTACGAGATGTCTCTCGGGCTGTCGCTCGTGCCGACGTTCATGATCGTCGGCTCGCTGCGACTGCGCGACATCGTCGAGTACACCGTGCACTGGGGCCCGTACACCGGCCCGATCCCGCTTGTCCTTCTGACCCCGATCGGTTTCATCATCTACTTGATCTCGGCGGTGGCGGAGACAAACCGCGCGCCGTTCGACCTGCCAGAGGCGGAGCAAGAGCTCATCGGCGGATTCCTTACCGAGTACTCAGGGTTGAAGTTCGTCATGTACTACCTCGCCGAGTACGTGAACATGATCACCGTCGCGGCGCTGGCCGCGTTGATCTTTTTCGGCGGCTGGTACCTCTGGTTCATCCCGCCGGTGTTCGCCTTCCTGCTCAAGGTCATCTTTTTTCTCTTCTTCTACATCTGGATTCGAGGCACCTTCCCGCGCCTCCGCTACGACCTGCTCATGAGGCTTGGCTGGAAAGTGCTGCTGCCGCTCGCCGTCGCGAACGTGGTCGTCACCGCGATCATTCTTGTCGCGGTGCAGGGGTGAGTCGATGACCGACGAGCAAAAAGACCAGAAATCAAATCGGCCCAACGTCGCCGGCGATGTGGCGGCGCTGTTGACTGGTCTGAAGACCACGCTCTCGGAAACCTTCAGGCCCCCGGTCACGACGATGTACCCGGAGGACAAGACCCCGCGGTCCGAGCGTTATCGCGGACGCCATTACCTGCGCCGCTACGAAAACGGCCTCGAACGCTGCATCGGGTGCGAGCTGTGCGCCGCCGCATGTCCGGTCGGGTGCATCCTCGTGATCGCCGCTGAAAACACCGACGAGAACCGTGTCTCGCCCGGCGAGCGCTACGCCAAGACCTACGAGATCAACATGCTCCGCTGCATCTTCTGCGGCTACTGCGAAGACGCATGCCCCGTGCAGGCTATCGTCCTGGGACCGGAGTACGAGCTGTCGGACACCAGCCGCGAGAAGTTCATCTACACCAAGGAGAAGCTGCTCGAGCCTCTGCCCCCAGAGGTGCAGGCGCGATTGGACAATAAGGACCGCAAGTAGTTGGCGATCGCCGTCTTCTTCGTCGCAGCCGCCCTGGCAGTGCTCGGCGGCATCGGCGTGATCACCTTTCAACAGCCCATCCGCTCCGTGCTCAGCCTCGTCGTTGTGATGCTTTCGCTTTCCGTCCTGTTCCTTCTACTGAGCGCGCAGTTCATCTTCGCCGCCCAGATCATCGTTTACGCGGGCGCGGTCATGGTCCTGTTCCTGTTCGTGATCGCGCTGCTGGGTCCGGCGCGCGAGCTGGGCCGCGGCAGGCTTCGCTTTCAGACCGGGCTGTCGGCTCTCTTTCTGCTCGTGCTCCTCGGCCTGATGTGGGCGATGGTCCAGGGCGTTCAGTACCGGCAGCCGGACAAGACCGACCTGTCGTTCTTCGGCAGCGTCCAGTCGATCGCGGTCGGCTTGTTCACGACCTACCTCTACCCGTTCGAGCTCACCTCGATCCTGCTGCTGGTCGCCGCGATCGGCGCGATCTACCTCAGCCGCAAGCGGATCGACGACTTGTGAGCACCCTCAACATCGGCGGCTCGCAGCTCGACGCGTCGTGGTTCCTGTTGCTGAGCGCGATCCTTTTCGTGCTGGGCGCGGCCGGCGTGCTGGTACGGCGCAACCCGCTTGTGATCCTGATCAGCATCGAGCTCATGCTCAACGCCGCGAACCTCGCCCTGGTCACCTTCGCCCGCCAGCTGCAGAACATCGAAGGCCAGCTCTTCGCGCTGATGTCGATGACGGTCGCGGCAGCTGAGGCGGTGGTCGGCCTGGCGATCCTGGTGGACATCTTCCGCGTACGCGACGTGGAAGACATCGACGACCTCAGCGAGATGAAGGGATGAGCAACCAGACGCTGGCCCTGCTCATCCTGCTCTTCCCAGCCGCCGGTGGCCTATTGCTCGCCGGCCGGGGCTGGCGATTGCCGCGCGCTTTCACCGTGATCATCGGACCGGGCGTCGTCTGGGCGTCCTTCGTCTGCACCTTGGCTCTGTTCTTCGGCAAGGCCTCGGGCGATTACACCTACTGGACCTGGATCAAGAGCGGCACGTTCCAGGTGCCGTTCAACCTGCTGATCGACAACCTGTCGATCTTCATGTGCCTGGTCATCACCGGCGTGGGCGGGCTGATCGTCACCTACTCGGTCGGCTACATGGAGCATGAGGACGGCCCGAGCTACGCCCGCTTCTTCTGCTACATGGACATCTTCGTCCTCTCGATGCTGATGCTCGTCCTCGCGGGGAACTTCGTTTTCCTCATCGTGGGCTGGGCGCTGGTCGGCCTCAGCTCCTACCTGCTGATCGGCTTCTGGTACCAGCGCCATTCAGCAGTGGTTGCGGCGCGCAAGGCCTTCGTGATGAACGTGATCGGCGACGCGGGCATGATCCTGGGCGCCTTCATCGTGTTCGCTCAGTTTCACTCGGTCGCCTACGCGCCTGTGTTCAAAGCGATTCCACGCGCGGACTCGGGGATTCTCGAGCTGGCCGCCTTCCTCTTTCTGGTTGGCGCTGTTGCGAAGTCGGCGCAGCTGCCGCTACACACCTGGCTGCCCGACGCGATGGAAGGCCCGACGCCGGTCAGCGCCCTGATCCATGCCGCGACCATGGTCACCGCGGGCGTCTACCTGGTCGCACGCCTCCACCCCATCTACGACGTCGCCGTTTATGCGCATGGCGCGGTCGCGATCATCGGCGCCGTGACCGCGCTGTTCGCGGCGACGATCGCCATCGTCCAGGTCGACATCAAACGCGTGCTCGCGTACTCGACCATGAGCGAGATCGGTTACATGTT
>Ga0137415_10007502_pt1 | contig 10806 bp, 7 predicted proteins | sample CZODoug3_1_1_16f_FD_183082 | JGI IMG/M metagenome (GOLD analysis project Ga0137415, IMG submission 183082) | Vadose zone soil fungal communities from Angelo Coast Range Reserve, California, USA - CZODoug3_1_1_16fungal (Hybrid Assembly) | ecosystem: Environmental > Terrestrial > Soil > Vadose...
GCGGTTGTTCTGTAACATTTCGAATTTTCGGCGATAACGATTAACCGCCCGCTACCGCAGGCGGTTCTGACTTTGATAGAATTCGCCATCCTCAAATATTAGGCTGAGACTCCAGGAGACTTCGACGTGCGAAAAAGAAATTTCCTATTCGCTGTCGCGCTGATTATGACGGCAGCGTCGGCGCAGTTTGCACAAACACCTGACACGGCGCGCTACCAGTTACCGCCGAGAGAAATCGTCGCCGCGTTCGACGCGCCGCCACTGCCGCAAGCGATCCTCAGCCCGTCAAAGCAGGTGATGGCTCTGACATGGCGCCGGCCTTATCCGACGATTGCTGAATTGTCGCAGCCGATGCTGCGGCTCGCCGGCGCGCGGATCAATCCGAAGAACAACGGCCCGCAACGCGCTACGGAAATTTATGCGATCGCCTTTAAGAAGATCGTGGACGGCAGCGAAGTAGGAGTGACCGTTCCACCAGCGGCAAATCTTTCAAACGTACGCTTCTCGCCCGATGGTTCGCATCTGTCGTTTCTGAACCGCAAAGATAACCGGGTCGAATTGTGGGTCGCTGACACAAAAACCGGTCGAGCGAAGCTCTTGAGCGGAACGGATCGCCTTAACGCGACGATGGGCGACCCCTGTGATTGGCTGGAAGACAACACGGCCCTGGTTTGTGAACTGGTGCCGGTCGGCCGTGGTCCGGCGCCGCAAGTGCCAACCGTGCCGATGGGGCCGAATATTCAGGAGAATAACGGGAAGGCGGCGCCGGTGGCCACCTTTGAAGACATGCTCAAGACCGCGCATGACGAGGCGTTGTTTGAATACTATTTCACCAGTCAGCTCGCCGCAATTAACGTGACCTCAGGGCACAAGACGCTGATTGGACGGCCGGCAATCTTCGGCGTGGTCTCGCCCTCACCGAGCGGCGAATACCTCTTGGTATCAAGGATCAAGCGTCCGTTCTCGCACTTGATCCCAGTGAATGGATTTCCCGAAGAGGTCGAAGTGTGGAGGCGCACCGGCGAACTCGTCCGCAAGATCGCAGACGTAGCAACGCGCGAGGGCGTGCCGCTTAGCGGAGTGCAGACCGGACCGCGGGGATATCGTTGGCGTCCGGATCAGCCGGCGACTGTTATTTGGACTGAGGCACTGGACGGCGGTGACTTGAAGACCAAAGTTCCATTCCGAGATAGAGTTATGTCACTGGCCGCGCCCTTCAAAGATGTGCCGGTTGAGATGGCGAAAACGGAGTGGCGGTTCTCGGGCGTTTCGTTTACCGAAAAGGGGATTGGGCTGCTAAGCGAAGCCGACCGAGTGACGCGGCGGATTCGCACATGGATTCTCGAGTCAGGCGCTGCGCCACGCAAGCTTTGGGATCGCCGGCAGGAGGCAGCGTACGAAAATCCGGGCAACCCGGTGATGCGCCGAGACAACGGCGGTGGTGGCTTCGGCGGCACTGTGATTATGCAGACGGGGGATTACATCTTTCTCGCCGGGCAGGGAGCATCGCCGGAAGGAGATCGGCCCTTCATTGATCGGCTGAATCTTAAGACCCTCGCGACTGATCGCCTGTTCCGCAGCGATACCAAATCCTACGAAACGGTTATCGCGCCGCTCGATGATGAGGCGAAGATGATTCTGACGCGTTACGAGACGCCGGCTGACCCCCCGAACTATTACGTGCGCGATCTCAACAGCAATTCCAAGCGAGCGGTGACGACTTTCAAAGATCCGCAGCCACAGCTTCGCGGCGTTCGGCATCAATTCATCACTTATCAACGCAAGGACGGCGTGAAGTTGTCGGCTACGTTATACCTGCCGCCGGGCTATAAACCGGGCCAGCGGCTGCCGGTGATCATGTGGGCGTATCCCAGGGAATTCGGCGATCCTGATTCAGCCAGCCAAATCACCGGCTCGCCGAATCGCTTCACGATCGTCAGCGGTTACTCGCACCTATTCCTGCTGTTGTCGGGTTATGCGATTTTCGATAATCCGACGATGCCGATCGTTGGGCCGGGCGAAACTGCCAACGATCAATACGTCGAGCAACTCGTATCCAGCGCCGAAGCCGCAATCGATAAAGTGGTCGATATGGGAGTGGCTGATCGTGAACGCATCGGTGTGGGCGGTCACAGCTATGGCGCGTTCATGACCGCGAATTTGCTGGCGCACTCGCGTTTATTCCGGGCGGGCTTTGCGGAGAGTGGAGCCTACAATCGTTCGTTGACGCCGTTCGGTTTTCAGAGCGAGCGCCGCACGTTTTGGGAAGTCCCGGATCTCTACGCCAAGATGTCGCCGTTCTGGTATGCGCATCAGGTCAAGGATCCAATCCTGCTGATGCACGGCGAAGCAGACGACAACTCCGGAACTTTTCCGATCCAGTCAGAGCGTTTCTACATGGCGCTGAAAGGTCAGGGCGCGACGGTCCGCTATGTAACGCTGCCGTTCGAGGCGCACGGCTATGCGGGCCGCGAAACTTTGCTGCACATCCTGGCGGAACGGATCAACTGGTTCGATAAGTATGTGAAGAATGCCCCGCCGCGAACGAAGCAGGAGACGGCAGAGAAGTGAAATTGTGGAGTGCGCCGGCAGAGCGAAGCGGCGACGGCGGTTTGGATTTGCCTAACTTACGAACCAGCCAAAGCGGCGTCGCGCTGCGCTTGCCGCCGGACTCCAGAAGATACCTGTTCAGGTTCTGTGCGATGGTGTGTTGACCATCAAACGTGTGCGCATGCGCTGTTGCCAGTCGCTGCGCGCGCCTTCCACTTCTTCAATCTGCGACATTACTTCGTTGAGTGTCTCGCCGCCAAACTGTCGCATCTTCAGATAGAGCAGCGCGGGTACGATAGACATGAGCGGCAGTACGAAGATCCTGATCAGAGCGGAGGCTTGTGAGGTTATCTCGATGTGGAGACTCCCCTTCTTAGGGGTGCTCGCCCCGATTAATGCCCCAAACACAGCTCCGGTCAAAGTAGGGACCAAAAACTGGATGCATGTGGCAAAGATAATGGTCCGCCACGAACGCGACGCCAGTGCGCGCGCCCGCTTTAGGGCCGCCTTCCTTTCCAGACCCTCCATCAACACCACTGGCCCCCAGAGCGAATAACGCATGGTCATCACAATTCCCGGAATCACCAGCAAGATGAAACCGAGTATGAGACGCAGGCTGAAGCGTACGCCGGTATTGAGAAATGGACGCCAGCGTGCCCGCAGGACCCGCAACGCGGCACGCAACTCTACCGGCTTATGCGGCGCAACAGCCAGTTGGGTAACAATGATCGCGGTGACCCCAGAGACAATTGACGCCGTCACGAAACTGGCGACGATTTGCAGTAAAGCAATCGGAATCGCCAACACGATCATGGGCACCTTGCCGAGTCGCGCCTCCGCCAATCGCAGCGCCAGAGCCATCAGCGTGACGATGATTACCGGAATGTGCGCCAGCAGCGAGAGTTTAAAAAACTTCGGGAAGTATTCGCTGTAGAGCGCGAATGCGCGGCGATAGAGGGCGCCCAGACCATCGGCATTCGCGCGCATCGCGTTGGAAAAAGCCACGGCCGTTTGCGGTCGCGCAGTCCGATCTTTCTCCAGCGCCGACATGATCACACGCGAAACTCGCTTACCGATTTTGCGATTCTGTTCGCGCAGGGCGGTAGGCTGGCTTTCGCTATGCGCGCGGATGACTGAATTTGTGTCGCCTTCAAATGGTGGTGACCCGGCCAGCATCTGGTAAGCAATAATTCCCAGACTGTAGATGTCCGAACGCGCGTCGAGATTTTCGCCGCGACATTGTTCAGGTGACATGTAAAGCGGCGTTCCCAGAATCGCGCCCACTCGCGTCAGTCCGCTTGTAGCCGCGGTCGACAGGGCATCAGTGGTTCGATGTTCGGGGTTTCGCGAGCTGGCTGTGTGCGGCGCCGCCGCGTCGAGCAAACGCGTCTGATCACCGTCCTGTACCTCCTGCGTGGCGCGCGCTTCTTCTGTGACTTGATTGAAAGGCTGAACCAGAGTTTCAGACTCCAGATTACCGAGCGATCCAAGAGAGAGACGGGTCGGTTCCATTTCTGCGACGCCAGCCGCCGCCGTGTGGGCGAGTGGCGCATCAGAAAGGTGAACTGTGGGCGTGTCGTCCGCGTGCTGATTAATGCGGGGTGCTTCCAACGCTGCTTCAGGCTGCGCTCCGGCCTCGGCGAGTTTCGCGATGCCAAAATCCAAAACCTTTACGCGATAACCACCGAGTCCGTTTGGCTCCAGCCAGATGTTGTCAGGTTTCAGATCGCGATGGACGATGCCCTGCTGGTGCGCTTCGTGTACCGCGGAACAAACCTGTTCTAGAATGTCCACGGCCCAGTAAAGCGGCAGGCGATCCTCTTCGGCCAGCACGTCGCTAAGCGTGCAACCGTCAAGGTACTCCATTACGAGATAAGCCACGCGGTCAGTGCCGGCGCCCGAAAAACCAAAGTCGGTTACATCAACTACGTTCGGATGACGTAAGCGGCCCGCGGCCCGCGCTTCTCGCTTGAACCGCCCGACAAACTCTGGGTTACGCATGAACTGCGGCGCGATTAACTTCAGCGCCACATAGCGTTCTGTGCCGAGGTGCGTGGCCAGGTACACCGCGCCCATGCCGCCTTGCCCGAGCAGGCGTTCCAGGCGGTACTTGTCGTCAAGTACCTGACCGACGTAACGTTCGAGGCCTTTCATTTGGAGATCAAGAGTCGCCGAGATGTTTAGAGTCGGGCTACCGCCCGACCTTTCTTCGGCTAAAGAACCACGAATTTCCGGCGGGCAGTAGCCCGCCTCTAAACATTAGAATCTTAATCCCAGCGCGATTCGTGCCAATTGCGTTTGCGGAGCTTTTCATCCGTCCAGTAGTTTTTCAGAAGCTCAATACGCGGCTCGCTGTGGATTTGTTCTTCTGAGGCCGGCAAAATCACGGTCACCACGTCATAGCGGTAAGGTGAACCCATTAACCCGAGCATCCGGCGATAGCCCCTCGCCGCGCGCGCGATCTGACGTTGCTTGCGGAGGTCCACGTTAACTTGCGGCGGCGCGAATCCTTCTGACGCCCGTGTTTTCACCTCGATAAAACAGAGAATCGGTCCCTCATAGGCAATCAGATCAACCTCAGCATTGACTATAACGTTGCGTGTATTGCGACCAATGGGAATGCTGAAATTTGCCGCCACAATGCGGTAACCCACGCGTTCAATATGTTCGAGGGCGAGAGTTTCACCGCGCCGGCCGAGCCCGAAATGCGGTGCGACCTTGCCAGGATCTGCAACGACAGGTGAATTCGAGTCCGCTTGACCCGTAGATTTTTTTCGGAAGGCGAGTTTCATCTTTGAGAGAGCGAAGCGGCGTAGTTCAGTTGGAAGCTTCCACCTGTTTCTTATCGGTTGCCGTAGCCTGGCCCGTGGCGGCGGCAGGCTTTCCGTCGCCCTTGCTTTTCTTCGGCCGGCGCTTGCCAAAAGTTCCACGCCAGATTTTTCCACGTCGAGATCGCTGATCGCCTTTGCCCATTTTCGATGCTCCTTTGAATTTGTGTTCAGAGTTCAACCTTCAGGTTGCCATTACAAGCGCAAGCTAAAGCTTGAACTCTAAACTGACGCCAAGCTATTTTTTCATCAACTCCAGCACCGCCGTAGTCATTGCCTTGATCCCGGTGCGCAGAGTTGGTTCCGGCAGCGGCTCGAATAAACTCGAGTGCAGGGAAGGCAGCGGCTTGCCGGATTTACGGCTGGCTTCGACTCTTGACGGTTCGATCGCGCCGAGCCAGAACATGAAGGCCGGAATTTGATGATCCAGACTGAGCCGGCCAAAATCTTCGCTGGCCATCAAAGGGGTCGCCTTAACAACATTCTCGGCGCCAATCGCCCGGCCAATCGCGTTGGTAATTCGTTCGGTCAATGGCGGATCGTTATAGAGCGATGGCGCACCCTCGCTTTCGATCACTTTGAGTATGGGCGCGCGATCATCAGGCACGCCGGCAGCCGCAGCTATTCCTTTCGCAATCCGTTCAATGGAAGTCAGGATATGCTGGCGCACTTCTTCTTTGTAAGTGCGAATCGTGAGTTGCAGCACAACTTCGTCAGGAATGATGTTGCGTTTCGTCCCCCCATGAATCGACCCGATAGTAACTACTGCCGGATCGAGGGGCGAGTTTTCACGGCTGATTATTGTTTGTAGAGCCAGGATGGTCTGGGCCGCTATGACGACGGGATCTTTAGTCGCTTCGGGTTTCGAGCCGTGGCCGCCCAGGCCTCGAATCACAAGATCGACTGAGGTCGAACTGGCCATTGCGTAACCGGGGCAGAAGGTTATCTTGCCGGCTGCCACGTCCGCGCTGTCGTGCAACGCCAGGACAAAATCCGGCTTGGGAAAGCGGCTATACAAGCCATCGGCGAGCATGGCTCGCGCTCCGGTGACGGTTTCCTCCGCGGGCTGTCCGAGTATCACCAGCGTACCGTGCCACTGATCCTTTAGCGCGGCCAGCATCTTTGCCGTTCCGATCATATTGGTGATGTGAACGTCGTGACCGCACGCATGCATCACGCTGACATCCTGGCCGGCTTCGTTCCTGGTTTTAACTTTGCTGGCATAAGGCAGGCCGGTCTTTTCTTCCACCGGTAAAGCGTCCAGGTCGGTGCGCACCCACACCGTCGGTCCATCGCCATTCTTCATCACCGCCACTACGCCGTAGCCGACCAGATTCGCACGTTCATATTTGCCGACTCGTTCGGTGACTGTGAAACCGAGCGCGCGCAACTGGGTGGCAAAGAACGCGGAAGTTTTCTCCTCATAATGCGAAAGCTCGGGCGCCGCGTGCAGCATCTTGTAGGTTGAGACAAGTTGAGCCAGCTCGCGATCGACCATGGCGTCGAGCGATTGCTGAGCGTGTATCGGCGCGACGAAAAGAATGCCAAACAGTAGGGCAAGAAAGGATAGTCTTTTCATTATCGTTGTCAGGTCGGAAGCCGAAGATTTGCGCCGCCAAGATACCCCAGTTGGCTTGCCTCGACAAGCGCCTTGGTTGACGGATGCCTTGGTTGACGGATCGGAGCGCGGACATCCATATCCGCCAGCGTGCGTAGCACGCTAAACTTCCAGCCGCTAAAGACGATGAGCAATTCGCGCTTCACGCTCAGGCGGACATAATGTCCGCGCTCCAGTGCTCACACGGCCGGATAATCAGGCGCGAAGGCCGAAAGACCAATCCGTGGCGCGGCGAGCATCAATCCAATAATCGTCTTGGCATCTTCGATCTCGCCGTCGGTGATCATTTGCAGAGCGCGATCGATCGGCAGGCGTACCACCTCGATCAATTCATCGTCTTCCAGACGCTGCTGTGTTTCAGTTAAGTCGGTCGCCAGATACAACCACATCTTCTCTTCGCAAAAACCGGGCGAGACAAAAAACTCGCTAATCTTTTCCAGGTTGCCCGCTACCAAACCAAGTTCTTCTTCCAGTTCGCGGGCCGCGCCCTCTTCGGGGCGCTCTTTGTCGTCCAGCGTACCGGCCGGCAGCTCCAGCAGATAACGCACGGCCGGGTGACGATACTGTCGCACCAGAGCTATCGTGCCATCCTGGAACGCGGGGAGGATTACCGCGCTGCCGGGATGATGTACCACTTCGCGCACATAAGTCTTGTCGCCTTCGCGCACCGTATCAATGGTGACGTCGAAGACACGTCCGAAAAAAATCTTTTTCGAGTCAAGAAATTCGGGAAGCGGAGATTTTGGTTCAGCCATCTGGATGTAGTGCAAGTTGTTAACTTGCGCTGTTCGCGCTTATGGATTTGTCACCACGAGTTTAATGCTCCACGCGTTGATGAGCAACGATGCGGTCTTCGCGGCTGAGATTTTCCTGGATGGCGCCAACCAGATACAGCGATCCCGTAACGCAAACCAGACCCTTTGCCGGCGTCATTTGACGTGCGAGTCGCAACGCCTCAACCACAGACGACACTTGATGGATCCGGCTCTTATCGAAAGTCTCGGGCGCGGCTTCCGTCAACATTTCCAAGTTGGCAGCGCGAGGGTTGTCCAGGCTGGTAAGGATAAGTGCATCAGCTTTCGGAAAGAGTATCGCCGCCATTTCATTTAGAGCCTTGTCGCGCATCGCGCCAAAGATCATTGTGATCGGTTTTTTGACAAACTCGTCCAGATAATCTCGCAGCGCGCGCGCGGCTGCCGGGTTGTGCGCGCCGTCGAAAAGAATTCGCCCTTGGCCTTCCCAGAGCTCCAAACGGCCTGGATGCCGGGCCAATTCGACTCCGTGAATAATCGCTTCGTGAGTGATTTGGAAGCCGCGCTCGCGCAAAGCCTCGGCCAAGGCAACCGCGGTCGCTACGTTTGCGATCTGATGACGACCGCGCAAGCCCAGCCGGACATATTCGTATTCGCTATGATCGGTCGCGAAGGTAACAACGCAGTGTCCATCCGCGGACGCGCTACAGAACCGGGAGCGGACCGGGGTCGCCGCAAGAGCAACTCGCGGCGGGTCGTGGATGCGACCGGGTCCATTAGTCGAAAGAGACGAGTACTCTGCCGATTCGACGAATCGCGGGTGAACTCCAACCGCTTTGCACCGGCTTAGTATTACCAGCAAAGCTTCTTTGTCCTGCGGCGCTATGACGGCGGCGACACCGGGGCGAATGATGGCCGCCTTTTCTGCCGCAATCTCTTTCAGGCTGTGTCCCAGGTACTCTTGGTGATCCATCGCGATCGGAGTAATCGCTACGATGTCCGCTCCGACAGCAGTCGTCGAATCGAGTCGTCCGCCCAGTCCGGTTTCCAGAATGGCGAGTTCAACCTTAGCTTCGCGAAAAGCGAGCAGAGCTATTGCGGTCACATGTTCAAAGAACGTCGGCAGAGTTTCCAACTCGCCCTGCTTGACCAGCGCTTCAGCAGTTGTTTTCACTTGCGACGTTAACCTGCCAAAGTCGGGCTCTGAGATCGGTTTGCCGTCAATCGTGATGCGCTCAGTAATTGAAACCAGATGCGGTGAAGTGAAAAGCCCGGTTCGGATTCCGGCAGCACGGCAGATCGAATCGAGCGTGACCGCAACCGAGCCCTTGCCATTCGTCCCGGCGATCTGGGCCGCGGGGAATTGCCGGTGCGGATTTCCGAGCGCCTCGAGCAGTGTTTCAGTGTTCTTGAGGCCCAGCAAAACCATTCATGACTGGAGTAGCCCTTACTGGGTGGAAGGAGGTGAATATATTTAGCTACTTCTTAGAAGCCCATAGGCGAGTCTAGCAGCGCAGACACGCATCCTTCCCAAGTCAGAGTGCAAGGTCAAGGGTATTTGCTTCAGCCGATTGAGAAGTGCATGAGAAGAAAAGCCTTTTGGCCAACTTAAGTGAGTAACGACTCTACTCACTAAAATTCCATCTGGGGGTCTTTTGAAAAAAAGGCCCGTGGAGAGCTATTTTGCTATAGCTGAGTTCTGGAAGCATTGCGCTTGCCGAGGTTGGGCTCTTTGAGCGTGGCATGTGAGTGCTTTGACTCATGTTGTAGCCACTTTGACTCAAGTATAGTCTCTTAGACTCAAGTAGTAGTCCCTTGGACTCATATGGTAGTCACTTTGACTCCAGTTGTATATGCTTTCTAAACCCTGTAGCGTGTCTTAGCTGTTGGTCTTTGAAAGAGGCCTGTCAGGCGAGCTATTCCATTATAGCTGAGCTTTTGGGAGCATTGCCATTGGGCTCTCTGAGCATGGCATGCGAGTGCTTTGCCTCGTATTGTAGTCTAGTCTCTTAGACTCGAGTTGTAGTCTCATTGACTCGCGTGTCAATTTGTATATGCTCTCTAAACCTTGTAGCGTGTGTTAGCTGTTGGTTTTGGAAAGAGGGCTGTGAGGCGAGCTATTCCATTATAGCTGAGCTCCCACGGAGCTCCTAAGCGTGGCTCTGCTCTTTGAGCATATTTAAACGTTTGTGCCATCAGGCATGATCAGCGATCACTGATATGATAGTGATGAATGTTATTCGCCGTACCATGCCAAGTATTGGACGAATGCATTAGTAGGTGTGACAGAGCTTCGATGCGGCCTGTTGAAAGCTAGTATTACCTACAGTCCTGAGGTTCGGGCCTTGCCTACATGATTTCTCAGGGCGAGCGCTCAGTCTATTGCTCGTACATTATTGTGGTCTCTGCGAAAACTTAGACAAGGCGTCCCATGAATAAGTCATTCGGCCAACACCAAGAATGCCGTTAGCAATTGAGTAGACTGTCTAAACTGTTGCGGGTGTGACGTCGAAACAGTTTTGGCACCGAAAGTTCCGGATCTTTCGTAACGCCAGCGATGCTGCTCTCATCTGTAGGTGCGTTCTGTTTCCAATATCCTATAGGGTGAAGGGATCGATCAGATGTTAGTATCTTTGATGTTGCATATGCCAGGATTTCCGCAATCCACTTATCTTGATGTCGCGTTTATTGATTGACAGGTGCCGGGCTCTGCGGCGAGTTCTCTTTGAATTACAACGCGAGTGTGTGAAACGTGCGCAACTGGACTTGAGTATGGAAGGTTTCATTATCCGATACGTTGCTTACGCAGTTTGGGTGACAACTGGGCGTATTGCAGAGCTCTTTGAGCTGGGGCGGCACTCGAACTGGAGGTGAACGCAGGCCCAGTGTCTGATATCCGTACTTTCTCGTTGTCATAAGGTAGTATGGATTGGCATGATCAGACAGATGGCAGTCAGTAACTGCGAGATGGCGTGGACGACTGTGGCAACTGAAGCGTTGGTCCGTCCCGAACTAGGGCTTTGCCATCTGACGCAATATCGTGCGTAGGTATAGTATA
>Ga0137415_10007503_pt1 | contig 10805 bp, 12 predicted proteins | sample CZODoug3_1_1_16f_FD_183082 | JGI IMG/M metagenome (GOLD analysis project Ga0137415, IMG submission 183082) | Vadose zone soil fungal communities from Angelo Coast Range Reserve, California, USA - CZODoug3_1_1_16fungal (Hybrid Assembly) | ecosystem: Environmental > Terrestrial > Soil > Vadose...
ACGGGCATTGATGTGATGCTGCCGATGCTCAAGACGGCGCCGGCGTGGTCGCTGTTCAAGGATGGCATCGTAAATTCGTTGATCCTAGTAACGGGGGCTCTCGTCGCGACGCTCGTCTTCGCGCTTGGTTTCGGTGTGGCGCTCGGTTCGCGCTCGAGGCTGCTGCGCTGGCCCGTGCGCGGCCTCACGGTCACGCTGCAATCTTCGCCGATCGTGCTGACCCTGGTGATCGCCGCCGCGATCATTCATGCGATATTTTCCTACTCCTCGGGGGTAGCGCTCGGCGCGGCAATCGTCGCGCTCGGCCTCGCCAATGGCAGCAACGCCGGCCAGGCGATCTCGGAGGCGGTTCTGACCCTTCGGGCCGAGCGGGCCGCGCTCCCGATGGGCGGCTTGGATCTCTTGTCCCGCGCTCTGGCGCGGTCGGCGACGCAGATCGTGGCGTTTCTGATCAATGCCGCGAAGGGCACTCCGATCGCGAGTTTCATCGGCGCGCCCGAGCTTCTGAGCGCGCTCACCGATATCACCGCATTCTCCAGTGGGCGGGTCTCGACTTATGCCTTGCTGATCTTCTATACGGGCGTGGTCATGGCCGTGGTGTCGCTGTGCGGCAGGTTCCGCTCGTTTCTCGAACGCAGCCACGCCGCAGTATGAACCCCCTTTCAATACCGGCTCTGTCGGATTTTCTGCCGCTGTTTCTCGCCGGCATGGCGGTCAATTTCGAGATTGCCGCGATCGCGATTGCGTTGGGGCTTCTGCTGGGCGTTCTTCTCGCAGCGACCCGCGTTTACGGCGGTTTTCCCGGCGCCGCCGCGGCCTCGCTGGTCGCGTTGATGCGCGCCGCGCCGACCTTTGTCGTCATGTTCTTTCTGCTGAACACAATGTCACGAGAAGCGAGCGCCTCCGGAGGCCAATTCGCTTTCTCCGGAATCATGACCGTCGCGCTGTCGCTCGTTCCCTTCTTCGCTCCGCTGCTCATGTTCCTGCGCATGACGGCCGTCAGCCCTCCCGCGTGGCAGGTGGGGCTGTCGATGCTCCTCATGCTGGCCACAATCGTCGTGATCACGTGGGCCGCGGCGCGGATCTACCGCGTGGGCATCCTCATGTACGGGAAGCGCCCGACGTTCCCCGAGATCATCCGGTGGGTGGGACGGCCGTAGCGCCTTCCCCCGACGCGCGCGTCCGAATTCCGAACGGCAGTTCGATTACCGAGGCGCGATTCCGGGAGTGGGTGCGCTGACATCGGCGCATCGTCGTGCTTTCGCCCTCACCGAGGCCGGGCACCTTTCTTGCTCACCGACTCCGGCGCGGCCGATGGCCGCGCGAGGAGGTGGCGTGCGACAGCGACGCATGGGAGGAGCATGGCTCGCGATCAGCTGCGCAATTTCGCCCACCGGGGCGACGTGGTGGGGTGTCGCGACCTCGATCGCGTTCTGCGGCATCTGCGGAAACATCGCCTGCTTCGGATCCTGCACGATGGCGCTCCCGCCACGGCGCCGGATTTCGCGCAGACCGGCGCTGCCATCGTCCAACATCCCGGAAAGGATGATGCCGACCACGCGCGAGCCATAGGTGTTCGCCGCCGTGCGAAACAGCGGGTCGATGGCCGGACGATGGCCACTTTCGCGAGGCCCCATGCTGAGCCGAACCCGACCCGGTTCGATCAGGGTATGCGCGTCGGCAGGCGCAACGTAGATCCGGCCGCAGACGATGGGCTCTCCATCTGATGCGACCGTCGCGGGCATTGGGCCCCGACGGCTGAGAATCTCGGGAAGCCGGCTCTCCCCGACGGGAATGGTGTGCACCACCACGAAGATCGCGGCGTCAAGCTCGGCTGGTAGCCCGACGACCAACGACGTGAGCGCCTCGATAGCCCCGGCGGACCCGCCGATCACGACGATGTCGCGCGGCTCGGCCATGGGTCCAATCTAGCCCCCGCGATGGCGCTAGGCCAAGGGAGGCAAGCTCGAATTGCGCGGCCTTTTGCAGGCGGCGACCGCGGCCACATGCTCGGGAGCACTGCCGCAGCAGCCGCCAACCACCTGGGCGCCCGCATCGAGAAAGCGTCTCGCATAGACGCCCATCTCTACCGGGCTGGTGTCGTAGCGAGCGATGTCGCCAACCATGCTCGGCAAACCCGCGTTGGGTTTGACCCATAACGGAATGCCGGCGTCGAGCGCGGCGAACTCCTGGACGACGTGCATCATGTCCTCCAGCGACCGGCCGCAATTGGCTCCGATGGCCGCCATGCCGAGCGGAGCGATCGCCTCGATGACCTGCGCCGGACTCAGGCCCATCATGGTGCGGGTTCCCCGGTCGAAGCTGAAGGAGACGACCAGGGGCAGGGCGCTGGCGCGGCGCACACCCTCAATCGCGGCGAGGGCTTCGTCGAGGGCAAAGAACGTCTCCAGGAGGAGAAGGTCGACACCGCCCTGGCTGAGCGCGGAGGCCTGTTCAGCGTAAGCATCCGCAGCCGCCGAGGGCGTCAACTCGCCAAGTGGATCCATCAGCAGGCCGGTGGGTCCCATCGAGCCGGCCACCAGAATGCCGGGGCGATTCGAGACCGCCTCGCGCGCCAGTTTCGCGCCGCGGTGATTCACGTCGGCCGTCCGACCCGCGTAGGGCGATTCGCGGAGGCGCGGCGAGGTCGCGCCAAAGGTGTCCGTCAGGATGATGTCGGACCCCGCCTCGATGAAGGCTCGATGGAGCGCGATGACCCTTTCTGGTTCTTCGAAGAGCCACGCTTCAGGCGCGACGCCGATCGCCATTCCCATCTGCTGATAGTTGGTGGCGGTGGCGCCATCGGCGACCAGGATCTCGCCCGCCTTCAGCCGATCGACGAAAGTCATGGATAGAGCGATCAGGACAACGGCTGCTGGTTGAGCGTCGCTTGCAGGTGGACAGGTACGGGGTGGCGGAGGGATTGCGCCGCATGGCAGGCACGCTCGGCATGGGTTACCAGCTTGCGTACGCTGTCGCCGGCCGCGTTACTTACGATAGCGAGCTCGATCGTCACCTCTTCGAAGTATGCTGGCGCGTCGTCGACGTCGTATTTCTCGGTATTTCGGAAGCTGGCGCGAACGTCCGCCGACGCATCCTCGATCGGGACCTCATAGAGTGGCGCGAACCGCGCCAGCTGGGTCAGCAGTCAAAACGCCGTCCCCATCATCAGGTACTGGAGCGGCGACGGCCCCCGCTCGGTCCCTCCCCGCGCCAGCGGTTCGTCGGACTCGACGACGAAGTTCCCCATCCGCCCCTCCAGATGGACGTCGTCGAGGATGCGTGCCACCGCCCGGGTCGTCGTTTTGCGTTGCTCCGGCGTTTTGGCGCGCATCTCCTGTCGCAGGCGGACGATCTCGGCCATCTGCTTGTCGAGGTTAACCCGGTTCTTCGCCGGCTTCGACTCACCCATGACCCGCATCATAAGGAGGTGGGCCAATCTGCAAAGCGCGCGCTGACCGCCTGGTCGATCGTCGCGCTAATCAGCGCGGTCGTAGTTGGCGTGTTGCTCTGGAGCGTGCTCGCTCACGGCGGCCTCACGGCCGCGGATTCCTCCGTAGCCGCGTTTATCGCCGGCCACCGCCTCGCGTGGCTTACGCCGGTCGTGCAGCTCGTCACCTGGATGGGGTCGTCCTTCTTCATCATCCCCCTCGGGATCGCCGTCGGGGGCTACCTTTACCTTCGGGGAAGCACATGGCGTCCGTTCGTCATGATGGCCGCCGCCTTCGCAGGAGCCGCGGCGCTGTACGACATCGTGAAGCCGGCGGTGGCTCGTACTCGGCCGCCCGCCGCGTTGCAGGTCGGGGGACCGGATACCGGATGGGCCTTCCCGTCTGGGCACGCCACCCAATCCATCGCCTTTTATGGAATGCTGGCGATCGTCCTTAGCCTGTGGTACGCGCCGAGCCGCCGACGGCTCTTCGCGATCGGCGCCGGCCTCGTCGTCATCGTGGTCGGGGCCTCACGTCTTTATCTCGGCGTCCACTGGCTTACCGACGTCCTCGGTGGCTATGCGCTGGGGCTTGCTTGGATGTCGCTCGTGATGATCGCCTCCCAGCTCATCGAGGACCGGACGCGACGCCGGGCGTCAGGCCGATAGACGTCGTCGAGCCAGGTGCGCACGCGCCCGGCCAGCTGGCGGGGAGTGATCCCGGCCTTGACCACCCATTCGATCGCGCCGAGGGCGAATGCCTTCCGGACCAGGGCGTCATCGTCGGCATTGCTGAACATGACGACCGGTACCGGGAGGCCGCCACGGTTGGACCGCAGCCGTTCGAGCGCCTGGAGGCCGTTCAACCCTGGGAGACCCTGATCCATGAGCACGAGGTCGGGCGGTTGACGTAACACCAGGTCAACGGCCGCCATTCCGTCAGCGGCCCGTTGCACGGCAAAGCCGGCGTTCTCGAGGCCCAGCTGAAACATATCGCCGAGGTCCTGGTCATCATCGACCAGCAGAACCGATTCGCTGGGACGTGTAACCGGCTGTGTTCTTTCGATCATGGGGGCCACTCCTTGAATTCCGACGCTGCTTTCCATCCTGCTCGACTCGACGCGCGAGCACGTCACCCAAAAGGGGGATAGACGGCCGACCTTGGTGGGAGACCCATGGCATGTAGGATGGCCTCAAGGAGCAGAGCAGGTGGGGACGGTCCGCGAGGACGTCGCGGCAAATACTGACATCTGGCTAGCCGGGTCGAGGCTGCAGTCGTCGAGGCACGTCTGCGCGTTCTTCCGAACGTCGGACGAGCGTTATCGGGTGCTCCTCCCATTCATCAAGGAAGGCATCGAGCGCCATGAGCGCGCCTTTCATATCGTGGATCCCGCCCTCCGCCAGGACCACCTTCATCGGCTCCAGGCTGTCGGGATCGATACCGCTGCCGCTGAAGCCGGCCATCAACTCGAGGTGCGCGTCTGGGAGGACGCCTATCTTCGCGGCGGCCACTTCGACCAGGACGCGATGTTGGCCCTCATCCAGGAAGTCCTTGAAGCGGGGACCGCGCAGGGCTTTCCGCTGACGCGGTTGGTCGCACAAATGGAATGGGCGCTCGAGGATCGGCCGGGCGTCAACGACCTCGTCGAGTACGAAACGCGGCTCAACTACCTTCTGCCGCGGTACGGTGACCCGGTCATATGAACATACGATCTCGCCAAGTTTGGCGCAGGCATTGTGATGGACATCCTCAGAACCCATCCGATGGTTATCGTCGGCGGGATCCTGCAAGAGAATCCGTTTTTCGTCCCACCCGACGAATTTCTGCGCGAGTTGCGTGGGCGCCGTGATCTCCGGCGCTGAACGGGGCGTCGAGCCAACCGAGGTGACCATGCTTCGCCGTTACCTGCGCGACCTCGTCGCGCTATCAACCCTGCCCGCGGTCTGGGTGGGCCAATCGCCACAGTTGATTGTCGAGGGCTTCACCGAAGGACTGCTTCGAACCATGGGTGTCGACTTCGTCTATGCGCGCGTTTCGGCGCTCAGCGGGAGCGGACCAATGATGGAAGCCGTAAGTACCGAGCAGCGCGGTGCGCACGGTAGCTCCCCGCGCGAGATTGGCCGCGAGCTGGCCCCGTGGCTGGAGCATTACGACGCCTCGAGAACGACCCTTGTGCCCAGCCCGCTCGGCGAAGGCGAGCAGGTCGCGCTCGCGGTGGCGACGGTCGGGCACGCTGGTCGCACGCTTGGGGTGGTTGCGGCCGGCGCGGCTCGCGACGACTTCGCCTCGGATTACGACCGGCTGCTGATGCGGGTGGGTGCCAACCAACTGGCGATCGCGCTCCAGGGAGCCCAGCTGGAAGCCGCGCGGGCCGAGCTGGCCAAACTCGAAGAACGGCAGCGACTGGCGCGAGAGCTCCATGATTCGGTATCGCAGGCGCTCTACGCGATCGTGCTCGACATCTCCGCGGCGCAGGAGCTTCGCACCATCGACCCGTCGCGTCTGGTCGAAATCCTCGCCGACGCTCGGGCCGTGGCGGAGTCGGGCCTGACGGAGATGCGATCGCTGATCTTCGAGCTCCGGCCAGAATCGCTAGAAAGAGACGGACTGAACGCCGCCCTCGACCGAGGTGTCGCAGCGGTCCAGGCGCGCTACCGAATTCCCATCCGGGCAACCCTTGGCCCGGAGCCGAAAATACCCATTGCAACCAAGGAAGTGCTGTACCGAGTCGCGCAGGAGGCCCTTCAGAACAGTGCCAAGCACGCCGGAGCCCGCGGCCTGATCGTTTCACTTGAGACCGGGCCCGACGAAGTGTCACTTCGGGTCGGTGATGATGGACGTGGGTTTGATGCGCAAGCCTCCTTCCCCGGCCACCTGGGCCTGCGATCGATGCAGGAGCGAGTGGCGACGGTTGGCGGTGTGCTCGACATTCGCAGCAACCGGCACGGCACCGAGGTTTCGGTGCGAATCCCGCTTGGTTCACCCGTCTAGCCAGGCCTGACGATGAGATCGGACGTGATCCCAACGGCGACCCGACCCCGCGCGGCCCATCCGGCGCGCGACCTATGCCTCGCGCCCGGTCGCACCGTCGATGCTCCGCTCATTGAGGGCGGCCGCTATGGACGCATGTTCCCGGACCTGCCGGCCGCGTATTTCGACGACGATCGCCTGCTTGCCCTTGGGAGTGAGGGCAGCATCTGCGACGGGGGCGCCTGTGACACCGAGAGCCACATCGAAGCTGGCCAGCCCTTCTTCGGCCAGTACCTCGCACACGATCTGACGGCCGACCGATCGCCCTTGCGCGTGCACGGCGACATCAATACGCTGCGAAACGCTCGCACCCCTCGTGCCAATCTCGAGGCGCTCTATGGAGCCGGTCCGGTCGGCGCGCCCTATCTCTACGACCAGACAGATCCGGCGAAACTGTTGCTTGCGTCTGGAGGTCGCGATCTTCCTCGCAACCAGCAGGGCATGGCGCTCATCGGCGACCCACGGAATGACGTGCACGCCTTTATGACCGGCCTCCAGATCGCATTCATTGGAGCGCATAACCGCCTCGTCGATCGGTTGAGGGCAGACAACGTTCCCGAATCAGAGCTGTTTGACGATGCTCGCCGGGCGCTGATCTGGCACTACCAGTGGGTCGTCCTGAATGATTTCCTCCCGAATCTGGTCGGCAGCGCGATGACGGCGAGCGTCCTCGAGGATGGCCTTCGTTTTTATCACCTCACGGGCGACCCCTTCATCCCGGTCGAATTTGCCGATGCCGCCTACCGCTACGGCCATTCGCAGATCAAGGGCGACTACCAACTCCGACCCGGGGGTCGGCGCTTTCCGGTCTTTCCCGATCTGGCGGGGTTTCGGTCACTCGCACCGGAACATCTCATCGCTTGGGACCTTCTCTTTGATGTGCCGGGCCGCCCGCCCGCGCAGCGCGCCAAGCCGATCGACGGGCAGCTGCCCACATCGCTCATCCGACTTCCAGAATCGATCACCGGCGTGGTAGAAGTCAGCGCCTACCGATCACTCGCCGCGCGGGACCTCCAACGCGGAATGGGCACCGGCCTCCCGTCCGGCGAAGCGGTCGCCCGCGCCGTGGGCGCAGAACCGCTCACGCCTCAGGAGCTCGCGCTCGGCGATTGGCAGGATGAGACCCCCCTCTGGCTCTACATCCTCCGCGAGGCCGCGGTTCGTGGCGCGGGTGATCACCTGGGCGAGGTCGGCGGCCGCATCGTCGCGGAAGTGGTTGTCGGCATCATCCGCACGGATCCCGAGTCGTATCTCACCAACGATCCGTCCTGGCGGCCGACCCTGCCATCCCATGAACCGGGCCGCTTTAAGATCCGCGACCTGCTCATCCCGGCCAGCTAAATATCATGGACGGCATGCCTTTCTTTGGTTACCACATGCCGAGCTTTACGTTCCCGGGCGTACCCCCCGATCAGCTCTTCGATCACGTCAGCGGGCTCGCGCGCTCGGCGGAATCCGCCGGCTTCGAGCTGGTGACGGTGATGGACCACTTCTATCAGATCACCGGCATCGGCGCCGAGGAGGAGCCCATGCTGGAGGGCTACACCACGCTGGGGGCGCTGGCGCGCGAGACCAGCCGCGTCCGCCTGGCGACGCTCGTGACGGGCGTCACCTACCGCAACCCGGCCCTCGTGGCGAAGATGGTCACGACGCTCGACCTGATCTCGAACGGGCGCATGATCTGTGGCATTGGCGCCGCCTGGAACGAGTCGGAGCATATCGGGTACGGCTCTCCATTTCCGCCGATCCGCGAGCGAATGGACCGGCTCGACGAAGCGCTCAACATCATCAAGCTGATGTTCACGCAGGAGCGGCCCTCGTTCAGCGGCACCCACTACCGGATCGACCGCGCGCTCAACAACCCGCGCCCTGTCCAGCCGGGTGGACCGAAAATCCTCGTCGGCGGCGGCGGCGAGAAACGCACCCTGCGCCTCGTCGCGCGCTACGCGGACATGTCGCACTGGTTCGGGCCGCTGGCCGACATCAAGCGCAAGAGCGAAATCCTGGACCGCTACTGCGACGAGGAGGGCCGGGATCCGGCTACCATCACCAAGACCATGGGCTCGCCAGTCGTGCTGGTGGAGAACGAAGGGCAGGCCAAGACCGTGATGGAGCGGATGCCCCCGGAGCGGCGCGTCATGTTCCAGCCGGCCACCCCCGACCAGGCTGCCGAGATCCTCCAGGACTTCATCGACATCGGGATCGAGGGCTTCACGTTCGGCAATCCGACCCTGCGCACCCCGGAAGAATTCGATCGCGCCCGGCGCTTGATCAAAGCGGTCAAGAACTCGTAGCCACGCGGGCCACGAGCCGAACCTGGCGACTGATGGTCATCGATAGGCCTCAGTAGATGATCAGGGACCGAGCGCCCTTGCGGGCGCTCATCTGGGCGAGGGCCTCTGGAGCGTCCTCCAGCTTGATGTGATTCGTCACTAAATCCTCCGGTCGGATCCGACCGGACTGTACGTGCTCGAGAAGGCGCGGCAGATCACGAGCGATGTCCGTTGAACCGAAGACACAACCGCAGAGGGTCCGGCCGAAGTAAAAAATCTCCTGCGGGTGAAATTCAACTTTCTCATCTTTTGTGCCAATGCCGACAACCGTGGTCCGACCTCCGCGGCGTGTGGATGACCACGCCTGGCGGATCGTCGTCGCGCTACCGACACACTCGAACGCGTGGTCAGCGCCTCTGCCAGCGGTGCGTTCACGAATGCGTCGCGCAACCTGATCACCGGCGAGGATAAAGTCCGTCGCGCCGTTGGTACGGGCCAGCCCTTCTTTTTCCGCGGTGATGTCAACACCGATTACCACCTCGGCACCGACGAGGCGGGCGCCTTGGAGAACCGACAGGCCAACCCCTCCGGTGCCGAAGACCACGACCGACTCGCCGGGTTGGACGGCGGCCGAGTTGATGACCGCACCGACACCGGTGAGCATGGCGCAGCCGAGCAGCGCCGCGCTCTCCAGGTTGATGTTCGTAGGCAAGCTGACCAGGGCCGAGCTGGGCACTATCGTCTCTTCGCCAAAGGCCGCGGTCCCCAGCCCGGCATAGAGCTCGGTCCCGTCCGCCAGGCGCGCGTAGCGCCGCTGCCACGCACTGGCCGTCTGTTCACAGAGGTAGGGTTCCCCATGCATGCAGAACCAGCAACCACCGCATGATGGCGACCAGTTCAACAGCACCGGTTCGCCGGAGCGAACATTAGTGACCCCGGGCCCAACCTCGATCACGGTCCCAGCGCCCTCGTGGCCGAGGACGGCAGGAAGCGCTTGGACGAGTGTGCCGTTGGCGAGCGAGAGGTCGGAGTGGCACACACCAGCAGCGGCAAGGCGAACATGAACCTCACCTGCCGACGGCGGAGGAAGATGGATATCTTCGATCGTCAGCGGCGAGCCGACGGACTTCAGGACGGCGGCGCGAATCACTGCTGCGTCACTCTCCGCCGTCGATCGGTAGCACCTCGCCATTGATGTACGACGCCGCGTCTGAGACCAGGAACGCGATGGCGGATGCCACCTCATCAGCGGTGGCGAAACGGCCGAGGGGATTACGCTCGAGCGCGCGCCGCGAGATCTCCTCGTTTCCCCAGAGAGCGGCGGCGAATTCCGTCTTCACGATGCTCGGGGCAACGGCGTTGACGCGGATACCGTGAGGCCCGAGCTCGGTGGCAAGCTGCCGGCTCAACATGATGAGCGCAGCCTTGGTCACCCCGTAGGGGCCGAGCCCAAACTCGGGCCGCAGTCCGGCGATGCTGGCCACGTTGACGATGGCGCCTCCGTGCGCCCGCATCCAGGCTTCGACGACCAGTTTGGTGAGCACCAACGGTCCCCGCAGGTTGACCTCGAACGTCTTATCCCAGGCGCTGAGCTCGACATCGAGGATCGGGCCGAAGTGCGGATTGGTGCCGGCGTTGTTCACCAGGATGTCGATGCGCCCGAAGCGCGCCATCACCTGGGTGACCAGCCGCTCTGAATCCGCGGCCCGACCCACGTGCGCGACCATCGGCGTGACCGCTCCGGCACGGCGCGCATTGATCCGATCCGCCGCCGCCTGGAGGCCCTCGAGTTTTCTGCTGGAAATGACGACCGTGGCTCCCTGGTCCGCCAGCGCGCCCGCGGTCGCCTCACCAATGCCGCGGCTTCCGCCGGTCACGATCGCCACGCGATCGGTGAGGTCGAAATCCGGCATTGCCAGATACTATCCGGTGAGATGGACTTCGACCACTCGCCGCGGGTGAAGGAGCTACAGAAAAAACTCGGCGACTTCATGGCCGAATTCATCTACCCGAACGAGAAAGTGTACGCCGCCCAGGCCACGACCGAAGATCGCTGGCGGCCGCCCACGAT
>Ga0137415_10007504_pt1 | contig 10804 bp, 8 predicted proteins | sample CZODoug3_1_1_16f_FD_183082 | JGI IMG/M metagenome (GOLD analysis project Ga0137415, IMG submission 183082) | Vadose zone soil fungal communities from Angelo Coast Range Reserve, California, USA - CZODoug3_1_1_16fungal (Hybrid Assembly) | ecosystem: Environmental > Terrestrial > Soil > Vadose...
CGTGTCGAGACAGGCTTGCTCGGGCCCCGATGGCGAATTGTCGCTGCTGCTGCAACCCACGCTCCCCACGCCTAAGGCAAGAAGACCGAAAGAAAGAACGGATACCGCCGACCGTAGTGACATTGGATTTCCCCGTACGAAAGAGAACCAGGCCGCGTGTATGCCCCATGCGCGTGCGCGCCGCTCTGGATGAACGGCAATCTGCACCTCTCGGTACAGTATTCAACCTCTCTGTCGCTATTTCGAAAACCCGTTTGCCGCGTGCAATGCAAATGACGAGATTCGCCGAGATCTCACGCGCCGCTCGAACACGCGCGACGTGCGAATTGCAGCGTTTTCGCGACGTCGCGGTAGGGCATCGAGGCGCCCGTCAGACGCGCAGCTCGTCCGCCCGAGGCACCGCGCGCAATTCCGGCTTCACGATCTGCCCGCTGGTGATCTCTCCGTGAATCACCGTGGGTCGCAATCCCGGTGCGAGCACGCTCGGGGTGACTTCGCTCGACGAGAACATCTGCACGAACGCCGGCGCGCGGGCGACGCGGTCGACGATGGTTCGTTCGAGCATCATCGACGCATATTGGTTCGCCGATGACTCGGGCGTGTTCGAGTTCAACACCAGATCGAGATCCTGACGCCGGCACGCCGTCGCCAGTCCCTTGATCTTGCTCTCGAGCGGCGACCAGTTGTCGGCACATGTCCCGTTTTCGCTGATGCCCCACACGCCGTTGTCCGTATTGAGAAAGAGCGTCTGGTTGCCGCAGGTATGGCCGGGCGTTCGAAGCAGCAGCACCCCGTCGCCCAGCGAAAGATCGCCGTCCAGGAAGGCCACGCGTTCCTCGCGCACGTCTTCCTTCCCATCGCGGACGAAGAATGCAGTCTGCAAGGGATGAAGATCGTCCCAGTCGTCCCATTCGTTCTTCGGCGCGAGCAAGACCGCGTTGGGATAGAGCGGTGCGCGCGCCTCGCTGCCCTTTCGCCGGGTGCCGAGCAGCCCGCGGAGGTCCTGCGTGTGAAAATGATCGAAGGCGACGTAATCGATGTCTCGGTTCGAAAGACCGAACGAGGCGAGCTTCTCGGTCACTGAATCGAACCGCTTGGAAAGAAGCGGCTCGAAGCGGCGAAATCGCTCGATGAGGCGCGCAAAATAGGGCGCGCGACGCGACGCGACCACGTCGGTCGGATTGAAGAGGAGATTCTTGACCGTGCCCTTTTGCATGAACTGCACGAGCACGCACCGATGGGTGAGCGTGACATACGGCGCAGGAGAAAACGCGGTCGCGCTGAACGCGTATTTCGTCGGATAGGGCAGGGTGGCCTGGTCGATCGTGCGCACGGAGACGACGCGCGGGCCGATGGCGAACCGCTGTCGGACGCGCTCGGCTGCCGCACGCACGGCCCGACAACGCTTGCCGGCGAGCGGCTCTTTCCACGCGGGGTCGAAGTCTTGAAGGGGGGTCGCGTCTTTGAGGAGATTCGACTTCGAAGAGGAGGTGATCATGGGCTGGCTCCGTGGTTTAGTATCCGCGCACGATGGTCGAGGAGGTTTGGACGCGAGGAGCGATTCTCGGCCGCAAGTATACGCTCGGCGAGACCCTGGGTGAGGGGCCGGCGGGCCCTGTTTTTGCGGCTGAGGAGCGCTTTCGAAATCAGCGTGTGGCCATCAAGATGGCACGGTTGCCCAGCTCGATCCGCGTGCGTCAGTTCCTGCGCGACGTGGCTCTGGTGCAATCTGTCCGCTCCGAAAACGTCGTCTTCGTGCACGATGCGGGCGCCGAAGGCGACGCTCCTTATATCGTGATGGAGCGGCTCGACGGCTGCAATTTGGCCGATCTCCTGGCGAAGCGCGGCCCGCTTCCGGTGGATGAGGCGGTCGCGTACGTTCTTCAGGCGTGCCAGGGCCTCCACGAGCTGCACGCCGCCCGCGCGGTGCACCGACACGTCAAGCCGTCGAATCTGTTTCTCGCGCAGAGCTCGAGCGGCGAGCCCCGCATCGTCCTCTTGGATGCTGGTTTTTCGAGCATCGCATGGGCCATCGACGCCGGCGACGACGCCCGCGGCCTGCTCCTCGACGCGTTGAAGTACGCAGCGCCGGAAATCCTCGACGCGTCATCGACGCCGCGCGCTGCCAAGACCGGCGCGGATCCCCGCACGGACATCTGGTCGCTCGCCGCGACCCTCCACGTGCTCGTCACTGGCTCGCACCCCTTCGCGGCCGCAGATGCCGCCGCCATCCGCGCCGCCATCCACCGCGGCGTCCCCGAAATACTGGTTGAAAGTCGGCTGCGGCAAAGCCGCAGACCTCCGGGCAACGACATACCCGCAGCGCTTGCGGAAGTGCTCACCCGGGCCCTATCGCCCATTCCCGACGCCCGATTCCCCGCTATCTCGGACTTCGCAGACGCCCTACGCGCTCTCCCAGCCCCCGCTCCCGCGAGCCTCTCGCACATCGTTTCCGCCGACGCCCCTTCTCGCCACACAGTCCAAGATTCACGTCAGCCCCCTCCCCGCCTTCTCTTGTCGAGCGGGGAGGGCTGGGGTGGGGGGGAGGACCCGCGCCCCTCTGACACCCCGCCCTCTTCCCGAACTGCACCCAACGCCCGCCCACTCGCCCGTCGCCCGCCGATGCTCTGGTTCGCGCTCGGTGGAACGGCCCTCGTTCTTCTCCTCGGTCTCGCGGCGCTCTTCGCCGCGCGCGCCCTTCATTGAAGATTGCTCGCGTCGCCCTCGAGCAAAGTGAGCAGCGTGTCTCCAATTTCGACGACATCGCCGTAGCCGATGGCCGCCCGCGTCCCCGGCGCGATCTGTTCGCCTTGCACGCGCGTGCCGTTCGAGCTTCCCAGGTCCTCGATCCAGAACCGCCCCGACACCGCGTGAAGCTTCGCATGCACCCGCGACACCGACCGATGGTCGACCACCAAATCACAGTTCGGCCCGCGTCCGATCGTCAATAGGGTATCGCGCGGCGCGGGAGCGAGCGCCTGTCCCCCGTCCCATAGGACCACCACGCACGGACTCTTTGGGGCGATCGGTCGTGACATGGTCTCGTGCAAGGATACCGTTTCCTTTCCGTCCGGTCCTTGAGCCTCGCCTTTGGCGCCGGCGGACCTGAGCCACACGGAATTACATATCACACCGCGTCTCGGGCGTGCCGCGGACGCGGGAGCGGACGCGGTCCCTTGGCGGCCGCCATGAGCGTGGTGCAAAGATCCCAAACGCGATCCTGATCTTCCACGTCGAGCGTGCGCATGGTCGCGTGCGCCGGCTTCGTGGAATCTTCGAGATACGTTCCGGTGACTTCCGCGTGATCTTCCGTGGAGGCCAAAAAGACCGATGCCTTGGACGCGGCGTGCCAGCGGCTATTGGAATCCGCCGCATTGACCACCACGCCATGCGACGCGAGCTTCCGCGCCAGCGCAAAGGTCCAGAGGATACGTAGCATCTTCGAGCGCGCGAAGACTTCGAGCCCGTCGTAGTGATGCTCTGCGTTCAAATCCTCGAAAGGATGACGCATGATGGTCGCGAACGCGCCCGAGGTCACGTTGACGATGCGCGACGGCGCGCTTCGTTTCAAAAGTGGAAGGAGCGACCCGGTGAGCGCATACGGGCCGAGTACGTTCGTGGCCAAGGTGGCTTCATGGCCCTCTTCGGTCTCCCACCTCTGCTCGAAAGATGCTTCGACGTGGTTGATCAGCACATCGAGCCGGGAAAAGCGCGTCAGGACCGTCTCGGCCAGCTCTCGATTGTGCTCGATGGTCGTGGAATCCGCGCGGAGAAAGTGCACGCGATCGTGGCCGGCGAAGCGGCGCAGCTCGACGGCCGCTCGCTCTCCGCGCCGCACATCGCGCCCGGTGATGATGGTCCGAGCGCCCTGCGCTGCGAGCTCGCGCGCCGTGAGCAATCCGATGCTCGACGTCGCACCAGTAATGAGGACAGTCTTGTCGGTCATACGTGTTCCCGTGCCGTTGTCCCTGGATGGCGCAACAGCACCCGACTTCAACGTATTCCGCGACTGTTTATGAGCCATGAGCAGATGATTAAGAAGTGTAGTCCGCTCCAGCCACAATACGAGCGCGACCGTCGGGACTTCGTTCCCATCTGCATGGGACCCTAGAACACGAAATGCCGGCCTTTTTGCTTGCGGGAGAACATGGCGATGGTCGTTTGCGCATCGCCCACGCCCGTATTTCCGCTCTCACCGATACCACTTGCGCCGAACTCCTCCCACTCCAGCGCACTGTCGGTTCCATCATTTTCCTTGAGCATTCCCGCGAGAATGCGGCGTCCACGCTGAATCTTCACGTCGTCGCGCGTCCAAATGCTCACCGCGAGATCGTGCGGGTTGGTGAGCAGGGAGAATTGAACGAATTCGTCGAACGAGCCGACCGTCATGGTGACCAGAATGGGCATGAAAAATTCGGTGGTGGCCAGCACCACCTTCGACTCGGGTTTTTCGTCCCAGGAGCACGACACGGCGGTGTCGGGCCGCACGCGGCCCAAAATGAGCGGCTTGGCCACCTCGGCATGGGAAGCGTATTCGCCGTCGGTGATCTTGCCGCCTTCGAGCACCATGCGAACACCGGCCTTGCGCGCGCCCTCTTGAATGCTGGAAACGGTGCTGGCCTTGTGCACCATGAGCGGGCTGATGACCTTCGTCTCCTGGGGTCCCGCGGCCCGCGGATCGGAAATCTTGAAGTTCTGGAACTCCTTCTTGAGCATCGGCTCCAGCCGGTCGAGCACCTTCTCGCTGGCCGCGATCCCATGAAGCGACGTGCACTTGTGCGAGCCCAGTCCGAGCTTGGAGTAGGTGAGGCGCACGGCGATCTTTTCGAGCTCCGCGTCGGAGTAGCCATCGTCGATGAAGGCCCAGTTGCATCCGCCGCCCTCGAACCGCGTGGGCCGCACCCCGCGCGCGGCTTGAATGTTCTTCGCCGTCTCCGCGCTCCCGGTCACGCTCACCACGGCGATGCGCTCATCGGCCGTGAGCGGGCGAATGTCGCCACCGAAGCCCTCGATCTTGTGCACGGCCCGCGGATCGGCGCCGGCGGCAATGAACATCTTGATGAGCGTGGTCGAGGTGATGGCGCTGAAAGGGTGCCCCTTGAAAATCATGGGCGAGCCCGAGAGGTAGCAGCCCACGATCTGAATGCCGGGAATGCCATAGATGAAATTCATGGGCGTGATGACCGCGCACACGCCCGCCGGCAAATACGAATCTCGCCAATATGCTTGTCCGGGCACCATGGCCGGGATCCAATCGCCGGCCATGCCCTTTTCGGCGTTCCCCTCCAGGTGATCGGCCGCGCGCTTGGCCTCCCAGAAATCCTTGTCGGCCTCGAGGCGGGTCTTCGGCGTTTGCTGACGCAGCTCGTCGAGGCACTCCTCGTAGAAATACTCGAGCAGGCGCGAGAAATTTTTCACCACGTGCTTGCGATAGGCGAGCGCTTCGTTCGCCCACTCGAGCGAGGTCCAGAACGCGTGCGCACGGTCGATGGCATGGTGCACGTCCGACTCGAGCGAGCGCGCAATCTTCATCAGCTCGATGCGCCGGTCCGCCAGCGACTTCATGCTCACCAGTTCGGCGGTGCGGCGCCATTCGCCGTCGACCAAATTGAGGCAAACGACGGGCTCTTGGTCTTGCCCGCTGCCCTTGACGCTTCGGGGAATGGCCCGGCCGAACAAGTACGGCCGCAGCGCCTCGCAATCGGCGTCCGAGAGGCCCCTGGAAAAGAGGCTGTAGCCCGCGCGCCGCGCGGCGTAGAGCGCGGCCACCGGGTCGGGTCCGCCTTTTTGGTCGATCGATTCGGAGATGAAGCGCTTGGCTGCCTCGGCGAGGCTCGCGTGCAGGCTCGCCGTTGGCGACGCCGATCCAGGGGGAGTCTTCGGGTCCATGTTGCAGAGGGCTTTACCGCGAAGGCCCTTCGCCGTCGAGGGGTGGGGGAGCGTTCGGATCTTGTCCGCAGCGCGCGCGCACCGATCCGACGACGTGGAGCACGTCGGGGCTGTGCGGCGCGAGTCGCCGTGCCGCGCGGGTGGCGGCCCATGCCTCTTTGCAGTCATCCACGACGACGGCCTGGGCCGCGAAGCGTAGGCGATCATAGACGTCGAAGGTAAAAAAGGGCGCGTTGCGTCGTAGTAGACCACCGCCATGCCCGACGCCAAGATGGTGGCGGTCGCCGCCAGAATGGAGAGCGTGCGCAAGGTGCGCGGTTCGTCACCGCGCCGCCAGAGCATCGCGATGAGACCTCCGCCGACCGCGCCCCCGCCGTGCGCCCAATTGTCGAAGCCGCCCGACTTCCCCAAGATGAGCGTGACCCCGAGCCACACGGCCATCAGCAGCATCAAGGGACTTCGCCAGCCCTGCGTGCGATAGCCCACCACCAAAATGGCTCCGATGAGACCGCAAACCGCGCCCGAGGCCCCCGCGGCCGTGCCTTGTCCCTCGGCGAAATAGCCGCGGTAAATCGCGCTCACCATGCTCCCCACGATGCCGGAGCCGACGTAGAGAACGCTCATGCGGCCCGTGCCGACCTCGTGTTCGAGGAACATGCCCGCCTGGTAGAGCGCGTACATGTTGAAGATGATGTGCAGGATGCCCCAGTGCACGAAGCACGAGGCAACCAGCGTATCGATGCGCCCTTCGTAGAGCGTGGCCGTGGAGTAGTTCGCGCCGAAGGCCATGGCCGCTTGCGAGGGAATGTTGAACACGGCCTGCAGCAGGACGCTCCAACCCCCGTTGTGCGCGCACGTGAACCAGAGCTCGCCCAGGAACACCAGCGCGTTGGCGACAATCAAAAATCGTGTGAAAGGCGCGCCGCTGGACACATCGGGCGTTGGCTCGGCGGTCGCGAAGTCTTCATGGCTGCTCGGCTCGGACACCCGCCGATTCTAATGCGCATCGTCCGGATCGTCCGATACCAATCGTGCGCCCTTCGTTCGACTTCGAACTTCTTTACGTCCGTCGCGCAGGCGGATACGGGTGGTGCGGTGGCGCCTCGCGAGCATCTCGAATTTTATCGCGTGGATCAGTCGGGCCCGACCAAGCGCATTCTCATCCCGGCCGTCGCGCTTCTCACGGTGGGGCCGCCCATGGTCCTTTTTTCGGCCGCGCTTCGCAAATTCCCCGGCAGCACGGCCATTGGGGTCGTAGGGGCTGCGCTGATGATCGCTGGCCTGGTCATCGGGTTTTCCGGTCTCGGCATGCTCATGCTCGATGACCGCTACCTCGCGGTCGTGCAGGGAGGGCTGCTCGTGCACCTGGGCAAGGAAGAAACCTTCATCGCCTGGGAAGACGTGGCAGCCATCCGGTGCGAGGGCACGGATCTCGTGGTGGTGCCGCGCGAGGCTGCGTCACCGGCGCACCTTCGCGTGCCTTTCTCCAAGAAGCGCCTACCCGAAATTTCCGCGCGGCTCGAGGAGTGGCGAAGGCGCGACGCTTGGAATTTGGCCCCGCTGCCGCCGCCCTGATATCGGACCGAGACCTCCATGGATCCGCTCGTCCGAGGGTCGCTCCTCGTCCGGCGCCTCATTCGACGCGGGCACGGTCTCGCCCTCGGGTGCGCGCTCGGCGCATACGTGATCGCGGGCGGAGCGACCGCGCCGCTGGGGATCGGCACCGTCCTCGCCGCCGCGCTCTTCTTCGCGCTGCTCGCGCCGCGTTTGCGCGCGCGTTGGTCGCACGATCGCGTGCGCACGGTGCGCGCTTCGGCGAACGCTGCACACACCACCGAGGTGCCGGTGCTCCTCGACGTGGAGCTCGGCGTGCTCCTCACCATCGGCTTGAACGCGGCGCTCCTGCGCTACGAAGGAACCCTCGACGGCGTCTTCTCGCCGGTCATGTATGTGCTGGTGGCCCTGGTCGCGGCGCTCGCGCGACCCACGGCGGCGATTCTCGTTTTGGCCTCGGTCATCGGCTTCGAGGCGCTGGTGCGCCAGCGGCTGCTGCTCGAGCCCAACTTCGACAAGCTGACGCCGCACGCGGTCTTCGCGGTCACTTTCGCCATTTTGAACCTGGCCTTTCTACGGGTCGAGGTCGCGCGCACCCGCGCCGCCGCACGAGCCCGGGTCGAGGCCGAGCTCGCGCGGCTCAAAGACGACGCGCGCAGTTATCGCTTGCTCGGCGCGGGGGAGGCGAGCGCGGACGGTGCGGATGGAGAAGCGGGCGCCGATCGCCTCGCGCGCTCGAGCGTCGAAGAGATCCATCAATCCGTGCACTATGCACTCGAGTTGCTGCGCCGCACCTTGGGCCTGCACACGGCGGTGCTGCTCTGGCTGAACGACGCCGAGACGCACTTCAAGATCAGCGAGCTGTCGACCGAATCGGACGACATCCACGACGCGCCCATCGCCGCGGGCGACGGCGTGCTCGGCGCCGTGGCCGCGAAGCGCGCCAGCGTGACCTTGGTGGGGCTCAAGCCATCGTACAAGATTCCTTATTACGCGGGCGCGTGCCCGGTGCGCGTACTCGCGGCGATTCCCGTGCTCGAGGGACTGGAGACGCTGCGCGGTGTATTGGTCATCGACCGCGCGGACAATCGCCCCTTCACCGCGCACGAGGAAGAACTGGCGGCACAGGCGGCGCGCTACTGTTTGCGGGCGATTCAAAATGAGCGGGTGTTCATCCAGCTCGAGCGCGCGAAGGTGGAGCAGGGAAAGCTCTATCGCGCGGCGCAGGCGCTGGGGGCGGCGCTCAGCGAAAAGGAGGTGCTCGAGGCCGGGGTGCGCGCCGCGCGCGAAATCGCGAGCTTCGATTTGGCGGCGGTCACCAGCTTCGACGAAGCCACGCGCATGCACGAGGTCTGTGCAGCCAAGAGCGCGAACGGGGAAATCGACGATCTGGTCGGAATGCGCTTTTCGCACAACGCGGGGCTGGTCTCGATGGTCGTGCAAAACCGATTTCCGCTGCCATACAAAGGCCAATACGATCCGACGCACCAGATAGTGCTGACCCGCCGTCATCCGTGGCCCAAGCTTCCGTCGCTGCTGGTGCTGCCGCTGCTCCAGCACGAGAAACCGCTGGGCACGCTCATTCTGGGCGCGCGGCGGCGCAATGCCTTCGGCGAATCGGTGCGGCCCACGCTGGAGGTTCTGGCCAGCCACCTGGCGGTGAGCCTTTCCAACGCGCGCATGGTGCACAAGCTCGAGACGATGGCCACCACCGACGGCCTCACCGGCCTTCTGAACAAGCGCGCCATGCTCGATGCGGCGACGCAAAAGGTGGCCGCGGCGGCGCGCTTCGGGCGCAAGCTCTCGGTGCTGATCGCGGACATCGACTTTTTCAAGAAGGTCAACGACACCTACGGCCACGACGTGGGCGACATCGTCATCAAGGGCCTGGCCGACATTCTGAAGCGACAGCGACGGGCGACCGATCTGGTGGCCCGTTTCGGCGGCGAAGAGTTCGTGGTGCTGTGCGAAGAGACCAACGAAGAGGGTGCGATGCTGCTCGCGGAACGCATCCGCCAGGAGCTCGGCAAAACCGTCTTCCACGCCCCCAACGGCAAGCTGCAGGTCACCTGCTCGATCGGCATCGCCACGCTATCGCCCGGTGCGGCCACGGCCCGCGGAAAAGCGGGCAAAGCAGAGAAGACGGAAAAAACGGAGCCCGGAAAGACCCACGGATGGGACGCGCTCTTCAAGGCCGCGGACGACGCCCTTTACGTATCCAAGCGTTCGGGCCGGAACCGCTCGACCGCGGCGGCTTCTGGTGGGTCGGCTGGACGAGAGTCTCGACACACCCGCGCGACATGCGCATGATGACCGCATCATGCCGGACGAGCCCAAGAAACCTGATCCGATCCAAGACATCCGCGCAGGGTTGGGGTTGCTTTTTCGCGCCGCGAAAACGGCCGTCGATGAGTTCCCCACCGACAAGATCGAGCACGCCGTCAAAGAAGGAGCGCGCGAGGTCACGCGCGCCCTGGAAACCGTCGGCGAGGCCATCGACGAAAAAGTCCTCCGCAACAAGAAGCCCAAGCCGCCGCCCCCCGCCGGCACCGATGCGCAGGCGTCCGCAAATCCCGGCACCGATCCTCCTGCGGCGCCGCCGACGGATCAAGACCCGAACGCGCCGAAGCCCTAGTTAAGGGGAACCGCCAGGGCGCCAGGGCCGCCAAGAGAGGTTGATTATTTCCTAATATCTTCCGCTGGCGCCCCTGGCGTGCACTTCGGCCTGCGTGCACCTCGAAGACTCGGTGTCTGGCGGTTCACTTCTCTCTCCAGTTCTAGTCGCTGCTCGGAGGAATGGTGCTGCGGTTGCTCACATAGCGAACGCCGCCGTGGTCCGTGGTGAGCAATTCCGTCTCGGTGCGGACGATGCGCACGAGCCGTTGATCTTTGTCGCGCGGTCCGATGGGGGCGACGAGCACGCCGCCCACGGGGAGCGCCTGGAGCCACGTGTGCGGGATCGGGTCGACGGCGAAAGTGGCCACCACCTTGCCGAAGGAGCCCCAAACCGTTTCGGATTCGGTCGCATCCAAATGAAAGACACGCACGTTGGGTCGCTCGGCCAAGAGCTGCGCGGCGCGCCGGACGAGGGGGGCATCGATTTCGAAGCTTCGCACCGTGCCGCGCTCGCCGACGATGGTGGAGGCCAGGGCCGCACCGTATCCCGATCCGGTTCCCAGCTCCACGAGCGCATCGCCCTCGCGTAGCTCGAGCACCCGGAACGAGAGCAGATACGCATGCGGAGCGCTGATGGTCGCGAGGCCCGCGTCATCGAGGGGTAGGGGAACGTCTTCGTAGGCGCGCGGCAGATCCTGAAAGCGCACGAAGCGCTCGCGCGGCACCTCGAGCAACGCTGCGAGCT
>Ga0137415_10007505_pt1 | contig 10801 bp, 10 predicted proteins | sample CZODoug3_1_1_16f_FD_183082 | JGI IMG/M metagenome (GOLD analysis project Ga0137415, IMG submission 183082) | Vadose zone soil fungal communities from Angelo Coast Range Reserve, California, USA - CZODoug3_1_1_16fungal (Hybrid Assembly) | ecosystem: Environmental > Terrestrial > Soil > Vadose...
TTTGCGGCGGCATCGTCGAGTGCCGCCATGATGATCAGGATGCAGTCGGCGCCGTGGGCGCGGGCCTCGACCACCTGATAGGTGTCGTACATGAAATCCTTGCGCAGCACCGGCAACGCGGTGGCAGCCCGCGCCGCGACCATGAAATCGAGATGGCCCTGAAACGACGGCGTATCGGTCAGCACCGAAAGACATGCCGCACCTCCGGCCTCATAGGCCCTGGCAAGATCCGGCGGATCGAAATCGGCGCGGATCAGCCCCTTGGAGGGGGACGCCTTCTTGACCTCCGCAATCAGCGCGTAGTCGCCGCGGGCGTACCTTTCGCGGATGGCATTGACAAAACCGCGCGGCGCCGGCGCAACCTTCGCCAGCGCCTCGACGCTGGAGAGCGGATGGGCGCGCTTGGCAGCGGCGATCTCCTCGCGCTTGTAAGCCTCGATCTTGGTCAGGATATCGGACATCGCAAGGTTCCTCGGGTCAGCCGTTGGAGACCGCGATCAGATGCTTCAGCCGCGCTGCCGCCGCGCCGCTGTCGAGCGACTTCGTACCGAGCGCCACGCCCTCCTTCAAATTCTTGGCGCGGCCGGCCACGATCAGCGCCGCCGCCGCGTTCAGCAGTGCAACATCCCGAAAAGGGCTCGGCATCCCATCGAGCACACCTTGCAGCGCGATCGCGTTGGCATCGGCGTCGCCGCCCTTCAACGCGTCGCCGCCGACGCGGATCAGACCGGCTTCCTCGGGCGTCACCTCGAAGGTACGGATATTGCCGTTCTCGAGCGCCGCGACGAAGGTCGGGCCGGTGAGGGTGATTTCATCGAGCCCGTCGGAACCATGCACCACCCAGGCGGATTCGGCGCCGAGGTTCTTCAGCACCTGCGCCAGCGGCTGCACCCACTGCCGCGAAAATACCCCGACCATTTGCCGCTTTACGCCGGCCGGATTGGACAGCGGCCCCAGCAGATTGAAGATGGTACGGGTCGCCAGTTCGACGCGGGTCGGGCCGACGTTCTTCATCGCGGGATGGTGCGATGGCGCGAACATGAAGCCGATCCCGGCCTCGGTGACGCAGCGGCCGACATGGTCGGGCTTGATGTCGATCCTGACCCCGAGCGACGACAAGACGTCCGCCGCGCCCGAGCGCGACGACAGCGCGCGATTGCCGTGCTTGGCGACCGGCACGCCGGCGCCCGCGACGATGAAAGAGGCGCAGGTCGAGACGTTGACCGAGCCGGAGCCGTCGCCGCCGGTGCCCACCACGTCGACGGCGTCAGCCGGCGCCTTGACGCGCAGCATCTTGGCGCGCATCGCCGATACCGCACCGGTGATTTCATCGACGGTTTCGCCGCGTACGCGAAGCGCCATCAGCAATCCGCCCATCTGCGAGGGCGTCGCCTCGCCGGACATCATGCTGTCGAAGGCGGATGCCGCCTCGTCGCGCGACAGCGTCGCGCCGGTGGCGACTTTTCCGATGATAGATTTCAGGTCGTCCATCGCGTGCTGGCTCAGTTGCTGTTTGCGCCTGTCACCTGTGCGAAGGCGGCCTGGTTGACGCTGGTACCGATCGCGGTTTCGATCTTGGTGACATATTGCGCGAGCTGTTCGTCGGTCAACCCGCGCTGCAGCGTCTCTTTCAGCGTCTTGACGTCGTCCGACGCCGGGTCGACCGGCGGCACGGTGATGTCGGTAACGCGGAAGACGATCCACTCACTGCCGCCGGCGTTCGGCGTTTGCCCGACGCCGTCCTTGGCGCTGCGGAATGCCGCCGTGATCGCCGCCGACGGCACGCCGGGCAACGAGGCGTCGCGCCGGAAATTGGCCGCGGTTTCGACCTTGCTGCCCAACGTGGAAGCCTCGTCGGCGAGTTTGCCGCCAGTGTCGAGCTTCTGCACGATCTCGGTCGCCTTGGTGCGCAGTTTGGCCGCGATCTGGTCCTCGCGCCATTTCGCCTCGACCTGATCCTTGACTTCATCGAGATTGCGCTCGCGCGACGGCGTAATGCCGAGCACGTCGTACCAGACATAGCCGCCGTTGAACTGGATCGGATCGTTGTCGACGCCGACATCGCTGTTGAAGGCCTGCGAGACCACGTCGAGCCCGCGCGGGACATTGGGCGTAAGCTGGCCGTTGGGAAGGCGGCCGGAGCGATCGACCGCGTCGATGGTGACGGCGGCGAGCCCGAGCTTCTGCGCGGCCTCGACCACGCTGGCGCCGCCGCCGCGCTCGTCCTCCATCTTGTTGTGGAATTCGGCGACCTTGGTGCGCGCGCGCTCGGTGCCGATTTCCTTCTTGATCTGGGCCGCCAGGCCTTCGTAGGTCGGCGTCACGCCGGGCTCGATCTTGCCGACCTTGACCAGCGCCACGCCGAACCGGCCGGTGACCGGCTGGCTCACTTCGCCCGAGGGCATCGAGAAGGCCGCGTCCGCAATCGCGGAATCGAGGATCGCCGACTTCGCGATCAACCCGAGGTCGACGTCGGTGAGGCTAAGATTGCGCTCCTTGGCGAGATCGTCGAACGAGGTTCCGGAGGTGATGCGGCCGCGGGCGGCGAGCGCCTCCTCGGCGTTCGGAAACACGATCTGCGACACTTCGCGCTTTTCCGGCTTCCCTAACTTGTCGCGCCGCAGTTCAAACGCCTTCTTGGCGTCCTCGTCGGAAACTTCGCTCCATTTGCCGATTTCCTCCGGGGTGATCGCGACAAAGGATAGCTTGCGGTATTCGGGCGCACGGAACTGGGTCTTGTGATCGTCGAAATAGGCCGCGAGCGTCTCCGGCGACGGCGGGTCGACTTGGCCGGCCTGCGCGGCATCGAGCTTGATATAGTCGATCGACCGTTGCTCGTTCTGGAAGCGCGTCAGCGCGTCGATCAGCGATTTCGGCGGCTCGAGGCCGGCCGAGATCGTGCCGGCAATCTGGCGCCGAAGTGCCAGGCGCCGTTGCTCGGCGAGATAGCGCTGTTCGGTATAGCCGAACTGACGGATCACGGACTGGAAGCGCGCCGGCTCGAACTGGCCGTTCAATCCCCTGAAATTGGGGTCGCTGTAGATCATGCGCATGGACTCGGCGTCGGACTGGCCGAGCCCCATGCGGCGCGCCTCTTCGTCAAGGGCGGCTTCGGCGATGGTTTGTTGCAGCACCTGGCGGTCAAGCCCGAAGGCGCGGGCCTGCTCTGATGTCAGCGGACGGCCGAACTGGCGGCCGAGCTGCTGCAATTTGTCCAGATAGATCTGACGGAACTGCTCGGCGGAAATCTCGGTAGCGCCGACCTTGGCCAAGGTCGACTGTCCGAATCCCCTGAAAATGTCGGCAATGCCCCAGACGCCGAAACTGATGATCAAAACGCCCATCACCACGGCCATAATGGTCTTGCCGAGCCAGTTTGATGAGGCTTTCCGCATTCCTCGAAGCATGGGTCCGTCTTCTATCTAAAAATTAAGATGCTGATTTTATTCACTTTTTTGGTTTCCTGCCCGCACCTCAGCCGGAGGTGCGGGAATAGATGTTCTATTTTCGGTCTCGGCACGGTCTAACTTGCCGATGGCCCCCGCCGCAAGCCTGCCTCGGTTCGCGCTTTTGGTGTAGAGGGTCGCCATCCGCCCCCCGGACCAGCCGAAGATGGCCTCGAGCTCGCGCTCGGTCGCCCCGTTCTCGGCCGCCCGGGTCGCAGCCGCCTTGCGCATGCCGTGGGCTGATTTGCCGACCACCCCCGCAGCCCTGGCCGCCGCAACGAATTCGGTCCCTAGCGCGCCCTTGGTCCAGGGCGTGCCGCGCCGGGTGACGATGAAGGCGAGGTCCCCAGTGGGTCCAACGTCGAGCGTTTCCTTGAGCTGGGGAAGCAGTGGTAGATCGACCCGCATGCCGGTCTTCTCACTGTCGATCGAGATCACGGTCCGGCGCACCGGCTGCCCATCGATCACAATGGTGCGCTGTTTCAGGTGCTGGCGGCCAAGCGTCGCGACGTCGCCAATCCGCAAGCCCGTGTAGGCGAGGATGTCGAAGATAACCCGCTCGCGGGTGCCGCGCGGCCAGCGCGCCTCAAACTTGGCCATGTCTTCGTCGGTCCACGGCGGGTAGCCGCCCTTGCGCTTCGACTTGGTCTTGACCTTGACGTTCAGCGTCGGGTCGCTAGCGGCGAGCTTCATGCTGACCGCCCACTTGAACAGTCCGTGCAGCGTGTCGATGAAGGACTGGGCGGAAGCCGGCGTTGCCGCTCGGCGCTCGCGTCCGGCAATGACTGCTGCTTCGTTGATCGCCGATACCGGCTGGTGCTCGGCGGTCGCCAGCACCCTCATCATAATCTTTTCGCGCTTGTAGCGGGTGGATTTTGCCAGGTCGGTCCAGGCCGTGGTCTGCCGGTACAGATCGAACAGCCATCCCAGAGTGCCGCGCGCGGCCTTACCGGGGGCCCGTGGCCGTTCTCCTCTAACGGCGGACTGATAGGCCGCCTCAAACTCCGGTGTGCCGTATTCGGCCTTGATGCGAGTCCTAGAGCCCTTGCCGACGCGAACATACCAAACCACCTTGCCGTGGCGGTTGGTTTCCCGGTGCAGATGCGGCGGGCGAGGGCGGGGCATGCCGGGAATCAAAGCACAACCTCCCGATCCGGTTCAACCGGCTGCGCGGGCTTTTCCGATCCGTCCAAGCGAATTCTGATGGTCCCGTCCGGCAGCAATTCAACCGCGCCAGCGCCAGCCTGCTTGGCGGCGCGAATTGTCCGCGCAACGTCAGCTTGGGTGAAACGGGCAGGGGTGCGGCTCATGGCGCAGCATCCTCTGGCCTCAGATAGCCGGGTGGCCATTCGCTGTCGAAATGCCAGCCAAAATTCTTGTCGCAGGGGGCGGCTTTTCCGGTGGTTTTTTTTAGGTGGACCTGCCAAGCCTTCCACTGCGGGGTATCCATCTTGACGTGAACCTTTTGCGTGGCGCTCACCTCACCAGCAATAGGTGGCTTTATCGGCGACGGCTTGCCGTCCCACCGCGAGCACCACTTCAACCAAGATGCCGACCAATCGTGCGATGACGTCCCCTTCTCGGCGTGATGGGCCCGGAACTTCGCCGCCTCATTTGCAATATCGGCCTTTGACATTCCGTAGCTGCTGGCGACCTTTTCGTCCGCCGCATCTGGGGTCCAGTTAGGGTCAAGCCTGGAAGCGGGGCCACCTTTTGGGCTTCCTACATGGTTGCTGATCTCGGGGGAGGGAGGATTGCTCTCTCCCGAAGGGAGAGAGTGTGTTTGTAGTTCTGGTTGTGTGTGCGAGTTGGCCTGCGATTGTGCAGCGAACTTTTTGCGGTTCGCATGCGATTTGCGTGCGTTCGCAGAATTGGTCTCGGATTTTTCAAGGGCTTGCTGGATTTCAAGATCCAGAGACGGGTGACGCCACCCTTCAACAAATCGCGCCTTTAGAACGTCGCGAGACTGCAACCATTGACGCGACGTCATCTTTGAAATTCGACGAATTGCGTCCTCTTCGGCTGGGAGGCGGGAATGAATCCAGTAGTACATCCGCAGCAGATGATAGGCCCCGATCTCGGCGACCGTGAGGTGCGCGGTCTCCGCCAAGAAGTCTCCAATCTTCAAAGGCATCCAGTAGCGCTTCACGAGTTTAGGTCCCGCGCCGCGCCTTGCGATCCTCGATCCAGTCGATCACCTCATCGAGATCCCATCCGACCCGATGCTCTCCCAGCTTGATGCGCTTAGGAAATTTGCCCGCCTTTTCGAGACGCCAAATATGCAGATCGGAAAACGGAAGGAGCCGCCGGCGTTCTGCCGCACTAATGATGCGGCCGGGCGGTTGCGTGCTTGAATGAGACAAATTTGCCCCACGAAGTTCAGGTGACGAGGGGTTAAGCAACGACGCCGACCTATCCATCCAAGTTTCGAGATCGGTCAAGCGATATCGTACCTCGCGCCGAATGCTGACAAAGGCCGGTCCAGACCCTTTCATCCGGCGCTTGGCGAGAGTGGATTTTGAGGTGCGCAGGTAAGAAGCGGCCTCGCTCGATGTGAGATACTTTTCGTTAGTCATGCTGTTTCCATGAAAAAACCCGCGCGGCGGGGGCCGGCGGGTTGGTCGACGATCGATGTGAGGGGAAGGCAACAAAAAACGCCCGCACTGGGTGCGAGCGTCGTTCGAACGCGAAGTTCGTCTACATGATGTTTTTCAGGAATATATTTGTCCTGGAGATTCCTCAAGAGGCCGTAAATGCTATGGATATGTAATTCACAGGAAATGTCGCAAAAACTCACGCACTCCGAATCGAGCTGAGGCGCGCCGAACCCGTCGAAAATCACACATTAGGTCGCTGCGGCGCTATTCCTCCATGAGCTTTGAAGCCGTCACGCGGAGATCTTGCCACTACCTGCGACTAGCGAACTGCTGACTGTTTCTTGGTCTTGACCCGGCAACACCAGGACATGGAAGGTCGGTCTTTGCAGTAATGTCGCCGACGAAGGGCTATCCGTACGTTATGTCGCCTGTACATTAAATTTCTACCGTCAGACGGAGGTCGAGGAGCACCCTCAATGGTTTCCAGCAAAGTTCAAGAGATGCTTGACCGGATGTCTAACCGCAAGGCGGGGCTGATGTCCAACCATCCCGAATGGCGGGAGGAGGCATCGCAGATAGAGGAGATGTTGGATCGGTCCGACATATTTGTGCTGCCGGAGGGAACTACACCGAAGGCGTGATGTAAGAGCTTGTTTCAGACTCCTGCATTGTCTCATCTGGCGCGCAGGATGATTGATTATGGGATGGAGCCGGAACGGCTCGACCGGCCCCTAGACGTCATCCTGAACGCCCTGCCGAGTGACCATCACTTGGACTAGGCCCTCCGCTTGGCCTTGGGTCGACCCGTGTGTCCCAGATTCGTAGTTCCGAGTCACAGTTGGGACAGGGAGCGAAACACGTGGATTCCTTTCCGGCGCAAAGCCCACTTTCGCCGGCGAGGGGCGGGTGTCTCAGACAGGACGCACGGTGGACGCCCACAGAGAAGTCCGCTGCCTGCGCTGTATCAATTCAAATGACAAATTGATTCGGTACATGAGACAGTGAAACAGCAAGTATACCAAGTCGGAGCAAGGCTGCGCGAGGACTACCACATTCGCTCTGGTGCTTAGTTCGGAAGCGTTACCGAACCCGTTGCCCACTAGTACCGAACTGCTTCCCCACAGCAACGAGGTGCAAAGGCGCCAAGAACTTTGAACGGCCCAGGGAGCGCTGGTCGCTCGCACTGATCTAATCCAAAAACGTCCCATCCTTCTCGTCTGGCTCGAGTTCGATACCGCATACTTCGCTGATCGCTAAGTCGAAGGCGCGATCAATTTCATTGCGTACCAGCATCAACCGGCCATCGATGTACTTCAAGTCGTAACGCCGGTATGCTCTATAGCGTTGCTTGCTTAACAGCGCGGCCAGTTTGCTAAAATCCTGCTCCATATCGGCGGTTCCCATTATCCCGCCCCCTTATCGCCCCCGAACTGAACATCAACGCGGACAGATCATCCTGGCCCTACACCTGCACAATTGGCCGTCGTTTATTTCTGCAAAAGATCAAATGGGCGGTGAAAACGCCCGCGGCTGTTAGATCCAGGCAAAACCAAGTCGATCGATGTAGCCGGATTGGCATGATCGGATTAAAGAGAACGACGATCAGAATAAACGTCGCGGTCCACGTCATACCTCGCTGAGCGTCCTCCGTGAGACCAGCCACCGCAATCAGCGCTGCGGCTCCACAAACTACGATCCGCAAGAAATAATAGTATCCGTAAGGCAAGTGGAATACGGCAGCCACGAGCAGAACGGCGCAAATCAGCCAAACAACACGAAGGATGCGTTGCAGAGTCACGCTCATCTCTCGGGAGGCTCGTAATAGGATTGATCATCAACATTAGCATGCGAATAGAACCAGCTTCGGGGGAGGTCAGCCGTTGCCAGATCACCTTTGATTAGCATGCAGTTATCTCCATCACCCGGGGCAACGACCGAATAGGTAACAGAGTTATTATGTACCGTGATGGCATAGCTGCTGGTGCTTTTGTCAAACGACCATGAGCCGTCGGCGGTAGCTTGGTCAGGTTCTTCTATTCGGGCGATGTGATTTTCCGAAAGCCATAGACGTCGTTTGCCGTCGAAAGAAACCATAAAAGAACAGCTCGATATTCCATCCCAGCCTGGGATGACTTGCGGCGCTTCCCGCTGCTCAAAAGCTACCTTGAATATCGTGCAGAAAAGAATGACGCCCAAGCCTCCGTAGATCAATTTCCCGCCAAGGTCTTTCGTCGGGCGAGTCCTTGGAACTGCGACGGGTTTTGACAAATTTTCCCGCTTAGACGCTTCGTCTGCAGTGGGCTCGCTCTGCCCGGTCTCCATCGCCTCGAGGAAAAGTTGCCGCCGAGTTTTCGGCGACACGGCCGCGATCTCGTCGTCGGTCCAACTGTGGCGCTTCAAGCCATCGATCTCGGTTTGCTTGGCCCCACCGGCGCGGGGGGAGGGCTCCGGTCCCCCTGGGCTAGCGTTACCTCTCTCCGGGGGTACTTCTCCCCCAGTCTCCCGCTCCGGCGGGGCTGGCTCGGTTACGACATGGTTCGTCGCTTCCTGGCGCGGGAATTCGTCGGTCTCCACCGCCTCTTGGAATTCGTGCCGCTGCTGGGCGGGCGTCATTGAAGCGATCTCCATGTCACTCCAACCGTAGCGCTTCAGGCTTTCGATTTCGGCCTCTTCGGTCGGTGCTGCAGCGTCAATCAATTTCCCGCTAAAGTTGTTCATTAGGCGATATCACCACTCGGAACCCAAAGGGTACCAGACGCTCAATCTGGAGCAAGGCGAATCGGAACGATCGTTCCTAGAAAGATCGTTCCTGCGGCTGTGCCATTACCTCATGGATTTGAAAGAGGTTTTGGCGACCAACGTGCGTCGAGAGCGGCATGCCCAAGGGCTGTCGCAAGAGGAGCTAGCTGATCGAGCGGGGCTTAGCGCTCGCTATTTGGGTTCAATCGAGCGCGCGGCCGTATCGGCAAGCGTGACGATCTTGGGCCACCTTGCACGCGCTTTATCGGTTAGTCCTTGTGATCTGATACACCAGCCACAGAGGAAGAAGCGCACAGGTTGAGCTTGTGATCTGTAGCCCTGCTGAATGTTCGTTCCGAATCAATCGCGTCACTTTGGCCGCGTGCCGGTCGCTTCCGGTTTGCACCCAACTCCGGACATAGCGCTGCACCGCAATGACCGGCGCGATGTGCCAAAAGCAGAACATCGGGTTGATCGCATGAACCGGCAATGTGTTTGAGCCCAAGCACGTCGTGGCCGCTGTGTGTTCAGTGTCCACGGGAAAGTGAGTAAAGGTAGTCGCCGATTGGGCCTGCCCAGAGATCAGGATAGTGAATAACGTTGTGGCCCACGTCGCTGGGCACATCGAACTCGATGAACTTCCCTTGGCCGCCGGCTTTTTCGAAGGCCGCAAAGTTTTTCCTGCTGTGGTCAATCGAGTAATAAATGTCACCCTGGCCGTAGAGCCAGATCGTTGGCTGGTCGTAGCGCGCACCACGCTCGAAGAGTGTTTGATTGACTAATTCAGCGCCGGCAGACTTTTCGCCAAACCACCCGCCCACAAAATTGATGACACCTAGAGTTTGCTCGGGATGCATTCCTGCATAGGCGATGGACAGCACGCCGCCACGTGACTGTCCGCCGATCAGAACAGGACCGGGACCAACGTCCTGCCGGCGGCGAAGGACGGCAATAGCCGCATTCAAATCGGTCAATGCGCGATCCGCACCGCTCACCGCTCTGTCGGTATCGCCGAAGCTGTTGCGCTCTTCTTCATAGAGCCCATCGGATTTTCCGCGACCCCGACGCTGCGGAAAAGCAACGAGCCATCCTTGCTTATTGAGAAAATCGGCAACTTCGAGCGAGACCCACGTTTGCTTAACAAGTCCGGGTGTCGCATTTCTGCCGATTGAGCCGTGATTGAACACAGCGAGAGGAAACTGCCCCGGCCCGGGAGGCTTGAAAATGACTGTCTCCAGCCTGATTGGATGGCCACCTTCGAGCAAATCCGTTTGGAGCAATTCGGATGTACCGCGGGACCAGGCGACAACAGCATCGGGCCTGGCCAGGGCGGCCAGATCGGTTCTGCTCATCGTCGTACGTGCTATCCTGCTGCCCTTGAAGAAGGCGTTCAACTGCCCATCGTCATCCATATCGTACGTCGCGGTGAACATCGGCGTCCTAACGGTAAGAGTCCGCCCAGACGCAGCCGCGTCCAATCGCCACCAGTTCGCGCGCACCCCGGTGTATAGGTTGTCCGCCTCCGCATAAACAATGCCGGCTGCACCGTCCTCGCCGATACGTTCGACCAGCAGGACATGCTTGAGGTCACCATTCCATGCTCCGGCCCACACGCCGCTCCAACGACGCTGCAAGTCCGTTCCGGATTTCGGAACAAGGGCTACGCTGGCGTCCAAGGGAAGCGGCACGCCATCAACGACGAGATCAGCGTTTCCCGCAGCCCGCGCAGCTAACGGCCAAGCTACGGCCGCGCCGCCGAGCATCGTAATAAACTCGCGCCGTCGCATGCCAATCCCCAAAAGACCAGAGCTGGACCTTAACCGCTCGAATGTATTTTTGGGAAGAGATCAAGACGGGTAGAATAGGTATGTTGGGCGGTCACCGATGTCCGGTCAGGGTCAATCGCTACAGCTCATTTGCCGCTGAGCCGGACGCGAAGTCTGCTTTGGCCCGAAAACCGACCTAATTCCCCCGCCCGATCCGGTCGGCACATGCTTCTCGCCCTCTGTAACCGAGCCG
>Ga0137415_10007506_pt1 | contig 10800 bp, 8 predicted proteins | sample CZODoug3_1_1_16f_FD_183082 | JGI IMG/M metagenome (GOLD analysis project Ga0137415, IMG submission 183082) | Vadose zone soil fungal communities from Angelo Coast Range Reserve, California, USA - CZODoug3_1_1_16fungal (Hybrid Assembly) | ecosystem: Environmental > Terrestrial > Soil > Vadose...
CGTGACGAAGTTCGATGAGACGGTGGAACTCGCCGTGAAGCTCGGTGTGGATCCTCGCCAGGCCGATCAGAACGTGCGCGGGACGGTGGTGCTGCCGCACGGCCGGGGTAAGGCCGTCCGTGTCGTCGTCTTCGCCAAGGGCGAGAAGGCCAAGGAGGCGAGCGAGGCGGGTGCCGATCACGTCGGAGCGGAGGAGCTCGCCAAGAAAATTCAGGACGAGCAGTGGCTCGAGTTCGACACCGCCATCGCCACCCCGGACATGATGGGGGCCGTCGGTCGTCTGGGGAAGATCCTCGGCCCGCGTGGCCTCATGCCGAACCCGAAGGTGGGAACCGTGACCTTCGAGGTGGGCAAGGCGGTGCGGGAGGTCAAGGCCGGCAAGGTGGAATTCCGGGTCGAGAAGGCCGGTATCGTGCACGTGCCGATCGGCAAGCGGAGCTTCGGTGCCGAGAAGCTGCTCGCCAATGCGCAGGCGTTGCTCACGAGCCTGCTGCGCGCGAAGCCTGCTGCATCCAAGGGCAACTACGTGCAGAGCATCGCGGTCGCCACGACCATGGGGCCCTCCGTGCGGATCGACCCCGCGACGGCGCGCGCCGCCTGATGGCGAGCTTCCCACGCGCCGCGGGAGAGAGTGAATGAAACGCGCCGAGAAGATCGATAGCGTGCAGGAGCTGAGTGGTGACCTCGGCCGCGCCACGGTTGCCGTGCTGGCCGAGTATCGCGGACTGACGGCCGGGCAGATGAACCGCCTGCGAAGGGCGATCCGCGAAGCCGACGGGCGCTGCCGTGTCGCCAAGAACACGCTCGCCAAGCGTGCGGTCTCGGCCTCATCCTCGCGCTACGAGCGGCTGGGTCCTTTGTTCCAGGGACCGCTCGCGCTCCTCATCGGCTTCCACGATCCGGTCGCCATGGCGAAGGTGGTCGTGAAGCTTGCCGAGGAGCTGCCCAAGCTCGAGATCAAAGGCGCGGTCCTCGATGGACAGGTGCTGCCCGCGGCCGAGGTGGCAGCACCGGCGGCGGGGAAGGGGCACGCTGCCATTACGGGGATTGGGTTCCGGCCGCAGGCCGGTGGCGAAGTGATCGTGCGCAGTGACCGGCCGCTCCGGTACGGAGTCTCCTCGATGGACCGAGCCGTGCTCCTCCATCTCCCGGATGCCGCCATCCCGGTGGCCAACAACCGCAGGCCGCTGGACACCCGATTCTTCGGCGGGACCGTCCAGCGCGTCGTCCCGCAGCAAGTCCCGGGCGGGACCGAAGTTCGCATCGAGCTGCGCGAGCCGGCCGAGGTCCACCTGAACCAAAGCGGCTCGCTCCTGACCCTCTCGTTCACTCCCGGAAGCTGAAGCGCCCGTGGCCCGCAAGGGGCCGCCTGATCGACGATGAGGAGATGCGCCGCCATCGCCGCCGCCGTGCTCTGCGCGGCAAGCTGGCCTGCTCGCCCGCAGGGTAGAAGCGCCGGCCCCGGAGCGGAGCCGGAGGCGGAGCTGACCGCCGACCGCATAGTCTACGACTGGCAGGAGAGAAAGCTGCTGCTCGAGGGCCACGTGGTCGCCACCCGCGGTCCGGCCATCCTGCGCGCGGCGCGCGGGTCGCTCGATCGCCAGACCGGCATCCTCCGCCTGGAAGGCGGCGTCCTGGCGGTGCAGGGCCGGCAGGTGCTGGTGGCGGATGCCGCGGTGGCGGACCTCAACTCGCGCTCGGTCGACTTGAAGGACGCGACGCTCTTCCTCAAGGACCACACCGCGCCCCCGCCGCAGCTCCTCACCGACGGCAAGGCGGCGCGGGCGGCGGGAAAGAACGCGCTGGTCCTCACCGGCAAGCGCATCCGCCGGCTGCCGTCGGGCGCCCTGCTGGCCGAGGACGTCACCATGACCCCCTGCGACTGCGCCGGCGAGCCCGACTTCGAGCTCGCCTCGCCGCAGGTGCAGATCGAGGAGGATCGGGCGCGGCTGAGCAGGCCCCGCCTGGACATCCTGGGCGCTTCCCTGCCGCTCCTGGTGCCGGTCTCACTGCCGCTGACCGAGCGCCAGTCCGGCCTGCTCTTCCCGCCCTTGCAATACTCCGCGCTCACCACCGGATTCGGGACCGAAGTACCGCTCTTCCTGACGCTGGGCCGCAGCTACGACCTGACGCTCGCCCCCGGGCTCTTCACCGGCAGCGGCGGCGGGGGCGCGGCGTTCGGCACCCGTTCCGTGGCCGGCCCGCGGCTAGGCCTGCAGTTCCGCTATGCGCCGGCGGAGGGAACCGCCGGGCAGCTCGACGTCGATCTGGTGCGCGACTTGAAGGCGCACAACTCGCCTGGCGGCGCGTTCGCGCCGCTCAATTACACGATCGGCGGCGTGACGTTCCCCGGCGAGTCGATCGCCTCGCCCGGCCGCGGTTACGACAGCATCCGAGGCGTCTTGCGCTTCCGCCACCGGACCGAGTCACCGGGGCTGCTCGCGGCCGCCCAGGGGAGCCTGGCGACCGACAACATGTACATTCCGGACACGGAGTTCCGCGAGCTCGATCGGTTCCTCGATGCGTTGCGGACCGACGCGGGCGTGGTCGGGACCAGGGGATCCGCGGCCGCAGGCCTCGACGCGACCCTCCTCTTCGACGTGCGGGCCGTCGACGCCGCCGCACCCGACCGGCGGCTGTTCGGACCGGAGCGCCGGGCGACCTTCCAGCGACTGCCGAGCGCGTTCGCCCAGGCGGCTCCCTCGCGCGTGGGACCGTTCGCGTTCTCGGCCGAGCTGAGCGCGACCCGGTTCGCGCCGTTCACCGCGCTCGACCCCCGCGAGCGCGCCACCGGATTCGGGCCGACGGACCTCGGCGCCGTGAACGCCGGGGCGCCCGCCGTACCGGTCACCGATCCCCTCGGGCTCGGACGCGCGCGCGCCGTCCGGTTCGACGCCGCGCCGCGTTTCTCCCTCGCGGTGCCCGGCCTTCCCGTCCTGCTCGCCGCCGATCTCGGCGCCCGGGGCGACGCCTGGCTGTTCGACGGCGATTCGGGGCGCAACCGACAAAGGCTCTACGGCATCGCTTCCGTCCGGGCGGAGCTGTCCCTGCAGCGCCGGCTGGGGTCCCTGCTGCATACGATCGAGCCCGGCATCGAGCTGCGCGGCATCACCCCAGCGCTAAGCTCCGGAGGTCCCCCGATCGGCGATCCTTTCGACGCGGGTGGAGTCGCGTTCAGGTCGGATGCCGGCGCCGCCCAGCAGGGCGTGGCTCCGGGACTGGCAGCCAGGCCGGGAGTGATCGCCATCACCGGTGTGCCCGCCGCGCGGCGGCCGTACGACGAGGTGGACGGGGCCGCGCCGGAACAGGGCGAGGCGTTGACGACCTTCCACGTCGCCCAGGCGCTGTGGGTTGGCCGCGGCCCGGGCCGGGCGCCGGCGCGGCTGGTCTCCCTGGATCTGCGCCAGGACGTAGTCCTGCGTGCCGGCCCGTACGGAGCCCGGATCGGCGAAAGCGGCGTTGGGATGGGGTTCGCTTGGGGCCCGGCGACGCTCAGCGCGTCGGCGCAGTACGACTGGGGGTTGCGCGCATTGACGCTCTTCGTCGGCTCGGCTGGGCTGCGGGACGCGCGCGGCGACGAGCTGCACGCCGGCTATTCCTTGCAGCGCGGCGCGGCATCGGAGCGCATCCGCGCCGGCATCGACGAGCTGTTCGCCGCCGCGCGCATCGCGTCCGACCCGGGCAGCCTGTTCGGTTCGGCCGGGTTCGGTGGCTCGGCCGCGCTCCCGCTGCAAAGACAGCCGCTGCGGGTCTCCTACGACGCTTCCCATCTCCTTTCGGCGGGACCGCTGCCGCAGGACACGGCCGACTGGTCGCACCGCCTGGCGCTCACTTACGAGACGCCCTGCCGCTGCGCCGGGATCCAGCTTTACGCCACCTTTCCTTTCCGCGCCGGCAAGCTCCTCAAGGGACCTTCCATCGGCATCCTCCTGGACTTGAAATCCCTGGGATCGTTCGGGCTATCGCCGACTTGAAAAGGAAGGTTGCGTTTGCGACATTTTGCGCGCGCGGATCGGTCGCGTGCACGTGGAATTGTGCTCGCGTTTCACTCGGCGTGTCTGGCACTGTGGGTGCAGGTTTCGTACGAAGCGCGCACCAACTGGGAGAGCGGCGGGGAGGGCCTGCGGAAGGCAATGGCTCAAGCAAGCGTGGTGAAGGAAGTCGGCCGCAAGATCCGCCAGCTCCGGCTCGCGCGCGTCGGTCCGAAGCTCACCCAGGAGGAGCTGAGCGAGCGCGCGCGCATCAGCGTCTCGTTCCTCTCGATGATCGAGCGGGGCGAGCGGTCGCCGCACCTGGAGACCCTCTCCAAGATCGCGGGCGCGCTGGAGGTGCCGCTCGCCACGCTGTTCGACGACCAGGGCAGCGACGGCGTGGACCCGATGTACCGCCCGCTCATCGAGGCCTGCCGCAGGTACAACCTGGGGAAGCGCGACGTCGACCGGCTGGTCTCGGTAGTCCGGACCATGTTCGCCTGAGGCGATGCGCCTTGACGGGCTGTCGGGCGACCGGCACGGTGGCACCGTGGCCGGGTTCCTGGAGGAGCAGCGCGGCGCCGCCCGCTTCTTGACGCTGCACCGCCCGGCGCAGCGCAACGCGCTCACGCCCGAGGTGGTCGCTGCGCTCCGGCAGGCGCTCGCGCGCGCGGATGCCGATCCGGCGGCGCGCGTGGTGTGCCTGACCGGCTCCGGCGAGCAGGCCTTCTGCGCCGGCGCCGACCTGGGCCGGCTCGAGGAGTCCGGCGGAGCGCCCGCGGCGCACGAAGCGGGTCGCGGCTACGCGGCGCTGCTCCTGGATCTCGCGCGGCTGGGCAAACCGGTCGTCGCCTGCGTCAACGGATCGGCGTTCGGCGGGGGGCTCGGACTGGTCGCCGCGTGCGACCTCGCCGTGGCGGCGGACGATGCGCGGTTCGGCACACCCGAGATCGACCTGGGATTGTTCCCGTACATGGCGCTCGCTCCCCTGCAGCGGGTGGTCGGGAGGCGCGCCGCGCTGGAGCTGGCGCTCACCGGGCGGCGCATCGACGCCGCGGAAGCCGTGCGCATCGGGCTGCTCAACGCGGCGGTCCCGCGCGGGCAGCTGGCCGGGCGGATCGAAGCGATCTGCGGCGCCCTTTCCGGCAAGAGCCCGGCCGTGCTGCGGCAGGGGCGGCGCGCTTTCTACGCCACCCAGGATCTCCCTTACGAGCAGCAGCTCGAAGCGCTCGCCGCGCAGCTCAGCCTCAACACGCTCCTCGAGGACGCGGCCGAAGGAGTCTCCGCGTTCCTCGCCAAGCGCGCTCCGGAGTGGAAAGGGAGGTAGCCGTGCAGGACAAGGTGATCGTCACCTGCGCGCTGACCGGGGTCCTCGCCACGCGCGAGCAGTGCCCCTGGGTACCGTACACGCCGGCCGAGATCGCCGAGGAGGCCCGCCGCGCGTACGAGGCGGGCGCCGCGGTGGTGCACATCCACGCGCGCACCGACCAGGGAGCGCCGACCTACGAGGCGGCCGTGTTCGCCGCCATCCGCCGCGAGATCGAGGCCCGGTGCCCGGTGATCCTCAACTTCTCCACGGGAGGGATAGGCTCCATGGAGGGGCGGGTCGCCCACATCCGCGAAGTGAAGCCGGCGCTGGGCGCCCTCAACATGGGCTCGATGAACTACGCCAAGTACTCGGCGCGCCGGAAGGAGTTCGTCTTCGATTTCGTGTTCGAGAACACCTTCAAGGACATCGCGTACCTGCTGCGAGTGATGAAAGATGCGGGGGTCAAGCCAGAGCTGGAGTGCTTCGACGTCGGGCACACGAACAGCATCTGGCCGCTGATCGATCAGGGCCTCTTGAACCGCCCGCTGCAGTTCAGCTTCATCATGGGCGTCCTGGGCGGGATCCGCGCCACGGCCGAGAACCTCGCCGTCCAGGCCCGCGAGGCGCCGTCCGATTCCACCTGGGAGGTGGTCGGCATCTCGCACGAGCAGTGGCGGATGGTCTCTGCCGCCCTCTCGCTGGGCGGCAACGTGCGGGTCGGGCTGGAGGACAACTTCTACCTGGACGCCCAGGGGACCCAGATGGCCCGGTCGAACGGCGAGCTGGTCGAAAAGGCCGTCCGCATGGCGCGCGACATGGGTCGCGAGCCCGCTACCGTCGCCGAGGCTCGAGCACTCTTGTCCTTGGAGGCGCCTTGATCGTTGCGCTGGCGGTCGTCCTCGACCTGGTCCTCTCCGGCGGGCGCGTGGTCGACGGCACCGGCGCTCCCTGGTTCCGCGCCGACGTCGGCATCCGCGGCGACCGCATCGTCGCGGTGGGCGACTTGTCGCGTACCGGCGCGCGCCGGCGCATCGAGCTGCGCGACCGCATGGTGGCGCCGGGCTTCATCGACATGCTCGGCCAGTCGGAGCGCTTCCTCCTCGCCGACGACCGCGTCGAGTCGAAGATCCGCCAGGGCATCACCACCGAGATCACCGGGGAGGGAGAGTCGATCGCGCCGACCGCTCCGCGGCTGCTCGTCGAGGCGAAGCCGTTCGACGATCGGTACGGCATCCGGGTCGACTGGAGCGATCTGAACGGCTACTTCCAGAGGTTCCGCGCGACGGTGAACCTGGGAACGTTCTTCGGTGCGGCGACGTCGCGCGCGCTGGTCCTCGGATACGGCGACGTCGAGCCGAACCCCGCGCAGCTCCAGATGATGCAGAGGCTCGTGCGCGAGGCGATCGAGCAGGGCGCGCTGGGCTTGTCGACCGCGCTGATCTACCCGCCCGGCTCGTTCGCCCGGACGCCCGAGCTGATCGAGCTGGCGAAAGTAGCGGCGCGCCACGGGGGGATCTACGCCTCGCACGTTCGCGGCGAGGCGGGGACGCTGTTCGCCGCGCTCGACGAGGCCATCGCCATCGGCCGCGAGGCGCGCATCCCGGTCGAGGTGTGGCACTTGAAGGTGGCGGGCCGGGACTCGTGGGGCCGCATGAAGGAGGTCGTGGCGCGCATCGAAGCGGCGCGCGCGTCCGGCGTGGACATCTCCGCGAACATGTACCCTTACGCTGCCGCGCGAAACGGCCTCGATGCCAACGTGCCGGAGTGGGCGCACGAAGGGGGCACCGCCGCGATGATCGCCCGGTTCCACGATCCCGTGGCGCGTGCACGCATCCAGCAGGAGCTGTGGCGCGGCGGCCTGGGAGCGGAAACGCCCGACGGCATCCAGGTCGCCGCGGTGGTGAACCCGGCGCTGGAGAAGTACGTGGGCCAGCGGCTCGACGCCATCGCGCAGTCGATGGGCAAGTCGCCGGAGGACGCGCTGCTCGAGCTGGTCGAGGCCGACCGCGCGCAGACCGAGGTGGTGCGGTTCGTGATGAGCGAGGAGGACGTCCAACTCGGCTTGCGGCAGCCGTGGGTCTCCCTGGGCACCGACGACCCGGGGCAATCCATCGACGGGCCCTTCGCGAAGCGGCGGGGCCACCCGCGCGGCTTCGGCTCGGCGCCGCGCCTTCTGGGCCACTACGCGCGCGACCTCGGGCTGTTCTCGGTGGAGGAGGCGGTCCGCAAGATGACCTCGCTGCCCGCGAGGCGGATGCGCCTGCTCGACCGCGGCGTCCTGCGGCCGGGGATGGCGGCCGACCTGGTCGTCTTCGACCCCGCCAAGGTGATCGACCGCGCCACGTACGCCGAGCCGTCCCGGTACCCCGAGGGAATCGACGTGGTCATCGTGAACGGGAAAGTCGTCCTCGACGAGGGCAAGCTCACCGCGGAGAGACCGGGCAGGCCGCTGCGGAGGTAGGCTTGACACAATGCGGCGCGGCACCTACTTCACCGCGTTGCAACCTGGAGGACGCCGTGAAGAAGATCCGCCTGCTCACGCCGGGGCCTACGCCCGTTCCCGAGCGCATCTCGCTGCGCATGGCGCAGCCGATCGTCCACCACCGCTCGCCCGAGTTCGAGCAGGTCTTCGCGCGCTGCCGGGAGAGTCTGTCCTGGCTGTTCCAGACCAAGCAGGACGTGGTGCAGTTCGCCGCCAGCGGCACCGGAGCGATGGAGGCCTCGCTGGTCAACTTCCTGCGGCGCGGCGACGAGGCGATCGTGGTCGACGCCGGCAAGTTCGGCGAGCGCTGGGGCAAGCTGGCGAAGAGCTACGGCGTCAACCCGGTCACCCTCAAGGTGGAATGGGGCAGCGCCGTCGACCCGGGTGCCGTGGAAGCCGCGCTCAAGGAGCACCCCAACGCGAAGGCCGTGTTCGTGCAAGCCAACGAGTCCTCCACCGGCGTCGCGCACCCGGTCGAGAAGCTCGCCCGGATCACCAAGAACCATCCGGCCATCCTGGTGGTGGACGCGATCAGCGCGCTGGGCGCGTTCGACCTGCCCTTCGACGCCTGGGGCATCGACGTGATGGTCTCCGGCTCGCAGAAGGCGCTCGGGCTCCCTCCCGGCCTCGCCTTCCTGGCCGCCAGCGAGAAGGCCTGGAAGCTGAACGAGTCGGCCGACCTGCCGCGCTTCTACTTCGACCTGAAGCGCGAGCGCGACAACCAGCGGAAGAACCAGACCGCCTGGACGCCGGCCATCTCGCTGGTCGAGGGGCTGGACGAGTCGCTGCAGATGTTCCGCGAGGAGGGGCTGCAGGCGTGCTTCGCGCGCCACGAGCGGCTCGCGCGCGGCGCCCGCGCCGGGATGCAGGCGCTGGGGCTCAAGCTGTACTCGAAGGCGCCCAGCGCCGCGATGACCACGGTGCTTTCGCCCGAGGGCACCGACTCGGAGAAGCTCGTCAAGCACCTCTTCAAGCAGTACGGGATCAAGCTCGTCGGCGGGCAGGACGCGGCCAAGGGAAGGATCTTCCGCATCGCCCACCTGGGCTACTTCGACGACTTCGACGTGCTGGTGGTGGTCGGCGCGGTGGAGCGGGGCCTCAAGGACCTGGGCGCCAAGGTGGAGCTCGGGAAGGGTCTCGCCGCTGCCCAGGCCGCCATGGCCGAGGCGGGAGCGGCCGGTGGGCCCGAGCTGCGGGGGTAGGGCGGTCATGCGCATCCTGATCAGCGACGAGCTCTCCCCCGAGGCCAAGGCGATCCTGGAGCGCATCCCCGGCTCGCAGGTCGACGTGCGCGTCGGCCTGAAGCCGCAGGAGCTGCGCGAGATCATCGGCGGTTACGAGGCGCTCGCCGTCCGCAGCGCCACCAAGGTGACCAAGGAAGTCCTCGATGCGGCGCAGAAGCTCCGGGTGATCGGCCGGGCGGGGACCGGCGTGGACAACATCGACTTGAACGCCGCCTCGCGCCGCGGCGTGGTGGTGATGAATGCGCCGGGCGGCAACAGCGTCTCGGTCGCCGAGCACACTGTCGCGCTGCTCCTCGCGCTGGCCCGGCAGATCGCCGACGCCTCGCAGAGCACGCGCGGCGGCAAGTGGGAGAAGAAGAAGTTCGCTGCCGGCCGCGAGCTGATGGGCAAGACCCTCGGGGTGATCGGCACCGGGAACATCGGCGCGCTGGTGGTGAAGCGCGCCCAGGCCTTCGGGATGAAGGTGCTGGGCTACGACCCCTTCCTCGGCGCGGAGGCGGCGCAGAAGCTGGGCATCGAGCTGGTGGACCTCGCGGAGATCTGGAAGCGCTCCGACGCCGTCACGCTGCACGTTCCGCTCACCGAGCAGACGAAGAACATGGTCTCCGCCCCGCAGCTCGCGCAGATGAAGCCGGGCGCGCTGGTCGTCAACTGTGCCCGCGGAGGCCTCGTCGACGAGAAGGCGCTCGCCGACGCGCTCAAGTCGGGAAAGCTGGGCGGCGCGGCGCTGGACGTCTTCGAGCAGGAGCCGCCCGCGGCGGACCACCCGCTCTTCTCCTGCCCGAACTTCATCGGCACCCCGCACCTGGGCGGGTCGACCGAAGACGCGCAGCAGAACGTGGCCACCATCGTGTGCGAGGCGATGGTCGACTACCTGACCACCGGCACCGTCCGCAACGCGGTGAACGTGCCGAGCGTGTCGGGCGAGGTGCTCGAGCGGCTGGGGCCCTTCCTGCGCCTGTGCGAGAAGATGGGCGCGCTGAGCGGCCAGCTCGCTCTGGAAGGCCAGACGTCGACGGCTCCGGAGCAGATCGAGATCGCCTACGCCGGCGAGGTGGCCGAGCAGCCCACCGCGCCGCTCACCGCGGCGGTGCTCAAAGGAGTCCTGGGCACCTTCCTGGCCGAGCCCGTCAACGAGGTGAGCGCGCCCGCGCTGGCCAAGGAGCGGGGCCTCTCGGTGACCCAGTCGAAGAGCAACGAGACGCCGGACTTCGCCAGCCTGGTCACGGTGAGGCTGCGCGCAAAGCCGGGCATCACCGAGGTGGCGGGCACCATCATCGGCAAGCGCGAGCCGCGGATCGTCCGGGTGAACGAGTTCGAGGTGGAGGCCGCTCCGCAGGGGACCTTGCTGGTGATGGTGAACCAGGACAAGCCCGGCGTGATCGGCAACGTGGGCCGCACCCTGGGCGAGGCGCAGGTGAACATCGCCCAGTTCGCGCTCGCCCGGGTGGCCGAGACGGGGCGGGCTCTGGCGCTCGTCAACGTCGACGGAACGGCCAGCCCCGAGACCTTGGAGAAGCTGCGCAAGCTGCCCCACGTGCTCGAGGTGCGGCAAGTCGTCCTCTGACGGCGCGCCCGGGCGTGACCCGTGGTACTCAAGAACGCATGTCGAACGTGGTGATCGTCGGCGCCCAGTGGGGTGACGAGGGGAAGGGGAAGATCGTCGACCTCTTCACCTCGTGGGCCGACGTCGTGGTGCGCTACCAGGGCGGGGCGAACGCCGGCCACACGCTGGTGGTGGGCGGGGTGAAGACGGTGCTGCACCTGGTTCCGAGCGGCGTCCTCCACGCCGGG
>Ga0137415_10007507_pt1 | contig 10799 bp, 7 predicted proteins | sample CZODoug3_1_1_16f_FD_183082 | JGI IMG/M metagenome (GOLD analysis project Ga0137415, IMG submission 183082) | Vadose zone soil fungal communities from Angelo Coast Range Reserve, California, USA - CZODoug3_1_1_16fungal (Hybrid Assembly) | ecosystem: Environmental > Terrestrial > Soil > Vadose...
GTTGACGGTGTCGGCCGCGATCAGCTCGTCGACATAGAGGACATCGCTGTAGTGTTTGTTCTTCGTGCCGGTGCTCGCCCACAAGAGCCGCTGGACGCGCGCGCCCTTGGCCTGCAGCTTGTTCCAGCGCGCGCCCGCGAACAGACGCTTGTAGCGCTGATAGGCGAGCTTGGCGTTGGCGATCGCGACCTTGCCGCGCAAAGCGGAAAGCTCCGCGCGCAGGCCGGCGTCGTCGGTCTTGGCGAGGCGCTCCTCGATGAGCTTGTCGACCGCCACGTCGATGCGGCTCACGAAGAAGCTCGCCACGCTCGCGATCCTGCCCGGGTCCCCGCCCCGCGCGACCAGGTCCTCGAGGCCGGCGAGGTAGGCCTCGACCACCTGCTCATAACTTTGCTGCGAGAAGAGGAGCGTAATATTGACGTTGATGCCCTCGCCGATGAGCCGGCGGATCGCCGGCAGGCCCGGGCCGGTCGCCGGGACCTTGATCATGAGGTTGTGGCGCCCGACCGCCTGCCAGAGCCGTTTTGCCTCGGCGACCGTTCCCTCGGTGCTCATCGCCAGATAGGGGGACACTTCCAGGCTGACATACCCATCGGCGCCCTTCGTGGCCTCGAAGACCGGCCGCAGCACATCCGCCGCGCTCTGAATGTCGGCGATCGCGAGGCGCTCATAGAGCGTCATGACATCGACGTCGCCCTCGGCTTCGATCTCCTTGAGCGAGGCATCGTAATCGGCGCTGCCGGCGATCGCCTTCTCGAAGATCGAGGGATTGGAGGTCACGCCGGTGAGCCCGTCGCGCTCGACGAGCTTCTTGAGGCCGCCTTCGGCGATGAAGCGCCGCGCCAGGAAATCGAGCCACGGGGCCTGTCCGTAGTCATGCAGGGAGGCGAGCGGATTGGCGGCGGCTTTTCCCCGAGCTTTGGGATTCGTGTTCGCTTGTGGATTCATTGGGGCCCTCCTTGGAACCTGTCCGATCTTTCGCCGCGGCGAGCACATCGCGGGGCCGTGAATCCGAGCTTGGCGATGCCTTCTTGCTTGAGCGCCTCATAGGCGTCAACACGGAGTCGGAACTAAGACACATCTCACTCGGAGAACAGAGCCGCCCACCACGCTAAGATGGAAGCTGAACGCCGAAATGGAAGTCGAGCGCGGAGAAAAGCGTCGTGGACGCGCGCGGCGCCCCGGTACTCCACTGCCCCTTTTGTGCCCGGCCCTTCAGCGGCTTACAAGCCCTGCTCCTATGGAAACGCGCGGGGGGATATATGGTTGCGGCCGGATCGGCGGAGCCGTTCGAGCGTCTGGCCGTCACGCGATATTTCGGCGTCGCAATGCCCCAGGCATGGGTGGAGACGGGCGCGGCCGCCCTTATGCTAGGTTGGCGCCATGACCGCCGCCGACCTGACCCGCGCCAAGCCGGCCGAGCTCTTCGGCCACCCGCGCGCGCTCTCCTACCTGTTCGCGACCGAGATGTGGGAGCGCTTCTCCTATTACGGCATGCGCGCGCTGCTCGTGCTCTACATGGTGAAGTACCTGTTCGGGCCCGAGCATGCCGGCACCGTGATCGGGCTCGCGGCGCTCAAACGCGCGCTCGAGATCCCCTTCGGGCCGCTCGACATCCAGCCGCTCGCCTCGCAGATCTACGGCCTCTATACCGGGCTCGTCTATCTGACGCCGATATTCGGCGGGCTTCTGGCCGACCGCGTGCTCGGTCACCGCCGCACCGTCGTGATCGGCGCGAGCCTGATGGCGCTCGGCCATTTCATGATGGCCTTCGAGTCGCTGTTCTTGTTCGCGCTGCTGACGCTGATCCTCGGCAACGGCGCGTTCAAGCCCAACATGTCGGCCCAGGTCGGCGTCCTCTATGGGCCGGGCGACCCGCGGCGCGACCGCGCCTATTCGATCTTCTACGTCGGCATCAATCTCGGCGCCTTTCTGGCCCCGCTCGTCTGCGGCACGCTCGGCGAGGCGGCGGGCTGGCATTATGGCTTCGCGGCAGCCGGGGTCGGCATGCTGATCGGGCTTGCGATCTATCTGCTGGCGGCGCCGTTGCTGCCGGCCGACCGCCCGACGCCCGCGGCCGCGCGCACGCCGCTCACGCGCGAGGACCGGCGGGCGCTCGCCGCCCTGCTGGCGTTGTTCCTGCCGGTGACCTTCTTCTGGGCGACCTACGAGCAGCAGGGCAACACCCTCGCGCTGTGGGCCGACACGCAGACCGACCGGACCATCGACCTTCTGTTCTGGTCGGGCGAAATTCCGACCACCTGGTTCCAGGCCTTCAACCCGTTCATGATCTTCTGCTTCACGCCGCTCGTGGTGTCGCTGTGGGGCTGGCAGGCGCGGCGCCGCACCGAGCCCTCGACCCTCACCAAGATGGCGCTCGGCTGCTTCGGCGTGACGGCGTCGAACCTGCTCATGGCGCTGGCCGCCTTTTACGCCGGCGGCGGCAAGGCGAGCTGGCTGTGGATGTTCGGCTATTTCGTCATCATCACGATCGGCGAGCTCTATATCTCGCCGATCGGCCTCTCGCTGGTGTCGAAACTCGCGCCTGCCAAGATCCTCTCGATGATGATGGGCGTGTGGCTGGCGACCAGCTTCACCGGCAATTTCATCGCCGGCTATCTCGGCAGCTTCTGGAGCCAGATGGACAAGGCGCATTTCTTCCTGATGATCGCGGCGATTGCCGGCCTCGCCGGGGCGGCGATCGCCGCGTTCAACCGGCCGCTGCGCGCGATCTTGCGGGAATGACGAAGCCGCCCGAGACCCCTGGCGGCGCGTCACGCCCTGCCTTATGGTCACCCCAAAGACAGGGACTCGCGGCCATTCTTGGCAGCGAACCATCCCCCACAAGAATTCGTTGGACCTCTAGGGAGAAACTGATGCGCAAGACCACGATCACGCTGCTGGCGACCACCGCGCTCGTCTGCTTGGTGTCGGCCGGCCCCTCCTCCGCCCAATCCGCGCTCACCGGCACCGTCGCCTCGAGCGAGGAAGGGCCGATGGAAGGCGTGCTTGTGACCGCCAGGAAGGACGGCTCCACCATCGCGATCACCGTCGCCACCGACGCCCAGGGCCGTTACAGCTTCCCGGCCGCCAAGCTCGACCCCGGCCACTACACGCTGCGCATCCGTGCGGTCGGCTACGACCTCGACGGCAAGCCCGGCGCGGACATCGCCGCCGGCAGCGCCGCGACGGCCGACCTCAAGCTCAAGCGGACGCGCAACATCTCGGCCCAGCTCACCAATGCGGAATGGCTCGAAAGCGTGCCCGGCACGCCGGTGCAGAAAGACGCGCTGTTCAACTGCGTGAGCTGTCACACGGTCGAGCGTATCGTCAAATCGACCCATGACGCTGCCGAATTCGTACAGACCATGGCGCGCATGGGCACTTACGCCAATCAGAGCGTGCCGACGCGCCCGCAGAAGCGGATGGCGGAGCGGCTCCTGGAGGAGCGCGGCGAGGAGCGTGCGGCGCTGTTCCAGAAACGCGCCGAGTGGCTCGCCAGCATCAATCTCAGCGAGGGTTCGACCTGGGAATATCCGCTCAAGACCCTGCCGCGCCCGAAGGGCCGCGCCACCCAGGTCATCATCACCGAATACGACCTGCCGCGGCCGCTGATCGAGCCGCATGACGTCGTGCTCGATAAGGACGGCAACGCCTGGTACTCGAATTTCGGCGAGCAGAATATCGGCAAGCTCGACCCCAAGACCGGCAAGGTCACCGAATATCCCCTGCCCGAGCTCAAGAAAGGCTGGCCGCAGGGCAGCCTCGGCCTGCGCGCCGACAAGGACGGCGACCTCTGGTTCGGCATGATGTACCAGGGCGCGATCGGCCGCTTCAATCCCAAGACCGAGAAGCTCACCACCTATCCGCTGCCGCCCGAGATGAACAAGGACATGGCGCAGGTCAACATGGTGCGCGCCGAGTCGGCCGCGGTCGACGGCAAGGTGTGGTCGCAGAACAACGGCTTTGCCGCCGTCCACCGGCTCGATCCCGCCACCGGCAACATCGAGACGATCGCACCGTTCAAGGAGTCCAAGGCGGGCGAGACCCACAACATCTACGACATCGTTCCGGACTCGCAGAACAACGTCTATTTCACCGACTTCGCGCAGCAACATGTCGGACGGGTCGACGCCAAGACCCAGAAGGTCACGCTGTTCGAGATCCCGACCAAGAAGTCGGCGCCGCGCCGCGGCATGATGGATGCGCAGGACCGCATGTGGTTCGGCGAATACCGCGGCAACAAGATCGCCATGTTCGACACCAAGACCGAGAAGTTCACCGAGTGGCAGATGCCGATGCCGTGGGCGGCGCCCTACGACGTGACGATCGACAAGAATGGCGAGGTCTGGACCGGCTCGATGATGAACGACCGCGTCACGCGGCTCGATCCCAAGAGCAACACCTTCGTGGATTATCTGCTCCCGCGCGGGACCAATATCCGCCGCGTCTTCGTCGACAACACGACCACGCCGGTCACCTTCTGGGTCGGCAGCAATCACGGCGCCTCGATCATCAAGCTCGAGCCGCTGGATTGAGCGCCAGCGCGGGGCACGGCCTTTCGGGCCGCGCACTCGGTCAGTTCGACCGCAGGCGCTGGAGGTTCGCGGTCGCCCAGCGGTTGCCGGGATCGACGGATGCGGCGCGCTCGTAGTCGTCGAGCGCGAGATTGATGTGCCCGTCCCGCTCGCGGGCGTAGCCGCGCCACAGCAGCACCATGACGGCGCGTGGATCATATTCGAGCGCCTTGTCGAAATCCGCGATCGCGCTCGGGTAATCGGCGAGCTTGAGCGCCGCAAAGCCGCGTCCGAGCGTGGCGAAATAGCTGTCGATCGCACGCGGGAGCCTGATCTTGAGGGCTTGGTCGTAATCAGCTCGCGCGAGACGCGGCTGATCGAGACGAATGTAAGCCTCGGCGCGCGCCAGATAGAAGGTCGCGTCGCGCGGGTTGAGCTTGATCGCCTCGCCGTAGAGGTCGACCGCCACGGCATAGTTGCTCTGCAGGGCCTGGGCGCGGCCGGCGCCGAAGCGATAGCGCGGGTTGGCCGCGTCGAGCTGCATGCCGGTGTTGAAATCCTCGAACGCCTCGGCAAAGCGGCCGAGTCGGATGTAAAAATAGCCTCGGTCGCCATACAGCGCGGCGGCGGGCGGTTCGAGTTTGATCGCCGCGGCCCAGCTCTCCTCGGCCTTGGCGAACTCCTTCGTCTCTTCGTAGACTGCGGCGCGCCGCGCCAAGGCCAGCCGCCTCTCGGCGACACTCGCGCTCGGGTCGATCTCGAGGGAACGGCCGTCGACCAGCGCGCTGCCGAAGACGCTCTTCAATTCGTTCTTCTGCGCCTCGGAAGCCGCGCCGGACACGGGTTCGGGCAATCTGGATTGCGCGCGGACCGGCGGCGCCAGCATGACGATGCCGGCGAAAACCGCTCCCAGACACGCACCGACTCCAACCCGCGCCATCGCGATTCCAATCCCGCGCCGCCATCGAGACCACCATTCCTAACGGTCGAATATGATGATTTCGCTGCCGGCGCCTGTACAAATCGCCGACGAAATGCCGGCGATTTCTTCGCGCCGATTCACGTCTTGCGAACCACGGCCGTATCCGGCCCTAATCCATTGGAAGGCCAGCATAATTTTCCGCGAGCGCGGTCGCCGCCGCGGCCGAGGCCGCCACATAGCCGAGCTCGGCCAGCTGGCGGCGCTGATCGAACGGCACCTCGTCGGGGAAGCGGTGGAAGATCTGGGTCATCCACCAGGAGAAGCGCTGCGCCTTCCAGACGCGCGCCAGACAGGTCTTCGAGTAGCTGTCGAGCAGATCGGTCCGGTTCGACCGGTAAAAGGCGGCGAGTGCGCGCGACAGCACGACCACGTCGGCGATCGCCAGGTTCATGCCCTTGGCGCCGGTCGGCGGCACGATATGGGCGGAGTCCCCGGCCAGGAACAGGCGCCCCGCCTGCATCGGCTCGACCACGAAACTGCGCATCGGGGTGATGCCCTTCTGCAGCAGGCGGCCCTCGGCGAGCGCGCGCACGCCGGCCATGCGGGTGTGCAGCTCGTCCCAGATGCGGGCGTCCGGCCAGTTGCCGATGTCCTCGTCGGGCGCGCATTGCAGGTAAAGGCGCGCGAGCGTCGGCGAGCGCATGGTGAAGAGCGCAAAGCCGCGATCGTGATAGGTGTAGATCAGCTCGTCGGCGGGCGGCGGCGATTCCGACAAGATGCCGATCCAGCCGAACGGATAGTCGCGTTCGAAGGTCTGCAGGAGGCCGGCGGGAAAGCTGGGCCGGCAGATGCCGTGAAAGCCGTCGCAACCGCCGATGAAGTCGCAATCGAGCACCTGCGTCTCTCCGCCGTGGCGGAAACGGATTTTCGGCGCGCCGTGCTCGAAGTCGTGAATGCTGACGTCATCGACCTCGAAGAGGATCTGCACCCCTTCGGCCAGCAGGCCCGCGACCAGATCCTTGACGACCTCCTGCTGGCCGTAAATCGTCACGCCCTTGCCGATCAGCTTGCGGAAATCGAGGTGGTGAAGGCTGCCGTCGAAATTGAGATAGATGCCGTCGTGAAACATCCCCTCGCGCCGCATGCGCTCGGCCATGCCGAGCTCGGTCAGGAGATCGGCGACCCATTGCTCCAGCAGCCCGGCGCGGATCCGATGCTCGATGTAAAGGCGGCTGCGGGCCTCGAGCACGATGGCATCGATTCCCGCGCGGCGCAGCAGCAGCGCCAGCATGAGCCCGGCCGGACCCGCGCCGACGATCCCGACTTGCGTGCGCATCGCTCCGCTCCGTTTTTTGTTATGTGGCGGCCCACTAGGCCTCTTGCCGGCGACCCCCGAAAGGGACGTTAACCGGAAAGACTTGAACGTTTCGGATCACGGGGGCCGGGCGCAAATCCGCGCCAGCCGATCCGCGCAGGCCGCCGGCCCGTGAAGCGGAAACAGCCGTTTGGGCGCCAATCCGCGCACGGGCGCCAACCCGCGCACAGGCGCCAGCCCGGGCACGGGCGCCGCCCATGCGATCCGCGGCGGCGGGGCGATTCCCGGACTGTCGGGCGACCGGTCGGTCACGGCCGTGGTGGCGTGGCGTCGGGGGCGGCACCCCGAGCCGCGCGGGCGCGCGATGATTCGCGAAAAGCCTCATTGGCCCGGGCAAATGCGAAAAACGCGTGACCGTCGATTAACTTAATGCATGCCACAAGCATTGACTTTCTGTGCCGCGGCCCTATGTTCTGCGCGAACGGCACGAACAATTTTCGGCCGCCATCCCCCCGCGCACAACCCATGTCGTTCACGTTATCCGGGCGCGGCCTGGAGTTCCGGGCGGTCCCATTTTCGAGGCTACATGTCTTTCTCCCATCTAGGCTTATCCGATAAGGTTCTCGCCGCCGTCGAGGCGTCCGGTTACACGACCCCCACCCCGATCCAAGACCAGGCTATTCCGCACGTATTGGCGCGCCGCGACGTGCTCGGCATCGCGCAGACCGGCACCGGCAAGACCGCCGCCTTCGTGCTTCCGATGCTGACCATGCTGGAGCAGGGTCGCGCCCGGGCCCGCATGCCGCGCACGCTGATCCTCGAGCCGACGCGCGAGCTCGCCGCGCAGGTCGAGGAAAGCTTCAACAAATACGGCGCCAAGCAGAAGCTCAACGTCGCCCTGATCATCGGCGGCGTCTCGTTCGGCGACCAGGACTCCAAGCTGACGCGCGGCGTCGACGTGCTGATCGCGACCCCGGGCCGTCTGCTCGATCATTCGGAGCGCGGCCGCCTGCTGCTCACCGGCGTCGAGCTTCTGGTCATCGACGAAGCGGACCGCATGCTGGACATGGGTTTCATCCCGGACATCGAGCGCATCTGCAAGCTGGTCCCGTTCACCCGCCAGACCCTGTTTTTCACCGCCACCATGCCGCCGGAGATCCGGCGCATCACCGAGCAGTTCCTGCACAATCCGGTGCGGGTCGAGGTTTCCCGCCCGGCCAGCACGCTCGCCACCACCGCCCAGAGCCTGGTCAAGACCGGTCGCGAGCCCGAGGACAAGCGCGAGACGCTCCGGCGATTGATCAAGGCGGCCGACGGGCTCACCAACGCCATCATCTTCTGCAACCGCAAGCGCGAGGTCGCGCTGCTGCACCGTTCGCTCGTCAAGCATGGTTTCTCCGCCGTCGCGCTCCATGGCGACATGGATCAATCGGCCCGCACGGCGGCGCTGGACCAGTTTCGCGGCGGCGAGATCAGCCTGCTGGTCGCCTCCGACGTGGCGGCGCGCGGGCTCGATATCCCGGCGGTGAGCCATGTGTTCAATTTCGACGTACCCCATCATCCCGACGACTATGTGCATCGCATCGGCCGCACCGGCCGTGCGGGCCGCAGCGGCACGGCGGTGACCATCGTCTCGCCGTCCGACCAGAAATCGGTCGGCGCGATCGAAAAGCTGATCGGGCAGCCGATCCCGTGGGCCGGCGAGCCGCCGGCCGCCGCCGAGGCCGAGGAAAGCCGGCCGGGACGTCATGGCGGGCGGCGCGAAGGCCGCGGCGGACGCTCCCGCACCGAACGGCCCCGCCCCGAACGCTCCGAGCGGCCACAGCCCGAGCGCTCACGCGATCACCACCGGGCGCCGGCGCACCAGTCCGCACCGGCGGCTCCGCCGTCAGCGGCGCGTCAGCCGGCCCCGGCGGGTCAGCCGGCACCGGATCAGCCCGCGGTCGCAGCGCTCGATGCCGCCCGCCCGCGGCCGCGCCCGGAGCGGCGTCCCGAGCCTCGCCGCGACCAGGGCGAGGACGCCGCCGACCTCTCCCATCTTCCGGCCTTCCTTTTCCGCCCCACGCGCCTCAAGGCATAAGCCCGTCTTCCGGCCAAAGCTGTCCCTACCGGGACGTGGTACGGGGCGGCTCGCCGGGCGCAAACGCAACGCGGCAGCTTCTTGGGGCGGATAGTGATTTGACCCGATGGGCATCGGCACCGTGCCCCTGCGCCGCGCAGCCCGCCGAAAGGGCGTTGAAAACACCCCCAGCTACAACCATTACCGCCTTTGCGGAACCTAACATGCTGAGCGCAAAGGTTCTTTTCCAGCGCGTGTCTATGGTCATATTTACTTCAAATTCATTGGCGCGCCCTACCCTCGTGGCGATCGGATCGATCCCAGGATCGGCCGAGAATGGAATCGTGGGGCCGGCAGCCCACGAGCGGAGTATGGGCCATGACCGTTCAGTCCGACGAGCACGAACGCACCCTGGCGTTCGCAGAGATCGCTCTCGGACAGATCAAGGCGTTGCGCCAGCCCGCCGCCCCCCGCATCTACGAGGTCTGGTACAACTACGCGACCGGCTATAACCCGTCACTGAACCAGAAGGTCAACGAGGCGCTGTCGAACCGCGGCACGCTGACCGACGCCGACATCGAATATATCTACTCGACCTACATCTCTCCGACCCACGTCGCCGACGAGGTCGATGCCGTCAACGGCAAGATCATCGAAGAGATCGACCAGGTCATGGCGCTCATCGATTCGGCGGTCGGGTCGGCGAACAAGCACGACGCGAGCCTCGCCGACGTGACCACCAAGCTCGGCCGGGCCAACGATCGCGACGCCGTGCGCGGCATCCTGGAAAGCCTGGTGCAGACCGCCGCCGATATCCGGCGCGACAATAAGGCGCTCGAGGCGCGGCTCAAATCCTCGAAACAGGAAATCACGCAGCTCCAGCAGAATCTGGAGACGGTGCGCAATGAAAGCCTGACCGACCCGCTGACCACGCTCGCCAACCGGAAATATTTCGACGAGGCGCTCGGGGCCGCGCTGGCGGAATCCGCGGCCACCAACGAGCCGATGTCGTTGATGCTGACCGACATCGACCATTTCAAGACCTTCAACGACACTTTCGGCCACCTGACGGGCGACCAGGTGCTTCGGCTCGTCGCCCTCACGGTCAAGCAGAACGTCAAGGGCCAGGACATCGCGGCCCGCTACGGCGGCGAGGAGTTCGCGGTGGTGCTGCCGCGCACCACGTTGCGCGAGGCGATCACGGTCGGCGACCAGATCCGTCGCGCCGTCATGAGCAAGGAATTGATGAAGCGTTCGAGCGGCGAGCATCTCGGCCGCGTCACGATCTCGATCGGCGTCGCCGCCGTCCGGAACGGGGACACGACCCATTCGCTGATCGAGCGCGCCGACGGCTGCCTCTACGCCGCCAAGCGCAACGGCCGCAACCGCGTGATCTGCGAAAGCGATCCGGAAGTCACCCCCGGGGCCGAGACCCAGGTCGCCTGAGCCCGCTCCTTCAGCGCCTCGCCTTCTTGCTCGGCCGCTTCGAGCGCCGCGCCGCCGCCAGGGATTCGCGCGCCCATCCGGCGAGCTCATCGGGATCGTCGTAGAGGCGATCCGGCAGCCGCCAATAGGACATCACCGCCCGCCTGCCGTTTTTCGCCGTGTAGGTGAACTGTTGCTGCCCTTCGCGGGCGAAGGAGGCGGCATTGCCGTCGTCCGCCTTCAGGTAGACGACGCCGTCATAGGCCAGCGCGAACATCGTGCCGTCGGCATAGATGCTGAAGCCGCCGAACATCTTGCGCACGGCCACCGGGCCCAGTCGCGCAAACATCTCGACGATATTGTCGGATTCCACCGCTCCCCCCGTCGCTCGATCGACGCGGATTTCTCCGCCGGCGGCGCCAGAGCATCAATGCGCGTCGGTCGGGCTCGTCTCTTGCGAAGCCGGCGTGAGCGCGACCGATTCGCCGCAGCCGCAGGCCGAGGTCTGGTTCGGGTTGTTGAAGACGAAGCCGGCCGACAGCTTGTCGATCTTGAAGTCCA
>Ga0137415_10007510_pt1 | contig 10797 bp, 9 predicted proteins | sample CZODoug3_1_1_16f_FD_183082 | JGI IMG/M metagenome (GOLD analysis project Ga0137415, IMG submission 183082) | Vadose zone soil fungal communities from Angelo Coast Range Reserve, California, USA - CZODoug3_1_1_16fungal (Hybrid Assembly) | ecosystem: Environmental > Terrestrial > Soil > Vadose...
GGGTGGCGCGGCCGGCGGGGCGGCAGATCCAGGTCGTCGACCACGCTCGAGCGCCGGGTGCGGATCATCACCTCGTGCGTCAGCGCGCGTAGCGCCTCGGGATCACGCGGCTGACGGTGGTCGCCCGACACCAGGTGCTCGGCCTTGAACTCCTGCCAGGTGCCGAGCTGTCCGGGCCGGAGCAGCGTGATGAGGTTGTACAGCTCGCGTAGATCGTTCTGCAGCGGCGTGGCGGTGAGCAGCAGAATGAAATCACGCTCGATTTTCTCGATGAACTGATAGGTCGCGCCGCGCTGACTCTTCACCTTGTGCGCCTCGTCCACGATGACGAGGTCCCAGCGGTGCCGCAGGATCTCCTCGGCGTGCCGGCGCGAGCGTGCGCGGTCGTGCGAAATGATCGCTTTGGTGACGCGTGGCCAGTCGTCGGGATCGGTCGGGGCCTCGAAGCGCTCGAAGAATTTCTCCTCGAGCTCCCCCTGCCACTGGCCTACCAACGAAGCGGGCGTGAGGATCAGTGTGCGGCGGGCCAGGCCGCGGATCGCAAGCTCTTTGTAAATGATGCTCGCTTCGATCGTCTTACCGAGGCCCACCTCGTCGGCCAGGATGGCGCGGCCACCCATGTCGCGCAGCACCCGCTGGGCCACGTCGATCTGGTGGGGCAGCTCCTTGATGGCGTTGGCGTCGAGTGTAATCAGCCGGTCGAACCCGGGAACGAGCGCGATCCGTTCGGCCTCGCGCCGCAGCTCGTACCAGGCGCGCTCGGCCGGCGGCTGCTGGAGCGCATCGACGAACAGTTTCAGGGACCGTTCGTCGACCGCCCAGGACTCGTCGGGCAGGGGCTGGGGTAGCGTCACGCGATCGGCTCGAGAGGTCGGGGGACGCAATATAGGGAATCAGAGACGCGGGAGGGGCCCCCTCATGCTCCCCCCTAGTGGGCTGAGGCAGCTCCATCGTACACCCGCCGGAACTCGATCGAGCGCCCGCGCCCTCCTTCGAAGCCGACGATCACGTACAGCTGTTTCCCATCCTGCGAGCGAAGGTAGTCCTCCGTGACCTTCCCGCCACCCGAGACCTTGCGCTCGACGACGAAATCGTTCCCCTGCCAATGGCCCTTGATCTCGACGTCCCCGCCCCCCTCTACTTTCTGGGTGACCCTCCGGCCATCGCTGTAGAGGACCAGCGGCGCGTTGCCGTCCCACGCAAACGCCACGCTCGAATCAGTCTCGGCGATCGTGAGCGCGGCGGGCGCATCGAACGCGAGCTGCATCGTCTGGTGCATCCGCTGGCGCTGCTCGTCGCTCATCCCTCCCCCACCCCGCTCACCGCCGCCCCGCCCGCGGCCGAAGCCTCCGCGTCGACCATAACCACCGCGCGACCGGCCCCCGCGCGCCTCGTCGCCGCTCGAGTCCCGCGCCTGCAGCATGTCCCGAGGGTTGTCACTCTGAGCGGCATTCAACGTCCATTGCCCGGACAGATCCGGGTGGACGACCGACGTAGTCGCGGCGGCGCTGCTGAGGGCAACGACTCCGCACAGGGCGACCGCTGTCGTGAGATGCATTTCGCAACCTCCCTGATGATGGCTAGTCGCTTGTTTATACGAACTCGTTCCATCGGAGGTTGAACGTCCCGCCGCGCTCAGCGACCGCGCAACGCCGCACGTATCCCTGTCAGTGACGAGAGCGTCGTCAACGATTCAGTACGGAACTGGCGTTCGGGGAGTCTCGTTCGTGGTCGACAAGGTGCGGCAGGCGTTGGCGGCGGCCCTCGCGGTTCCGGCACTGTGGGTGAGTACCGTGGCCTTTCCGATCACGGGCCTGTTGTACTGTGCGGCCATAGTCGCGCTCGACGGCATTGAGCGCGTCGCGCGCCGGTTGAAAGTCGCTCCGCGATCGCGCGACGACTCGTGATCGACTATTCCCGGTAGAGCGTCGAGAACTGCAGCTGCAACCGTTTCAGCTTTGGCAAGTCGTTGAAGGCGATGTAGGGCTGGTCGGTGTGGTTCGCCAGATAGTTCTGATGATAGTCCTCGGCGGCATAGAACCGCTCGAACGGCAGCACCTGGGTGACGATCGGACCAGCGAACACACGAGCCTTGCTCAACTGGGCGATGTAGGCCTGCGCCGTCTGCTTCTCCGTTTCGTTTGAGTAGAAGATCACCGAACGGTACTGGCTCCCCACATCCGGACCCTGGCGGTTCAGCTGTGTCGGATCGTGTGCCACCGAAAAGAAGACCCGCAGCAGCTCGCTGTAGGAGATCTGCGACGGATCGTACGTGATCTTCACCGACTCGGCATGGCCCGTCGCGCCGGTGCTCACGATCTCGTATCGGGCCGTGCCCGAGCCTCCGCCGGAGTAACCGGAGACGACGCTCTCGACGCCCTTCACATGCTTGAACACGGCGTCCACGCCCCAGAAGCATCCGCCCGCCAACACGGCGACTTGCTCGCCCTTGGCCGGCGTAACGCGCGGCGCGGCCGCGTATGCCGGGATCTGCGCCCGAGCAGTGTTCACGGCCAGTAGTCCGGCCACGACGCTAAGGAATCTCTTCATACCGAAAGCTAACGCTCCCTCATCGACTGTAGTTCCGTACGTCTCGTAAACTACGCTGCGAGCCGTCTTTGGGCATGTCGGTGCGCCCGCGCGTGTCGCGTGGTAGTATCGTGAGTCCCCGTCCTGACGGTGCCCGATGCCGCTTTTGCCGCCCCGACCCTACCTCTTGAACGAGCTGACCTGGAAGACCGTGCGCGACACGCGCTACGAGGTCGCGGTGCTGCCGTGGGGTGCAACCGAGGCGCACAATTTCCACCTTCCGTACACGACCGACAATATCGAGACCGAGCGGATTGCAGCCCTGGCGGCGGGGTACGCGTGGGAGCGAGGTGCGCGGGTGGTCGTGCTCCCGCTCGTGCCGTTTGGCGTGAACACGGGACAACTCGACATTCCCCTCTGCCTCAACCTAAACCCTAGCACCCAGTCCCTCGTGTTGCGCGATCTCGCGGCGTCGCTGGCGGGTCAGGGCATCTCCAAGCTCGTTATCCTGAACGGCCACGGCGGCAACGACTTCCGCCAGATGATCCGGGAGCTGCAGCCCGCGGTGTCTCTCTTCCTCTGCACCGTCAATTGGTACCAGGTGGTGGACGCGAAGGCGTTCTTCGCGGACCTGGGAGACCACGCGGGGGAGCTCGAGACGAGCGTAATGCTCCACGTCGCGCCGGAGCTGGTGCGGCCGTTGTCGGAGGCGGGCCCCGGGCGCGCGCGCCGGTTCACGATCGCGGGTCTCAAAGCAGGGTGGGCGTGGGCGCCGCGCCAGTGGCGCCAGGTGACGGACGACACCGGTGTCGGGAACCCCGCGGCCGCCACCGCGGAGAAGGGACGGAAGTACGTGGAGGCGGTGAGCGAGAAGATCGGCGGCTTCCTGGTGGAGCTCGCCAAGGCTGATACGGCGCGGATGTACGAATGAGCGAGGGCGTCCACGTCGAAGCCTGCGTCGACTCCATCGAATCCGCGCTCGCCGCCGCGCGAGGTGGCGCGCACGGGATCGAGCTGTGCGCCAACCTGGTGGAGGGCGGCACGACACCCTCAGCGGGTACGCTCGCCGTGTGCCGTGAGCGACTCGACATCCCCATCCACGTGCTGGTTCGGCCCCGGGGCGGCGACTTCCTGTATACGGCCGCCGAATTCACGGTCATGCTGGAAGACATCCGGCGGGCCAAGCAAGCGGGCGCGGAGGGCGTTGTGACGGGCGCGCTGCGCGCGGACGGAGAGATTGATACCGACCGCACGCGCGAGCTCATCGGCGCGGCGCGGTCGTTGCGGGTGACGTTTCACCGCGCGTTCGACGTATGCCGCGATCCTGCCGCCGCGCTCGAGACGCTCATCGTCCTCGGCGTGGACCGCGTGCTCACCTCGGGGCAAGCCGCAACCGCACCCCAGGGCGCGAAGGCCATTGCCCAACTCGTGCGGCAGGCGGCGGGCCGGGCCGCGATTCTCCCGGGGGGCGGCATCGCGGAGGACAACGTGGCCGCGTTGGTGCGCGCGACCGGCGTGACCGAGGTACATCTCACGGGCGCGGTGACGCACCAGAGCGCCATGGCCTTTCGCGCACCGAAGGTCGAGATCGGAAACGCGGCGCCGCGCAGCGAGTACGAGTGGAATGTGACCGACGCAGAGGTGATTCGGCGGGTGGTGGCTAAGCTGGGTGCTCCCTGATCCCCTCCTACGCTCGAGGGGCGTCGATCATCAGCCGCACTTGCGCCAGTAGCTCGCTCGCGGTCCAGGGCTTGGTGACGAACGCCACGGCCGGATCCTGGCCGACGGTCTTCCGAAAATTCGGCGCGGGAAAGCCGCTCATGAACAGCACGCTCAGCCCGCGCGACTCTCCCCTGATGACCTGATACATGTCGAACCCGCTGAGTTTGGGCATCACGACGTCGGTGATGATGAGCTGGAGGTCCGCGCGGTGGGCGCGGAAGGCGTCGAGTCCCTGCTCGCCATCCACGGCCGTGAACACCCGGTAACCGACCTTCGAGAGTAGCTGCTGCGCCGCCACGCGCATCGTCTGATCGTCCTCCACCAAGAGGATCGCCTCCGTTCCGCCCGGTAGACCTTCATCGGGGGTCTCGACCTCCGACATCCCCTGATCGCGTACCGCCGGGAAGTAGACCTTGACCGTGGTCCCCTGCCCCACCTCGCTGTAAATGTGGAGGTATCCGCGGTGCTGCTTCACGAGGCCGTACGCCATGGACATGCCCAGGCCCGTACCGACGCCCACGGGCTTGGTGGTGAAGAACGGCTCGAACACCCGAGCCAACGTCTGCGCGTCCATCCCCACGCCGGTGTCGCTCAGCGCCACGCTGACGTAAGATCCCGGCTCGACCCAGGCGTGGAGCGGACGATCGGCCGCGCCCAGCCGCGCGCGCCGCACTTCGACGTGCAGCGTACCGCCCTTCGGCATGGCGTCGCGGGCGTTGGTGACGAGGTGCAGCAGGATCTGCTTCACCGCCGCGGGATCGGCTTCAACCACGCCGCCTTCCTCGTCCGCCTCAAACTGCACTTCGATGCCGGCCGGAAGCCCGCGGCGCAGGGTGTCGAGCGCATCGCGCACGAACTCGGTGAGGATCAAGGGGTGCAGGTCGAGCACGCGGTGGCGGCTGAAGCCCAGGAGGCGTTGCGCCAGCTCCGTGCCGCGCTGGGCCGTGAGTTTCAGCTCGTCGATGTCGCGGTTGGAAGGCAGCGACTGGGCCAGGGCGGCGGTGCGGGCCAGGATCGCGGTGAGCAGCTCGTTGAACTGCTGGGCAATGGCGCCCGTCAGCCGGCCGATCGTCTCCATCTTGTCGGCCTGCTTCAACGCCCGCTCGCGCGCGAGCTGCGCCGCGACGTCCTCGGCGGTCATCGGCCTCCTTAATAGGCGACCGCGTCGGCGGCGTCAAGCCGTGCGAAGCCGCACCGTGAGCTCGCAGGCCCGCAGGTCCAGGCCCGACTCGTCGTATTCGCACGTCCCCTCGACCTCGCCACCGGCGAGCACCGCGGGCAACCAATAGCGCATGTCCGGCCAGAGCTCGTCGAAGGGGAGTCGCTCGATGTTGGGCCACCGCACGGCACCTTCCCGTCCGCCGCGGGGGCCCAGAGCCGACCTGCCGCTCGACGCTGCAACAGCACCTTGCCGCGTGAGCGCAGGTAGCAGACGGTGGCCTGGTGGCGATCGTCGGGAGGGATGCTGATAACCCTGGTGAACGGTGCTCAAAACTGCCCGCGACGACGCAGGGCATCAAGAGCAACGGACGTGCGGAGACTATCTCGTCGTGTGGGCCTGGCTCAGATGGGCTCGGGCACAAAGTAGCCGACCAAGAATGTGAGGATGGTAGTCATCGCCGAGGCCACTTCTCCCGTGATCTTCACTGCACCTGTCAGAACGAACGTGTTGATGATCCAGACCAAAACTACGGAGAGCGCGCCCGCAAGAGCGCCAGCGCCAACCTTCCGCGACGGCAGATATGACGTCTTGCCACCGGGTAGCGGTGGCCTGCCTTGACTTGCACCGTTCATAGCTCCTCCTGCGCTTGGACATGCCCGGTCGAACCCGATTACTCAGCACGTCTGCCATAATAGGAAACCGACGAGCCGGGCGAAACACCATTTTAACGACGGCAGCTCGTTTCGGAGCGTCCCGATCTTGGAATCCGCTCCTTTCAAAGAGGTGTTGATGAAATAGTGCAGTTTATCGACTAGAGGCGGCCGAGAACGATCTAGATTCCCTGTATGGACTTCGACCCCCTTCCCCAGCAGCGGCTGGCCATCGAAGCGCCGCTCGGCCCCATGCTCGTGGTAGCGGGGCCGGGCGCGGGGAAGACCTTCTGTCTCATCGCCCGTATCAACCATCTCATCGACCGGCGAGGGCTGGCGCCCGAGCGCATCTGCGCCGTCACGTTCACAAACCGGGCGGCCGAAGAGATCGCCGTCCGCTTGAAGCACACCCTCGGGGAGCGTGCGGAGGCGATCACGCGAGGCACGATCCACGCGCTGTGCCTCGCCCTGCTGCGCGAGTACGCCGAGGCGGCAGGCCTGCGCAAAGGGTTCGGCGTGGCCGACGAGCAGTACCAGAAGGTCATTTTGGGCCGGCTGCACGTACCACTCGAGCAGCGCGGGTCGCTCCTGAACCGGTTCAGCCGGCACCGCGTGCAGAAGCGGGACTACGAGCTCACGACCGACGACGCGCGCCTGTATCGCGAGTACACCGCCTGGCTCGCGCACCGCAACATGCTGGACTTCGACGACCTGGTCGCGAAGGCCGAAGAGCTGCTACGCACTCGGGGGGACATCGCCGATACGATCGCGGCGCGCTGGGACTACCTCCTGGTGGACGAGTTTCAGGACGTGAACGCGGTCCAGTACGACCTGTTGAAACGCCTGGCGGCGCCACACGGCAACTTCTTCGCGGTGGGCGACGACGAGCAGTCGATCTTCACCTGGACGGGGGCGGATCCCTACGTGCTCGTCCGCTTCAGCCGCGACTACGAGATCGAGCGGCCTATCGTGCTCGACAAGAATTGCCGCTGCTCGCGCCAGATCTTCGAGACCGCGCGGCGCGTGCTGGCGCAGAATCCTCAGCTGTTCGAGAAGCAGCTCAGCGCGGAGCAGGAGTCGGAGTACGAGGTGGGCGCCTTCGCGTTCCGCGACGAAGAAGAGGAAGCCTCGTGGCTGCTCGAGGACATCCTGGCCGACCGCACGGCGGCCGGCCTGGGATGGGGCGATTATGCGGTGTTGTACCGCCGGCACAAGGTCGGCGAGTACCTCGAGGGACGCCTCGTCCGAGAGGGAATTCCCTGCCGGCTGGCGCGCGGCCGCTCGCTGGTGGAGGACGACGTCATCAAGTATGTGGTCGCCGCGCTTCGCATCGTACGCGACCCCGGCGACTCCGTGGCACTCGAGGCGTTCGCGCGCTGCGTGCTCTCGGCGCATTTCCTCCAGGAAGTCGAGGCCGCGATCGGGAGCTCCGGCGATTTCCTCGCTTCAGTGCGCGCCCTCGCCCGCCGCCGGCCCGCCCACGACCCCGACACCAAGAAACTGTGGCGGCTGGTGTTTCAGGTGGAGAACCTTCGCGCCCTGGCGCGCTCGCACCGCGCTCTGGCGCCCTTGGTCGATGAGATCCTGTCGCAAAGCGTCGGCCCATACAGGAACGCCCTCGAGGAGCGGCACGACGAGCTCACCGATCCGGCGGCCATCCCCGAAGCCGTGCGGCTCGCCGAGCGGCTCGCGGCGGCGATTGCCGCGGAGCAGGACGTCGTGATCGAGCCTCAGGGAGGGCTGGAGATTGCCCTGAGAGGAATGTTGGCGGCAGCCGGGGTCCGACATGTTCCTTCACAGGCTCCCGGTCCTCACCCCCTGTCCCCGTCTCCCTCGGGGAGAGGGGGAACGATGACGATCCAAGCAGCGGATGGGTGCGAGCTGGGCCCCACCCTCACGTTGTTCAAGGCGTTGCAACTCCTGCACGCCAAGGAGCTCGACACCCCGCTCGAGCGCTACGTCACGTTCGATTTGGAAACGACGGATAAGGACGTAGACGTTTGCGAGGTCGTCGAAGTCGGCGCGGTACGAGTGGTGGGCGGGGAAATCGTGGACCAGTTCCACACCCTGGTGAAGCCGTACCGTCCGATCACCCCCGGGGCGACCAAGGTGCACGGGTACACCGATGCCGCCGTGCGCGAAGCCCCCTCCTTTGCCGAAGTCTGGCCCGCATTCCGAGCCTTCATCGGCGACGACGTCCTCATCGCGCACAACGGCCAGCACTTCGACATCCCGGTGCTGCGCCGGCTGGCCGCGGGGCGGGACGGCGTGGACAGCCTGGTGTTCTACGACACCCTCCCGCTCGTTCGCTCACTCTCGCGCGACAGCGCCAAGCTCGAGGACCTGGCCCTGCGGTTCGGCGTGGACGCCGGCCGGGCGCATCACGCGCTGGACGACGCGGTCACGCTGGCCCGGGTGTATCGCGAGCTGGAGCGCCTGCGGGGTATTCGGGCACGCAAGGCGGTGCTGGTGAACCTGCTCGACTATCTGGGGCTCGGCTTGGCGTTGGAGCCGGAAGCCAAGAGCGGCGAGCGGGACATGCTCTTCAAGCTCGCGAAGTTCTACACGCTGGGCCGATACAGCGACGCGCTCGCGTTCTACGAGATGGAGCGGGAACGCACCGGCGGCGACCCGGCCCCTCCCGTGGACGAGGTGATCCGGCAGCTGGGCGGGCGCGCGCTCATGACCCGGCTCCGGGCCCAGCCCGATCCGGGGCAGCGCTACCCCGCGGCGGTGGCCCGGCTGCGGGCGCTGATGGAGGAGGATTCACCCCAAACGCTCGAGGAGAGCGTCGACCGCCTCCTCGGCCGCATCGCGCTCTCCACGTCGGATGGCATCGAGGTTGCGCCCGATCGCATCAACCTGCTCACGCTGCATTCGACCAAGGGCCTGGAGTTTTCGCGCGTGTACATCGTAGGACTGGAGGATTACCAGCTTCCCGGGTTACGCGAGACCAAGGAGAATCGTCAGGCCGAGATCGAGGAGGCGCGGCGGCTCGTGTACGTTGGGATGACGCGGGCGCGGGACCGGCTGGTACTGACGCGTGTCGAGAGGCGCTTCGGGATGGAGGCGGGGGGATCGAGCTTTCTCGAGGAAATGGAGTTGGAGCCTTTCGCGTTTCCTATTCCCCGGGCGCAATCTCTCTCGCCGTGATCTCGTACCTGAAGTTGTCCGGATCGAGGGCGTCACGTCTGCCGTCGCCGGTTTCGGCCTGCGGGTACATGAGGAATGCAACCGCCTCGCGATTCGAGCCCGGCAGCGCGACATCATGCGCGAAGTTGTAGGCTATCCAGTTCATCTCCCAGGACCCGAATAACCGGACGCGTGCCTGCTTCACGACCTCATCGTCGAGCGAGTGGTTGCCCGGTGGTTCTTCGAGCACGAGCTTGCGCACGTCGGCGGGATCGACCGGGATCCACCCATACCCGCCAAGGTACACCTCTGCGCGGCAGTGCTGTGCTTTCGTCACGTGGTCCGACGACGCGCCGAGGCTCTTGAATCCCATCTCCGACTTGCCGACCCGGATGCCGTACACATCGCGCGCCGGGAGGCCTGCCGCGCGGGCGAGGCCGACGTAGAGCGCGTTGAGATCGGCGCACTTGCCGCCCAAGTCGCCGGTCTCGAGCATGAAGCGGATGTCGCCGAGGCCGCAGCCGCGGGTTTTTGGATTCCGAAACGTATGCTCGACGATCCATTCGTAGATCGCGCGGGCCTTCTCCACGTCCGTCGCGGCGCCGCTCGTGATCTCGGTCGCCGTCGTCTTCACGACACCGTCGGTGGGCAATAGCGTCGTGGGCCGCAGAAAGTGCTCCAGCTCCGCACGCCGGGGTTTGCGCGCCTGGCGCGGTGCCGCGAGATCGACAGCATGGTTGTGAGTCGCGACCCGGCTGGTGACCGTTAGGATGGGATTCACGCCCGCGGGAAATTCCGCGGCGATGATCCCCAGCGAGTCGGGGGCGCGCTCCACCATCCGCGCCGTGCCGCCGGGAGCGTGGAACGTATTGGTGAGCGTCTTCTGGTAGGGGGTCGCACCGAGAAGGGGGGCGGGGACCCAGATGCGTGTCGTTCCGGAGGGCGTCAAGACCTCGACGCGGGTCGAGATTTCAAACGTGCGCCAAGCTCGATCGCGCCTCGGCAACGCGAGCCCGGCAGCAACGGCACCCGTCGAGCGGAGAAAATCGCGACGATTCATTGTTCGACCCTTAAGGTCCGTTTCAACGTCAGCTCAAGTTCTCCTCCCGTGACGGGTTACGCCAGTGCGGCGGCGACCATGGCGTCCGCGACACTCTTTACGTCATCCAGCGACGTCACGAACGCGGCATAGACCGTGTCCGACCACCAGCCGCGGCACTTCTCGATCTCCGCGAGGGCCGCCTCGCGCGTCAGCGCCGGCCGATAGGGGCGTGCGGTACTGAGCGCGTCGAACACGTCCACGATCCCCACGATCTGCGCCGCGATCGGGATCTCGTGGGCCCGCAGGCGGTCGGGATAGCCCGTGCCGTCATAGCGCTCGTGATGCCAGCGGATGATCGGCTTCAGGTCCCACGGGAATTCGACCGCGGCGAGCAGCTCCAGACCCCAGATCGGGTGCATCTGCACCACGGCGAACTCGTCCTGCGTGAGCGGGCCGGGCTTGTTCAGGATTTCGTGCGGCACGCGCACCTTCCCCAGGTCGTGGAGGTAGGCACCGAGGCGGATCGTCGTCTGGCTGGTGTCGTCGAGCCCGAGGACCCG
>Ga0137415_10007512_pt1 | contig 10795 bp, 10 predicted proteins | sample CZODoug3_1_1_16f_FD_183082 | JGI IMG/M metagenome (GOLD analysis project Ga0137415, IMG submission 183082) | Vadose zone soil fungal communities from Angelo Coast Range Reserve, California, USA - CZODoug3_1_1_16fungal (Hybrid Assembly) | ecosystem: Environmental > Terrestrial > Soil > Vadose...
CTTTGAACCACCTGTGGCTCGCTGCACCGCATCCATATGCAGCTGAGCTTTCTAAGCCTGCCGCGATGACCCTTAGGAATACGCGGCGCGATGACCTCGAAGTCGCCGTCAAAGCTAAGAAGAATAGCGTTTAGCTCTTGCGAATGGGCGACAGTGGCTCGGCAGCTCCTTCAGATTTTCCTCCAGCATTGAATTAGTTCGTTGTCGGCGGGTTTCTTCCGATTGTCGAACCCGGTTTGAACGACGCACGATCAGGGCGCCGCTCCGGCAAGCGCCGTTTTAGATTCGCACGCGGCAGGAGCGTCGTTGGGGGGATTGAACCTTGGTGGCGTCCCTATTGGGAGCTGTTGCTGGAGGCGACTTTACGCCGTCCGGTTGTATTGATAAAATTGGCCGACGCTCGCAAGGAGCCACAATGAAATTTCCGGCCGATGCAGCCACGTACAAGGCGTGGTGCGATAAATTGATAGAGGGTTTGTTGATCGCCCTCTGCGTGATCATGGCACTTTTTCTAACCGGCCCGATCGGAGACGCGGTGGTTGCCGTAATCGGTGACACTCCAATATTTTCGACCGTCAAATGCGGTCTTGTCGAGCGCGCATTGAGCAGCCCTTATTTTCCCGACTCACTGAAAGGGCGTGAGCTTGGGATACGCTACAGAACAGGTTGCCATAAGAACTGAACGGCAACTCTAGCAGCGATGATGACGTCAGCATCGAAACTTGCAACAACCGCACCTGAGCCTTCGCCCGCTACCTGAGTCGAAAGCACCTCGTTGCTGGGGTCGTTAAGGCAGCATGTCAAAAAGCGTCGCCCGTGTGGTGTTCAGTCGAACTTAGGGCGGAACTCCCTCGGGTTCCAGCTGAAGTCCTCCATTGCGGGTGCGGAATCGAAAATCATATCCTTTGCCATGCGGTTTCCCATTGCCACATTTGCGTTCGGAACGAACGGCTTGGCCACCGAAAACGCTGCTCGCCACAGCGCCGGCGGGATTGGGATGATACGGCGCGGCTTGTGCAACCCGTCGAAAATTCGTCCAACCATCTCGCGATAGGTTATCGTGTCTTTGCCTGGAATTGCGTAGATCTTGTTGGCAGCGGCGGGACTGGCTGCTGCAGCGAGAGCGCCGATCGCCAAATCTTCTGCATGTACCGGCTGACGCAGACCTGAGCCTGAACCTGCAAGCGGCATGAAGCCGAGCTTCTGAATTAGCCGCGACAATCGCGTGATATTGGCATCACGACCCTCGTCATAAATAATTGTCGGGCGCAACACAGTCCAAGCGACGCCGAGGCTATCGCACGTAGAGATCAATTTCTGCTCGGCCTCCGCCCACAACCGCACGCTCTCGCGCTCAGCCACAATATCCGAGTCGATTTTTGTGACGATGCTGGTCGATGTGAAAGCAACAACACGTGTTAACAGTGGGCTGTACAAACTTGGCAGCGCATTGGCGAGCAACCCTGCGTGGGCCGTGCAATAGAGCGTCGTAACCGGCGGCAGTTTGAGGATAGCGGGCTCGGCAAGGTCGCCCTTCAACCACTCGACGTCTGTCGCACTGCTGCGCGTAGAGCGTGACAATGCGATCGGCCTTTCGCCGGCTTGCAGAAGCCGGTCAACAATATAGCCACCAACGATTCCGGTAGCGCCTATGACGAGGCTGGTCATCACATCATCCCGCAAGGCGACCGCCGGAACCGGTCCCCCTTGGTAAGCCCCTCGGACGCAAAGCCGGCGGCTTCCGCCCCTTGCTTTGATACCCCGCCCGACAGTAAGAAATTGCCTGAATGATAGCAGCCTTCCTCAGATCCGGAATAGTCCAGCAACTGAGGCGATTTTTGCCTCAGCCGCCGATGTGGACGTTTCAACAGCATGCCCCTAAGCCCCTTAGGTTCAATTCGGTTCGAGACCTTCCGACGCTAACCGATCCCCCACCCCGGATCGCAATCGTAACGCCGAGCTACAACCAGCGCAAATATCTGGAAGCAACCGTCGCGAGCGTTCTGGGGCAGAATTACCCTGCCCTTTCTTATCATGTTCAGGACGGCGCCTCGCAGGACGGAACCGTCGATCTCCTGAATGCGTATGGTGGGCAAGTCAGCTGGCGTAGCGAACCTGACAGCGGCCAAGCCAACGCTATCAATGCCGGCTTCAAGACTGCCGCCATCGATTGCGACATCATGGCCTATCTGAACAGCGACGATACGCTGCTCCCCGATGCGCTATCCTACATTGCACATGTTTTTCAGACGCGGCCAGACGTCGATATCGTGTACGGACATCGAATATTTATCGACTCGGACGGATCGGAAATTGGGCGGGCGGTCTTTCCGCCTCACGACGCCAATGCTCTCCTTTACGTCGGATACGTTCCGCAAGAGACAATGTTCTGGCGCCGCCACGTATGGGATCGGATAGGACCAATCGACGAAACCTTTCGTTTTGCGCTGGACTGGGACTTCATGTTGCGGGCACAACAGGCAGGGTTCAAGATGGTCCGGCTTCCGCGCTTCCTCGGATGCTTCCGCATTCATGCAGAACAAAAAACCTCGGCAATGATTGATGTCGGACAGGAAGAGATGCAGCTTCTTCGCCGAAGATATCTTGGACATACTCCAACGCAGCCTGAAATCTACCGCGCGGCGATGCCATTTTTGGCTCTCCAACTTTGCTATCATTGGATGTACCGGCTAAAGATCTTGAAATATTAGAAGCCTCAAGCTGGATTTCCACTGCTTCTTAGAACAGATACGGCCCATTTGATGAATTGTGCAAATGGAATCCTCGTCGGGCTAAAGTCAGCACGCCGAGTCCGCTAGCTTTCTTCCACGCCCTGCTCTATTTTTGACTGATGACCGCCCTTGTCAGTTCTTCCCAGATTACCGAGTTGAGCGATATCATTACGCCCGAAAACCTCGGCGCCAAGCGCCGCATTCATACTGTCCTACTGATCGTATTATTTGCCGTAGAAGCCATGATTTTTTATGTGCATGTCGCACGCGACATAGCGCCGTTCTATCCTTCGAATTTTGACCAGTTGTCTTATTATTTAGCGACGTATGATTTGATCAGCGCGTTTCACGCCAGGGGCCCGAGCGTCCTCGTCGAGGAATTGCTTCAGCCCAATAGCGCCACTGGCACCACTTTCGTTTTGCAAGGCGCCCTGCTGTCTCTCATCGGCGGAGAAAATCGCACGGCGATCCTGAGCATCAATCTGGTTTACCTGCTCGCCCTGCAATTCGTATTCTTTGTCGTCATCCGAACGCGCACCGGTCGCACCGATCTCGCCTGGATCGGAATGGCCTTCCTGCTGTCATTGTCCACCCTGTTCAATGGCGCGGGAGGCATCTACGACTATCGTATCGATTTTTCGGCATTTTGCCTTTACGGCATCTGGACCTGTCTCCTTGTCTGGTCTGGCTCGTTTCTTCGGACGAGCCGAGCACTCGTTGTCGTAGCGATCGGCATACTGTTGGTCTATTCGCGTTTTTTTACGATTATTTATGTAGGCGGCGTATTGGGCACGCTGTTGGCAATCAACACCTATGGGATCTGGCGGAATCCGTCGCCATATCGAACTGCTGTGGCGGCACGACGCATTCGCAACATATTATTGTCGAGTACGATCATCGCGATTATTTGCGGAGCGCGATTATTCCTCTCAAGAGCCGCGATATACGACTATTACGTGGTAGGACATGTGCTCGGCGAGGAGAAATTTATTCGCGCGCATGAATTGGGCATCTACACTGTCGCGGGTCATCTATTCTACTATCCGAAATCAATCCTTGAGAAGCATGTCGGACTGCTCACGCTCTTGATGGCCGGTGCACTCGCGGGATGGTCACTTTGGAGCGACCGCGTGACAACAAGCGAGTTGTTCACGCGACCGCGTCGATTCCGGCAGGAGTTCATAACCCTTGGCCTCGCGATCCTGATTCCGGTCGCGTTCCTGACGATCAACGTGTCGAAGTCGCCGGTGGTCGGCGGAATCGTCGCCGTTCCAATTCTGCTCGCGATGGTCCTGTTCGGCGCGGCTGTCTGGCCGCGCGGGGGGCGGCTGGAGCTGGCGCCGCCATGGGCGAGAATGCTCCCTGCCCTTGTAATGGCAATCGCTCTCACCGCCTTTGTTTCGAAGGGGTTATCCTCGAAGCATCTCCCGGCCCGAGCCGATCTCGAACGTATCACGCTTTTGGCCAAAACAATCGCGAGCTATGCGGCGGACAACAACCTCACCCGGCTGACCATGTCGTCGGATCGTGTCGTTGACTACCAAAATGCCGCCACGCCTAAATTGTTTAGCATTGAGATGCTCCATCGGAATTTGGACATCGATCCACGGTTCGGTCATAGCGTTTACGGCATTTTTGCCACTTCACGCGAAGATGCATTGCGGCTTTTTGCAGACAGCGATGTCATTGTGCTCACCGATGCCGTCACTGACCGATCGTATCCCTACCCGATGAACACCAAGATCAAGGAATATTGGGACGAGCTGTGGCAATGGACCAACGAGAATCGCGTTCTGCTGTTTTCGACGGAGATTCACGGGATTCCGTATCGGGTTTTCGTGCGATCACCCCCTAATAAGGGACATCCCCTCGGGAGAGCATCGACCGACGATGCACAACCTCGATAGGCGAGCCTGCGACTCGGCGTTAGCGCTGTTCCCGCGAACGGGCGGCGGCCCCAGAGTCTCAGGGGAACACAAACCCACATAGAGTCCGTTTGCGGGCGGCTTCCAACACTTTTGCACTCAAGAGGATGCGGGCAACTCGTCCGAGGAGCCTCCCGCTTCGCTCAGTTTTTGCTTCGACGGGCGTCGAAGAAGAAATCCTAGCGCCATAATCAATGCAACGGCGATACCGAGCCCGGTCACGAAACCAACCGGCTCGTCCCGCCGAACATAAATATTAGATGTCCCTGCCGGCAAGACGATGGAGACAAGCCCGTTCGAATTTGAAATGTCGCTTGGTTTACCGTTGATCAAGGTGGTCAGGCGTCGACTGTACTGCACCGGCAGCACGACAGAACCCCCGTGAATTGTTGAAATCGCGGCGGTAACACTGTTGCCGCTGGCGTTGATGAGTGATCGAGGCAAGGGCGCTTGATTTAAAACAGCTGGTTTTGGTCCGTCGTTCTCGAAATAGGCATCTCCAGTATTCGCAAAATCGACATTGTAAAACTGGCTTACGTGGGTGCGGGAGATATCAACGCGCCACCAGAAGCTTGCAAAAAGAAGCGCGAGCGCCGCGCAGAATGTACCGTAGGCATATACACGCGAATCGCGCGCAACAGCCGTCAAGACGAGACCGGCAGCAACTGTTCCGAACGTCGTCGCAAACATCAACAGTCGGTACGGAAACTGAATGGACAGCAATGCGACAGGAAGATATCTCCAGAACGTAAACGCATTGAAGAAAGCGCATACGAAGAGAGCAATGACCGCGGTGGTTAAGACCAGCGCTCGAATCTGGCCGTTTCGGAAATAAAACAAGGAAGCGACCGCCGAGAGAACAATCAGCGGCCCGAGCTGCAAATTGAAGTGCTTGTACTGCTCTGCTACCAATGGGTGAAGATAGGACAGCGGCGAGAAAACGCCGAGATTGGCGGTAAGCGGCCAAAATGCACCGTCGTTGAGTGTGTTCACGATATTTAGGCTGGCTCCTAGCAGCATTGCGTTGGCCCAATATGGCGCGGTCAGTCCGAGCGCTGCGGATCCACACAGAATGAAGTGCGGCGAAAGGGCGAGCATCCGCCGAAATCCGAATAGAAAAAGGCCGAGCAACGCCAGCCAAATCACGGCCCAGGGAAAGAAAATCTTGTGACAGATGATGAGCAAGCCCGTGGTAAGAATAAATAGAAGGCCCGATTGCATCTGAGGCCTGCAGCAAAATTTTATGAAGCAATACGCCATCCACGGAAAGACGGCCCATGCCGAAAGTTCGGCAAACGCTCCGCGTGCGAATATATCGGTCATGAAATATGGAGAGATCGGCAACGTTGCTGCAGCAAGGCCTGACATGACAGGGCCGCCCCCCAGCAATCGGGTAGTGAAATACGTTCCGCATGTCGCAGACAAGGCCATGACGGTGATCAAGATCAGCATCACGCGGTAAGGTTCAAGCCCGGTGATGATCTGAGTCAAACCGGCAATTCCATAATAGGTGGGCGTGTAATAGAGAAAGATCGGTCGCAGAGTGATGTCGTAATCATTCGCATATTGCAGTGGAAAGTCGCCGTCCAAAAGGGCGTGCTGCGCGCTTGCGGCGAGCCGTGCTGCGTAGACAAGTTCGCCGCAATGATAAAAATAATCGCCCCAAACGGGCACGATATTGAGCACGACGAAGGCGCCGACGCCGATGAAGCAGATGATCAGTCCCTGAAGACGGTCTCGCGTCATAACAAATGACTGATGAGATGTCGCAATTTCACGATGGTTATCTTCGATCCGGTGGTGCAATTGCATCAATGTACGGGCGATATTTAGTAGAAAGCTTTTCGAGCGCTTTGACAATCTGAACCTTTTTTTGATCCGGTAGGTCGGGTTCATCTGCCAGCGAATACAGTTTCTTCTCGACCTGCGCCCAGAATACAGGACCGCCCTTGAAAAGTGCCACGCTTTCGATTCGTGATTGAACGTACGCAGCGACCGCGTAAAAGAATACAAGTGCCGCAATGAGCACCAGAACTACTTTCACCACGAACTTTTCGAGATCGGTGAGCGACCTGCGGGCCTTTGTCTCAACGTCTGAGTCGCGCTCAAAATCTATCGCATCGATCATCTGATGCCCTCTTTCACTTGGCAAACATCACGTCATTCAAGCGTAACATGCGGATGAGGGCAAGAGCGTTTGACGGTTGCTGAGCATCGCCCATTTTTACGTTGGCCGGCGCCGCGGTTGGTGATCGTCATCGCGTCCCATGAGCGTGCGCGGGCTCCGCTCCGAGGACCGCTATCAGCCAGGCGTCGCTTTTTGCCAAAGGCTATAGACATTCCCATCCCAAATTCGACGGGCGCCTACCACAGGAGCGCGGGCCGAGTCGTCGCGCCCAGTTATGATAAACCGAATCAACGAGGGATCGACGCTCTTTGCGCGGTCCATGTAGGAAACGGCGTCCGCCATATAGCTCTTGTATGGGTTGATGATGAGAGGCGTTTCGATCAGATAGAAAACTGCCCATTCGTTGTCCAAGTCGTTACGAACCGAGAGCAGCGTCGGATCCCGACCGATTGTTTGGGCGATAGTGAGTATTTCGCGACGGTTATTTTGCCGTTCGGCGAAACCGTCGAACTGGTGGACGCTGTATTTAGTCACAACGGCTACAAAAGTGAGAGCAAAAATCGCGGCGGCGATCGCAGGTGCCGATCGAAGACGTTGAGGCAAGTAGGTCGTCTGCAACCGATCATGGATCAGCGTCCCGCCGGCCACAGCAAAAAAACCTATCATCCAGAAATTGACCGTGACGATTTTGTAGACAGCGTAAACATAGCGCTCGTCAAACAAGAAATGAGCAGCAGCGAGGCCGATGACCGCAAGACCGACAAGGCGAACCCAATGGCGTCGTTCGAACCATGCTCCTGCGGCTATGACGAAAACTGACACCAACCCAATCGTAACTACAAGAAGGATCAGGGCCGGCGAAAGAAGAGACCGCATAGCGTCGAAAAGGCCTAGCCGGGAAATCAATTCAGTTAGCTGACCCGCATCTCCCGGACGCGTAATCGATCTCGCTGCGACAATTTGTATTTTCAACATATCAAGTAAGGGAATAAGTCCCGGCGATGCAAAGAGCAGTAAGGTTGGCACGGCTATAGCGGCTAGGACAGAGATGCGGATCAAAACAACGTGGAAGGCGGTGCGCGGCGTCACAAGAAATGTCAACGCGACAGCTATGCCAAAAAAAGCCAATTCGACATAAGCTAGAAATGCGGCGGCGGCTAAAAATCCGATCAGGAAGCTTGTGGTCGTCCAATTGAAATCGTTACTCGCCCGGAAGGCGAGTGCGGCTATCACGGGAAGCATCGGAAGCAATAGCAACTGATCGAAATTTCCGTAGTGGATAATTATCGCAGGTATAGCAAACCCGGCCAAGAGCACGAGCGCGGCGGTCATCGCCGCTTTCCCAAACAATGTTTGGGCGAAGGCAGCCAGCGCGCTTGCGTTTGCGAAAACAACGATGATGCAAAATATCACCATCGATTGATCCGACCTCGTTCCAAGACCATTCGCGAGAAAGCCGAGCAGAACAGACGATGCGTTACGCACCGTGGACAAACTCGCTGCGAATTGATGAAGCGAGGAAAGTCCCCCGTCTGTACCCCTCACTACGGTTGACAGGTAGTCCGCGACTGCGACGTAGGCCCACGAATCCGCAGATGTTGAGTTAGCAAAAATGCCAAGGCCGAAATTGAAGATGGTCGGCATAACTGCTAGTGGCAGCACCACCGTTAGAGACCAAAGGAAGAGGCTTTTCATCATTAGATTTTGATCGCGCTTAATTTTCTGACGCGCGGATACCCAAAGCCCGAGTCCGATCACCGCTAGGACAGCGGTCGACATCCAGACCGGACCGAAAACGTTTCGCAACGGGATCGAAGCCCATGCCGCCCCAGATAAGGAAATAATCCAGAGCGCTAACGTAATCGTTGGCCCCGCGAACAGCGCCGCCGACCAACGGTGTCTGCCAAGCCCTAAGACATGCAGCACGGCGTAACCTGGCCAGACCATGAAGCCGAGCGCGGCGAGCGTCATTGCGAGGGAGAACGCTGGCTGAGATAGCAGACCGACCACAGAATTGATCTCTCCGGACGCGCCTTGAGCCTACCCCACGCAACTCAACGGCGTAAAGACGAACCTGCGGTCATGTCATCAGCCGCCCCCAACAGCAACAGGCGAACTTGGGGATTGCGCGAATGCTAGAGTGGCAATCGTTAAGCTAGTTGCGAAACACTCCCGTTTGATGACCGTACTCTCAGATCGATTTTCAGCTATCGCGGCCGCGTCGAGGACATGGGTCGACAAATTCATGCGCGGTATCGTGATCGTCCTATGCGTTGTGCTGGCCATTTTTTTAGGGGGCCAGCTGATCGAGGCCTCCGTTTTTGTTCTTGGCCAAATTCCGGGATTTGCAGACGTCAAGTGCGACATCATCAACGGCGTCTTAAGCAGCCGATATTTTCCCGCCGACCTCAAGGCACGAGAACGCGGTATCCGCTACAAAACTGGATGCGCCGAGTAGCTGCGCCTGGGCTAGAGGACGCCCGGGAACGACTGACCATGCCGACCGACCGCGTCGTTGAATACGACAACGCCGGCATACCGAAACTATTCAGCATTGAACTGCTTCGTCGGAAGCTGGATATTGAAAGTCTGTTTGGCCATGGTATTTATGGCATCTTTGCTACCCCTCGTGACGAAGCGATGCGAATTTTTGCAGAGAGTGACCTAATCGTGCTGACCGTCCCCACCACCGACCGGCAGTACCCATTCCCAATTAATAGCAAGATAAAAGAATACTGGGACGATGTATGGCAACAGACAAATGGATCGCAAATCGATTTACTCGACGGAAATCCTAGGGATTCCATACCGCGTGTTCGTGCGACCTCTCCCGAAAGTCGAATCAGATTCGGAAGGCATGTGCCGCACATTCCATCATTGCCTTACGAAAAAGGATGAATTCGTATTCATTGAACGGACATGGCTGAGGCGCCGGCATGACTTCGAAGGAACTGAAAACCGGCATCCGGCAGTCTAGATTCGCCCAAAGCTCCCTGCTAGTATTTTATAAGCAGGCTTAATCACTATTCGCATGAAGATGGTCAATCGGCCCAAAAGATCAGCCGCGGAATTGATCGCCCTCATCAATCAGCGTCAAGCGGATTGGTGGCCGGCCGAATTCCGGCTCACGATTGACAGATCTGCCGAGCATGATTGGATTGCCATCGTGGATGCACGGGCGGGCGACTTCAATGGAAATCGGGGTGCTGATTTTTCAAACAGCCTTGCGCTAGTTGTAGCCGAACTCAGACTTCGCAACGCCTGGGCTGGGCACTAGGAGGAGTTTCTGTCGGCTTTCGACCCAATCGCAAATGCGCCAAGGCCAAGCTTCAGGGCGCTAACACAGAGACCTGCTAGCCCTGAATTGCGCTTACCTCGACCACAAACTGATGGATCTCCCGCACGATCTTGCTGTTAAAACCCTGTTGCTCGAGAAGACTTGCGATCTTGAGCGGCAGTTCGGCGAAAAGTACCTCGTGATTTGGACAAGTAAGAGACAGGCCAGCTAAGTCATCGCTCCATGCGCGAACGCCGCCGTTTTCAAAATTCTCGATCCTTATGGTAACGATTCTCAGTTGTTGATTCATCGACCTAAATTCCCGGATCTGCTCCACACCAAACACCCACTTAAGGGTCGCTTTTTTTGCTAGCGATCCCGCACAATTATTGCAACTATCGGCATCAAAAATAAGCTGACAAGCGACTTCTCCTCCAGTCCTCGGGCAAACGCCGAGAACTGTCATACCTGGTCGGCCAGCCGGTCATGGCTCTCACGCCCATTCCGTTATTCGTGCGTTGTCAGATGCACTGACGCAAGACGCTAACGCGCGTGTTAACTTCCGAGACGAATCTGCCAAGGCTGCCGGCGATTGCTCCCCCAACCAGTTTCCTGTTGTATAATGGCCGCATCTGGGGAAAAGACGGGTTGTCACGCCGCATAAAATGAGCCTGTCTCGTCCACTCCTTTAATTTCGCCCCACTGCCGGAGCTTCTTGAATGTCCTTCCCGCG
>Ga0137415_10007513_pt1 | contig 10793 bp, 8 predicted proteins | sample CZODoug3_1_1_16f_FD_183082 | JGI IMG/M metagenome (GOLD analysis project Ga0137415, IMG submission 183082) | Vadose zone soil fungal communities from Angelo Coast Range Reserve, California, USA - CZODoug3_1_1_16fungal (Hybrid Assembly) | ecosystem: Environmental > Terrestrial > Soil > Vadose...
GGCGACTTCACCATCGCCACCATGCCGGCCCGGTTCGCCGAGCTGGGCGACCTGCACGCCGGCATCGACGACGCGGTGTACACCCTGGACGAGCTGCTCGACTGGGCGGAGCGGGACGAGCGGGAGGGCGCCGCGCCACCGCCCGACGAGGATGCCTAGCCCGAAGTTACGGCGTCCGGAACGACCGAATCCCCTGTTGAACAGGGGGTTCGCCGTTTTTGGGTGCGGGTGCTCTGTCTACTTGAGGGTGAGTGGGATGGGGGCGTGGAGTAGTTCGAAGGCGCGTCGTTGGGTGGGGGTGGGTTCGCTCAGGGTGGGTATGACGGCCGTGGTGTCGCCGTAGCGGATGTCGTTGCGGGTCAGGGTGGCCAGGTGCTCGAGCAGGCCGCGGAAGCTGCGCAGGGGGTTTCCCTGGGTGTCGGTGTGGCGGGAGGCCTTGGTCGCGGCCTGGGTGGAGCGGGTCGCGGGGGCGACGGGGTTGTCCCGGACCGGTGGGTGTTCGTCGGTGTAGGTCAGCCCGGCCCAGGCCCGGCGTAGGTGCCAGATGAGGTAGCAGGCCAGCATGCACAGCAGCACGTGGGCGCGGACCCGGTCTTCGAGGTGGTGGTGGATCGGGCGCAGGTCCAAATCGTCGGCCTTGATGAACCGGAAGTCGCGTTCGACATGGGCCAGGTTCTTGTAGGCGGTGACCACACCGGGCGCATCCAGGGTTTCGGTGGGCACGCTGGTGCGGATCACGTAGATGCCGTCCAGGAGGGCCTCCGCCTGGATCTGGGCCGTCTTCCGCTCGATATTCAGGGTGGTGTCGGTGATCGCCAGATCGAAGTGTTTGGCCATCTTGAACTTGTTGACCACTTTGCCGACGCGCAGGCCGATCTGATCGGCGCCGACCAGACGCCCTTCGCTCACCGCGGCGGTGATCGGCGCCAGCACGGCTTCGGTGGCGGCCAGCAGGGCGTCGCGTTTGCGGGCTCGTTCGACGGCGAGCAGCGGATTGCGGCACGCGACAAGTCGTTCGCCGGGGTAGTCGGGGTGACTGATCTCGGCGAGGTCCTGCTGATCGAACAGCGAGAGCTGCAGCGGCCCGTTCGCCGCGGCCAGTTTCGCGATGGCCGGGGCGCGCAGCGCGGTCAACCACCCCGTCCCGCCGAGCTCGCGTAGCGCCTCGATCCGGGCTGAGGTGATCATTCCTCGGTCCCCGACCATCACCAGCTGCCGTAGCCCGAACTTGTCCCGCACCACCTGCACGGCGTCGATGAACGCGGTCGGGTCGGCGGTGTTACCGGGGAACACTCGGATCGCTACCGGGCGGCCGTGCGGGTCGGTGAGCAGCCCGTACTCGATCTGGGCTTTGCCTTTCTTGCCGTCGCGGGAGTGCCCGAGCGCGGCGAGTGGGCAGTGGGTGCCTTCCACCCAGGACGAGGACAGGTCAAACAGCGCCATCCCGGCCGGATTCGCCGCCGCGCTCAGGTGCCGCGGGGCCAGCTTCGCCTCGATGGCGTCTTGGCGGCCCAGCAGCCAGTCCATCGCCGCGTACAGCTCATCAGTCGAGGCGCCGGCCACGTCGAGGTCGACCCCGATGCTGCTATCGGCCCACGCCGAGATCGTCGCCAGCTTCGACTCCGGGCGGATCACCCGCGAGACAATCAGGGCCATCACCAGGTCTCGGTGCCGGCACGCCGGACCGAGCAAGCCCGCCAAACCCAGCGCGCGGGCCTGCGCGAGCACCGCGGCGACATGACCGTGCGGAAGCGATCGGGTCACCGTGGCGGCGGCCTCGGCCGGTACCAGACGGGTGCCCTTCAACGCGGCTTCGAGGGCCTCGATCACATGCGCGGGCAGCGCCGACAGGTTCGCCACTGTCTCGTTGCGGACCCGGCCCTCGTCGCGGTAGGTCCGCCGCAACAACACCGACTCGTAGTCATGGACCTGACCAGCCTTGTCGACGTAGCCCGTCTTGCGCACTCTGACTACGTGCACCGCACCAGATCGCCTAGCCACGCCGGAATACTACCGCTCGCATGCCATATCTCCGTCTACGACACGCCGGCTGTTCTGACTACGCTTCAAGGCCGAAAACAGGTGAATAGCCAGGTCAGTCGGGCACAGCTACCCAGAGTCACAGCAACTTCGGCTTAGTCAACACCACATCGTCGATCGTCGCCTCGACCAGCATGTCGCGGTAGGCCGCACCGGCCAAACTCTCCCGGGTGGCGATGAACGAGGTGCCCAGGTAGGCCAGGTCGCAGCCCAACACCTGCGCGGCCAGCAGCCCCTGACCGTCGGAAATCCCCCCGGCCAGCACCAGCGGGCCGTCGAAGAACTCCCGCACGGCACGGACAAACGCGAACGGGTTGAGCCAACCAGTCTGCCCACCGGCGCCGGCGGACAGCAGCACCAAACCATCCGCGCCCGCCGCGACCGCCTTCCGCGCGTGCTCCAAAGTGGCCACATCAGCCAAAACCACCGCGCCTATCTCGTGCAACGGCCCCACCACTGGCGCCGGCGACCCCACACTCGTAATCACCAACTCCACCCGGTGCCGAACCAGACAGGCCACGTCGTCAAACAGCCTTGGCTGGCGGATGATCAGGTTCGCCGCGTAGGGCGCCACCGGGCGGTCGGCGTCCGCGCGGTGGCTAGCCTCAGTGATCTCGGTCAACCACCAATCCAGATCCTCCGACGTGCGGGCGTTCGCGGTGGGAAACGCACCAATCACCCCAGCCCGACAAGCCGCGATCACCAACTCAGGCCCAGACACCCGCAACATCGGCGCCGCGATGACCGGCAACCGCAACCGATCCGCGATCGATATGGGCAGCCTCGAAGGTTGGTCATCCGAGGTCATGCGATCACTCCCGCCGCGCGTAGTTCGGTGATCCGCGCCGGCGAGAACCCGGCGGCGCCCAGCACATCGACCGTATGTTCACCACAGGACGGCGCCGGTCGCGCGGGCGATTCGATTGGCGTCGCGTCGAAGTACAAGGGCAGCCGGGCCTGCCGGAACCGGCCCGCCGTCGGGTGCTCGGACTCCACGATCATGCCCCTGGCGAGCACCTGCGGGTCGGCCAGCATGTCCTCCGGTGCGACCACGGGGCCCGCGGCCACTTTCTCCGCCCGCAGTCGCTCCAGTGCGTCGGCCGTGGTCAGCGTGCTGAACCCGTCGGCGATGGCCGCCAAGAACGCCTTGCTGTTTTGTGAGTTGGAGTGCCCGGCCATCGTGGTGAATCGGGGGTCGTCGTTCAGCTCGGGCTTGTTGACCGCTCGCGCCAGACCGGCACGTTCACGCAGCGACATGGCCGTGTAGGTGAGATATCCGTCCTTCGTGCGGGTCAATGAGATCTTGCGCGCCGGCAGCTCCGCCGGTATGACGCCCTCGCCGACCAACGCCAGGTCGCTCAGCACGTCTGGCCACAGGTAGAACAGGGCCGCGTCCAGCATCGGCACCTGCACGGTCTGCCCCCTGGCCGCACCGGTCACGCGGGCATAGAGCGCACTCGTCACCGCCTGCGCGGCGAACAGCCCGGCGAGCTTGTCGATGGGGAAGCTCTGAACCAGGTCTGGCTCACCGGACTTGGCGACCTGTCGTGCGATCATGCCGGAACGGCCCTGGATGATCGCGTCGTAGGCCGGGTCGCCGGCCGAGGGCCCGTCCGGGCCGTACCCACTGATCGATACGTAGATCAGATCCGGATTGGCCTCCCGGAGCCGCGCGGCGCCGAGACCCATCGCATCGGATGCGCCGGGGCGGAAGTTTTCCAGCAGGACATCCGCCTCGGCCGCGAGCTCTCGGATGAGCTCCCTGCCACGCTCGTCGTGCAGGTCCACGGCCAGCGACCGCTTGCCCCGGTTGAGGCTGAGGAATATCGCGGTGAAACCGTTGCGCTTGTAGCCGCCGATCTGGCGCATTACCTCACCGCCGCGCACTGGCTCGACCTTCACCACATCGGCGCCGAGGTCGGCCAACACCACCGAGGCCAAGGGCCCCGCCAATACCCGTGTCAGATCGAGAATCTTGACTCCAGCGAGCGGCGGGTTCATGTCAACGAGTCTCGGCAGTCGGTCGGCGACCACCAAGACCCCCTCCCGGCCACTGGAACTCAGGTGCCCTCGACCGCGGCGTAGCGGCCCGGATCCACCACGGCGGCCGCGATCGCACCACCGACCAAGATGAGCACGCCCAGAACCATGAACGCGGTCTGGTAGCCCTGTGCGGGGGTGTCAGCCGCGTCGATGAGCAGGCCGGTGGCCCAGGGCGCGATGATCCCCGAGGTGCTCTGCAACCCGATGAACAGGCTGAGCACACTGGTGCGTTGGCCAGGCGCGGCGGCGGTGCCGATGGCGGCATAGATGATCGGCAGCGCGAGCACCGTCAAGCTGTAGCCGCCCACGAGCAGCCCGTAGGCGAGGTAGCGCTCGGCACCAGCGAAGGGAACCAGCGCGAGCAACAGCCCGCCGAGCACGAGCGACAGGGTCGGCACCACACCGCGCGCGATTCGGCTGGACACCCCGGCCGCCAGCAACCGGTCCGTCACCCAGCCCGCGGTCAGCATGAACACCAGGACGATGATGCTGGGCAGGCCGAAAAGGAATCCCGAGGTGATCGGGGAGAAGTTCAGCCCAGCTTGCAGGTAGGACGGTAGCCAGCTGAAGATGACCGAAACCAACGCGTACAGCGGGTAACCGGCCAGCAGCAACAGTAGGAACGTCCAGCTGAGCACCACCCGGCGAAAGGAAGCGCGACGCTCGGCGCGGTCGGCGGCGGCGGCCTCGTCGGTCAAGACCGGCACACGAGGCTCCGCGTACGGTCCCGCCCCGCCGATGACGAACCAGACCAGGCACCACAACACGCTGGCGCCGGCAAGCGCGAGGAATGCCCAACGCCAGCCGGCGGCGATGATCAGCACGGTGAGCAGCGGCGCGGCAATGAGCTTTGCCAGTGACGGTCCCGACGTGAGTACCGAGGTGGGCAACCCGCGCTGCCGCGCCGGAAACCAGGTATAGGCGGTCGAGTTCGCCAGCGCCGTCGCCGGCCCCTCCGCCGCGCCGAGCGCGATGCGAGTAGCCAGCAAGACCCCGGCGCCGGCAAACAGGAAAACCGGCAGCTGAGTGGTTGCCCAGAGTAGCGACACGATGAACAGCAGCCACCTGAGCGAGACGGTCCGGGTGGCCAGGAACCCGACGCCCACCGCGCTCGTGCTGTACAGGAAGTAGAAGGCGCTGCTGATGAATCCGAACTCAGCCGCCGACAGATGCAACTCGGCCATCACCGGCTGGGCCGCGAGCGCAAGGATTGTCCGATCCGCGAAGTTGATGAGCATGAAAATGCTCAGCAGAGCCAGGATGATCCACGCCATGACGGGGCGGTACCGGGCGGCGTCTGGGCTGGCTATCTCCGTGAGCGAGCCGGCGGGGGCGTTAAGGGGCATCGTCGTCCTTTTCGGTGGCTGAGGACGGCCGGCCCGCTCGAACCTGGAAGCCGGCTGGGCGCTCTGGCGACCATCACGGCGGCCCCGGCTCCCGCGGAAGGTTTGGTCCCGTTCCTCGGAACCGGCCTATGTATCGCGGTGGGCGGTAGTTAGTTCCAGTCCCCGGAACTTTCCGCCGTGTGCCTTTGACACCCATCTGGCCGGTTCCTAGCCTCCGAACATCTCGCTCGTTGTACATCGACGTAGCACGCGGCGACAGGGGTACATGGTGGTCAGCAAGAGCCCCGTACTGATCAAGCCCGCCGAGCATCCGTCAACCATGCTCAGCAAGGCGTTCGAGGTTCTGCACGCCTTCACCAGTGGTAGCCGGGTCATGACGTTCAGCGAGCTGGTCCGAGCCAGTGGCATGCCGAAGTCGACGGTGCACCGGGTGCTGGCCAGGCTGCTCGAGCTCGGCGTCGTCGAGCGGCACGGGGACAGATACCGGATCGGCGTCGCCACGCTCGCGCTCGCCGGTTCCGTCCCGGCCAGCGCGGGCCGGGACCGCGCGCTGCCCCATCTCGAGGCGCTACGCGCCCGGATCGGCCACCCAGTCCACCTGGCGGTGCTGCGCGGTCGCGATGCCGTCTATATCGAGAAGCTGAGCCACCCGGGAGCCATCCACACCGGCGTGTCCGTCGGGGCGCGAATTCCGGCCCACTGCACGGCGGCAGGCAAGGCGTTGCTGTGCGGGCTCGACCCGGTTGAGCGGGACCGGTGGCTGGCCGGTCCGTTGCCGGCACGCACCACCCGCACCATCACCGACCCCGACCGGCTGCGCACTGAACTCGTCGTGGCCAGGAACTCGGGCGTAGTCATGGACCACGGGGAAGCCCTGGACGACATCGGATCGGTTGGTGCTCCCGTCTGGTTCGGCGAGCGGCCAGCGTTTGCCGTGTCCGTGACCTTCTCGCTCGCCAGGGGCATCGGGCCGCATATCACCGAATATTTGCGGGAGACGGCCGTCCGACTCACCCGTCTGTTCGCGCGGTCCCCCCGGCGGGACTGGCTGCCACAGCACGACTGATCGCCCGGTTTCGTTGGCCGGAACCAGGCGTTGTCCGCCTCCGACACCGATGGTCTCGTGGTTGCCGCGGCACCGAACAGCGGCCGGCGGCCGGTGCGGCGCCGGCGGCTGTGGGCCGTTCCCGCGACCCGCCGGCGCGGTCGATGTGGATGGTCCTCGTCCCCGTCTAATGCGCGGCCGAATGGAGACATGATCGTGACTGCGTCCGATGTCGATGCGCTGTCCCAGGAGGCGACCTCCCGATTCGCCGACCTCCCCACGATGCGGGTGCACTATCACGACGCCGGATCCGGTCCGGCGCTACTGATGCTGCACGGTGGCGGACCCGGCGCCAGTGGGTGGAGCAACTTCAAGCAGAACCTGCCGGCACTCACCCCGCACTTCCGCACACTCCTAGTTGACCAGCCCGGGTTCGGGCGCACGGACAAGCCGGTGCACGACTCGCCCCAGCACGAGCTGACCGCCCGCGTGCTCGTCGAGCTGCTCGACCATCTCGGGATCGACCAGGCGACCCCGGTCGGGAACTCCATGGGCGGCGCCGCCTCGCTGGAGCTGGCGCTCACCCATCCGAACCGGGTCCACAAGCTGATCCTGATGGCTCCCGCCGGTGGCTCGCTGCCAGTGACCAGCGCGGTCAGCGCCGAGGCCAAGCTGCTGCGCACCTTCTACACCGCCCCGCCCGGGCCGTCACTGGAACGCACCCGGGAGTTGATCCACGCATTGACATTCAACGGCGATCGGGTAGACCCGGAAACCCTGCAAGAGCGCTACGAAGCGGCGATGGACCCCGAACCCAGCGCCTACAACGCCAGGATGTTCAAGAACTGGGCCGCCGGGGGCGCGCCACGGCAGTGGACGCGACTCGCTGAGATCACCCACCCGACGCTGCTGATCTGGGGCCGGGAGGACAAGATCCTCCCGCTGGACTCGAGCCTGCACATGTTGCATCAGATGCCCAACGCCCAGTTGCATGTGTTCCCCAACTGCGGGCACTGGTGCCAGGTCGAGGCCGCCGCCGCGTTCGAGCGACAGATCATCGACTTCCTCCAGCCGACGGGTTGAACGTGGTGGAGGCGCCCGAATCTGGTGGCGGTACGTTTGCGAGCACGCCCCGCTCAACTAACCAGGCGGCCCATCAAGGTGCGGCCAACCACAATGCGTTGCACCTGACCGGAGCCCTCGAAGATGTCCATGATCTTCACGTCGCGGTACCACTTCTCCAGCAGCAGATCCTTGCTGGTGCCCTCAGGCCCGAGTAGCTGCATGCACCGGCGAATCACCCGCTCGCAGGTCTGCGGCGGGTAGCCCTTGGCCATGGCGGCGGCGGTACTGTCCGGCGTGCCACGACCGACGAGGTACTGGGATTGGAAAAGGAGCCGCCGTCCGCGGGCAAGCGCGTAGTTCAGGTTCTCCAGTTCAGCCTCGATACTCGACCAGCGTTGCGGTTTGAACCCGGCCTTCCGCTCGGCAAGCAGGTTGATCGTCACATCCAGCGAGGCCTGCGCGAGTCCGATGGCCATGGCCCCCATATTCGGCCTGTTGAACGCAAGGGCCGCCAGAGCACCAGAACGTCCGCTTTGCCTCGGCACGTCGGCTGTGTCGGCCGTCCACCCTAGCTGGTTTTGCAGAGGAATCACACAATTGTCGAACATTAGCTCCGAAGTGATCCAGCAGCGGATACCCAGTTTATTCTCGTTGAATTTGGCGACGACCAGACCTGGCGTGCCCTTTGGCACGACGAATGCGCTGACTCCCTTACCGCCGAGCGACTTGTCAGTCGTGGCAAACACAACGGTGTACTCGGCTGTAGCTCCCGCACTGCAGAATATCTTGGTTCCGTTCAGCACCCAGGCGTCGCCGACCCGGGTCGCGGTAGTGGCAACCTGCGACGTGTCCGAGCCGAACTGCGGCTCGGTGAGGGCGAAGGCGGTCGTCAGACCACCGGAGACGACCGGGGTGTACCACTTCTCAACCTGCTCGGGGGTTCCCATCGCGTCGACGACGAGGTGACCGATTCCGCCACCGAGCGCGGGCAGCACCCAGACGTCGCCGTAGTTAATGTTCTCGTAGAACACGACATCTCTAACCCAGTTGCTTTCTTCGAAAGTTGGCTTGGGCTGAGGGTGTGGGAGGTCGTGGCGGCCGAGCGGAACGGGGGCTGTGTCCAGGATCTTTGACCAGTTCTCCGGCGGCCCGTGCCGCTCGTCCGCCTCCCGCGCGTACGGGCGGCACTCGGCGACGCCCCATTCACGAATGGCGTGCCCGTAGTCGACGAGCGGCTTGCTCAGTGCGAAAGAAAGACTCATCGTGGTTCCTCGGCTCACAGAGCCGGCTCGAAAGACGAGCACAGCGGATCGAAATCAAGCGTGGAAAGCGCGGACGCGCAGCGGTACCAGAGCTCGACTGGATGCTCGGTGATGAAGCCGTGGCCACCGAGTGTCTGGACGGCGTGCCTCGTCGATTCCGCGCCGACCTCACCCGCGTAGTTGACCACCCGAGTCACCTGGTCCGCGCAGTCGCACGGCTCGGCGTCGTCGAGCTGCGTTGCAACGTCCGCGATCTCCAACCGGACTGCCTGAATGCGGATCTGCGCCTCGGCGAGCGGAAAGGAAACCCCCTGGAAACCGGCGATCGGCCGGCCGAAAGCTACCCGCTCGATCGCATACTTCGCGGCGTACTCGACGGCGCGCTGCGCGGTGCCTACCTGCGCGGCCGCGACAGCGAGCCGCATTCGGCTGACCGTGTTAGCCAGGCTGTCCGGGTCGCCTTCACGACCACCGATCAGGTTCTCGGCCGCGACGGTCACGTCGAAGGACACGGTCGAGGTAGCGCTGGCGTCAAGCGCAAGTCCACGGTCCATTGGCTCGATCGTGACGCCCGGATCGGACGTGGGGACAATTGCGGCGCGCAGTGCACCGGTCTCGGGGTCAATTCCAACCACGATCAGCGGGTCGGCCTCGGCGGCGAAGGCCACTGCGAGCTTGCGACCCTTGATGCGCACCTGATCGTTCCCGGTGAGGCTTATCGTGGTGGCGAACTCGGCTGGGGCACGGCCGTGCCCTTCGTAGAGCGCGACGGCGCTCCGCGAGGTGGGATCGGCGGCCAGCTTCGGCAGCAGGCCGGTGTGTTCCTCGGTGCCGTGCCTGGCCAGCAGCAGCGCGGCGGCTCCACTCCACACCGCGGCCAACGTGATCGCCGGGTCTCCGTACGCCAGATTCTCCACCGCGATCATCTGCGTAACGGTGTCCATCACACCGCCGCCACCAAACTCCTCTGGCACCGGCACGGTCAGACCAGTCTCGAACAGGGTCTTCCAGACTTTCTCCGGCACCCTGCGCTCTGCCTCGGCCTCGCTGGCCGCTGGCGAGAGCACCTCGAGTCCGATACCGCGGGCAAGTTGGGCAACCGCGAGATGTTCCTCGGCGGGTTCCAGATCCATCATGGGTGTCTCCTTATGGCGCGACACGATCGCCGTAACGCGGCACAGCTCGGCGGCTGTCACATCACATCCTTTGAACTGATCACCCGGTAAACAACAAGCTGTTCCATTCCCGGGAACCCGATCATCGCGGTACTCCATCGGGCCGGCATGTTCGGCGTCGAGTCGCTCCGGCCTTGGCGGGCTGCTGATTCCCGCAGGGAAGCAAGCAGCGCTTGGACGAAGCTCACTTCCATAGCCGGAGAGTTGCACCGAGTGCCCGCCGCACTCGACAGGGTTCAGAGGAGATTTTGACGGCGCTGTGCCACTCCCGAGCGTCTTCAGCCACTCGGCACGACGGCTGCCCGGTGGCCTCGATCAACTCGTCCTTGCCGGCAACAGCCGTCCTCAGGGGACCCACCTCGCTCGGATCCGGCGGCGCCTCGCCGAGTGGTACGGCAGGCCGGTTTCGATCATGAAAGGACCAGTCACACGTACCACTCGGCGAGTGGCCGGCGGCGGAAAGCTCCGGGCCTCGTGCGCCCGGGTGAGCTGGACCAGCCGGGCAACTCGTTCCGTATCAAGGCCGCGCGGGGTCCCGTCCGCACGGGGTTTGGCGCGGGGTACCTAGGCTAGGGCGACACGTCCGCTCTGGGTGCCCCGTCTGCTGTGTCGGCGTAGCGTGCTGCTCGTGCCCGAATTCCACCACGTTGACGTGCTTCCTCTCGGCCCGGACGACACCGAATACCGCCAGCTCGACCTGGGCGGCGTGACGTCGCCGCGGCTGGGCGGCCGGGAGTTCCTCCAGATCGAGCCCGCCACCCTCACCGGCCTGGTCAAGGCCGCCGTGACCGACATCCAGCACCTGCTCCGTCCGTCC
>Ga0137415_10007514_pt1 | contig 10792 bp, 11 predicted proteins | sample CZODoug3_1_1_16f_FD_183082 | JGI IMG/M metagenome (GOLD analysis project Ga0137415, IMG submission 183082) | Vadose zone soil fungal communities from Angelo Coast Range Reserve, California, USA - CZODoug3_1_1_16fungal (Hybrid Assembly) | ecosystem: Environmental > Terrestrial > Soil > Vadose...
GTGACGCGCGTTCTCGATGAACTTCTCGCAGTAGACTTCCGACGAGTCGAAGGCGGCGCCCGCTTCGGTCTGGCACGTGTCGAACGCCTTGACGACCTCGGCCCGCTCCCGAACGATCCGCATGCCGCGCCCGCCGCCGCCGGCGGCGGCCTTGAACATGATCGGATAGCCGATCCGATCCGCCACCTCGAGCGCCTCGGCCGAATCCTTCAGGGCGACCTCGCTCCCGGGCACGACCGGCACGCCCGCCTGCATCGCGATCTGGCGCGCCTGCGCCTTGTCGCCCATGAGGCGGATCGCCTCGGGTGACGGGCCGATGAACGTGATCGAGCACGCCCGGCACACCTCGGCGAAGGCGGGGTTCTCGGCGAGAAACCCGTAGCCCGGATGGATGGCCTCGCTGTCGGTGACCGCCGCAGCGGAGATGATCGCGGGGATGTTCAGATAGCTCTCTCGCGCCGAGTCGGGACCGACGCAGATCGTTTCATCGGCGAGCCGCATCGGCAGGGAGTGGGCGTCGGCCTTCGAGTGAGCGAGCACCGAGCGGATGCCGAGCTCGCGGCACGTGCGGATGATCCGCAGCGCGATCTCGCCCCGGTTCGCGATCAGGACCTTATGGAACACGGATCAGCCGCCCAGGATCCGCCGCCACTGGGACTCGAGCTCGGTCAGTCGCAGGCCGTAGACGCGTGGCATCGCCTCGGCCATCGTCTCGCCGGCGCCGAGTCGTGCCAGGAGCTCGCGCAGAGAGTCCATGCCGCCCCCCCGATCGAGGAGATCTCGCACGATCCAGAGCGCGATGTCGTAGCCGGCGCGGGCGCGAAGCGGATCTTGATCACCGGCGAGCGCCTCCACGCCGGCGAGCGTGAGGCCCGACGGACCCCGGAGTATCGGATCCGAGGTTGCGCCCTCGAGGACCTGAGCCAGCCCCTCGTGGAGCCATCGCGGCGCCCGCCCGCGCGCGAGATCGTGAATGGCGGCATGCGCGTATTCGTGCACGACCAGCCGCTCGAGCTCGTGGGCGGGAGAGCGGACACGGCCGACCGGGAGGCGGATCTTCCCGTCGAAGAGCCCGGTGGCCCACGCGTGGACGCGCGTGACGTCACGGAACTCGTGGTGCTCGTATAGCACGACCGTCGTCCGCTGCTGCGGGGTGTAGGCGAGCATCCGACCCACGCGCGCGGCCGCCGCCTCGAGCTGTGCGACGATCTCGCGGCGAGCCTCGGCGTCGAGCGTGTCGCGATACTTCACGACGAAGCGCGGCGTGACCTCGCGACGGAAGCCGGCCTCGGCGCGCCATTCGCGCTCGACCTTTTCGAGCAGTCGGCGCGCCGGCTCGTTCGAAGGCTCGCGCTCGAGCACGGCCCTCAGATTCATCACGGCCTGCGCCGGGTTGTCGCGGCGGTCGTGAAGATGGGCGAGCAGCAGCCTCACTTCCGGATCGTACTCGGCCCGCGCGGCGCGCTCGAGCGGCACGAAAGCATCGTCCGGCCTTCCGGCATGGACCGCGGAGACGCCGAGGCCCTTCAAAAGGGCCGGGTCGTCCGGTGTCTCGATCAATCCGTGTTTGAACAGCAAGGCCGCCTCGTCTGGTCGCCCCTCGCGAAGCGCGTGCCAGCCCCAACCCTCGAAGCATCGGATGACGTCCTGACGCCGTGCCGCGCTCGCCGGGTCGTCGGCCGCGGCGAGGCCGAACTTTTCGCACGCGCGCGGGAACTGGCCGGCACCGTACAGGCGGACGGCTTCTTCGGTGAGGGCCTGCGCGTCCCGGGCGCGAAGCGACGCGACTACGACGGTCCGCTCGGCGCTGCCACGCTCGTAGCGACGGCCCTCGCGCCAGCCGAGCAGCAGCGCCGCGGTACCGAGCAGCAGCGCGGAGAGGGCGAGCACGCGGACGCGACGAAGGGGCGGCACGCCGGTGCTCAGCGGGCGGGATCGATCAGGAACAGGGATTGGCCGAACTCGACGGGGTGCGCGTTTTCAACGAAGATCTTGACGACTCGACCCGCCACCTTGGATTCGATCTCGTTCATGAGCTTCATCGCTTCGATGATGCAGAGGATCTGGCCTTCCTTCACGACGTCGCCTTCGCCCACGTACGGCTCGGCCGTCGGCGACGACGCCCGATAGAAGGTCCCGACCATCGGCGCCTCGATCGTGACCCCCGAACCCGACTCGACCTCGGAGGCGACTACCGCGGCGGACCGCTCCACCGACGCCAGCGCGGGCCCGGCGGCGGACGCAACCGGCGTGACACCGCCTCGCTGCAGCCGAACGCGCACCTCGCCCACCGTCACGTCGATCTCGGTCAGCCCGAGCTCGGTCAGCAAGGTGCCGAGGCGCCGCGCGAGCTCGACGGTGGCGCCCTCGCCCGGACCGGATTGTCGACGGCGGCGCGCCATCAGGAACCCGCCACGGCGACGCGCCCGAGGTACTCGCCGGTCCGCGTGTCCACCTTGACCACGTCGCCCTCGCTCAGGAACAACGGCACCTGTACCACGGCGCCGGTCTCGAGAGTCGCCGGCTTCGTTCCGCCCTGAGCGGTGTCGCCGCGCACGCCCGGATCCGTCCGGGCGATCGCGAGCTCGACGAAGTTGGGGAGCTCGACCGCCACCGGCGAGCCCGCGATGTAGAGCACGTCTACCTCGGTGTTCTCCCTCAGGTACTCGCGCGCGTCGCCGACCTCGTCGGCCGACAGCGAGACCTGCTCGTACGTCTCGGTGTCCATGAAGTTGTAGCGGTCGTCACGGTAGAGGAACTGCATGTGCTTGTCTTCGAAGTCGACCAGCTCGACCTTCTCACCGGAGCGGAAGGTGTTGTCGATGACCTTGCCGAGCTTCATATGCTTGAGCTTGGTCCGGACGAACGCGCCGCCCTTGCCCGGCTTCACGTGCTGAAAATCGACGATCGTGTAGGGGTTGCCGTCGAAGACGATCCGCAGCCCCTTCTTGAACTCGGCGGTTGACACTTGCATCGAATCTAGCCTTTCCGTCGCTGACGCGCGCGCAGCGCACCCTCCAGCCTCTCGCGCGCCTCTCGATGATCCGGATTCTTCCGCACGATGCGGGTGAATATCTGCGCGGCTTCCTCGACGCAGCCCTGCTCGAGGCAGAGCGCCCCGAAGGTCACCGTCGCGAACGTGTCGTCGCTCAGCACCCGCGCCAGGCCGGTCGCCTCGCCGGCCGGCGGCCCGGCCGCGCGCAAGAGCGAGAGCAGCCCCTGCGACTCGCGGTCGGTTGGATCGAGGGCGACCGCCGCTTCCAGATGTCTCACGGCCTCGTCGAGGTGACCCAACCGTCGCTGAATTTCCGCCGCCAGGCGATGACTCGGGGCGTCCTTGGAATCGATCTCGAGAATGGCCTCGAGCTCGACCTGTGCGGGGGCGAGCTGACCATCGGCCACGAGCGCCTTGGCCAGGATGAGGCGAGCCGTCGTGTACTGCGGATACCGCGTGAGCCCGTTGCGGCAGAGCGCCACGGCGTCACGCGTCCGTCCGGCCTTGCGATAGAGGTCGGCCAGCTGCGCGAAGGCGAGGGAAGCGGGATCCCGCGCCAGCCGCTCCTCCTGCCGGCGGATGGCGCCGACGATCGTCTGATCTTCTCCGGGCATCCCAAGCGAGTTATACGGAGCAGAAGTTTCCGTTGTCAACCCTGCCTCCGAAGTCACGACGCGAGGGAGGCGATCACCGCGCGGACTTCGGCGGTGGGGATGTCGTAGACGATTCGGAAGGCGCCGATGCGAGGCGCCAGCACGAAAGGAACCCGTCCATCCTTCGCCTTCTTGTCCCGCGCCATCGCCGACACGATGGGCTCGACGTCGATCGACGGAGCCCGGACCGGAAGCCCGAGCGTCTCGAGCATGCGCTCCTGCCTGGCCGTCGTCTCGTCGTCAGCGATGCCGAGCCGCCGCGCGAGGCGCGCTTCGGCCACGATCCCCAGGGAGACCGCTTCGCCGTGGGCGTAGCGCGCGTAGCCCGTCGCGGCTTCGAGCGCGTGGCCGATCGTATGCCCGTAGTTGAGCACGTGCCGAAGCTCCGCCTCGCGCTCGTCACGCTCGACGACCGAGGCTTTGAGACGGCACGAGCCGCCGATGATCCGCTCGAGCACGCCGAGATCACGGGCCGCGAGCGGCGCCAGGTCGCGCTCGAGCTCGGCGAAGTAATCGGCGTCCAGCACGATCCCGTGCTTGACGATCTCGGCCAGGCCGGAGCGGAACTCGCGCTCCGGCAGGGTCCGCGCCACGGCCGGATCGACGACGACGAGCCGCGGCTGGTGGAACGCGCCGATCATGTTCTTTCCGAGCGGGTGGTCGATCGCCGTCTTGCCGCCGATCGAGGCATCGACCTGGGCCAGCACCGTCGTGGGGAGCTGCACGAAGTTGATCCCGCGCATGTAGGTCGCGGCGGCGAAGCCGGCGACGTCACCCACGGCGCCCCCGCCCAACGCCATCACCGTCGAGGTCCGGTCCAGGCCGGCGGTGAGCAGCTGGTCCCAGCAATGCTCCGCGACCGCCAGCGTCTTCGCGGCCTCGCCTTCCGGCACCTCGATCGTGGTGACCGTGAACCCCTCCGCCTCGAGGCTCGTGACCACCGTCTTGCCGTAGAGGCGCATGATCGCGCCGTCGCTGACGAGCGCCGCGCGGCTTCCGAGGCGCAGCTCTCGCAGGCGCTGACCGACGCTCTGGAGCGCGCCGGACGCGACGACGATCCGATACGAGCGGCTGCCGAGATTGACGTCGACGATCATCAGGATTTTCCTGGCGATTCGCCCCGGAGGAGGTGAACCGCCGCCCAATCAGGCTACCAGCTTTTCAGGCTGGCGAGATAGGTGTCGTCGTTGCGGCGAATCTCCTCGAGTCCGCCGCCGCCGAACTTCTCCAGGAAGGCGCGAGGGCCTCTCCGTGGGACTCGCCCGCGGTGAGGGACCGAAACACCCCGCTCACCGCGACTACTTTACGTTACTTCTACTTCTTCGGCATCGCGGGCAGCGGTGCCTGCGCGGTCTCGGCCTTCAGGACCGAGGGCGTGATGAACACGACCAGCTCACGGCCCGTAGTCTGCGAGGCCGTCTGCTTGAACAGCCACCCGATGACGGGAATGTCGCCGAAAAGGGGGATCTTCCGCGTCTCGTCCTGGTCGAGGTTCGTCGTCACGCCGCCGATGACCAGGCGCTCGCCTTCCTTGATCAAGACTTCGGTCTGCGCCCTGCGCTTGTTGATGACCGGCGGGGCACCGGCCGTCGTGCCGAGGTTCACGGTCGTGTTGCTGCGCGAGTTGTTCTCGATCGTGACCTTCATCTTGATCTTGGTGATGTCGCCTTCGCGAATGACGGTCGGGATCACGTCGAGCCTCAGCACGGCTTCCTTGAACTGGATCTGGGTTCCGGCCGAGCTGACCGTCGCGTACGGGATTTCTTCACCGAGCGAGATCGAGGCCGTCCCGTTTTCCACCGTGACGACCTCCGGGCGCGCGAGCGTCCGCGTCTTGCTGAGCAGGCGCAGCGCCTCGAGCGCGAGGTTGATGTTGTAGCGGCTGCTGGTGAAGCCGAACGCGATACCGCCGGCGCCCGCGGGCACGACACCGCCGCCGAGCACGGAGCCGATGGGGAGATTGACCAGGTTTCCACCAAGCGGCAGACCGGTCGCGCCACTGACCGGAAGTGTGTTGGGGAAGCCCGCCGGAGCGTTCGGGGGACCGAACACGTTGGCGACGGGCACACCGCCTGGCAGCGCGAGACTGTTGCTGGGGTCGCTCGTGAATCCACGCCCGACGAGGATCGAGTTCTGGTTGGCCTGGACAACGCCGCCGCCGCCCCACTGCACGCCGATGGCGAACAGGTCGTCGCGATCGAGAATCTCCATCCGTGCCTCGATCTTCACCTGAGGCAGCGGCACGTCGAGCTTCTCCCGGATCAGCGTCTTGATGCGCTCGAGATCCGCCTCGTAGTGGCGGATGAAGATCGAGTTCGTGGGCTTGTAGGAGCGAATCGTGATGCCTTTGGCCAGCACCTCGGCGGTCGGAGACGGAGGAAGCGCCTGGGGGATCTGGGGCGCGGTGCCGTAGAGGGCGGAGAACGGCGGCGCCGCGATCGGGGGGAACCCCTCCGCTGTCGGCGCTATCTGGGCCTGGATGCCTCCCGGCGGGATCCCGAGGATTCCCTGCAGGGTCTTCGCGACCTCTTCGGGGTCGGCATAGGAGAGCCGGATCGTCTCTTCGCGCAGCGGCCCGCGGGCGCGCAGCTCGGCGACGGCCTGCTCGGCGATGCGCTTCTTGTCGATGGCCTCCTGCTCCTTGAGCTGGGCCTCGGCGATCTTCGTCCGGATGTCGCTCTCGGCCTTCATTCGCGCTTCTTCGACCCGCGCGGCCGCCTCGCGCTCCTTGATCAGCTGCTCGTTGGAGACGATGCGGAGCACGCCGTCCTTCTCGACCTTCCGCAGCCCGCGCGTCTCGAGGATGGTGTCGAGGGCGAGATCCCAGGGGACGTTCTTCAGGGTGATCGACATTTTCCCCTTGACGTCGTCGCCGATGACGACGTTCTTGTTGCTCTCGGCGGCCAGGATGCGGAGGAGGTTCACGACGTCCGCGTCCTTGAAGTCGAACGAGATGAGGCGCTGGCCGTTGGTGGGCGCCGGCGGGGCAGCCGGCGGCGTAGCCTGCGCGATCTGCACCGGGCGCGCAGCCGAAGCCGCTGGCGCGGCCTGCGCGGCGGGCCCCGCGGGCGCTGCGGGGGTGCTCGCGCCCGCCGCCGCAGCCGGCGGAGCGGCGGTGGGAATGACGATCGCCAGACCGTCGGACTCTTCGCGGATCGCGTAGCCGACGGTACGGCTCAGGTCGAGCACGACGCGGGCGACGCCCTGCCGGTACTGACCGCCGCGAATCTGCTTGACCGGATCCTTCCCGACGTTCAGCGGCGTCTTGCGCCACGCGTACACCGTGTCCTCCAGGTCGATGACGAGCCGGCTGGGCGAATCCACCAGATCGGCCTTGTACCGCGCTTCCCGCGACGTCTTCACGAACACGGTGACGGAGTCCGGATGCGGCGTCACCGTTACATCGCTGAGCCGCGCCGGCTCACCCCGACCCTGGGCCCACGACCCCGTCGGGACCAGAAGCACCAGTGCGAGGTTCACCACGACCAGCACGATGGGGATCCGTCTTTCAGCGTTCATTTAGTTTGTCGCCAGTCTGAGAACCACGCGGTTTGACGGTGCGCCCGTCTTCGGCGCCACCACGAACACCACACTGTCGGAGCCGATCTCCAACAGGCGGCCATCCCCGAGCGTGTCGCCGGGTTTGAGGATGTACCCGATGCCATCGGGCGCTTCGACCAGCGCGAGTGCCACTCGATTGCTCCGCACGATGCCCGTGAGCCGGGTCGCTGCCACCGTGAGTCCTCCGGAGCCCTCGCGTACCTCGAGGGTCTCGAATGGATCGCGGTGTCCCTTCGGGTCGTACTTCGGCACCTGGACGACGACTTCGGCCGGTGGCGCTTCCGCGGCGGCCGCAGGCTGAGAGGCGGGCGGCCTCGGCGGCGCGGAGGGAGGAGTGCTCCCGCATGCGCCCAGCATGACGGCCAGGCTGACCGACATCAGCACACCCTGGTGTACGCGCATGTGTCTGGTCCTCACCTTGGCTTCGGCGCCGGCGCCGCGCCCACGGGACGGTACATGTACGTCGCCAGGACCAGCTCGGCGCGGACCGGGTTGCGCGGCCGATTGAGGCCGCTCAACTTGATCTCGGTGACGTTGACGACGCGCCCCAGCTTGGCGACCCGCTCGAAGAACTCGCCGAGCTGGTGATAGCCCGCCTCGGCGTTCACTGCGATCGGGATCTCGCTGTAGTAGTCCCGCACCGCCGGCGGGCGCGGTTGGAAGAGGGAGACGGCCAGCCCCGACGCGGTCGCGGCATCCGACACCGACCGGTACAGCGTCGGAATCTCCTTCTCGCCGGGAAGCTTGTCTTTGAGCGCGTTCAGGCGCGCTTCGAGCTCCGTGACCTCGCGGCGGTACTTCAGGAGGTCGGCGACGATCGCCTTGCTCCGGGCGATCTCGCTCTGGAGCGAGCTCAGCTCCGCGCGCAGCTGCGAGACCTGGGCCTCGGCGGGCGCCAGGAGAAGGAAATATGCGGCGGCGGCGATCACGATCGCTCCCATGATGCCGACGACGAGCTTCTGCGATCTGGGGGCGTTGACGATCGGGTCGAAGATCGGCGGCAGCGCCATGTCAGCTCTCGTACCGGCAGGTGACCTCGAAGGTCACCAGCGGGGCTGGCCGGCCCAGGTCCCGGCGGGTCACGACGAGATCGACGTCCTTGAACTTGCCGGAGCCGCGGAGGTTCGACATGAAATCAGAGATCGCCGTCGGAGAGAACGCCGAGCCGCTCACCTTGATCTGTCCGCTTCGCTCTTCGAACCCCGTCACCCAGAGATCGTTCGGGATGACGCTCGCGAAGGCTTCCACGAGCTGGATCTTCTCGCCCGGGGCCTTGGTGATCGCCTCGATGACGTCGACGCGCTTGCGGAGCTCGGTGGCCAGATCCCGGACCTTGCTTTCCTGGCCGATCTGCGTCTTCAGCAGGGCGAGATCCCTCTGCGCTCGATCGATGTCGGCGGTCAAGCTCGCCTGGGTGCTCGTCAGCACCCACCAGTACACGCCGATCCCGAGCAGCAGGGCCAGATAGATGACTCCGAACAGCCAGCCGAGGTTGAAAGCCGGCAGGCCGATCTTGAATCCCTTGAACCCGGCACGGCGCCGGCGGCCGCGCTCGGGTGCGAGGTTGATCCTGATCATTGGGATTTGTCTCCCGGCCGTCGCAGCGCGAGACCGACGGCCACGGCCAGGGACGGCCCGGCGGCGTGGACATCGTCCGCGTACCCCGGATCGATCTCGATGCGCTGGAACGGCTTGGTGAGCTCGACCGGGATGCCCCAGTTCGACGACAGGTAGTCGCTGAGCCCAGGCAGCTGGGCGCACCCTCCGGCGAGAACGATCTTTCCGATGCGCTCGGATTCGGCGGTCGACGCGAAATAGTCGAAGGTCCGCTGAACCTCGAGTGACAGCTCGCGCGACACCGCTTCGAGGGCCGGCACGACGGTCTCCCAGCGAACACCGACGTCGCGGCCGAGCTTGGCGGCCTCCGCCTGCTCGAATGGGATCTTGAGCTGTTGGGCGATGGCCTGCGTGTAGTTGTTGCCGCCGAAGGGAATGTCGCGAGCGAAGATCGTCGAGCCGCCGCGGACCACGTTGGTCTTCATGATCGAGGCGCCGATGTCGATGAGCGCGACCGTCTCTCCGCGATCGCCCGGGTAGTTCAGCTCGAACTGATTGCCGAGCGCGAAGCTGTCGACGTCGACGATCGACGGAACCAGGCCCGCTTCTTCGACGACGGCGGCGTACTCGAGCACCTTCGACTTCTTCACCGCGACCAGGATGAGGTCGAGGACGCCGTTGTGCTGTCCGATGCTCTGATAGTCGAGGAAGACCTCGTCGATCGCGAATGGAACGTGGTGCTCGGCCTCGAGCTGGACGACGTCGCCGACTTCCTTCGCGGGCACTTCCGGAATCTGAACCTTCTTGATGATCAGTTCTCGGCCACAGACCGCGATCGCGCAGCTCGTGCCTTTGAGTCCTGCCCGGGATACCGCGCTCCTGATGGCCTCCACCACCGTGGTCGGGTCCTTGATCGTGCCGTCCGTGATGGCGTCCGGGGGCAGGGGCGCGACCCCCAGAGAGGTCAGCGTATGGGACCCGCCCGACTCCCTGACGTGGAGGGCCCTCACACCGCTCGACCCGATATCGAGGCCGAAGATTTCCGGAGACTTGCGGAAGAACGCCATATTAAACGCCTTTCTCCCTGTTGGCTATGTAGTATAGGGCGGCCCGCGCCGGGGGGGCCAATAATTTCCCATCTACTACATTCAGGGGCTTACAGACCCCCGGCCCCCAGACCGTGCAAGCCCCCAGGGGGGGCTCGAGGGGGTCTATCCGGGCCTGGAACCCCCCTGGAAAGGGCGTGGCGCCGGAAACTCGCGACCGCGGCCTCGTCTGGTCGCGTTTTGCGCACCTGGGCGAGAGCGCTTTCGCGGCGCTCACTGGTCGGACCAACTCTGAGTCGTCACGAAGCGACGTTTGAGCGCGTTCTGAACGAGACCAAGAGCCTCGGCGCTGTATAGAATGTGTGGTTTGCCAACGGCGTCGCCCTCGATGTTCGCCACGGCGACCGAGTCCAGCTCGTTCACGACGGCGGCTCCATATACGACCTGATTGCCGTCGCCTCGGAAGCGAATGCCGACGTTCCGTCCGGTCGCGATGATCGGGCCGTTCCAGCGGAAGCTCCCGCCGATCTCCACGATGCCGTTCTCGATGATCAGAACGCCAGTACCCGAGCTCTCGCCGGCGAGGCTGAGTGACGTGTAGCGCGTGCCGACGTTGGGCATGGCGCCGCGGATGTAGACGACCTTCGGGCGCGCGCTCGTGCCCCAGCACGTCGAGTTCTCGAGATCGGTCGCGCACGTCGAGCCGATATTACTGAGCGAGGACGCGTTGCCGGGACTGGTGTGACCCGACAGAAGCCGGGGTTCGAGAGCATGGTGTCCGACGCAGGCGTAACGCCTGGAACCCGCCGGTTGCCGCACCCGATCACGATGACGTGCGCCGCCCGGCCCGCACCGGAGGCACAACATGCGGACCCGATCGATCGATACAAACCGCGGCTATCGATGGCTAGGCTTGGCGACTGCTGCGATGCTGACGATGATGCTTGCCGCACCCAACGCCGCTCAGGCGCAGGCGCGAG
>Ga0137415_10007515_pt1 | contig 10791 bp, 11 predicted proteins | sample CZODoug3_1_1_16f_FD_183082 | JGI IMG/M metagenome (GOLD analysis project Ga0137415, IMG submission 183082) | Vadose zone soil fungal communities from Angelo Coast Range Reserve, California, USA - CZODoug3_1_1_16fungal (Hybrid Assembly) | ecosystem: Environmental > Terrestrial > Soil > Vadose...
GGCGGCTGATCATCGCCGAGGGCACCCGCTTCCCCGAACTTGCGCGGACCTTTTACCAGCTCGGACCCGACCGCACCTATGCACACCTTGCCGGCATGTTGTCCGTGTGGCGCGAGCGCGGCCTTATCCGCCTCGACGACCCGGAGCTCGCGGCGGTGCAGTTTTTCGACAAGGTCAGTGGCGACCTGCATCGGCGCGCGATGGCTGGCATCGTCCCAAAGAACCTCCGCGCCGCGATCCAGCGCAGCATCGATCATGCGGTTCAAATCTTTTGGAACGGCATCAGAGTTGATGGCCGCCCGTCGGTTGTTCGCGATTGAGTGAGTAGGTGCCGGTTAGGCATGAGGTTTATCCAGCGCTTCGGTCTTCGTTTGAGGCGAGGCGAGTATTCCCAAGGTTGTGATAGCGCCACAGGCCGCGATGGCGGCCATCGCAAATGCCCATGTAGCGTATAACCCGTGATCGATAAGCGCGCCGCTGAGGAGAGGCGCTGCAATATTGGCGCTCGACATCAGCGATTGATTAAGTCCCATGATTATGCCTTGACGATTGAGCGGGACGCTCCGTGACAATTCTGCTGTTAGGGTGGTTCGGATAAACGTCGTGCCAAGGATGATCAGCGTTAGGAAAACGGCAAGAAGGCCAATCTTGCCCACAATGGCGATACCAAAATATCCCGCGCTCATAAGCGCGAAGGCAACCAGCACGATGATCCTGTCGGAGGCGAATCGACCGGCCTGAGCGAGCAACAGGCCTTGGACGATGATATTGATAAGGCCGGCATAGGCGAACACGACGCCGAGTTCTCTGGCTCCAAAAGGGTGCCCGTGCCAGCTAAAGCGGGCCGACAAGAATAGCGCAATCTGGGATAGAAACATCGAGTTGGCGAAGAAAAACAAAATCAGAAGGCCGAGCAGGCCCCAGACGTACGGCATCAATAGCAACACGCGAGTAGCCTTCGGCTCAGGGGCGCGCAGTGCGGAGCGAATTCCGGAAATAGGGCGATCTGACGGAAGCAGTACGATTGTAGCAACGATGCTAATTAGTGACAAAGCTGCGGCTGCCCATATCGGCGCCGTGACCCCGAATTGGACCAAAACACTCGACAGGGCCGGACCGACCAGCCAACCGGTTCCGATCGCACCACTTGTCATGCCGAGCGCTTGCGTTCGTGCCGACGGTACGCTGTGCTCCGCAGCATAGGCATGGGCAACGGAGATATTGCCTGATGTCAGTCCGTCGATGATCCGTGCCAGGAAGATCAACATCAGACTATTGGCCGCCGCAAGCAGCACGAATCCAGCCAAGGTTCCGATCTGGCTGACGATCAGGACACTTTTGCGTCCGTACCTGTCTGACAGTGTCCCGACCAACGGACCGGCAACAAGCTGGCAAAGGGCATAGACCGAAATCAGAGAACCGACAATGAAAGGGGTGGCGCCGAGTCTCTGCGAATAGAATGGCAGCAGCGGCAGTATGATTCCCAATCCCGTGGCGTCGATCGCCACGACAATGAACGCTGGAATCAGCTCAAGAATCTGAGCGTAGCTCGCACCGGGTAAATCGTCGTACGTCGTCACGACGCTGCTTTGACCTTGCGAGCTGGTCAACGGTTCGGTTCGCCGCCCGGGGTTTATCGAGCCAAGTATTCCTTCGACAAGGTTGCTTGCGACCAAACCCGAGCTCGCCGCAATCAGCCGTGGTTCCGGTACTGCTTGATCCCCCAAGCGGGGCTTCTGGTCCGGGGAGGATTCCATGGTGCGGCCTCCGTCGCGATTTTCGTCATTATAGACATATCTCAACCTATTTAGTTGTAACAAAATAATTAGTATGCTATCTAATTCTGCATGGCACCGTCCCAAGCGTTCATTCATGCTGAATTCGGCCTCTTGATCACGCGGCTCGGCCGCCTGTGGCGTCGCGAGGTGGATCAGGCAGTTGCCGCCCACGGCCTATCCCAGGCGACGGCAATCCCGTTGGTTGTTCTCTCTCGCAGAGGCAAATCCGTTCGGCAGTGCGTGCTGGCCGAGGAGATGGGTATCGAGGGCCCCTCTTTGGTCCGGCTCATTGATCTGCTGCAGGCTGAAGGGCTGGTGGAGCGCCGCGAAGACCCAACCGACCGGCGGGCAAAAATGCTGCATCTCACGGCTCTGGGCGAGATGAGAGCCGACGAGATCAATCGGGTGTTACGTCGCGTCCGGGCTCATCTCTTGAAGGGTGTCTCGGGCGAGGATCTCGCAGTGACGTTCGAGGCCCTGCAGAGGATCGAGCAGCGGGCCAGTCGCTTGCAGGAAGCAGCGGCCGTGGTGGAGGCGGCGCAGCCGTGACCGTCGACCACCCCTTTCTCGTCCGCCACGCCGATATCGTCTTTGCCCTCAAGACCTTCGCGGCGGCCATGCTGGCGCTGGTCATCGCGCTTTGGCTGGATCTGCCACGCCCATATTGGGCGATGGCGACGGTTTATATCACTTCGCAGCCGCTTGCCGGTGCGACCAGCTCGAAGGCGTTCTATCGTGTGCTGGGAACAGTGCTCGGTGCATCGGTCACCGTGGCAATGGTGCCCAATCTCGTCAATGCGCCGGAACTGCTCTGTTTGATCATCGCGCTCTGGGTGGGGCTTTGCCTGTATCTTTCGCTGCTCGACGGCACGCCGCGCAGCTATGTGTTCATGCTGGCTGGATATACGGTGGCCTTCATTGGCTTCCCGGTGGTATCGGACCCGGCGAGCATCTTCGACACGGCGCTGGCAAGGGTCGAGGAGATCAGCCTCGGCATCGTTTGCGCCAGCCTGGTGTCTACCGTGGTGTTTCCACGCGGCGTCGCCCCTGCCGTTGCTGTGCGCGTCGACAACTGGCTGTCCGACGCACGGCGGCTCAGCCAGGACGTGCTCACCGGACACGGTACCGAACAGGCGTCGCGGGATCTGCGGCTGCGCATTGCCGCCGACGCTGTCGAGATCGACACGTTGGCGAGCCATCTGGCCTACGACAGAACGGTCGACATCGACGCCGCACGCGGGCTGCGTGCTCTTTATTTGCATATGCTGATGCTGCTGCCGCTGCTAGCATCGATTGGGGATCGCATCGCGGCACTAGGGGACGGACTACGGACAATTCAGCCGGCCCTTGCGCGTCTGCTCGACGATCTGGCGAGCTGGGTCCCGACCGAAGACCGCGAGCCGCAAACAGCCGACCGGCTCCGTGCGGCGATCGCCGCACAACAGCCGAGACTTGATGCCGGCGCGTCATGGGAGCAGATCATGATCGCCAGCCTGCTGATACGGCTGCGTGAATTGGTCGATCTCTCCGACGATTGCTGGACTCTCCGCCGCGCCATTGCGGCCGGTCACGATGCATCAAAGGTTGAACTTGCGTTCCGTCCTGAGGCCGGCGCTGCGCCGGTCAGGCACCGCGATCACGGCATGGCGCTATGGTCCGGGGCGGGCGCCATGATCGCGATCTTGATCTGTTGCGGCTTCTGGATCGGAACCGGCTGGCCGGACGGTGCAAACGCGCCGATGATGGCCGCCGTGTGCTGCTCCTTGTTTGCGGCCCAGGACGATCCTGCGCCGGGCATCCGCAGCTTCGCATGGTCGTCGATCGTCAGCACAGCAGTCGTAGCAGCCTATCTGTTCGCCGTGCTGCCGAGAATCTCGAATATCGAGATGCTCATTGCGATGCTCGCACCGTCCTTTGTCCTGTTCGGCATCCTCATGGCGCGCCCGGCGACAGCCTTCATCGGGCTGGCGCTCGGGATCATTACCGCGACGCTGCTGGCACTGCAGTCGACCTATAGCGCCGATTTTGCCACGTTTATCAATTCCAGCGTGTCGTTGGTTATCGGGATGGCGGTGGCTGCCGTCGTGACAAGGCTGATGCGATCGGTCGGCGCCGAATGGAGCGCAAGACGCCTGATGAGAACGAACTGGGCGACGCTGGCCTTGGCGGCTGAGCGGCGCGGCAGACACGACAGGGCCGTATTTGCCGGTGTCATGCTGAATCGCCTCGGGCTACTCGCTCAGCGCCTGGCCATCATTCCCGACAGCGATCTTCGCGATGTCGATGGCCTCGGCGAACTGCGGGTTGGCCTTAACATCATCGATCTGCGCCGCGCCCGTCATGGGCTCGCTCCGCGGACGCTGCGCACGATGGACGACATGCTGGACCAGCTTGCGCTTGCGTGCCGTAGATATACCGGCAGGATGATGCCGCCCGAGCTGCTCGCGCATATCGATCGGGCGTTGACCGAGGCGATGTCGGAGCCTGCCGGTGACCAAATGGAAGATGCGCTGATCGGCCTGGTTGGGATCCGGCGCGGGTTGTTTTCGGACGCGCCGGCCTATCAGCCTAAGGTCACCGATGCTTCGAGCTCCAGGGGCGTCGCGGCATGAGATACGAGATCGACCTCTCTGGTGTGTTTGTCCCCTCGCTGCTCGTATGGCTGCTGGTGGCCTACGCCCTGTGCGCAATTCTACGGCCGGTTTTCCAACGAACCGGCCTTTACCGCCTTGTATGGCACCGCGCGCTGTTCGACCTCGCTGTGCTCGTCTGCGTGCTGGGCGGCATTGTTTACTTGTCTTCGGAGTTTCTGCCGTGAAAACCACATTTGCATTCCTTCGCCGCTTCGCCGTCACAACCGTTGCCGTCGCGGCGGCTTTCCTGGTCGGAGGCTATTTGTGGATTTACTACATGGATGAACCGTGGACGCGCGATGGCCGCGTCCGCGCCGATATCGTCGAGGTCGCGCCAGATGTGTCCGGTTTTGTGACCGACGTCATGGTGCGCGACAATCAACAGGTGCGCCGCGGCGATATCATTTTTCAGATCGATCGGGCGCGCTTTGCATTGGCGCTTCAGCAGGCAGACGCCGTCGTCGCCGGCCGCCGCGCCTCGCTCGATCAGGCGGAAAGCGATCTGAAGCGCTATCGCCAGCTTACTACTCTTGCGGTTTCGCAACAGAAGCAGGAACAGGTATTAGCTACCGAGCAGCAAGCCAAGGCCGCCTACGATCAGGCTGTTGCGGACCGGACCGTGGCCCAGCTCAATCTCGATCGTAGCGTGGTGCATGCCTCAGTGAACGGTACGATCTCCAACATGAACCTGCGTCCTGGGACCTACGTCACGGCAGGCAAAGGCGTGATGGCGCTGGTCGATTCCGATACCTTCCACGTGGATGGCTATTTCGAGGAAACCAAGCTGCCGCGCATTCAAGTCGGTGATCGGGTCGCCATCCGCCTGATGGGCAACGACGTCCCGCTCAGGGGGCGTGTGGAGAGCATCGCTGCCGGCATTGAAGACCGCGATCGCGCCCAGGGAGCGAGCCTGCTTGCCGACGTCAATCCGACATTTAGCTGGGTGCGGCTGGCGCAGCGCGTGCCAGTACGTGTTTCGCTCGATGCTATCCCGGCCAACGTGACCCTTGTAGCGGGCCGCACAGCGACTGTGGAGGTCCTGTCGCAGAAGCCAACCGGCCTGGCCTGGCTTTTTGGTTTCGCCGGTCCGACGTTGCAGCTCAACAGTCAGAGTTTGCATCACGGGCCGGTGCAGATCCAGCACAGTTCCTGATTTGCCGGAGCGCAATTAACCGCCTGCAGGCGCAGGAAAAGGTTCAAGGGTTCTTCGCCTCGCCGGACACAGGTGATGCATGCGCTGCGAGCCGAGGTGCTTCCAAGCGAAATCGTCGCGTGAGCACCGTGCTGGACCTGCCGGACAGCAGCCCTTAAGTAAGCTCCATGGACGCAGCAACCGACGCGCCGCAATCGCGCTATTACCACTCCCAGGGGCTCAGGCTTCATTTCACCGACTGGGGTAACCCGCAGGCCCCGCCGTTGCTCCTGGTTCACGGCGGTCTCGATCATTCCCGCAGCTGGGATCATCTGGCGCGCGCGTTGCGGCGCAACTTTCATGTCGTGGCACCCGACCTTCGCGGGCATGGCGAGTCTGAATGGGCGACCGGCAGCAGCTACAGCCTGGCTGACCATGTCTACGATCTGACGGGCCTGGTGAAGGCTGCAGGCTTCGAGAACGTGTCGATCGCCGGCCATTCCATGGGCGGCATGGTCAGCCTGACCTATGCCGGCACGTTTCCGAAAGAGGTATCCCGGCTGGTCGTGCTCGACGGCGTGACCAATTATCCGGCGAGACGAGTCAAACCCGCCGACGTCAGAATCGACGAGTGGATCAGCGATCTCGACAAACTGGCGCAACGGAAAATCCACCGCTATGCGTCGGTCGCCGATGGCGCCGAGCGAATCCTTCATCGCAACCGGCATCTTACGCGCGAGCAGGCGATGCATCTGGCGACCCACGGCCTGAAGCAAAATCCCGACGGCACTTATGGCTGGAAGTTCGATCCGTACTTGCGCGCCCGCGCGCCCTATCGGTTGTCGCTCGAAGACCATATCGGTCTGTGGTCGCGCATCGCGTGTCCGACGCTTCTCGTCAGCGGCAGCGAAAGTTTTCTGCCCGACCCTGCCAGGGCGGGCGTGATGAAGCATTTTGAGAACGCCGAATTGGCAAGGATCGAGGGCGCGGGTCACTGGATTCAACACGACAAGCCGGATGAAGTCCTCGACCTTCTCGAGAAATTCTTCGAGCACGCAGAATCGAAATAGGCGGCCTTGAAGTTTCGCCGCTCGCTATTCGCGACTCCTGACCAATCGCTTGCCGGTATCCTTGCCGCGATAAAGACCGGCGATAGCTCTTCCCGGGCAAACTAGGCCAACAGCTTCAGGGCGGCATAGACGAGGTCGCCCCTGAGATCGGCCGGTTCTGCGATGAGGCCGCTAGCGTATGCGCCGTTGATGATCAGCGTTAGTTGAGACGCAACACGGTTGGGATCAGCGGCACCAAGCCTGGCGACGATGGTCGCGAGCCTCGCCCGCATTTCCTCCTTGTTGCCCCGGACGACGATCCGGCCGGGATGGTTCTGGTCCGGAAACTCCGTCGCCAAGTTGAGGAACGGACAGCCGCGATAGGCGGGGCGCCCGATCCGCTCTGCGATTCCGGATAGCAGCGAGTCTAGCAGGGCACGCGGATCATCAGCGTGCTGCTCCTCCATGCGATCCCACCATGCCCAGAATGACCGATCCTGTTCGGCGGCGACGGCGGCGATCAAAGCCTCCTTGGATTCAAATTGGCGATAGAGGCTCGTCTTCGACACGCCGGATCGCTCGACGACCGTGTCGACGCCGATGGCGCGGATGCCCTCGCGGTAAAACAGTTCGCTTGCCGTCGCGAGGATCCGCTCGCGGGCGCTTGCTTCGCCCTTCAGTGGTGCTCCCCGCCGGGGTCGGGCGCCTGCCTCCATGTCCGCTTGTTCCTCTCGTCTCGCTTTCTCGCTTGACAAAGTTACAGACCTGTCTGTATTTTACAAGTGACTTATGGGTCTGTAACTTTATAGGAGGATATCGATGCGCGCGATCGAAGCGGGGACCTTCTCCGGCTATGGCGGGTTGCGGCAGACCGAATTGCCTAAGCCGCAACCGTCAAAGGACAGGGTGCTGGTTCGCGTGACCGCCGCCGGCGTCACCCCGCTCGATCACACGATCCTGTCGGGCGGACATCCCAGGGCCAAGGCGCCGCTGGTGCTCGGCAATGAGGGCGCCGGTGTCATCGAGGACGCCGGCGAGTCCGGGCTCGCTGTTGGGAGCCGCGTGATGTTCACAGGACCCTACGGCGTTGCTGAGCCTGGCGCGTGGCAAGACTGGCTGCTGGTGAGACCTGAACATCTGGCGCTCGTGCCCGACGCGATCGACGACGTCGTCGCGGCCAGCCTTCCGGTGGCCTATCTGACGGCGCAGGTCACGTTGACGCTGGCCGAATTCAAGCCAGGCATGACGGTGCTGGCTCCAGGGATCGGCGGGTCGGTCGGCAACGCGACCTATCAACTCGCGCTGGCGCAGGGCGCCGGCATGGTGATCTCTACGGCCGGCAGCGCGACGAAAGCCGCTAAGGCGCGCAAGCTTGGTTTCGAAAACGTGGTCGACCTTAGCGCAGAAGGTCTCGCCGACGGAGTTCGCCGGATAACGAACGGCAAGGGCGTCGATATCGTCATCGAGAGCATCGGCGGGAGCGTGACCAGTGAGGCGCTAAGCAGCCTTAGTCTCGGCGGTGTCCTGACCACGTTGGGCTACTCCGCCGGACGCAAAACCACGATCGATGTCGCGGACCTGATCTGGAAGCGCGCGCGGATGGCTGGCTTCTCTCTGTTCGCCCAATCACCGACCTCGATTGCCACCGCGTGGCGGGACATCCTCCCGCTGATCGTCAGCGGATCCGTCAAGCCGATCGTGGAGCGGGTCTATCCCTTCGGCGAGGCGGGCGAAGCCTTGCGCCATCTGATCGAGGACCGGCCGTTTGGCAAAATCGTCCTGGCGGGGTGATCGTCATGACAACCGGATAGCCGTATTTCTGCTGCGCGTTACGCTATCGTTACGATACCACCGACAATCTTCCGACGCCTCGCCGACAAGGGCAGGGCGCGTCGCCATGCCCTTGGTAACGCCCGCACGCCAATGCAATTCGCAGAACTCTTGCTGTTCGACCGTCGGTCCGGACAGGACGCGGACTGCGCTTTCATAAGATATGAGATAGACGCCGTGATCCCGGGTGGGCGCGAGATCGGCATCCCGAAAAAGTTCGGTCAGGATCGGAGCCTTCGACGAAGGATTGGCCAAGGCTATCGCCGTCAGCCCGAAGAGCGCGTCGAAAACCACCATGGGATGTTTGGCTTGCGACAGCCTTCGGAGTTAGCGCCGCCGATCTCCGCGACGTTGGGCCTACGTGCGTGCGCCCTCGGGGGCGTCCGCTAACGGCCCAAGGAAATCGCGCTTGCCAACGGCAACGCCGTTTTGTCGAAGAATGTCGTACGCCGTCGCGACGTGGAAATAGAAGTTCGGCAGCGAAAATCGCGTGAGATATTGCTGAGCGGTGATGGCCACAGTGCTCGAGCCGAAAGGAAATTCGATCTTTTGTCCCTCCGATTCCGCGAAGCTTTCTGCGGGAAGACTTTCAAGATATTCTAAGGCATCGCGAATTCGCTCCTGCAAATCGGCGAATGACTTGTCCGTATCCTGAGATTGGGGCGCCTCCAGCCCGATCAAACGTGCGGTCGAGCGCTTCGCCGTATCGCAGGCGGCCCGTACCTGTGCTGCTAGAGCAAACATGTCCGGAAAGAGCCGGGCAAAGATCAGGGCCGCCGGCTCGATTTTGCGGTCCTTGGCGTGCGTCTCTGCCGTTTCCAACAATTTAGCAAGAATCTTGAGATGACGTTCGAACACGGGAACCGAGAATTCAAAGATAGCGTTCGTCATTTGTAACCTCAGCAAAAGGACGAGTGAAGGGGCCCACACCTGCCAGTCGGCTGGACGGAGACGAAACTGTTGTCGAAGGCGAACGCGAACGTCACACGGCCGCATGCTGGGTTATGGAGGTTTGCGGCGCGTAAGAGGATCAATGAACGATACGCTCGACGGCAACGGCGGTCGCTTCACCGCCGCCGATGCAGAGTGCCGCGACGCCGCGCTTCAGATTTTGCGCCTCGAGCGCGTGAAGCAGCGTCACGATTAGGCGGGCGCCGGTCGCGCCGATCGGATGGCCGAGCGCGCAGGCGCCGCCATTGATGTTCAACTTCTCGCGGGGAATGCCGAGGTCGCGCTGCGCCGCCATCGCGACCACCGCGAAGGCTTCGTTGATCTCGAACAGATCGACATCGCCGACGCTCCAGCCGACCTTGTCGAGCAATTTGCGGATCGCCGGGATCGGTGCCGTCGTGAACCATTGCGGCTCCTGGCTGTGGGTGGCGTGGCCCTTGATCTCGGCCAGAACAGGCAAGCCCTCGCGATCGGCGAGCGACCGTTTTGTCAGTATCAGCGCTGCTGCGCCGTCGGCATTTGCCGACGAAGCGGCCGGCGTGATGGTGCCATTGGGGCGGAACGCCGGCTTTAAGCCCGGAATTTTGGCGGGATCGACCTTCAGCGGAATCTCGTCATTGCCGATGATGCGTGGACCGGCCTTTTCGGTCACCGTGATCGGCACGATCTCCGCCTTGAACGCGCCGCCTTCGACCGCCTTGCGCGCGCGCGTCAGCGTCTCCATGGCGTAGGCGTCCTGGTCGGCGCGGGTAAATTGGTAGGCCTCGGCGGTGGCTTCGCCGAAATCGCCCATCGAACGCCCAACCTCGTAGGCGTCCTCGAGCCCATCCATCAGCATGTGGTCGATGATCCGGTCATGGCCGGCGCGATAGCCGGCTCGCGCTTTCGCCAGCAAATAGGGCGCGTTGGTCATGCTCTCCATGCCGCCGGATAAAACAATCTCGGCGGAGCCGGCGTTGATAATGTCATGCGCCAGCATGGTGGCCTTCATGCCGGAACCGCAGACTTTGTTGACGGTGGTCGCACCGGTCGCGTCCGGCAGCCTGGCGCCGCGCGCAGCCTGCCGCGCCGGGGCTTGTCCCTGTCCGGCCGGCAGCACGTTGCCCATGAACACTTCGTCGATCCGCTCGGGCGACAATTTGGCCCGCTCGACCGCAGCCCCAATCACATGGGAACCGAGCTTGTGCGCGCTGAACGAGGAAAGATCGCCCATGAACCTGCCCAACGGTGTGCGGGCGGCGGAAACGATGACAACCGGGTCGGAAGCTGTGGCCATGATGGGGTTCCTGTTCAGCTAAGAGCAATTGCGTTATATGACGATTATCATCTATGATAGGCTAGGTGAAATTGCAACGGAATGTTGACCAGGTGGGTCGAACGCCGTCCCGGATTTTGCGGCAACGAATATCAACCATGGC
>Ga0137415_10007516_pt1 | contig 10791 bp, 13 predicted proteins | sample CZODoug3_1_1_16f_FD_183082 | JGI IMG/M metagenome (GOLD analysis project Ga0137415, IMG submission 183082) | Vadose zone soil fungal communities from Angelo Coast Range Reserve, California, USA - CZODoug3_1_1_16fungal (Hybrid Assembly) | ecosystem: Environmental > Terrestrial > Soil > Vadose...
GATAGAATCCGCGTTCACGCCCTATGAAGGGGTCATCACTGCCTCCCCTAGGTGGGGTTGCATCAGAGAAATTTATGGATCCCTTCCGTGGGGCCGCGGAGAAACGAAAGTGAGGCGATAGAAAGTGCTAGATCCTATCGTTTTACCAACGCTCTACTTCATAGCAGTCCTAGAACTCATCTTCCAAGCCGGCGTGGTATTCTACGCATACAAAGTGACGAGGATAACGGGCTCGTTTCGTGCTTGGACCATGATAATCGCAGCATTCTCGTTGCTGACCATTCAAAGCGTCGTGGGCTTGGTTCTGACACTTTCGTTGCCAACTGATCAAATAGCCAATTTGATAGGTTCAGTAGGAGAGACCACTACGATTCTCAGCTCGATGGCCACAGCAGTAGCAGGAGCGCTTCTCTTCCTTGGGATCTTCGGGCTCGCAAAACGATTCGAAAACCAGGCGAAACCGTCAGCCTGAGCCCCAGAAGAAAGCCCCGCCAATCGGGGCGGACAAATTCTTCGAATTATTTGAGAGGGCTGCCTAGAAAAACAAGCTGCGGAGAGACATTGGTTTCCACAAGTGTGCATTATTCAGATAAACAACCTTGATTGAAGGTACGAAGGGAAGCGGTTGTCTCAATGGAAGTTCACAAGACAATACTAGATGCTATTGGAAACACGCCTCTCGTCCGACTTAACAAAGTCTCGAAAGGTCTCAAGCCCGCTATTCTTGCAAAGCTGGAAAATCTCAATCCTGGCGGGAGCGTCAAGGATCGAATAGGAATCGCAATGGTCGAACGAGCAGAGAAGAAGGGACTCCTAAAGCCCGGTGGAACGATCATAGAGCCCACGTCAGGAAACACCGGAGTTGGATTGGCAATGGTTGCCTCAGTGAAAGGCTACAAGATGATCTTCGTCATGCCGGACAAGATGAGTGAGGAGAAGAGAAGCATCTTACGAGCATACGGAGCAAAAGTGGTGATAACCCCTACAAACGTTTCCCCAGACTCCGCTGAACATTATACTAAAGTCGCTGAGAGGCTTGCGCGAGAGACTCCTCACTCCTACATGCCTAACCAGTATGAGAACAGGGCTAATCCCGACGCTCATTACCGGACAACAGGGCCTGAGATTTGGCGTCAAACGGAGGGAAAAGTCGACGTTTTTGTCTGTGGCATGGGAACCGGAGGGACCATCACGGGAACAGGCCAGTTTCTAAAGGAGAAGAAAAAAAGCCTGAAGGTAGTCGGCGCGGATCCGGAAGGTTCCATTTTCTATCCGCGTTTTCATGGACAAGACGAACAGCCTCACCAGTACAAGGTGGAAGGTATAGGCGAGGATTTCATGCCGGGAACACTGGACATGTCGATCATAGATGATGTCATACAAGTCTCCGACACGGACGCTTTCCAAATGGCCCGTCGACTCGCTCAGGAAGAAGGGATCATGGTGGGAGGGTCCGGAGGGACGGCGGTGCAGGCAGCCTTGAGGGTCGCAGAGCACTTGGATGAACACAAGATGATTGTCACATTGCTCCCTGACACGGGCCGAAACTATCTCAGCAAGTTATTCTCGAACAAATGGATGCAAGAGCAAGGCTTCCAATGAATCAGGAGATCGATGAAGATTGAGAGATCGCGACGTGATGAACCTGCTAGATCAGATTGAACTCTACGTTCTCGGCATTAGAGGCGAAAGAGTAGCTCAGAAGGACTACTGGCTTTTCATCTACAACAGCATGAAGAGCGGATTACTTATGACGAAGGCCATGGAGAAGCATCTCCAATACAAACTGAAAGAGCTGGCAATGCAGAACTCTCAGCGATAGGATCTGCGGCTCGCCCTCGGGGTAGGTTTGTGGTCCACGAATGTGAACCGAAGTCGGTCGTTACCCGGCCGGCTTTGAGGAACAACCTGAACGAGGTATCATGCATAATCTCGATCAGTTTTCAGAAAGATACGTTAAATCAGTGCCGGCAGATGGCATTCTATCATGAGATTTTCAACTAAAGCCATTCATGCGGGACAAAACCCAGATCCTGCTACAGGCTCCGTCACGGTCCCGGTCTATCTCACTTCAACGTATATGCAGATTAGACCAGGCCGCGAGGGCAAGTACGTATACTCGCGAACCGCGAACCCCACGCGTAACGCTCTCGAAGAGAGTTTAGCATCCCTAGAGGATGGCAAGGTCGGCCTCGCTTTCAGCTCAGGTCTCGCCGCCACGACTACTGTCCTGATGCTTCTGCAGAAAGGAGACCACGTAATCGCTGGGGACGACATCTACGGTGGGACCTACCGATTGTTTGACCAAGTTCTCCGAAACTATGGCCTACAATTCTCCTATGTTGACCCGAGGTCACCTGACAGGGTAGAGAAGGCAGTTCGAAAGAACACCAGGATGATCTGGATCGAGACACCAACCAACCCACTAATGAGAGTTGTCGACATCCGAGCCATCGCGAAGATCGCGAAGAAAAATCATGCAATGCTAGTCGTGGACAATACCTTTGCCAGCCCCTATCTCCAGAACCCGCTGAAGCACGGCGCCGACATCTCGGTACACAGCACAACCAAATATCTTGGAGGACATAGCGATCTAATCGGCGGTGCGGCAATCACAGCCGACAATGATGTAGGCAAACGTCTCAAGTTTCTCCAGAACGCCGTCGGCGCGGTTCCAGGACCCTTAGACTGCTGGCTTGTGTTGCGAGGAATCAAGACACTGGCTGTCAGGATGGATCGTCACAACTCCAACGCTAAGCAGATCAGTGAGTATCTCCTGAAACAACCCAAGGTAGAACAAGTATACTATCCTGGCCTACCAGATCATCCGCAGCGCGACGTAGTCAAACGCCAGATGCGAGGGTACGGTGGAATGCTCAGCTTCGAACTCAAAGGTGGGTTCGGAGAGTGCGAAAAACTTTTGACGAAACTTCGAGTCTTCACCCTGGCAGAGAGTCTAGGAGGGGTCGAATCCCTCATCGAACACCCAGCCAGCATGACACACGCCAGCATACCGCGCCAGAGAAGATTAGAGCAGGGAATCAAAGATACTCTCATACGCATGAGCGTGGGAATAGAGGATGTTGAAGATCTAGTTGAGGATCTTCAGAAAGGCTTCAAAGGCCTCTAGCAGAGAGGTGTTCGCAACGAACGTTCAACGAATCTTCAGCAAGACCCAAGTATCGTCTACAGTCTCGGCGGGGAAGAATAAGATGCCCAGTTATGATTTTCGATGGCCCCTCTTTTCTCGACTCGCGGCCGTAAGGCATGCAAGACAACCTCACCGATTCTGAACTCATCTCATTTTGTTTCTATACACCCGTCATAAGCCAGCTCCGTATTGGATAAGGCACTGTTCAACGCAACAAGGAGAACGGCCACATCGGCATCCCCGACCGCGACTAGAGACATTGTCCGATCTGATCTATAGACTCTCCCTCCCGATCGGCGCGATCAGCCTGGTGATAACCAATAGCACAGCGTCGAATGCGGGTGATGTCGATAGGAACATTCTAGAGTTTCTCTTCGTTTTCCTGATCATCATTACGAGCTGGATCATCTATACCAGCGACATGTCGGTTCTGCCTCTCGAGACCCGTCTCGTAACATTCCTGAACGTGATACTGCTGATCCTTGTCGCGATAATACCCTACTTGTTCGACCAGGCAGTGTCCCTGAACAATACACCCGATTTCCAGAACTATGCTTCAACCCTGTTCAGGTTCGTCCATGCAGGCTCTCTCTCCATCATGGCTGGATTTGCACACCTGATCGCACAAGAAGAAAAAACAGCTCGTCGACAGCGACCAAGTGATAGGGTTCCGAAAAATACGAACCAGACTAACAATCCTAACCCTCGCAGTGCTCCTCTCCCTCGCAGTTCCTTGGGACTAGTTCCTCCTCGGAATACACGTCAGATTATTGATCTGGTTTGCGCCGATCATCTCATTCTGGGTCAACCGAATGAGCGGTAACCCCCCGCTTGGAGGCCCCTCGCATCCAAGCCCGTCTAAACAAATCTGAACCATTTTCCAAGCTCATGTCTTGAAAACCCTGCCTCACCCTCCTCTTGAACCGCCAAACGCGATGTTCAGGTGAAAAAATTCCTGGACGAGGGAGCGGATGTTCCAGAGGTGCACGCTTCATCCAAGCATCAGCCGAGGGTGCTGCCGATCAACAGCTCTCCACTCTGGTCACGTTTCTAGGGGACTTATGATTTGTCTCACACGGGGCTGTGAGAGAAGGAAGACTAGGAGAAAGCCTGAGAGAGACAGTATCAGGAAGAAGGGAACAGTCATCTTGAACGCGTCTATGTACGAGGTCGATGATTGTTGACCGTTGAGAAAGCGGTAGTAGAGGAGTCCGAAGAGCGAGATGCCAACTGTGTTCCCAATCTGGAATGAAGTAGAGACCACTCCTGATGCTTCGCCCGCCTCCTGGCTTGGAACTCCGGAAAGTATGACTCCCAATAGTGGTGAGAGCGCAAACCCTGCACCGGCTCCGAATACTATGAGTGGAGCTGTTAGCTCGTAAAGGTTGAGACTTGTTCCGTATGAATCGAGGGTGAGTATTATCCAACCAAGGCCAACTGTTTGAAAGATGTACGCGAGGCTAAGGACGCGGGTTCCGAGCTTTGGGATAAGTCGCGGCCCGAGGAGTGAAGCCGTGATGAAGCCTATGTTGATCATAGCGAACGAGAGCCCGGAGATTATGGGTGAGAATCCGAGACCCGATTGTAGGAACAGGACGAGCGTGAAGAAGAGCCCGCTGGCTGTAACGTAGTATAGGAGGGTTAGTGGTATGCCGACTGCGAACGAACGGTGCCTGAACAGGTCCATATCGACAAGTGGGTCTTCCCCGTTTCTTGTTCTCTTGCGCTCGTAGATGACGAAGAGGGCTAGGAGTGGAAAGGATAGTATGAGGAGCATTATCATCCAATTCGGCCAGCCGGTCTGTTGACCCTCAGCGAGCGGTAGGATCAGGGAGACCAGAAAGAGAGATATCAGTCCAACACCTGGCAAGTCTAGCTTGGGTGCTCGTTCTGTCCTGGAGGGACGAAGAACTAGGAATCCGGCCAAAATCCCGATGATGCCGACGGGTAGGTTGACGAGGAAGATAGGTCTCCAAGAGAGACCGGCCAGGTTGAGTTGTATGAGGAGTCCCCCAAGGATGTTTCCGGTGATTGCGCCTATTCCGCTGATGGCGGCGAACAACCCCAGCGCCAAGGATCGTTCGGACCCCTTGAAAGTGACCTGTATGATCGACAATACCTGAGGATACATGAGGGCCGCGCCGAGACCCTGAAGAGCTCGAGCACCGATAAGAAATGTGGCGGAAGGCGCGTAACCCGCCAAAGCTGACGCGACAGTGAAGACTGCCATGCCAAATAGGAAGATTCGTTTTCGATCTAGGATATCACCAAGACGTCCTCCCGTTATCAGGAAGACAGCATAGACAAGCGAGTAAGCAGATACCACGAGTTCAAGATCGGCAACACCGGCGCCGAGAGTAGTCTTGATTGAGGGGAGGCCTTGAGTCACGATGAACACGTCCAGAATGGCCATGAACGAGCCGACGAGTACTATTCCGAGAATTAGCCAGCGCCTGCGAAGAGCCAGTGCCGTGGCCGTCTCGGCCAGTCTCGCCGTCTGGGGCAACTCCAGTTCAGTCGAAAGTTTCGATGGTCCCAGGTCCGGTCTGGACCCTCTCTCCCCCAGTCTGCCACCTGAGACTGACCCGGTGAGTCTGAAAGCGTTGCACCTCCAACAAGGACACGATGCAACTTTATGGCTGATGCCTTTCTTGTCTAACCATTCCATCTCATTCACGCCGCACGTTTGACAGATCCTTCACTGGCAGGTCACAAATTGCAGCAGGAGTCCTGGATAAATTGTACCAAATCGTGTATCGCACTCAACGCCGACCTCTCTAGAGTGTCATTTCCTCTTTTCACAAGAAAACGGGATGCTCACATCTCGCGCTAAATCAGCGGGCGAGAGATGTGAGACCCTGCGGGAACTTTCTTTGACCAGTTTTGGTATCCTCCTAGAGACTGACCGGTGCAAGTGGTTGTTGCAAGTTCGTGTCGGAATTGCCTTGAACGGTCCCTGCCGCTTGTTCGATCAAGTCAGCAGCCGCTTCGGGGTGCGAGATCATGGATGGGTGCGCTGCGTTAACGTAGGCGATTTTTGCGTGAGCGCGTTGGGCCATGAAGAATTGCGCATATGGCGGTATTGCTAGGTCAAGTTTTCCAATCAAGTACCAGGACGGAATTGTCTTCCATGCAGGTACACCTGTCTTCTCCCCTAGTACGCTGAGAACCAGTGGACGTTGTTCAGATGCTAGGACGGCCGCTTTGTCGGCTGGCAAGTCGTTTGCGAAGCACGACGGGAAGACGCTGGGCTTGAGGTACAAGTCGACATCTCCCGCGATCGGGACGAAGTTGAAGACCTTGGTGGGATCTCCTCCGACGCGTGATCCGTTCTGGCCGGGAGGCGGCGGAGCGCTGGCAAGAGCCCCCAACGACTCTCCTTAGTCGGGGACGAACGCGTCAACGTAGACGAGGGCCTTTACGTTCGGGTTTCCTGTCGCCGCGTTAGTGATGACAGCTCCTCCATAGGAATGTCCGACAAGGACTATTGGTCCGGTGATTGTATTGAGGAAGCTGGCCAGGTAGGCTGAGTCAGAAGCTAGCCCGCGCAACGGGTTGGGCGGGGCGTAAACTGTGTACCCTTTGTCTTGGAGACGATCCACAACGCCACTCCAGCTTGATCCATCAGCCCATGCACCGTGGACCAGTACGATAGAGGGTTTCGGCATAGATGCTGAATCAGATCTCGCAGCTACGACATAAGCTGGAACGATGATCAGGGCGAGTATTGCTAACGGAATGACCTTTTTCATATCTATCAATTCACCTCCGTTGTAATGATGGTTCATTCTCCTCTGTGAATGGTTGATAAACTGGCAAGTGAAGGATAGGATAGTTGCAAAAAAAACTAGATTCCAAAAGCGAACTAACCGAGTTCCAGAGCACATACAACGATTCCGAACTGGCTTATCTGGAGCTCGTCCGACAATTTCTCTAAGGTAGAACAATGAGCAGAACTGAGAAGGATTCCACCAGTATGGCTCACAGAGAACCTGTTTTCGGCCTAAGTATCACTCCTGACAACGTGGAGAAAGCGTTCGCGCTAGCAAAGACCGCAGATCAATTGGGCTTGGACATTATTGGTATTCAGGATCATCCGTACAATGGCACGTTTCTCGATACTTGGACTCTTATCAGCGCCCTTGCAGCATCGACAACGAAAATTCGCTACTTCCCTGATGTAAGCGATCTCCCGATGAGGTCGCCTGCCATGCTTGCAAAGGCGTCGGCAAGTTTGGACCTCATGACGAAGGGGCGCATTGAACTCGGCCTAGGCGCGGGCGCCTTCTGGGATGCGATCCATGCGTACGGTGGGCTCAGGAGAGCTCCGGGGGAGGCGGTGGCTGCGTTGGAGGAGGCGTTGCAGGTGATCCATCTCATCTGGAACTACAATGGCCCTCGAAGACGCGTCAGTTTCCCGGGAAAATACTACCAGCTGGACAATGCGCAGGCAGGTCCCAGTCCTCATCACGATATCAAGATCTGGCTCGGAGCAGCCCGGCCAAGGATGATGGACCTAATCGGGAGAATAGGCGACGGCTGGGTAATCCCCCTCAACACGTACATGTCTAACGATGAAGTTAGGGCCTCGCAACAGTTGATCAATGCTTCAGCAAAGAAAAACGGCCGCCCACTAGATTCGATCGCTCGAGTCGCCAACATTGTCGGTGTAATTGATGAGCAGGGAAGACTCGACAGGTCTTCTGGCGACAAGGCCCCGTTCATCGGTTCGTCGTCAGAGTGGGTGAACTGGATGGTCTCTTCCTACATAGACCTGGGGATGGACACGTTCGTCTTCTGGCCAGCAGGCGAGGGACAGGAGGAAGGCCAGATTCGTCTTTTCTCCGATCGCGTCGTCCCGAAGGCTCGCGCTGCTATGGCTGAAAAAATTCGGAGCTAGATTTGAGAAAGATACATAATAACCGGAACGGGGAGATTTGACAAATATGGGGAAATCTTCGACTAGAAAGATAATCGTGTCCAAGGATGGGCCCTACATCGTTTCAGGGAATGTACCGCTTGCCATTCAGACAATCACACCTAACAGAGAGGGTCTTTCATGGGACTGGAAAGAAGGGAAAAAAATTGAGACGAGAGAGGGGTACAGTCTTTGCAGGTGCGGTCGTTCAAAAAACAAGCCGTTCTGCGACAATACTCACACGAAGATCAGGTTCGATGGCACAGAGACCGCTACTCGCCGGCCCTACATCCGACGAGCAGAAGTCTCTGAGGGTCCAACCCTTATCCTGCGCGACGCAGAAGATCTCTGCGCCTTCGCCCGCTTCTGTGATCCTGGAGGGAAGATCTGGGGTTTGATAGAAGAGACTGATGATCCGGAGGCGAGAAAACTGGCCACACGCGAAGCAAACCAGTGTCCATCAGGTCGGCTGGTGGTGGAAGACAAGAAGACTGGCCAGGAGATTGAACAAAAGCTTCCCCCCTCGATCGGCGTGGTAGAAGATCCAGCGCTTGGTTGCAGCGGGCCACTCTGGGTCCGTGGCGGGATACCCATCGAATCAGCAGATGGCACGCCCTACGAGTTAAGGAACAAGGTGACCCTTTGCCGGTGCGGGGTCTCGATCAACAAGCCGTTCTGCAATGGCAGTCACGCGAGCATCAAGTTCAAGGACGGACTCGTCGATTTCAAGCAGAGGGGCGCCGAGTAAAAGTCGAGAAAAGCCTGGCTAGCAATCGACGAGCCACGGGTTTTCCTTAGGGGCTTGCTCGATCAAATCATCAGCCGCGGCAATGTTGCTGACCAGTTAGTCTGGAATGGAGTAGCGGACTTTAGTTAGGCGGTGCTGTTGGAGCTGACCCATACGCGACCATCCCTGCTCTGCCAGACGAGCACTTTGAGGGCAGATCCAGTGCTAGGAGTGGAGAGGCTATCATTATCGGGATGCCGGCTTTCGGGTCGCCAAAAATCAGCAGGTGTGCTTCCTGCATCTTCAGGCCCATCTGTCTTGCCTCTTCACTATGGTCAATGTCGGAGAAGAGAATGAGTTTTCGCCCTTGGATCTCTTCCTCCTGAACCCGTGCTAGGGTGTTTTTCAACAGAAAAACGGGCTGGGTCTCGTTTGAAGCCCGTCTACCGTGGACGGTATTCCGGCCCTGTCTGGCCATCCATCCTTACCGCTCCCATCTTCCCTTCCCCCACCCGATGCCCAGGATAGAACAACAATCGGAAAAACCGTCTTTTTTGGAAGATACTATTCTTGAAATTAGTGTTTTTGGAAATCGTTTTCTTGAATCTCGGTCTTTGAAAATCGGCTTTTCGAAATCAGGTAACCGGTGAATTTTCTCGACCCCGGGGCCCACTCGAATCTCGCGCCGCCCAAGAGATCCCGGTAACCGGACCCGGTCTTATACGTAGATGTTCGATTTTCCCAGCTTGTCCATGTCGAATCCTAGTCGTCCGACCATGTACTTGAAAACGTCCCTTCCAACCTCAGTCGCCTTGGCCGGGTCAACCTGGTCCTTTCGGAACTTCGCCAGCAAACTAACAGAGATATCGGTCAATGCAGCAATCAGCGTGACGACCTCCTCCACAGACACCTGTTTCCGATCCTCGAACACGTCTCTCTTGATGAACTCCAACACCATACGCGCGTACTTTGCCATGCCGTCCCCACCCTCCTCCATATCAGAAAGCACAGGACCAGAATCAGACATAGACAAGACCAGTAATCCTCCGTCTAATAAGAAACACGACGAGAAGGAAAAATCATGCCGAAACCCAGCCTCACAACCACCGCCATTTCGATCTTGAGTTTCATCCTCGGCGCTTGGCTCCTCTTCGACGGAACACGAAAACTCGTCACGGGCTACTACACGGGAGAACAGACCATGGGACTAGGACCATGGGCAACCATCGTCACATCAATAGGAGTACAACCTGCAGACATGGCCTTCCCATTTCTCTTCCTAGGCGTGATCTGGATCGTGAACGGAATCATAGTCTTACTCGGTGCAAACAACAGATACGAACGCGCCATCGCAATCTCTATCGTCACACTGTTCTACGCCCTACCGGGTACCCTAGTCGGTGCCGTCACGATACTTTTCTCTTTGAGAGAAAGGAAGCTCCTTGGCCGAGCGGGATGAGAGTGTCGAGCCTTGTTTTGGCTCCTGTCTGCGGACTAAAATGGCTAATCAAGCTGTAGAACAAACAAAGGGAGGATATCAAGGCAGGTCGCGAGGCGACCTTCTAGCGTTCGTTAGAAGAGTGTTGTTTCGATAACGTGACGCCTAGCTTTGCGAGGTTGTTGTTGAGCCTGGCCGGGTCCTAGGGCGTAGAGAGTAAAACGCTATTGTTCCCCCAACCCCTAAGGTGGCGGCAACGAGTGCGAGCTCGATCCACGTATTTGTCGTAGTGCTAGCCGGCGGTGCAGTGACCGTGTAGCTGAAGTAGCTGCCGTTGTTATTGTTCACCTTCTTGTTGCTGTTGCCATCGAAGGCTACAATGTAGTATTGTACGTGACCTCCGTTGTACTGCGGGGGTATGTGCGCTGTGGCTTGCTGGCCGGTCGAATTGTACGACGCCACAACAGTATTGTTAGCAGTCTTCCAATTATCGGTTGTATAGACCAGAGTCACATTCAGCACTCCTTTATTTCCTGTTGTGACCGTCGTTGTTACCG
>Ga0137415_10007517_pt1 | contig 10791 bp, 9 predicted proteins | sample CZODoug3_1_1_16f_FD_183082 | JGI IMG/M metagenome (GOLD analysis project Ga0137415, IMG submission 183082) | Vadose zone soil fungal communities from Angelo Coast Range Reserve, California, USA - CZODoug3_1_1_16fungal (Hybrid Assembly) | ecosystem: Environmental > Terrestrial > Soil > Vadose...
CCCTATGCCGAGCGCGCGGGCTTCGACCAGATCGCCCAGGGCATGGGTGGCCTGATGTGGGTCACCGGCATGCCGGGCGGCGGCCCGGTGCGCGCCGGCATCGCTGTGGCCGACGTAGGCGCCGGCCTGCACTGCGCCATCGGCATCCTGACGGCGCTGTTGGAACGCGAAGTCTCTGGCCAGGGCCAGTGGGTATCGAGCTCGCTCCTGCAGGCCATGATCTCGATGTGCGACTTCCAGGCGGCGCGCTGGACCCTGGCCAAGGACGTGCCGGGCCAGGCCGGCAATAACCATCCAACGTCGATTCCGACCGGCGTCTTCAAGACCAGGGACGGCTATATCAACATCGCGGCGTCGGGTGGCCACATCTACAAGCGCTTCTGCGCGTGCATCGAGGCGCCGGAGCTGATGACCGACGAGCGGTTCAGCAGCGACAAGGCACGCGCCGGCAATCGCGATGTCCTGAACGCGGAGATCGACAAGAGGGTGGCGATTTACGGCAGTGCCGAACTGGTCGAAAAGCTGAACAAGGCCGGCGTGCCGGCCGGGCCGATCTACAAGATGGACGAGATGTTCGCCGATCCGCAGGTCAGGCACCTCAAGATGGCGCATCCCGTGAAGTCGCCCAAACTGGGCGACATCGAACTGATCGGACAGGCGATCAACATGAGCCGTACGCCCTTCGAGATGCGCTCGGCCACCCCGGAGCAGGGCGAGCACACCGAGTCGGTGCTGAAGGAGGCCGGCTACGACGCCGCAGCCATCGCCAGCTTCCGCCAGCGCGGAGTCATCTAGGTCCGCTGGGGGCGCGCGACTCCAGTCGCGCGTCTTTGTCGATACAGGAAAAGATCGCGCTACTGGAGTGGCGCGCCCCCAGCACGGTCCGGCAAGAGGAGAATGCATATGACCAGTCCCACGCCGAACATGATCGCGGAGAAGAACGGTCCGGTCGGCCGGATCGTCTTCAACAAGCCGGCCAAGCACAACGCGACCTCGTCCGACATGTGGGAGGCGATCCCGGTCATTCTCGATGACTTCGAGAAAGATCCGGCGCTTCGCGTCGTCGTGGTGACCGGGGCCGGCGACAAGGCTTTCGTGTCGGGTGCCGACATCTCGGAGTTCGAGACGGCGCGCTCGACGCCGGAACAGATCGCCCGGTACGACAAGATCGGCGAGATCGCCAACGCGCGTCTCACCAGGTGTTCCAAGCCAACCATCGCCCGCATCCGCGGCTATTGCGTCGGCGGCGGCGTCGCCGTGTCGCTGACCTGCGACATCCGTATCGCCTCGGACAACTGCAAGTTCGGCGTGCCGGCGGCCAAGCTCGGCCTCGGCTACCGCGCAGCCGGCATCAAGACATTGATGGACGTGGTCGGTCCGGCCTACGCCAAGGAGATCTTCTTCACGGGCCGCATGTTCAGCGCCCAGGAAGCGCTCGGCATGGGCCTGATCAACCGGGTCGTGCCGGATGCCGAGCTCGACGCCTATGTCGACAACTACTGCAAGCTGATCGGCGAGAACGCGCCTCTCACCATGCATGCGGCCAAGCGGACCGTCGAGGAGCTGACGCGGCTCGACGGCAAGCCCGATTTCGGCCGCACCACCGCACTGGTGAAGGAGTGCTTCGGCTCCGACGACTACATCGAGGGCCGCCGCGCCTTCATGGAAAAGCGCAAGCCGCAGTTCAAGGGACGATAGGTTCAAGGGAGGGCGAGATGGCCGTTCTCAGCCGCGAGCAGGTCGACGCCTTCGGGCGCGACGGCTATCTCATGGTCGGAGATGCCGTGACTCCGGCACAGCTCGCGGCGCTAAACGCCGAGATCGCGTCGTGGGTCGAGCAGAGCCGTGCGCATGCAACGCCCTTCGGGCCGCCGACGATCGACGGCCGGCCGCGCTTCGACATGGGCGCCGAACACAGTGCGGAAAAGCCGGCGCTGCGGCGCATCAACAATCCCTCGGACATTTCCGAAGCCTATCGCGAGGTCATGCTCGACGCGCGCACGGTCGACATGGTAGCCGACCTGATCGGGCCGGACGTCAAGTTCCACCACTGCAAGATCAACCTGAAGCTTTCCGGCGCCAGGACCGAGGTCGCCTACCATCAGGACTTCGCCTACACGCCGCATACCAACGACGACGTGGTGACGGCGCTCTTGTTCCTCGACGACATCGACGAGAGCAACGGCTGCCTCACCGTCGTGCCGGGCTCGCACAAGGGACCGATGCTGTCGCTGTTCGAGGGCGAGCGCTTCACCGGCGGCGTCGCGGCCGACGAGGAGAAGCAGGCGCTGGCCAAGTCGGTACCGTGCCTGGGCAAGGCGGGCAGCGTGTGCCTGATGCACACCAAGCTCCTGCACGGCTCGTCGGCCAACGGTGCCGACACGTCGCGCGGCCTTTACATCTGCGTCTACACGGCAGCGGATGCCGTGCCGATCGCGCGCAACCCGATGCCGAGCCTGAACGAGGGCCGCATCGTGCGCGGCAAGGAGGCACGCTTCGCGCGGCTCAAGGAAGGCCTGGTCGAGCTGCCGAAGCAGCCGAAGTCGGCCTCGTTCTTCACCGTGCTGGGGCAGGACTCGAAGCAGGCCGCGGAGTGATCGAGCCGTATGCCGGACTTCTCCACCCTTGTCCTTTTTGCCGCCGCCTGCCTGGCGCTGACCGCCACGCCTGGCCCGGACATGCTGCTCATTGCGTCGCGCAGCATCAGTCAGGGCAGGGCCTCCGGCTTTGCGACTCTGGCCGGCATCCAGGTCGGCACCTACTGCCATGCGCTCGCGGCCGCCCTCGGCCTGTCGCAGTTGTTCCTCGTCGTCCCGATTGCCTACGACGTGGTCCGCTACGCCGGCGCCGCCTACCTGCTCTATCTCGCGTGGCAGACCTTCCGCTCCACCGGAACGGTGCTTGCTCCCACCACCGGATTGCGCCGCTATCCGATCGGATCGGTGTTCCGGCAAGGCCTCCTGACCAACCTGCTCAATCCCAAGATGGCATTGTTCGTCCTGGCACTCTTCCCGCAGTTCGTGGATCCGAGCGCCGGCTCCGTCGCCGTGCAGATCATGCTGCTGGCGACCGTGCTCAACCTGATCGGGGTCCTGGTCAACGGCATCGTCATCATGACGGCCAGCCGTCTCGGCAGACTGTTTTCCGGCCGAAACCGCCGGCGCCGCTGGCCCCAGTTCCTGCTTGGGACAGTCTTTGCCGGCCTTGCCGTCAGACTGGCGCTCGACGGCCGGCGCTAGAACGCGCTGCCGCTACTCGGCTGCCGCCTTTCGCCCCGACTGCTGGCGCGCCAGCCATTCGTGCATGGCGGCTTCCATGGTCATGAACACGGCACCGTCCTCCATCAGCTTCTGGACCAGCCGCTCCAGCATCATCATGCGATGCCCGCGGCCGATCACGTGCGGATGGAAGGTGTAGGTCAGGATGCCGAAATCGGGCGCCACGCGCGTCATGTAGGTGTAATCGTCGACGAAGTTCTCCAGCACGTTCGTCGCATTCATCAGGCCGGCCTGGATCGAGCCGTTGGGATTGCGCATGTATTCGAAGTGCGGGAAGTCGTCGAGCGACCAGCTGATCGGCATCTCGACCAGGTTGGTCTCGCGGCCGCGCACGAACGGTGTCTTAAGCTCCGCCACGTCGCCTTGGCGGGCGTAGTAGCAGTCGTAATCGTGGCCCATCAGCGAGCTGTCGTACTTGATGCCGTGCTTCAGCAGGAGCTCGATCGAATGGGGTGAGAGGTCCCAGGCGGGCGAGCGGTAGCCGCGCGCGGTCTTGCCGCTGATCTTCTTGATCGATTCGTTGCCGCGCACGATCTCCTCTTCCTCCTCCTCGCGCGACAGGCTGACGGGCAGACGATGGGTCCAGCCGTGATGGGCGAGCTCGTGGCCGGCCTCGACATAGGGCGTCACCGCCGCGGGCGTGCTGTCGATGGTGTGGCCGGGTGTGAAGAAGGTCGCCTTGATGTCGTAGCGCGCCAGCAGCGCCACGAGGCGCGGAATGACCACGACGTCGTACTCGCCACGCGATAGGGCGGTGGGCGAAGTCAGACCTCGTGCAATAAAGCCCGACAGATGATCGTGGTCGAAAGTAAGGCAGACGATGTGGCGCGGCATGGGGAACTCCTCGGGCGGCGGTGGTGAACTCTACCTCCCCATCGCGGAGTCCGCGATGGGGAGGTGGCCCGGAGGGCCGGAGGGGTCATCTGCAGCAGTCGTGATGCTCATGACCCCTCCGTCCGCTACGCGGCCACCTCCCCAGCTTCGCTGGGGAGGAAAGACAGTGCGTTGCCTTCGCCCATCGGAGCCTGCATGATGACGGCAACTATAAGGAAAAGTCTGGGTGTGGTTTAGGGAGGGTTCATGGTGGGGGCGTCCGCCCAGCGCTTGGCCGCGCGAGAGGGCGACAATCAGCTCGTGGTCGAGAGCGTGTCCAAGCGATTCGGCGGGGTGACTGCCGTCCAGGACGTGTCGCTCGACGTTGCACGCGGCAGCATCGTTTCCATCATCGGCCCCAACGGCGCGGGCAAGACGTCGCTCCTGAACATGATCTCGGGTTTCTACAAGCCCGACAGCGGCCGCATCGTCCTCGAAGGTCGCGACATCACCCAGAAGAAGCCGAGCGACATCGCGGCCCTCGGCATCGCGCGGACCTTCCAGAACATCGCCTTGTTCAGCGGTCTCACCGTCCTCGACAATCTCATGCTCGGCCGCCACGTGCGCATGAAGGCAGGCGTGCTGGCGAGTGTCATCTACTGGGGCATGGCCCAGAAGGAAGACATCGCGCACCGTGAGGTGATCGAGGAGATCATCGAGTTCCTGAAGCTCCAGGACCTGCGCAAGCAGCCGACGGCGTCGCTGGCCTACGGCCTGCGCAAGAGGGTCGAGTTGGGCCGCGCGCTAGCGCTCGAACCCGAGCTGCTGCTGCTCGACGAGCCGATGGGCGGCATGAACCAGGACGAGAAGGAAGACATGGCGCGCTGCGTCCTGGACGTGAATCAGGAGCGCGGCATCACGGTCGTGCTGATCGAGCACGACATGGGCGTGGTCATGGACATCTCCGACACGGTCGTCGTTCTCGACCGCGGCCGGCGCATCGCCGCCGGCACGCCCGAGGAGGTTCAGCGCAATCCCGCGGTCATCGAGGCCTATCTCGGCACCGGCAGGAAGGGGGGACAGCCATGAACCTGGTCGATCAAGCCACGACGTCGACGCTGCCCAAGCTCCTGCAGCGCAACGCCGCGGAAGACCCCAAAGGCGCCGGCATCCGCGAGAAGACGCGCGGCGTCTGGCGGACATGGAACTGGGCGGCCTACCGCGACAACGTGCGTGACTGCGCGCTGGGATTGGCCGCGCTCGGCTTCAAGCGCGGCGACAAGCTCTCGGTGGTCGGCGACAACCGCCCGCAACTCTATTTTGCACAGCTCTCGGCCCAGGTGCTGGGCGGTGTCTCGGTGCCGGTCTACCAGGACTCGATCGCCTCGGAGCTGGTCTACGTGCTGAGCCATGCCGAAACCTCGGTGATCGTGGCCGAGGACCAGGAGCAGGTCGACAAGGCGCTGTCGCTCAAGGACCGGCTGCCCAGGCTGCGCTGGATCATATTCGACGATCCGCGCGGCCTGTCGTTCTACGACGATCCGCTGTTGCGCTCCTTCGAGAGTGTCGTGGAAGAGGGGCGCAGGTTCGGCCAGGCAAACCCGGACTTCTACGGGGCCGAGCTTGAAAAGGGCGGCGCCGACGACACCGCGATGATCGCCTACACGTCGGGCACCACGGGCAGCCCCAAGGGGGTGATGCTCAGCCACCGCAACATGATCGCCACGGCTGAGGCGTTCGTGGAAGTGAACGACGTCAAGGTGGGCGACAACTGGCTGTCGTACCTGCCGATGGCCTGGGTCGGCGATGCCGCCTTCTCGCTGGGCATGGCGCTGGTGGCGCGCCTCACCGCCAATTGTCCGGAGAATCCCGAGACGGTGCAGCGCGATTTGCGCGAGCTCGGGCCCGACGCCATGCTGGCGCCGCCGCGCATCTGGGAGAACATGCTGACCCTGATGCAGATCAAAGGCAGCGACGCCTCGCCGCTCAAGCGCCGCGTGTTCGAGCATTTTCGCAGCCTCGCCGAGCGTTGCGAGCTGAAGCGCAGCGACGGCAAGGGCCTGTCGCTGGCGGACCGCTGCGGCCTAGCGCTGGGCGAGTACCTGGTCTACGGCCCGGTGCGCGACCAACTCGGGCTGCGCAAGGCGCGCTGGTGCTACACCGGCGGCGCACCGCTGGGGCCCGACACCTATCGCTTCTTCCGCTCGTTCGGCATCAACCTCAAGCAGGTCTACGGCGCCACCGAGGCGTCGGCGCTGATCGCCTGCCAGGCCGATGCCGAGGCCAATCCCAACACGGTCGGCCGGCCGATCCCGCGCATCGAAATCAAGATCGACGATCGCGGCGAGGTCCTGCTGAAGGGCCCCAATGTCTTCCAGGGGTACTTCAAGCAGGAAGAGGTGACGCGCGAGACCGTGACCGCCGACGGCTGGCTGAAGACCGGCGATGCCGGCTTCTTCGACAAGCAGGGCCAGCTCGTCATCATCGACCGCGCCAAGGACGTCGGCAAACTGGCCAACGGCTCGGCCTTCGCGCCGCAATTCATCGAGAATAAGCTGAAATTCAGCCCGTTCATCCGCGAGGCCGTGGCCTTCGGCGACCAGCGGCCGTTCGTCGTGGCCATGATCGCCGTCGACATGCAGACGGTGGGCACCTGGGCGGAGAAGCAGGGGCTCATTTACACGAGCTACAGGGATCTCAGCGGCAAGCCCGAGGTCGCGACCCTGATCGGCGCGGAGATCGCCAAGGCGAACGCCACGCTGCCCGACGTGCAGCAGGTCAAGCGCTACCTGCTGTTGAACAAGGAGCTCGAAGCCGACGATGCGGAGATGACGCGCACCCGCAAGGTTCGTCGCCGCTTCGTGGCCGAGAAGTACGCCAGCGTCATCGAGGCGTTCTACGGCGGCGCGTCCTCGGCCGACGTCACCTTGGAGATCACCTTCGAGGACGGTCGCAAGTCGACGCTCAGCTCGACCATCGCCATACACGGCAAGGCGGCCGCCGAGCCTGCCCGCCAGGCGGCCTAGAATGTCGTGCGTGGTTCGATTTCCTCCCCTTCGCGGACTCCGCGAAGGGGAGGTGTCGCCGTCGCACGGCGACGGAGGGGTTATGGGTCGCAGAGGCGCTGTCGCTCATGACCCCTCCGCCCGCTACGCGGACACCTCCCCTGCGCGGGCTCCGCGCAGGAGAGGTCAAGAGACGCTTTTCTAGAGGGAGCGGCGATGTCGGAGGACATGGAATTCGCCTTCGCGTTGGTGCTGAGCGGCGCCTCGATCGGCCTGATGTACTCGCTGATCGCGCTGGGCTTCGTGCTCGTCTACAAGGCGACCGACGCCATCAACTTCGCCCAGGGCGAGTTCGTCATGCTGGCCGGCCTGATCGTGGTGAGCGTGCTGGGCTTCGAGGGGGCACCGCTGATCGCCGCCATCGTCGTCGTTCTGCTGGCGATGATCGGTTTCGGCTTCGGCTTGGAAAGGGTCGTGCTCCGGCCGTTGCTCGGCAGGCCGGTGGTGGCCGTCATCATGGCGACCATCGGGGTCGCCGCCGTGCTGCGCGGGTGGGGGCCACTGATCTTCGGCATCGAGACGCGGGCCCTGCCACTGCCGATCGGTGACGAGCCCATCGTGATCGGCCCCGCCACCCTGCCGCCGATCCAGGTCGTGGGTGCCGTTGTGGCCATCGCGTTCTTCGTGGTCTTCAGCTGGTTCTTCAAGAAGAGCCGCATGGGTGTCGCCATGCGCGCCGTCGCCGACAACCAGCAGGTGGCGCAGGCGATGGGCATCAATGTCGAGCGCTATTTCGCGCTCGCCTGGGCGATGGCCGGCTTCGTCTCGGCGCTGGGTGGCGTCGTCTGGGGCAGCATGCTGGGCGTCGACGTGCAGCTCGCCCTGGTCGGGCTGAAGGTGTTCCCGGTGGTGATCCTGGGCGGCCTCGACTCGATCGGCGGCGCGCTGGTCGGCGGATTGATCATCGGCATCGTCGAGAGCCTCGCGGCCGGCTATCTCGACCCCTATGTCGGCGGCGGCACCAAGGACTTCGCGCCTTACGTGCTGATGATCCTTGTGTTGATGGTCAGGCCCTACGGCATCTTCGGTAGACGCCAGATCGAGCGCGTGTAGCCCATGTTCCATCGCGAGTCCGGAATCTTCAAGACCACCTACGGCGCCGACATGGCGCTGTATCCTCTGCCCATCGCCAAGTGGACGGTGATCGCGCTGGCGGTGATCTTCGTGGTCATCATCCCGCTCGCCGTCCACGAATATTACCTGTCGATCCTCAACCTGATCTTCATCGCCATCGTCGGCGCGCTCGGGCTCAACATCCTAGTGGGCTATACCGGTCAGATCTCGATCGGCGATGGCGCCTTCATGTCGGTCGGCGCCTACACCGCGGCCAACCTCGCGGTGAAGCTCGGTCTGCCGTTCTGGATCACGCTGCCGGCCGGCGGGCTGATGGCGGCGCTGATCGGCGTGATCGTCGGCATGCCTAGCCTGCGCATCAAGGGTCTTTACCTCGCGATCGCCACCCTGGCGGGTCAGCTCATCATCGAATGGACCATCAACCACGTGCCGGCGATCTCGGGCGGCGCGCAGGCATCGATCGAGGTCGACCGGCCAAGCCTGTTCGGTGTCAGCTTCAACACCCAGGGCCGTCTCTATTTCTTCCTGCTGTTCTTCGCCGTGCTCGCCATCGTGGCGACGCTCAACCTGGTGCGCAGCCGCATCGGCCGCGCCTTCGTGGCGGTGCGCGACCAGGACATCGCCGCCGAGATCATCGGCATCAACATCTACCGCTACAAGCTCCTGGCCTTCGCCATCTCGTCGTTCTATGCCGGCGTCTGCGGCGTGCTCTACACCTACTATTTCGGCATCGCCAACTACGAGCAGTTCCAGCTCGTCGTCTCGATCGACTATCTCGCCATGATCATCATCGGCGGGCTGGGCTCGGTGCTGGGATCGATCTTCGGGGCGATCTTCGTCACATTGCTGCCCATAGTGATCCGTATCCTGATGGAGAATGTGGGATCGCTGTTCTTCGCCCAGGCGGAGATGGCCAACGTCATCTCGGGCCTGCGGCTGGGCGTGTTCGGCGGGCTCATCATCTTCTTCTTGATCGTCGAGCCCGAGGGGCTCAATCGACTGTGGAGGAATATCCGGAGCTATTTCCGGGTTTGGCCCTTCTCCTACTAGGAGCGGGGTATTGCTGCGAAAGGGAGGAACCCATGACGAGGTTCGTTAGGAGTTGGCTGGGAGTGGCGGCAACGACTGCCACCCTGGCGTTCGGCGGAGGCCAAGCCTTCGCCCAGAAAGAGCTCGTGTTCGGCCTGCAGTGCGACCGGACCGGGCCGACGGCGAACGTGGGCACGGTGCTGTGCCCCGGCTATCAGGACTACATCGCCCTGGTGAACAGCAAGGGCGGCGTCGAGGGCTTCAAGATCAAGGTCCTCGAGATCGACAACGAGTACAAGGTGCCGCCGGCGATGGAAGCGCACGAGCGCTTCAAGAAGGAAGGCGCCGTGCTGGAAGGCCTCTACGGCACGCCGCAGACCGCGGCGCTGAACAAGAAGCTCGAGGAGGACAAGATCCTCGGCACGTCGCCGGGCTTCGGCACTTCCCCGGCCGCCGACGGCAAGCGTTACCCCTATACCTTCCCGATCGCGGCCAGCTACTGGTCGCAGGCCGGCGCCGCCGTGGCCTTTGCCAAGGAAAAGCTGGGTGATCTCAAGGGCAAGAAGATCGCCTATCTCTTCTACGACAACCCGGCGGGCAAGGAACCGCTGCCCATCCTGGAAGATCTCGCCAAGACCGAAGGCTTCGAGTTGCGCACCTTCGCGGTGCCGGCGCCGGGGCTGGAGATGGGCGCGCAGATCCTCGACATCACCGGCCGCTACAAGCCGGACTTCATCATCACCCATCTGTTCGGGCGCGCCCCGTCGGTCTCCATCAAGGAGCTGAAGGGCAAGGGCTTCCCGCTCAGCAAGGTGGTCGCCTTCGTCTGGGGCAGCTCCGAAGCCGATATCATCGCCGCCGGCGGCATGGGCACGGCCGAAGGCTACAGCACCATCCAGTTCGCCGGCGTCGGCAAGGAATTCCCGGTGATCAAGGACATCGAGGCCATGTACAAGGCGCAGGGCAAGACGCCGCCCAAGGAGATGGATTCGACCGTCCTGTACAACCGCGGCGTCCTCATCGCGGCGCTGCATGTCGAGGCGGCGCGCAATGCCATCAAGGCCAAGGGCGGCGCCGCGCCGACGTCGGAAGAGGTCAAGAAGGGCATGGAACAGGTCAAGGGCTTCACCCTGGGCGGCCTCGTGCCACCGATGGAGATCACGACAGCCGACCACGAGGGCGGCGGCTGGGTGCAGGTCTGGACGGTCAAAGGCGGCAAGCTCGTGAAGGTGAAGGACTGGTTCCAGGGCAACCGCCCGGTGATCCTGAAGCACCTCGCGGCCGACGCCTCGAAGTCCTGAACGCGTGAACGTGTTTTTTTGAAGAGTGGGCGGGCGGCGAGCGATCGTCGCCCGATTTCCCCCGGATTTCCCATGCTGGCGATCAACAACATCGAAGTCGTCTACGACCGCGTCATCCTCGTCCTGAAGGGGGTGTCGATCAGCGTTGACGAGGGCTCGATCACGACCCTGCTGGGCGCCAACGGCGCCGGCAAGACGACGACGCTGAAGGCCATTTCCGGCGTGCTGAAC
>Ga0137415_10007518_pt1 | contig 10791 bp, 10 predicted proteins | sample CZODoug3_1_1_16f_FD_183082 | JGI IMG/M metagenome (GOLD analysis project Ga0137415, IMG submission 183082) | Vadose zone soil fungal communities from Angelo Coast Range Reserve, California, USA - CZODoug3_1_1_16fungal (Hybrid Assembly) | ecosystem: Environmental > Terrestrial > Soil > Vadose...
GTAGGAGCCTTTTTATTATGGCCAAAAAGTTTTCCCAGCGCGCCGAAGACCTGCGCCGAGCACTCGCTCAGGAGGCCGCACGGATCATGGCCGAGCACGGAATCGAGGATTTCCTGCAGGCCAAGCGCAAGGCGGCCGACCGGCTGGGTGTCAACGATGTCGCAGTACTGCCGAAGAACATCGAGATCGAGGCGGCGCTCCGGGAACATCAACGGCTTTTCGGCCGTGACTCCCACGATCACACCCTGAAGGAACAGCGTCGAATCGCACTCGATACCATGCGTTTGCTCGACGAGTTCCAACCGCGGCTGGTGGGGTCTGTGCTGAACGGGACGGCCACCAATTACAGCGACATCAATCTGCATCTGTTCGCCGACCGCTCCGAGTCCGTTGCGATCAGGCTGCTGGAAATCGGCATTCCTCACGAGTTCTACGAGCGCCGCGTCAAAATGGACGCGGAGCGCAGCGTCAATTATCCGGCCTTGAGGTTCGATGCCAACGGCCGCACGGTCGATGCCACCGTTTTCCCCATCGACGGCATCCGGCAGTCTCCCTACTCGCCGGTTGACGGGCGGCCGATGAAGCGGGCCGATCTGCGGGAAGTCTCGGAGCTCATCAACGCCAATTGACCGCCTTGGCGAGCGCGGAAAGCTTACTTCGCGGACTTGTCCTGCCATACCGTGAGAGTGTCGGGAGAGCCTTGAGCGCGGATGCCGTTGTCCATCAGGATATCGTCGGTGGCGCTCATGATGGCCTGCCTCGAGAATACCAGGGCCTCACCGCCCTTCTGATCGAATTCGATGGTAACGAACGAATCCTTCAGGTCGCGCAGCACCGCGACCAGATGAACAAGGCTCTTGATGTGGGTGCCATTTACCGCATACACCACCGAGCCCGCGGGATTCGAATAGCCGTTGGCAATCCTGTGGGGGAAAAATGGGGACGAAACGACCACGAGCTCCTGTAGATCGCCATCCGGCTCATCGAGGGCATGGGTCACCAAGGGACTTTTCACCAGGCCCAACATGCGCATCAATCCGGCATTGTTCTCCAGACTGGACACCAGCTGCCAGGTCGCCGGCGAAAACACCAGAGGTCCATAAACGAAATAGGAAGGGTAAGCCCCCCGCAAATCCGTGACCAGCGTCGGGTGCTCCGCCGACACCGGCAACTGGACCGCCAAGGTCTTGCCGCCGCGAACCACGGTCAGCGGCAGCTTGCCGTTGCTCGCCACCTGCTGAATCAAATACCCGAAGCTCACGCGCAAATCCTTGTCGATCTTGACCATGCCCTGATTGTCGATCGGGGCATTGCCGATGCGGCTCACGACATCCCATTCCTTCAGCGGATATGCGGCATCGGAATGGGCGGGACGGTGAACCACCATGCCTTCGACGGACTTGTCCAGCTTCAGATAGTCGCGCAGGGCGGGGTTCTCGAGCGTCTGCAGATCGTCGTACATCGCCGGCTTGCCGTCGTAGCGGCCATCCGCGATGTCCTTCAGGAACAGCTCAACCTCTTCGTTGGGAATGATGTAGCCGATGTTCTGCGCGTCGCCGCTCAACTTGCTGAACGCGAGCCCGATCATCTTGTCCCCGGCGATCGCGGGTCCGCCGCTGTTGCCGGGATTGATCGCCGCATCGACCTGGATTCTCAGCGCCGAGACGGGGTAGTTGTAGGAAACAAATTCAATGCGCGACACGATGCCCTTGGTGATGGACAACGAATTGCCCCCCGTGGGGAAGCCGTAGGCCAATACGGCATCCTTGATGTGCGGCAATTTGCTCGCCCGCGCGACGGCGGGATGCGTGTCGAAGAATGTCGGATCGTCGAGTTGCAGGACGGCAAGATCGATGCCCGGCGCCACCGCCACCACCGTCGCGGGCACCTTGTCGCCCGCCGCGCTGGCCTGCACCTGCACCTGGCTCGCGTACAGCACGACATGGGCGTTGGTCAGAATGCGTCTACCCTCGATCACCACACCGGATCCGGTGACTTCGGTGGGCGCCTGCTTGGTCCACGGCTTGAAGGGGTCGGGATACCGCATGGTCGAAAAAACTTTGACCACGGAATTCTCGATGGCTGCCGCCGTATCGACCGGTTGCGCGTGCGCCGCGGCAGCCACGGCGGCCGACACCGACGCGCCATACGCCAGGCATAGGCCGAGAAGAGACAGCCGTTTGGATCGTGTCATAGGAAGGGTTCGCGTACCTATTTGCCGTCCACCGAAAAGGCGAGCAGAACGTTGCCCGGCTGGCCGTAACGTTGGCCATAACCTGAATTGATGTAAACGACGCCGTTCACGATCGTCGCGCCTCCCTGATCCAAGGAGCCGCCGCTGGCTCTGATTCCGTTGACGGTCAAAAAATCCTTCGCGGTCTCGGTGTCCCACATGATCTTGCCGTCGATCGTGGAATAAGCGCGCAGATGGCCGTCCATGGACCCCGAAAAGGCCACCCCGGGGATCACGGTTACCGCCTGCGCCAGAGCATGCGCGCAGGCCTCGGGCCCCCAGGTGCACGCCGGGGACGGAGCCGGCGTATACCAGCGCTTGATTCCCGTTTTCATGTCGAGTGCGGCAAGCCCGCCCGACGTGTTGTCGGGCTCCGCCACCAAGCCGGACAAGGCGACGTAGAGCCGGCGGTGGTCCGCGGCAGGACCCCATTCGATTCCGCTGGCAGCATCGTCTTCGGCGACGTTGGTTTGCCATAGAACGTCGCCGCCATGATCGGGATCGAGCGCATACACGATGCCCGACGTTTGCCCGGCCAGCAGGATTTGCTTGCCGTCCGCCAGAGTACGCAGTATGGGCGAGCTCGCGAAATCCGCCGCTCCCGCCTTATCGTGCCGAGGGAACTGCTTTGCCCAGCGCAGTTGGCCATCGTTCAAATCGAGCGCCACCACGGCGTCGGTCAACGGCTGATCGAGGTCCGTCAACGATCCGCCCGTGCCCACATACAGCAGACCGCGCTTGATGTCGATGGAGGGAGCCGCCGCCACCGCACCGCCCGCGGGCCCCAGTCCCTGGCCTCCCGAGGCGTTTTTGCGATAGGGCCGCGGTTCTTCCGAAATGGTGAAGGTTTTCCAGAGCACGCGTCCGGTGGTCATATCGAGCGCCGCGACGCTGCCGCGAAAGGTGCAGCAGGCATAGGCCGAGTCTATTGCCGCGCTCTGCTCATTCGATGCGACCACGACGTAGAGCCGATCGCGGTACAGCGTGGGTGCGCCAACGATGCGCGCCAGCGGGTGCGGGTCGACCACGGTCTTCCACAGCAACGTACCTCTCTGTGCGTCCAGCGCATAGACCGCGCCGGTATCGTCGCCGAAGAACGCCGCGCTCGGCGCTTTCAGAATGTCCAGATGGGCCAAAGTGAACTGACGCTTCTTTTTCGAGCCGCCATGCTTGCGCCGTGGGGCAGGCGCATATTTCGGGGCGGCGGCACTTCGTGGCGGTGCGAACTCGCCGATGGAAATCGCCGTGCGGGTCCCGGCCGGGACATCGAAAGTCCAATACGTGCAGCCCGTTTTGGCATCCAGCGAATAGATTCGGCCCGCGGAACTCACGACGAACAGCCGGCCGTCGACCACCGTCGGTTGACCCGCGACGGCGCTGCCCTGAAATCCGAACGCCCACTTCAATGCAAGTTTGGGCACGTCGGAGGCGCGAATCGCGGGCTCCGGCTGGTACCGCGTATTCTCGACGTCGCGCCCCCACCCGTTCCACTGCGCAGAGCCCAGGGCCAGCGGGCTCGCGGCATCGGCGCAGATGTTCTTTTCGGGGACTGCCTCAATCGGTCCGGCGTGTGCTGACGCGACGAGCAGCAATGCAGTGAGTGCGACTGATCGAACTGTAGTCCGTGCGAGCACGCGTTCAGCGCTTTTCTATGGGCTGATAATCTCGTTGCGTGGGGCCGGTGTAAAGCTGCCGAGGGCGGCCGATCTTCATGTTGGGATCCGACACCATCTCCTGCCAATGCGCGACCCAACCGGCGGTGCGCGCGATGGCGAACATGACGGTGAACATCGAACGAGGAATGCCCAGCGCGCTGTAGATGATGCCCGAATAGAAATCGACGTTCGGATACAGCTTCCGCGATACGAAGTATTCGTCCTTGAGCGCAATTTCCTCGAGCTTGAGAGCCAAATCAAACAGCGGATTGTCGGTACGCCCCAGTTTCTCGAGCACCCGGTAGCACATGCCCCGAATGATCTTCGCGCGCGGGTCGAAATTCTTGTAGACGCGGTGACCGAAACCCATGAGACGGACGCCGTCCGATTTGTCCTTGACTTTGGTGAGAAATTTGTCGATGTGCGCTACGGAGCCGATGCCGTCCAGCATATCGAGCACGGCCTCGTTTGCACCGCCGTGTGCCGGCCCCCAAAGCGCCGACACACCGGCCGAGATGGCGGCATAGGGGTTTGCACCGGTGCTGCCGGCGAGGCGCACGGTCGACGTGCTCGCGTTCTGCTCATGATCGGCGTGCAAAATGAACAACAGATCCAGAGCCTCGGCCGCGACGGGGTCGATCGCGTACGGCTCGCACGGCACCGCAAAGAACATATTGAGCATGTTCGAGCAGTAGCGAAGGTCGTTGCGCGGATAAATGAACGGCTGACCGAGCGTGTGCTTGTACGCCGCGGCCGCGATGGTGGGCAGCTTCGCGATGATGCGGTGCGCAAAGATTTCGCGGTGCCGCGGGTTATCGATGTCCGTCGTGTCATGGTAGAACGCCGCCATGGACGCGACCACCGCGGAAACCATGGCCATCGGATGAGCGTCGTGGTGGAACCCTTGGAAGAAACGCAGCAACTGCTCGTTGACCATGGTGTGCCGCATGATCGAATTGTGAAACGCGTAGAGTCCCGCTTTCGTGGGCAAGCTGCCGTTGATGAGCAGATTGGCAACCTCGAGGAAGCTCGATCGTTCCGCCAATTGTTCCACCGGGTATCCGCGATATAGAAGCACCCCGGCATCGCCGTCGATATAGGTGACCTTGCTTTCGGTGCTGGCGGTGGCCATGAATCCGGGATCGAACGTAAAAACATTCATATCCCTGGTCAAATGGGAGATGTTGAGCACATCGGGACCGATGGTGCCCGACATGGAATCGAGTTCAGTGGACTTACCGGTGGCGAGATTCTTCAGTTCGTATTTCGTGCTCATGCGCTTTTCCGACGGAATGGTACCTTCGATGTGGAACTGCGCAGGGTTGCACGGCCGTTCAGGGGAATCAAGGGCGGGCGGCGGGCGAAGACCCAATCCACCGCGGAAATGCACGAGGGAATTGAACGGGAAAATGCATGCGCGGAGTCGGGCCCCGCGCATGCAGGGGCAAAGACGGCCGAAAGATCAGGCTTTGGCAGCGGCCGCCGCGTACTTCTTGCGGAACTTGTCCACGCGACCGCCGGTATCCACAATCTTCTGCTTGCCGGTATAGAACGGATGGCAGTTCGAACAGACCTCAACCTGCAGATCTTGGCCGATAGTAGAGCGCGTGGGAAACGTATTTCCGCACGTGCAGGTGACGGTGATTTCTTTATAATCAGGATGGATGCCGGCTTTCATGGGAACCTCGTGTATCTTTGACGGCAGAATCGATAAAAACCCAAACTCGCCGGTAGGCCAATCTCTTGGCAGCCAGCTCGTTTGCCGGAAATTTATCGCCACGCCAGGGTGTGCCCGTTTAGACGGGCCGAATATACTACTCTAAGAACCTCTGGTCGGGCAATGGGGTGACCTGAACCCCTTGGGTGTCAAGCAATTGCAATGTTGTCCACAATATCTGTGGATAACTCTGTGGACGAAGCCGGGGCGCCGCTCTTCGCTCAGCGGAAATTCCCATAAATGTTAACTTGGTCAAAAAATAGACAGGCTAGTTTTGTGTTGTTTTTCAATGTGTTATTGACCTCATTTGACCTAATGCAGGCGCAATGTGCTGTAGGTACTGCTTTGTGCGAGAGGTCACGGGCTGTGTGCATAAGCTCATTCCAGGAAACGCGACTGCAGATCGTTTAGGAATCGTCTGCCAAAATCTGTCGGCTTCCATCCGACATCGGTGGCCTCGATGAGCCCGCGTCCCGCCGAATCCTCCATTGCGGCCCTGAATACCTCCGTTTCAAGACCGGTGCGCGACTCGAAGCATTGGTTGGAAAACCCCTCATTGAGCCGCAATGCATTCAGCATGAATTCGAACGGCAGATCGGCGATCGCGATGAAATTGCGCTCCCCGATGCCGACGCTCGACTCGGCGACGCGCTGCTGGAAGTCGCGGGGCTGCTTGGGCTTTGCCGTGCGTAAGATCCTGTCGGGCAGCTTGAGGCTCAGCTTTCCATGCGCTCCGGCGCCGAGGCCGAGATAGTCGCCGAACAGCCAGTAATTGAGATTGTGCCGGCATTGGAAGCCGTCGCGGGCGTATGCGGAAACTTCGTATTGCCGATAGCCGGCGGCCGACAGCAGCGCCTGACATTCGCTTTGTATCTGCCACGCCGCCTCATCGTCGGGCAGCGGCGGCGGGCGCGCGTGGAACACGGTGCCGGGTTCCAGCGTGAGCTGGTAGTAGGAAATATGCGCGGGGGCGAGCGCGCACGCGGTTTTTACATCGAAGATCGCGGCGTCGAGAGTTTGCTCGGGCAATGCATACATCAAATCCAGGTTGAAATTCCCGATACCCGCGGACCGCAGCTCCTCGACCGCGCGGTGCGTGTCGTCCGCCGTATGAATGCGACCCAAGCGCTCGAGAGCCGCCGCGGAGAAGGTTTGTGCCCCCAGCGAAACCCGATTGATCCCCGCGTCCCGGTACCCGGCGAACCGGCCGCGTTCGACGGTGCCTGGATTGGCTTCCAGCGTGATCTCAGCATCGGCCGCGAACTCGATACGCTGCCGCATCGCGTGCAGCAACCAGGCGAAGTCGTCAGGGCCGAACAAGCTGGGCGTTCCGCCGCCGAAGAACACCGTGTCGATCCGGCGGCTCGCAACCAGCGGTAATTCCGCCTCGAAGTCGCATAGGAGCGCGTCCAGGTATGCACGATCGGGCCGCGCCGACTTCAGCTGGTGTGAATTGAAATCGCAGTACGGACACTTGCGCACGCACCAGGGCAAATGAACGTACAGCGCGAGCCCCTTCACGTGCGCGCCGCCAGCCGCTCCCGCAGGAGCCGCAGCGCCGTTCCCCGGTGGCTGCGACGGTTTTTTTCGCCGGGATCGAGCTCGGCCGCCGTCATCTGCAGCTCACGCACCCAGAAGTGCGGGTCGTATCCAAAACCCGCCGATCCCCGGGGTGAATCCACGATAAAGCCCTCCCACACGCCCTCGGCAATGAGGGGCGCCGGGTCCGCAGCGCCGGCGACGAATACCAGAACGCAGCGGTAACGCGCGCTGCGCAGTCGCAGCGGAATCGGTTTTAGCGCATCGAGCAGCTTGGCATTGTTCGCGGCATCGCCGGCGCCCATGCCTGCGTACCGTGCGGAATAGATGCCGGGGGCTCCACCCAGGGCATCCACCTCGAGCCCGGAGTCGTCCGCGATGACCGGCGCCCGCGCGGCGCCCGCGGCGTGACGTGCTTTGAGCAGTGCGTTCTCGAGAAAACTCGTGCCCGTCTCCTCTGGAGCGGCTATGCCGAGATCCCCTTGCGCGATGACGTCGAACGGCAAGCCGGCCAGCAACTCCCGAAATTCGCGCAGCTTCCCTAAGTTGCCGGAGGCGATGACCAGCCGCTCACGCCGCGCGTGCACTGAGCTGGGCGGCATGCAGCCGGGAGATGCCCTGGGAGGCAAGATCCAACAACTGATCCAGTTCGTGGCGGCGAAACGCGTGGCCTTCTGCGGTGCCCTGAACCTCGACGAATGCACCGCCGCTGTTCATGACCACGTTCATATCGGTTTCCGCATTCGAATCCTCCGCGTAGTCCAGATCGAGCACCGGCGTGCCGCGGTAGATGCCGACGGAAACGGCGGCGACCTGGCCGTGCAGGGGATTGGCATTCAGGGCACGCTTTTTCAACAGCGTGTCGATGGCGTCCGCGAGTGCCACGAACCCGCCCGTGATGGCCGCGGTGCGCGTTCCGCCGTCAGCCTGCAGCACGTCGCAATCCACGGTGACCGTGCGCTCGCCCAAGCCTTTCAAGTCGACCACGGCCCGAAGGGCGCGGCCGATCAGGCGCTGAATTTCCTGCGTCCGGCCCGTTTGCTTGCCGCGCGCCGCCTCGCGCGCCGATCGGGTGTGCGTGGCGCGCGGCAGCATGCCGTACTCGGCGGTGACCCACCCTTGGTTCTGCCCGCGCAGGAACGACGGTACGCTTTCCTCGATACTCGCCGTGCACAGCACCCGGGTACCCCCGAAGCTCACCAATACCGAGCCTTCGGCGTGCTCCGTAAACCCTCGCACGAAGGAAAGGGCGCGCAATTCATCCGGCGCCCGACCGCTCGGCCGTATTGCGGTCACGCAGCCCGCCAACGGAGCGCCGCAGCGCTCGTGTTGTCGCTGTACGGGGCGGAGGCCGCGACCGCTTGAGTGCCTAAGTCAGTCAACGAATCACGCAAGGGTTTACCCGCCGTTTGCGCAAATCGCGCCAAATCTTGATCTTTGAGATTGGCCCACAGGCCGTCGGTGCACAGTAACAGCATGTCGCCCGGCTTGAGGCGCCGGCGCGTGGAAATGCTCATCTCGGGCAGCGCGGCGTCGCCGCCGAGACAGCACTCGACGTAGTTGCGCATCGGGTGTCCATGGACTTCCGCCTCGGTGATCAGGCCCTCGCGCAGCAGCACCTCGACGTGGCTGTGATCGCGCGTACGCTCCAGTACCTGCGCCTGCCGCAATTGATAGACGCGACTGTCGCCCACGTGCGCCCAATAAGCCGCGCCTTCCTGAACCAAGCACACCGCGCAAGTGGCGCGCGGCCGCGCTTCGACGCCGAGGCCAACTCCGAGCTTAACCACTTCCTCGTGCGCCCTTCCCAAGGACAGATGCAAGAATCCCAGCGGATCGAAAATCGGGTGCGGCGTCTGCCAGAACAATTCCAACAGCGTCGACAGGGCCGTCTCCGCGGCGCGGGCACCTTCCGCATGACCGCCCATGCCATCGATGACGACCAACAGAACGGCGTGCTCGGCAGCCGCCACCGCGACCCGGTCCTGATTTTCGTCGCGATGGCCGATCAGGCTCACGTCCGCGGTCTCGATCTGCAATGACAGCTCCTTAGCGACCCGTTAAACTGGAGGCCGACATTATGGCCGAATTTGGCTTCAGACCCCTATGATTCGTAGCATGACCGGCTTTGCGCGGCGCGAGCGGCAGTTTCCCTGGGGACTGCTGTCGTGGGAACTGAAAACGGTCAACCATCGTTTCCTCGAGATCGGCTGCCGCCTTCCGGAGGATTTTCGCAGTGCGGAAGCGGATTTCCGGCAAACCATCGCCGGCGCCGTCAAGCGCGGCAAGGTGGACGTTGCACTGCATTTTCGTCCCGCAACGGCGGCGAGCTCGCTCGAGGTCGATGCCAATTTGCTCGGCAACCTCACCCAGCGCGCGCAGCAAATCGCCGCGGCGGCCGGCTCCGCGGCGCGGATCGAGGTGCTGGATCTGCTGCGCTGGCCGGGCGTGATGCGCGACGACACGCGCGATACTGCCGTGCTGATCGCGGCCGCGCAGGCACTGCTCGGCGAGGCCCTGGCCGAACTCACTCGGTTTCGCGACAGCGAGGGTGGCCGACTGCGCGACGCGCTCGAGCAGCGATGCGCGGGCTTGCTGGATTTCGCCGCAATGGTTGCCGAAAGGCTGCCCGAGGTCCGCGCCCGCATGCGGTCGAAACTGCTCGATCGCATTGCGCAATTGGCGACCGAAGTCAACCACGAAAGACTGGAGCAGGAACTCGCCATCCTCGCGCAGCGACAGGACGTCGACGAGGAACTCGATCGGCTGCGCGGGCACGTGACGGAAGTGCGCAAAGCGTTCACCGTGCAGGAACCGTCGGGCCGACGGCTGGATTTTCTGATGCAGGAACTCAATCGCGAGGCCAACACCCTGTCTTCCAAATCACAGGACATCGAAACCACGCGCGCTGCGGTCGACATGAAAGTTCTGATCGAGCAGATGCGCGAGCAGGTGCAGAACATCGAGTAGCTCCCAAGCACCCCGCGGTACCGCGCCGGTATCTCGACAAGTACCTGCTCCCCGAATTTGGCAGCACCGTGCCCGCCGACATTTCGCCAGCCATGGCGGCCCGGCTGCTGGCCCGCGTGGCTAAGAAGGTTGAGATCGAGCGCGGCGAGCGGAAAGTTGCGCCGATGCGCTCCCGTCGCGCGAACTCGTAACGCCAGGACTAGGAAACTTCAATGCCCGAACTTGTTGCCACAAACCAGATCGCCCGCGCCATCCTCGTCTTGCGTGGCCAGCGCGTCTTGCAGGATTCCGAACTATCTGCCCTCTATGGGGTGAGCACCAAGCGCTTCAACGAGCAGGTTCGCCGCAACCGCAAGCGCTTTCCGGTTGATTTTATGTTTCAGCTCACCGCCGAGGAGACCAGCTCTTTAAGGTCGCAATTTGCGACCTTAAAGGTCGGCCGCGGCCAGCATCGCAAATACCTGCCGTACGTCTTCACCGAACATGGCGCGATCATGGCCGCCACCGTTCTCAACAGCCCGCACGCCATCGAGATGAGCGTCTACGTCGTGCGTGCCTTCGTCCAATTGCGCGAGATGCTCGCGTCGAACAAGGAACTGGCCCGTCGCTTCGCACAGCTCGAATCCCGGCTCGATAAAAGGCTCACAACCCACGATGAGGCCATCGCCGCCATCCTA
>Ga0137415_10007522_pt1 | contig 10788 bp, 8 predicted proteins | sample CZODoug3_1_1_16f_FD_183082 | JGI IMG/M metagenome (GOLD analysis project Ga0137415, IMG submission 183082) | Vadose zone soil fungal communities from Angelo Coast Range Reserve, California, USA - CZODoug3_1_1_16fungal (Hybrid Assembly) | ecosystem: Environmental > Terrestrial > Soil > Vadose...
CTTCCATCGAAACGAAAAGTCCGTGGCCGCCGCTGGTTCATTTTCTTTACGACGTGCAAGCACCTGATGCTTTCGTTGTTTTTGAAAGCGCAAATATTGCCATCGATTCGGGTGATCCATCGCAAATGCGTGGTAAATTTAAAATCGCGCGCTGGTATGCACCGGCGAGTGCAACAAAATGAAACGCATCTCATTCATTATCATCAGCGTAATGCCAGTAATCGCACTGGCTGACGATCCGTTGCCGAAGCGTCCGGATTTTAATCGTTATCAAGCGATGTTGAATCGTTCGCCTTTCGCTATCGCCACCGTTGCAGTTCCGAGCGCAACTCCCGATTTTGCCAAGGACTTGTATGTTGCGAACGCAGCGCGCTCCGCCGATGGCGGGTTCGTCTCGATCGCCTCGGCAATCGACAAGAACCTTAAAGAGTACCTGTCAACAAAAGGGCAAAATGAACATGGCTTCGCTATCAGTGATATTCAATGGTCGGACCAAATAGGCCAAACCAAGGTCACGATCACCAAGGACGGCAAATACGCGACGCTGACGTTCAATCAGGCGCTACTTTCACAGGCGTCGCAGAATCCGAACCAGCCGCAAATCAACGCCCTGCAACCGCAACCGCCGCTCTTCCAGCCCGGGATGCCGCCGCCGCCGCAACCTTACATAAAGCCGGCGCCGATTCCGTCCCTTCCGCCTACCTACCAGCAGGGCAGGCCAACTCAGCCGGGCCAAATCCATCAGCGCGGCGTGATCCAGCGAAATCCAGTGACGCCAGCGCCGACGCCTATCGTTCCGCCGCCGGACGACTCAGACGAATAGCTACTGTCCCCAGTCGTCGTCCTCGGTATCCGGGATCCGATCCGGACCGGCCGAGTACAGGTCATATTTGGTGGGATTCTTTTGTCCGGGAGAGCGGTAAACGTAAGGATTACCCCAGGGATCGGTCGGAACTGCTTCCATGAATTGCTGCCAACGGGAAGGCCGAGGATCGGTTGAAGGAGCAGTCACCAAGGCCTGAAGGCCCTGTTCGGTCGTCGGATAAAAGCCGTTGATCCCTTGATAGGCCAGGAGCGAAGTTTTAATTGCCTGAATATCGCCGGTGACCCGAACCCGCTTTGCTATGTCAACGTTCGGCGACATGAATTTTATCGCGGCGGCCAATAACAGTGCGATGATCGTGACCACCAGCATGATTTCGAGCAACGTGAAAGCTCCTTGTTTTTTTCGCATCAGAACTTAGACACCGCGTTAGCGGTCAGGTTTCAAAATATAATCAGATTTGTCCCAAAGATATTTTAATTGAATCTGGGTCGCCCGAATGACTGCGCCGGCGGCGTTAGGGCCGTTAATAATAGTGATGTTGTTGGTCCCGGTGCGGAGGGCGCTTACCGGAACGATCTTCTGTGCGCGAAGCCACCCGGTGTATTGGAATTGCATTTGGCTGACGATGGCGTGCATTTCCCCACGATAACCGGGATCGGCCAATCCCGGCATAACCAGCGAGGCGGGCCCAACATTTTCACCGTTCGCAATCACCTCCGGCGGCGAGTCAATGCGCGGGCCCGCGATTTCGAAAGTGATGAGGGCAAGCAAGGGTTGCGATTCCAACCCGAATTCGAAGGCAGCAGCCTGGCTCGAAGCAGAGCCGATGCGGATCAAATCCGCCGACAACGAGGCGGTGACGGTACCAAATTCTTCCGCGTCCTGCGCGGGCGCGTGCAACGGTAAGGTCGCGGCGAAAGGCTGGGGAACGGCATCTTGTGAGCCGACGCCCGACGCGTGTACCATCTCGCTGCTGCTCATCCATTCCAAATAGGCCCCGCGTACACTATTGCCGTCGCCCGGCACTTCTACATCTATTGTGGTAATGCCGTGCATTGGAATCATGACCGATTCCGAGCTTTCCAGATCAATGCCGGCGCCGAGAGGACCGGACCGGAGTAGTTGCGAGCCGGATTCGTCCCAAACCACAATCTCGGGACGCGCTGCGGTCTGATCGTTAAAGAAGAGGCGGAAAAAAAGGACGCTGGCACGGCCGCCTGGTCTTGCCAGCCGAATGCGAAACACACTCGGCACGGCCGCATCAGCCGGGGTGCCCGCGGGAATGAACGTTACCGCCTCGACCCAATCGGGTGCGCGCTGCACCGCGCCCGGCTTCGCATTTTGCCGCAGATCAATCCAGGCGTTGCCGCTAACGGGAGCGGTGATAGCAAGGGCGTGATTTTGTCCCGCGCCAATCGAAGCGCGATAAACCGCCTCCTGCGCGACAACAATTCGCGCTACGAGGACCAGCCCTAACGTCAAAATTCGCTGACGCATCAAATTGGGCGGATGGTATCTCAGCGCGCCCGAAACTGCAAACTTTGCGTCATGGAGAATACGGCGGACAAAATGCTGTAAACGACAAAGCCAACCACAATGGCAATAATAACGATGATGACCGGTGCAATCAGGCCCGACGTAATGGTGACAGTGCGATCGAGTTCCCGCTCGTAAACGTCGGCGATCGTCATCATGGTTTGACCAAAATGCCCGGTTTGCTCACCCACTGCCATCATATCGGTAAGTAAGTCCGGGAACATTTGCTGGGCCGCAAGCGCGGCCGAAAGATGGGCGCCGTCCACCACTGCACGCCTAACTTCCGTTAGCTTTTTTTCGATGTAACGGTTGCCCGCGATCTCGGCGACGAGATCGAGCGATCGCAAAAGTGGAATCCCGTTTTCGGTTAGGGTGCCGAGCGTGCGGGAAAATTGCGCGTAATAACTGTGTTGCACGATGCGACCGTAACCAGGAATGCGCAGACGGAATCGATCCCAGGCGGTGCGTCCTTCGTCGCTCCGGACAAACGCCCGCCAGGCGGCAAACCCGCCGATAACAATTAGAACGGCGAGCCACCAGTAGGTGATGATGAGATGATGTACCTGCATTAAAATACGCGTCGGCAAAGGCAGGGCTCCACCATTTTGCGACATGAATTGGGTGAGCTGCGGCACCATGAAAGTAATGAAGACAGTGATGAGCGCGGCGCCCGCCAAGGTTAGGAAAGCTGGGTAAATCAGGGCCTGTTGCACTCGATCACGCAGACTTTTCTCCTGCATCAGGTGCTTCACTAATCGCATTAGAATTTCCGGCAACGCGCCGCTCGCTTCGCCCGCTGCCACCAGATTCACGTAAAGCGGCGGAAAAATGCGCGGGAATTCACGAAGCGCCTGGGAGAAACTGCGGCCCTCGACCAGCGCCTGGTGCAAAGTCCGAATCATCTGCTGTACCCGCGGATGCTTGAAGCGCTTCTCCAGAACACCGAGAGCCTCGTCCAACGTCATGCCCGCTTTTTGCAAATGCGCGAGCTGCTCGGTGAAGACGAGCAATTGATTGTGCGGAATTTTCAGTGTCTGAGCGGGAACCTCAGCACGTTCAGTTGTGATCCGATTAAAAATTTTCGGCACGAAATTGCCGGACGCCACTGGCACCGCGGCCGCGGTTGTCATCACCGGGTCGATGCGAATGGGAATGCAGTTTTGCTGTTCGATCTGGCGAATGGCGACACCGCGATCGGGACAGTTCAAAACGCCCTCGACTAATCCGCCCTGTGCGTTGCGTGCTTTGTAGGCAAACTCAGGCATTATTCCCGCCAATCCTATCTCGCCCAAGGCATACAGTAAACCATGGTTCACGGTCATCCTGAGCGTAGCGCAGCAGAGTCGAACGATCCCGCGAAGTTACCCTTAAGTTCGCGCCGCGGGATCCCTCGACTGTCGCTCGGGATGACGACGTGGCGTGCGGTAAAGTACTGTTCACGGAGCCGCATTCCGATACGCTGGTGAATTTATGAACACTTTGCGAGCAGCCTTCGTTCCCGGATTGATTGCCGGCATCGTCTCCATCTTCACCAGTTGGTTCTGGATGGGATTGGTTTTTCACCGTTACCAACGCGTCACGCCCGAAACCTGGCGGCCGGAAGGACCCCGCAACTACGCGCTCTCCAGTCTGGTGCGGGTGCTTTCGGCCATCGCGATTTCCGCTCTTTACGTCTTGGTCGCACGGTTTCACGTCGGCTTTTTCGCTGATGGAATGGTGGGAGCGTTACGCTTCGCTGCACTTATCTGGATCGCGCTGAGCGCGCCGGTCGCGATCGAGGCGGCCATCTATGTCCGCATGCATTCCATGGTTGTGCTGGGGCAGGTGATCGATTGGCTAACCACCGCAATTCTGGCCTGCGCCATTACTTTTCTCTGGATTGCGGCTTAAAATTTCCATAAACTCAATGTCCGATTGGCACGGTTGCTGCAATACGACATCTTGTGAAAACGATGCGGTTAGAGTCCTTCGCTAGTTGGTGCGTCAGCGTGCTGGTGGCGATTTTGGTTGCTGGCGCAGCAGGGAATGCGAGTGCGGTTATTCGCTCCCCCTTCCCATCGCGTCCGATGCCGCCCTATCACAGCCATTATATTATGATCGGCGGCGACTCGATCACCGCCTGGCCAAAGGCTGTTACGTCGACACCATCACGTTAATTTTCTCTCCGGCGTCATCCCGAGCGAAGTCGATGGCCCCGAACGCTCCACCGACCAAATAATCCGGTCCTTCTGTAACCAAACCAATCATGGAAGGGCGGTATTTCGTTACCGACCTCACCGGCCACATGAAGATGCCGGGCCCGGACGGCAAACCGAAGGATGTTACCGTGAGCGCAGTCGGATTGCTTCCAACAACTGGCGGCGGTCCGGCGAGTGTTGGGAGGGTGCCAGCGGAGCTTATCGGTGATTGCCACCTAACGAGACGTTGGCGCCGGCGTTCACACTACCCCCGCCGGTGCTGGCGCTGACTGCCCCGGCCACATTTCCACCAACGTTAACGGTGCCCGGAGTAACGTTGATGGTCCCGCCAGAACCGGGCGCAGCGTTTCCCAGCAGCGACACAAGTTGAGCGCTGCTGGAGACCGAAACTGCAGGGCCAGAGGGAAGAACATTCTTTGCAGCAGTCGAGGTGGTAGTGGAAACGGTTGCGGCTACGGGCGCGCCGTTGTCACTCGTGGCTAAGCCGGCGAGTGAGCCCATGGTTTTGCTCAGCTGATCCTTTGAAGCTAAAACCACGTTGGTTCCGTGACCCATGACCAAATTTGTCGGAACAAGGGTTCCTTTTGTCAACTCCCTGGCCTGGTCGTTGATTGCCGCTTGAATAAGCGACATGCTGGGCAAAATATTGCTGCCGGGAAAGTTTACCAAGGTCGATGTCCTAACGATCTGTGCCAGGTCAACGTCGATCGGGGCGGGAATCTTTTTTGCGTCCGGTCGCATGATCACCATTTTTCCCGGATGCAAAACTACTGAATCACCAAAGGATCCGTTTCGCGATAAACGCAAGCTACCTTCGAGCACCAGAACCTTGAGGTACTTCCCAGGGCTATATTCCATCATTATCGTCGTGCCAGTGATGGCCGCCGTGACCGCCGCGGTGTGAATTTTCGCTCCGCCTAATCCTTTCGGCACTTGCAGAAGCATGGATCCTTTCTCCAGAGTCATATCCCGTGTGCCGGTTTTGAAACTGAAGAATGTCTCCGCACCGAGGCGCGTCAGGGTGTTATCCTGAAAAAGCAACTCCGAGCGGGATCTGGCGCCCGTCTGCAGACCGAGATCATCTTTGATGACATCGCGCAAGGCAGCGGGACGATCGCCTTTTGCGGGCTCGATCACGCTGACCCGGTTGATGATTTTGGTGACCTCGGCGGAGGTGAGAGAGCCAGCAATGGATTGCTCAACAAAGATGCCGGAATAGAGGACGACAGCGGCTAGAGCAAACCTGGTCTTGAGCATAGATATCCCCGCGATTGTGATATAAATTATATATTTAGAATCGAATCACCAACCAGTTTTGGCCTCATCCCGAGAACCCCAGGACCCACCAGTCGACCCCATCCGTGGGACGCAGCCGAAAGTGCGCCCTCTATCCGCATTTTTCCCGTTGCGTCTGACCATCATGCCCCCTAGGTGCACCCTGGTCGTCCTTCTCCTTGCAACGCTTTGTGCCACAGCCGCGACTTTGCTGGATTTCACCTCTCCCAGCTATTACGGGCAGACCGAATCCCGGGTGCGGGACGCCATCGCCCGCTCCGGCCGCACAACTCCGGCTAATCCAGACCTGCTCTTCCTCGCCATTGATTCCGATTCCGTAAGCCTGGATGAAACACTCGACCTTCAAGGGTTATTCTCGTCCAGTTCACGCGATCCCGGATCGCGCCGCGCCCTCGAGATCATGTGCAAAGGTTGGCCTTGGAACCGCGAAATCTACGCCCTGATTCTGGACCGTCTCGTCCGCGCTGGTGCAAAGGTTGTCGCTTTCGATTGCCTATTTTCCGCTTCCGCCCCCGGTGATGATGCCTTTCGTGTCGCACTAGAGCGATTCAAGCCTCAGGCGGTTGTTGGAAGCAATTTCGTTTCTCCTGACAACGTCGAGCGATCGTCCAGAATTCCTTCCAGCTACGAGCCGCCGGCCGAAACGCTGATCCCAAAGACACCGACGCAAGATGAGCGTGTCGGATTCACGAATTTTTTTGCTGATGAAAACAAAGTTGTGCGCGGAGCTCAATATCGGGTTGCTTTTCGTGAGCGCGAGAATTCGATCGCGACTTACCTTTCATTGTCGGCACGCGTTGTTTCAAAAGCCGGGCACCCGGAACTGATTCCAAACGATCTCGCCGAGCATCTGATCCGGTTCACCGGCCCGCCTCGAACCGCTTTTCATCCACGTCCGCTCTTCGAAATCTTTGTTCCGGAATACTGGGAACACAATTACCGCTCCGGCGAGCTCGTCCGCGACAAGATCGTAGTCATCGGGGCGGAAGGAAAGTGGCAGAAGGATGAATTGCTAACGCCGTTTGGCCCGATGCCAGGGGCCGAGGTCCACCTCAACGTTCTAAATAGCCTGCTCCATCGCGAATCGGTCGGAGACCTTTCGCCGTTTGCCAGGGCAGTTGTGACGATACTAACCGCCAGCCTCGCAACTGCCCTGTGGCTAAGCATCCGGTCCCCGTGGCTGCGCTTGCTTGCTCTCGGGGGGATTGACATCGCCACACCATTTTTCGCCCTTTGGCTTTACAACCACCAAAGTCTTTATCTTCCCTGCCTGGCGCCACTCCTGGCCCTCAACTCGATCGTTTTCTTCTGCCTAGTTTCGGATTTCATCTTTGAGCGTATCGAGAAAACCAGACTTCGGTCGACGTTGCAAACGCGGGATGATCTCACCCATATGATCGTTCATGATCTGCGCTCTCCTCTGACCTTGGTTACCGGCTACGTCGATATACTGGAACGGATGGCTTCTGATAAACTGGATCCGGACGAAGCAGAGTGTGTCACTGGGGCAAAACGGGGCGCGGATGACATGCGCGACATGATCACTACGCTTCTGGATGTCGGTCGGCTCGAGGCGGGTGAAATGCCACTTCGCTTACAAGATCACGACCTCGCGGAGATCGCGCGCCAGGCTGCGGATCGATTTGCCCCTGTCCTACGAGGTCGCGCCCTCCGCTGCGAGATGCCGCCCGAGCCAGTGGCAGTCTCTTGCGACGCTGATGTGATCCGGCGGATTCTTGAGAACCTCATCAGCAATGCGCTGAAATTCACAAAATCAGATGGAACAATCCGGATAAATGTTGAGCGCACGGGGGCTGATGTCGCCATTTCTGTCAGCGACAACGGCGAGGGGATACCGCGCGATCAGCACGAACAAATCTTTGAAAAATTTGGACAAACAAATAGTGGCCGCCAACATCGGCATTCGACTGGCCTGGGGCTCGCCTTTTGCCGGCTTGCTGTGGAAGCGCACCAAGGAAAGATTGGCGTTCAAAGCGAACCCGGAAAAGGAAGCACCTTTTGGTTCACGCTCCCGACTCGCGATCAGTCCGGGGTAAACTATGCGGGCAATACACAACCGGCTAACTTCAAGCGGATTGGGTAATGCACTCCCTGCCCGCCGTGTGCAGGCGTCTCGCATGTTGTCTTCGGCGTCTCGCCGAACAGGCTGTGCGGAGTGATCGGGAGGACCTGAATGTGCTTCTCCCGACGAGATGTGAATTAAGCGACACACTCAGCCAGTTTTGTAAAACGTTGTATGCGCGAAACACAGGACTGCAAGTCTGTGTTCCTTTCACCTCGCCTCAGCCAGTTTTTTAAAACGGGGATCGTCGCGTAAAGAATCCCACTCTGGTTCTACTCGTAAGGTTCCAGGAGTCGGCCCATTTGGAACACCGACTAGCGATTCCAGTTGCCGAATTGCCAAGTCCTTTTCGCCGAGCTTCGCGCTAACTGCCGCTAGCGTTGTCGCAAGGATCGGTCCGTCGAACGAATCTTTCGCGATAGGCAATAGTTCCCCGGCGCGGGTGGCGGCGCCAAGCGCCTCGTTCTTCTCTCCCACGGCAGCGTGAATTAATGCCAGCATTGCAAGCGTTTTAGCGTCGTTCGGGGATTGCACCAGATCATCTCGCACCGCCCGTTTGGCCTGCTCGAAAGCGGCACGCGCGGACGATTCGTTACCGCGAGCTTGGGCAATTAATCCTGCGTACCAACTTTTTGGGACGGTATAACCGTCGAGTGCTCCGGCAACTCCGCTCAAACCATTGTCATCGAGTTTTTCGTGCGTGCAGGCGGCAAGCACACGATCCGCCTCCTCCACATCACGTTCCATCAGACTCAGACGGAGCGCGATCGTGCTTGTTGCCCCGCCAGGATCAAAACTGCGCGGAAGTTTCCGCAAGGCGGAACGGAGCGGAGCAGTATCGCCATCGCGAAATAGGGCAATCGCGCTGTGGGCCAGGACAAAAAAGTCCGCGGCCGGCGAAACGGAAAGCGCGTCGTTTACTGTTCCGTCTGCCTTGGTGTATTCATGCAAGGCGAGATAACTTTCGAACAAACTCCACAGCACCGAAAGATTTCTAGGGTCGCGATCCCGCGCTTGCTCCAGAGTACTCGCCGCTTCATTCCATCTTCCGACTCGGCGGGCGATCGCTCCAGCGGTATTGAGCACGTCGGCGTCGTTGGGAATCGCCCGAATTGCATCGGTGACGTGCTTTTGGGCAACATCATATTGCCGGAATCCATAATAATAGTAAAAGGCCTTCGCGAGATGCGCTTCGCCCAGGTCCGGCTGAAGTTTGAGCGCAGCGTCGGCGGCTGCCTTCGCTTTTTCCAAACGCGATGCGCTTTTATCGTAGCCAAACCAAAACAATTCAGAGTGCAGACGCGAGGCCAGGCCGTAGGCCAGCGCAAATTGCGGATCACGCTTAATTGCCTCATCGATCAATCGCAGCGCATCTGCTCCTTTGTCGTAGGAATAGCCGCTCCCGGCCCAATGAAATAGCTCGCGTGCGCGCAGGAAAAGTTCGTAGGCAAGGATGTCGCGGGTGGGATGGGTTTGCAGGTTCGTTTTCTCGCGGGCCGAAAGATTTGCCCGCAACTCCTGGCTGATGCGTTGCGCCAATTCGCTTTGCAGCGCGAACAGATCGGTAATCTCGCGATCGAATGTTTCTCCCCAAAGTTGGGCATCGCTCCGCGCATCAATCAACTGAGCATTCACCCGGATGCGATTGCCGGCCCGGCGTGCCGTGCCCTCAAGAATATGGGCTACTCCCAGTGCCAGTCCGATTTCACGCAAATTGCGCGTGCCGCTCTTGAATTGCTGTACCGAGGTGCGGCTGATGACCTTAAGGTCAGCGACCTTGGCCAGGTTCGAGAGAATGTCATTGTGTACGCCGGCCGCGAAGTATTCGTTCTCTTTGTCGTCACTCAAATTTTCGAACGGAAGAACGGCGATGCTTTTTTCCGGAATATTGCGGATTGCGGCGGGGCCGACCGGCAACGCGGCCAAACTTCTGTCGCTTTCCTCGGTGCGCCTGATTCCCTGCGGAGTCAGATCGAATATCCACGACAGCGTGAGAGCGATTGGAAAACCCAGCACCAACACGAGCACAATCAGGCGCACCGCCCAATTTGGAATTTCGAAGAACGGAAAAACTTGCGTTGCAATTTGAATGAGCAACCAGGCGGCGACGGCGTAGGCGATGGCAACGCGATGGACCTTGCGGCGCTTCAGTTCGGCAAAAAACGATTTCACGCGATCAGCTCCAGCATTCCGTCATTACAAACTATCGCATCGCCAGCAAGTGAAGGGTTGCGAACTAATAGGATTGATGAAATACGAGCGAGATGGCCAGGTCCGGTGGAGGCGATCCGCAACACACGTCTGCCTTCATCGCTGCAGTTGCATCCTTCGCAACGTGGGGATTGGTGCCAATTTATTGGAAATTGCTTTCGAGGGTCCCAGCCTTGGAAATTCTCGCGCATCGTTTCGTCTGGACCATTGTGTTTCTCGGCCTTCTGCTCAGCTGGCAAGAGCGCTGGCGTGAAGTCATCGGCAGCCTTCGCAGGCGACGGAGCGCACTTTTTTGTTTGGGCAGTGGTATCATGGTTGGCCTGAATTGGCTGCTCTTCATTTGGGCGGTCAACATCGGTCACGTCCTCGAAACCAGCCTCGGCTATTTCATGACCCCAATCGTGAACGTCCTGCTTGGCGCCTTTATTTTGCGCGAGCGACTCAGCGCCTGGCAGATCGCTTCCATTCTCATTGCTTCGGTCGCTGTCTCTATTCTCGCCTTTGGCTACGGCCATTTCCCGTGGATCGCGCTAGGGCTTTGCACCAGTTTCGGCCTCTACGGATTGCTGCGGAAGCAGTCCGGCACCGCTGCCATTCCCGGGCTGTTTTTGGAAACGCTCTTTCTCCTGCCGCTGGCC